>Ga0307513_10011805_pt1 | contig 10826 bp, 13 predicted proteins | sample 15_EM_MG_FD_202174 | JGI IMG/M metagenome (GOLD analysis project Ga0307513, IMG submission 202174) | Populus trichocarpa ectomycorrhiza microbial communities from riparian zone in the Pacific Northwest, United States - 15_EM | ecosystem: Host-associated > Plants > Roots > Unclassified | place...
TTATCCAACTCGCCGTTGACACTTGGGCTCGTGACCCCATAACTTCCTCTGAGCCTGTGCGCCTCGAACAGCGTTTTCGGTTCCCTCTGGACGCCTTGATACCTGTAACACTCCGGGTCTACTTGTGGCGAGTGCTAAATGTCCTAGTCAGACGCTCGCAAGGCGCCACCCTCTCCCCTTCTCTTCGTTCCAACCCCGTTCACTGTGTTCCGCTCTTTTGAATGGTCATTCCGCGGTGACAGATCGGTTCGGACTTTACAGATTGTCTGCCCCTGTGGAAAGTTCAATTGCTTAATGAACCGATGGAGGGTTGTTAGGTTCCCGTCCCTCAGATCCTTGGATCTGGGCAGATGGCTTGCTCCGGTCATCGGACGCTCGTTGTTGACAATCCGGAAATTCCCCGTTCCGGAAACGGATATGTGTATCTGGATACAGTGCAGACAGTCTGCCGTATAGTTGCATCCCACACAGTGATTGCGGGACCCGTTATCTTTCCACCATCGATATCAGTATTGATTAGGCATCCTTGGGAGCCATGACGTAGCGGACGGTTGAATAAGGATCGTCGGACACGCCTACGTTTCACATCCCTGGGTGACAATACCAATGCGGCATGAAATTGTGACCTTCGGATACCCCGGTACAATGCAGAAACTGCGGCAAGAGGCTCGTATTTATGGCCCGTGTGCCTGCATCGCTGGAATCTCTTATCCCAGCCATGATCCGCGACCGCTCCGGATTTCAATCGCCTAGAACTTGCGCGCATTCAGTCGAGGCTAGCACCGGGTCTGGCCACTGGTAGCCGGCCAAGTGAACAGCAGCCAACAAGAACAATCAAGTAACGGTGAAGGGTGGCACTCTACCGATTATCATGGTCAATGCAATCGGACGGTGTGATTGTGCATTCCAAAGAAACCTAGGATAACGCATTTCACGATGAGGTCACTATTACAAGACGCAGTGAAGGCGAGTAACGCTGCAACGGTGGCCCATTCATGCCACTGACCAGGGAGTAGCGTTTAGGCATCTATTTGGACGAAATCTTCCAGGGTGATCTTCGCCCCTTGGTCGCGATGAATCCCCTCGTCTCCAATTGAGTGGCGTTCATGACGACGAATGCACGGGCTGGGCGTTCTTGGTTGTGAGGTTCCTGGTGACTTGGCTTGACCTGGCCTCTTCGACCAACCGCGTCTTTGATGGACAGATCCGCCTCCGAAAGGCACGAACCCGTACAGTGATCGCGGCCTCGATCGGATCGAGGGACTTGGGCGATCTCAACCACTGCTCAACGTTGAAGCTCGTGTAGGAATACAATGAGCCGGATGACCTCGAGGTTCCTGGGTAGACGCGTGTATGACTGGTGGTGGTGTCGGAGTGGCAAAAGTGGCAGGTGCGGTCTAATGAGGTCAGCCTCGCCAATAGATTCTGATGACCTGATGACCCAGGGTCTGCAGATCTGGGGTGGTCCCCGCCCGCCGTAAGCCGTGTACAAGTGGATCAGCGAATCAGGGGAGATCCTTGGTGATATTAGACTACTGCAGCGAGGAACAAAGGCACGTTCTGGGGATTCATTCCGGGATTTAGCATCAACAAGGGCGAGTGCTCGGAGGGGAGATCACCCTGCAGCCCGAAGAGGGTTAGCTATGAGAAGATACGTCTCGTGCACGCATGGGTAATGTGATTTACCTCACTTTAGTCCTCCGGCACGAGGCGTCGGCTGTTGACACGTAACGAAGGGGATAATAAGACGGCATGCCGAAGAACGTTCCATCCGCGTGGCGCATACACTGGACAGTTTATAGCTGGGACCGCTAATGCCCGTATACCGCAACCCGCAACATACAGGAGGAAAGGTCGTTCTATGTGGTCTCGATAAAACCAGCAGCCGAAGCGAAAGCACGTACTGCAAGAAGGTCACGGCGTTGATTTGTTGGGCGGGTGTGCCGAATAAGGAAGGAGCTTACCTAAGCCAACTATAAGCAATTGAAGCCTACGGCGGCAATAGACTGAATCCCGCCTTTGTACGCCGACGCCCAGCGACCCGAGACGCTCTCCCATTCCTTCCAGGTCTGCAACTCGCTCGCAGCAGACTCGCTGCCACTTGCTTGAGGCGTCGTTGAGGACGACTCGGAACTGCACGTGAATTCTCTCGCTCACTGGCCCAGTTACGACGCATCCCAACGGAAAAAAAATCAGTCATGCCTTCGACGATGGCCCCCGGTGATGTTGGTAGCAGTCAGCCGTCTACGCCCTCCACGCCCTCTTGGAAATCCATTCTCAGGCTCGCCAGCCCGTCCTCCAAAAGGTCCAACACGCGCAGCACTTCCATGCTGTCGGTAGACACCACCAATATTCAGAACCAACTTCCTCTCCTTACTCCTTCCTCTGTCACCTCCGCCGAGCACAGATTCTCCTCCAATTCCACCTCTTCAGCCACTCAGTCCAGTGGCTCTATTTCGAACCCCACGTCGCTGTCGTCAAGGCCCCCACCGTCGTCCAGCAGGAGCATCACGCCTGCCTACTCCACTTCCCAACTGTGGTCGCCGGATACGCAACCGCCTCCGCCACTCAACACGAAGTCGTCTAGGTCCCTGCTGAAGACGAAATCGGACAAGCAGCGGAGTATGCTTGGTCGCTCACCAATTCACCTACATCCAGAAAGCGGAGCTCAGCCGATACCCATAGAGCAGACGCGATCGGCCAATCTCCCGTTCCAGAAATCTGCGACTAGATTCATTCGTCGGGTTGCGTCAGCTCCAAACACAAAGGGGCTTTTCGCCCTCGGTTCCCGATCGACACCGGCGATTACGGTTACGAAGAACGGCTTGTTGTCTCCTGCCATGCCACCCCTCCCCGGACAGCAACGACCGTCGGACAACGAGCATACATCCTTGGAGACTTCCTCTTCCGGCTCATCGGACCATCGTACGTTGGTGCAGAACGGAGCGACAGGTGGGAATAGACCCAAGCCGACTCGGGTGAACAGCATTGGGGCCGGTATTGTTCTCGCTTCGACAAGGAGCAAGGAACGGATGACAGGCTCCAGTCTGGGTCATGAAGCACCCGGACGAATCGCCTTCAGGAGGACGTATTCGAGCCACTCGATCAAGGTGCGATCCGTGGAGGTGAGCGCGTCGAGCTTCCAGAAGATTAAAATGCTCGGTCGCGGTGATGTCGGGAAAGTATATCTCGTCCGGGAGAAGAAGACGGGAAAGCTTTTCGCTATGAAAGGTGACGCTCCCGCTGCGCCTTTTTTGCCTGTTGCTCCGTTTTCTCATTGTGAGCACAGTCCTCTCAAAAGCCGAAATGATCGAGCGGAAGAAGATCAAGCGGGCTCTGACCGAGCAGGAGATTCTTGCGACAGCGAACCATCCGTTTATCGTCACACTTTACCATTCATTTCAATCGGAGCAATATCTTTATTTCTGCATGGAGTATTGTATGGGAGGGGAGTTTTTCCGGGCTCTGCAAAGCCGTCCTGGAAAATGCCTACCAGAGGAAGCGGCCCGGTTTTACGCCGCAGAGGTAACCGCAGCGTTAGAGTATCTGCACCTCATGGGTTTTATCTATCGGGATCTCAAGCCCGAGAGTGGGTCGTTTTATCTTTTTGTTTGTGGTGAGGGATCTGATGAAAAGGCGATCCCCCGTTTTTAGATATCCTGCTACATCACTCTGGACACATCATGTTGTCAGACTTTGACCTGGCGAAACAATCGGGCGAGCCGGGAGGACGGCCAGCGACGATTCATCAATCTGAACTCAATGGTGTAAGGCCGACTTCCGCCGTCCAGTTTTTGTGTTATCAAGGACTCACAATTGAATGGATGAATTGGCTCAGATACCCTTGATTGATACGCGGTCCTGTACGGCAGATTTCAGGACGAATTCTTTCGTTGGTACCGAAGGTTCGTGACGCACCTTCCGCTTCCACGGAACGCAGCACTGACCCAGGTGGTAGAATATATCGCACCCGAGGTCATCAACACACATGGGCACACCTCTGCCGTGGATTGGTGGACGTTGGGTATCTTGATCTACGAGATGATCGTCAGTGCAGCCGATTCTTTTGCCACGAGAGACCGAGCTGACAGGAAATTGATTTTACCCCTTGGACAGTACGCTACGACGCCATTCAAAGGGGGCACGCGCGATGATACATTTTCAAACATATTGAAGATACCCGTGCACTTCAAGGATTCACCCAAGACTTCCCCGTAAGTGACACGTTCTCGGGGCTGTCATTCTACTTTCATTTCTCGGCTTCATTGGGCGATTTGCTCTTATGTCGACTACCTTGGCTTCGGTTAAGGGGTTCGCGTTTCTATCGTTATGATGACCGAGTGCTGTGTCGCTGTGCCTGTTGGTTGTGGGTCGCTATCCTGGGCGATGAGCTGACGGCCCTGTTTACCTCATATTTAGGTCGTGCAAGGACGCCATCGTCAGACTGCTTGACAAGAACGAACTTACACGGCTGGGAAGCAAGAGCGGAGCGAGTGAGGTCAAGCAGCATAAATGGTTCTCCAAAATCAATTGGGGATTGCTCAGAAACACCCAGCCACCTGTAAGTTCCGTTTTATGGGTTATTTTCTCCACACATCCTCTCCATCCCCGGACGTGTCAAACGGCCACGAGTGGGAACATCCCTGCTCTGTCATCAGACATGTGGCTTTCGCCGTTTGCAGTTCCTCTCGCCACAAGGGCCGGAGATGATGGGGTGATGATATTTGTTATTCAAGTTTGTTGACCCACGTGCAATTTTTGATGTCCACTTTGTAGATCGTGCCAGCGTCAACGAACGGAGTAGACGAGGTGAACTTCCGACAGATGGAATCGGGGTCAATGCACCACGACCCGCACCCCATGAAGAAGGGGACGGGTGGGGGGGAAAAGAACGCGACGTTGAAGGCCATGGCCGGTAAACCGGGTGGGCGGAACAAGAGCAACATCACTGGTGACGACGACATGGAAACGGCCCCGGCGACACCGTCGAGCATGACGATTGATAAGGAAGACCTGTTTGGGGCATTCGCCAACGTAACGTTGCACTATGATGGAGAGACCTAGTGAGTGGCAATTTTGCACGCTCGTTTGGTTCTGGGATTTACCAAACCCGTTTTTTTTTTCGCTCTCGCGAATCAGCTGATGGTGGTGCTGGGGAGAAACGTTTGTCACGTCGTGAATGTTCCGCTCGCTGATTCCTTACTCAAACGGTGTGGACGAGAGGTGGAAGGGCTGGGATTCATCGGCTTAATCCGAGGTTTTTCCAGCCCGCTGTCCCGCCTCAGTTCACCGGTGTTTTGTCCGCATTTTTGGTATATGTTCGTTTGCTTGTTTGATGTCCATCGCTCTGCTTTTCCCGTCATCTGTTCATCGTCATTCCCCGCTCCCTCCGGGAGCTGTTTTACCCTTCATTTACGGATTCCCCTCCGCAAGATCGTAAAGAAAAATTAAAGCATTGTATTATTCGGTCACTCATGGTTTGCACATATAGTACTTTACCCGTCGTAGTGTACGTAGTTCGTTCTGCGCGTTTGGAACGGTTTCACTTTTCTATATTTCGTTTCAGATGATGTATAGAAATAGAATTCTAGTTTGAGGAGACGGGGAGTGTTCTGTGGGGAAAGGTCAGAAAGGAGTCGGGATACTCCGTGGAAGATGCCGAGGGCAGCGATGGCCGGTGAATTTGTTGAAGTGACCGAGGCTGCAAGCGAGCCATGTGCCGCACGGAAACCTAATTTCTGGGGGGCATTGATTGGAACAAAGGAGGGGGTTGTGCGCTGGGCCGGTGGGGGGGCTGGCGGGGAATTTTGTGTGCGCCCCGCCGTGCTCTCTCTCTGCTCGAGCTGGGAGGAGGAGGTCTGCGGGGAGGGGAGCCCGGGGAAATGAGCCCAGCAGAGCGGAGAGCGCGACCTCTTACGTCTTGGGGGAAAAACAAAAATAAATAAATATTTAGCGGCTTCGCTTGTTTTCCTGGGTGGCTGTCAGCTTATTTCAGTCCATACCTCCGTCTCTGCTTCCGCCTTTCTTCCAACGGCGCTTCTCTCCCCTTCACCCGCCGTCTTCTTCTCCATATCTCCCCTTCGTCATCCATCCCCCCCATGGCTGACCTCTATCCCCCCTCCTATCCCCCGAGGCAGCAGCAGCCCCAGCCCTACCATCCCAGGGATTCCCAATCCTATCAGCTCAATCAGCAGCCATCCCTCTCCTACCCTGCAATCATGTCATCCCAGCAGAACCAGCAGCAACAGCAGCAGCAACAACCACCCCCACCACCCCCCTCCTCTGGCTCGCTCTCCCCGGATGACGAACATCCCCAGAAACAGCCAGACCAGTCCACCACGCCAAAACCCGACCAACCGGGCCATTCCAAGCCTCAGGCTACGTTCCTCACAAAACTCTACGCGTTAGTACCTTCATGTCGGCCCTCTCGTGCCCTCTTCCTCTCTTCCCTCCGTGTCCACCGGCCTGACGCTTCTCTCCACACAGACTCCTCGAGCGTCCAGAAAACCATCATATGATTCGGTGGGATCCAGCTGGAGAATACATCATCGTAGAAAAGCCAGAGCAGCTCGCCCTCCACGTCCTTCCTTCTGTCTATCGCCAGTCTCGCTTCGCAAGCTTCTCCCGACAACTTAACGTACGTCTCGCTCCTTGTCTCGTGTCATCCTCTCCCCATCATTCTACTTTAACTTTCTCTCACACACTCTTCCTCCGCACATCCCCTTCTGACACGCGTGTTTCGCGTTCCATAGATCTATGGCTTCATGCGCAAGGTCAACCTGCGAAATGTCGACCCAGCCATCGATGATCCAGATGCCAGCACCTGGTGTAAGTGCCATGACGTCCCGTTCGCTCGATCGCAGTCTCCCGTTTGTTGACGCTTGCGCCTCGCAGCTCACCCAACTTTGACACGGCATTCGCCTCCAGAGGTTGTGGCCAACTTCAAACGTCGCGTGCCTCCGCGCCTGCCAAAGCCCAAAAGGAGAGAGACCGATCCCGCACCTGGTCCCGCATATCCTGCCCAGAGAAGCAACCAATCAATGGGTCCCGTGTCTCTTCCTCCCTCGTCTGTCCCTCAGCAGCGACCTCCTCCTGTGAACGGCAATCCTCGTCCTCGAGGGCTATCTACTCCAGGAAGCTACTCCCCACTGAACCAGAACGGCGCTCCCACTGCTGGCTGGGGTTCTGCCGATGTATTCCCCTCCGTGTCTGGACCTGGCACCATGAGGGGTACAGCTCTGCGTCCTTTGACCGTTCCCTCTGACCCACCGATGAACTCGCACCTGTACAGTCACCCAAGTCACATACAGGGACTCTCACCGGCCGACGAAACACCTCCTTCGACCGCGGGCGGTTATGGATCTATGCCCCCTTACTCGTCACACGGCCAGAACCGAGGGATGATGGCTGAACAGCAACACCAATTTGCTTACGCTATGACGGATGCAAACCCTGGTTCCTCAGCGTGGTCATCCAACACGGCACCGTCTCATTCGGCATCTCTCTCGTCTTTGCTTAACCCGTCAAGTCAGGGTGGTTCTTCCTACCCTCGTGGCGCACCTGGGCCCGGCCAGATGTCGTATCCCTCTCCTTTCGCTCATGGGCCTGGTCAACACAGTCCAGACAGCCGACCAAACACAGGATATTCGGTTATCTCTGCTTATGACGAAACCGCTTCCCCAACGTCACATGCCGGATTTGACTATTCCCGGCCCAATTCAAGCCACCACCGGGGAGTGTCCCCTGGCTCTTCACGACCGGGATCCTCGCATCGCGTGAACTCGGGAAATTATGGACAGCCTGGATCGCTGAGCATTCGTAGGGCGCGGAGACACTCGCAGGCAATGAGTCCGTATCCATCCCCATATGATGATGATCGGCCGTTGACAGCGAACCACCCCGACGACCGAGCGCGTGAGATTGGGCTTCCACGGTCGAGAAGCATGATCAGCATCAACCAGCACCCCGAATACTCGTACAACCCTACGCACGCGGGGGGTGATTTCGCGTACACGGCTGGGGAGGGTGACGTATGGCCCAAGGGCACTAGGCCTGGAACAAGCGCGAGCTCTCTAAGCACCACGACCACGGGGTCACCTGAGACGGGGACTCCACCGGTCACACGTGGTGGACACCCTGGAGACTATACTGAAGCAGACGTCAGTCGTTGTGAGTGTTTGATCTTTTTCATATTTTTGCGCGTTCTTCCATTCCTCGCTGTCACCTGGTTATTTGATCCACATGCGCTCATGGTTTCATACGGTTAACTGACGATTAGTTTTGCATTGAACGTTGTGGGCAGTCACTCCCGACTTTGGATTCGTGTCGATGACGGACCATTTACCGCACTACAACAAGGAGTTGGAGTAAAGCCAGATCCGGGGAGGAGGGGGGGGGCGAGATTGATCACCACACTCTCCCTCAGGTCTCTTCCATCATAGAAGTGGAATCGTCACTTGTGCTTTCGTTTTTTTCTTCTACTGCAGCAGCTTTAGGACGGACCGTTCGTTACGTTTGGGTTTTCTTGTCCATCTTTTTCTGTTCTTTTACTTTCCCGTTTCCTCATGTCGCTGTTGATTTCCTCCACATTGCTTTCCTGTGATCCTCTCTCCCCCTCTGCCATGCACTTCCTGACCTCCCCCCATGGGCTCGCAACAACCCCGACCTCTCGACCGGCACTCTTGTTTTTGAAATCCATTTGTATACCTCGATCCGGTTTCTCTTTCCACCCATTCCTCGATTGCCGATTGACAAGATGTTTCATTCGCAATGGCCTAATGGGTGCCATTGTCTTGGCTTTCGTAGCCTTGTTCTCTGTAGCCTCTTTCTTCGCGAAGGATCGATCCACGGGCGCGTTTGCCGCACAGTCGTTCTGTCTCTGTCTCTGTCTGTCTCGACCGCCCGTCGTGGTTCGTTTCTTCCGCACACGTACATTCCTTTGTCTTCCTTTCTCGCCGAGTTTATCAAACGGAACTGTTGATACCCAAAGCAGACACAAAGCACCCCATCAAAACGGGTTTCTTGGACACACTCCCCACTCTGGCATGGGCCGACGTGATATATTTTTTGTTTTGCTTGGCTTTTTGATTCGCAAGATTGGTTCGGTTGTCGTTTGACATATAGGTTGCGAGATCACCGTTGAGTTGAGGTTACGGATGAGATTCTGACGTCTGACAGGGCTAATCCCACTGGAGCGGCGAGGTATCACGGCAACGGATAAAGGTGTCTGTCTCTCTTGGATGTTTTCGGATGCTCTTGGGCGAGTGTTTCGGATGTTAGGATAGGCCATGTGCCAGAAGGGGGGGGGGGGTGGCGTATCTTGAGTTTGAATGGGACTGTGCTTGTGCCGATGAGAGGTGTCTACCAACTTTGGGTGGGAGTGTTCCATTCTCAATTGACCGTGACCCACCGTTGATAGACCGTTGCAGATCAGAAGTCGTGTTTTCTTTTCGGTGCGGGCCGTAGGGGCCGTTGCATTGAGATTGCGATGCGTGACCTGAGCTGCACACGGCGTGTTTCGTACAGAACAGACTCGGGCCATAGGATGCGATAGGGTGCTCGGGATGTGTTTAGCTTTATGCCCCGTTTGGTTCTTCGGTCGCCTCTGTATCTTGTGAACTAAGCTCGGCTCATGGTGGAATTCGTAAACCCCGCCGGGGTTATAGTTCACGTCGCGTAGTTCGGAGGGGGGATTTGAAAAAAGAAAACCTGATATGCATATTATGAGGGGAGGAGGCGAGGGGGGGGAGTAGGTGTGTGACTCTTTGGTGAGATGTTGTGATACTCTGCGAGGCTCCTCCCTCTCTCTCTCCCCCGAAGAAAAAAAAAAAGATCTTCGAAATAGAACGCAACCATTCTCCGATTGGAAATTGAATCATAACCAGAAGAATGAATTTGGGATATTCAGCCGCGCTCGACATTTCCGGCGTTTTTTGACGGCATATGGGCGTTTTTGTAGGGTTTTATGTTCATCGTTATTTTGGTTTATTTCTATAATAAAGATATTTTATTATACCATGTTTTTTTTTCTTTTCGGGTTATTTTATTTTTGGATAAGCCTCTCCGTGAATCCGAGTTTGGATCGCGCGGCGTTTTGGGTGGAAGGGGGGGGGGTATTTGTACACAGTACCCCGGATCGTCTGTTCACCCGATATGTGTGGGATCCCCCTTCTGCACGATTGGTAGATCCGGCAGAGGGGGGAGACGGTCGAACTGGAATTCCCCCCCCCCTCCTTCGTGTGTGTGTGCGTGCGCGCGCTTTGCTTCTGCTTCTCTGCTTCTTGTCAACGGGAAGAACGGAGTTTAGCTGGATTTTGTGTGCGTGTATGTATGTGTGTGTGTGTATATACGTTCCTCGGGACGGGATGATCTGGCCTATCAGTTCGCGGAGGGGGGCTGCTGGCTGGAGCAGATGCGATCGTACCGGAGGGTGTGGAGAGAGAGAGAGGGTTCTGTGCAATGGAGAATGGGAAACTTCTTCCCCGGTTCGACCTTCTGGCCCGGGAGAGTAAGCTTAAGCTTGATAGTCTTTTCTTGGTGGAGATATCCTTCCACTTTGACATTGTACGTACTCGTCATCATCACATGCACACATATCCCCCTCCTATGTCCGTGATCACCTGTCTCTCCGATGATCCTCGTTCGCTCGAACTTTGCTGTTCCCACCGGGTCGAGCGTCTCTCTCCTCTCTCTCTCTCTTTGCAGCTGCGGAACTTCAGGCTCAGGTCGCTCCGAGATCGGGATCATATTGAGCGCCCATCATGCATCACCTTCTCTCCCTCCCCACTCGTCGTCGTCTCGACAAGCAAGCGGGAAAAACCTGTGCA
>Ga0307513_10011806_pt1 | contig 10826 bp, 5 predicted proteins | sample 15_EM_MG_FD_202174 | JGI IMG/M metagenome (GOLD analysis project Ga0307513, IMG submission 202174) | Populus trichocarpa ectomycorrhiza microbial communities from riparian zone in the Pacific Northwest, United States - 15_EM | ecosystem: Host-associated > Plants > Roots > Unclassified | place...
ACCAACCAGAATGAAATTGATAACCTTGAAATGTTTAAAATGAGCATCATCGAACCATTCAGAGCAACCGTGTACATAACAAGGGCGTCCCCTTCTCCGTCCAGAGATTAGGCACTGAATCTTTCGTTGCAGTTAGAGTAGGCAAAGCTTGTCAAGCTTACAATGGCGCCAATCTTACTCTAGTCCTCGTCACTTGATCACTAATGATTTATTTTTCATCAACACTAACATTAATCCCCCCCTCCCTTTTTTTTCTTTATCTTCCCCTCTCTAACATTGTTCAGCTTCCTTGGCTCTTGCTTTACTCGTCATTTTTTTTTAATGTTTTAGATAAATTTTTTTAATTTTTTAATTTTTTTATTGTCTAATTTTAATTTTATTTTTTTATAATTAGTTATTAAAAATATTAGGATTTATGATAATTTAGGGTTTTGATATGAATATATTTAAATATATTCAAAATAAATATTTAAATTTGCTAATTTAATTAATTAAGTGTTTCTTTTCTTATTATAAAAAAAATAAATTAATATTCATGCAAAACCACTATTTTGACATCTCTTGCATTGATAGAATAGTTTATTGAAAGATAGTTTGGTTGTATACATTGAGAAAAATATCTTCAATAAAATTAATAATGAAGCTATTATGAAGTAGTTTTAAAATATGAAAACTCGAAAAAAACAATATTTATAATGTAATTTTTTTTATTTTAAAAGTATTTTTAAATTAATTTTACTTGATATGACTTAATATATATGTTTTGAATTGATTTTTAACACATGTCTATATAATATAGTATTTGTTAATAATTTGTCCTTTCATTTAAAAAATTCTGGCTCCACCACTTATCACCAAGTTCACTGGATTCTAGAATCAGAGAAGGGATTCTTCGTTATATTATAACTTACAGTTCTGCTGCAACTGCAGATAGATTTGTTTGTGCATTATGGAATACACCAACAGTTAACTGGTTTACAGTTGATTCGGTAAATAATGCGGGTGGTATTTTAGTAAATTCTAGGTTCAATTGAATATGGTGGGCAATGGATAGCGCTATTGAGAAAGGATTTCATTGTGCACTCATAGGAGTTTATGCAGGAAATCTGGTCCATGAAAGAAGAGTATTGTGGGAGGAACTTCTTAGTTTAAAAGCGGCTTTTGGAACACCATTGTTTATTGTTGAGGACAATATAGTCTTATAATGAAATAAATAATGATTTTTTTAATGAAAATATTTTACATTTTGTTAATTTTATTATTAAGTTGAAAATTTCAGTAAATTTAAACAAATTTGATTTTTTTGAAGAAAATTGATTTAAAAGTATTATTGAAATAAAATGAATAAGTGTGAGTTAAATCAATAATAACTAATTAGTTAGATATTGATAATTTATTTAGTTCATATTATTAATTAATGCATGTATAAAGCCTTGTTTTTCAAATGGCTATAAAAAAAGGTTTGGGAGCTCTAATACAAGACTATGAAAAGATGTTATCTACAACATCCACAACCAAAAAGCATATTTGAACATTCCTTTAGTTTGTGTTAATTTAAAGGGTAGTACATGGTCCAGGAATGTCATTACATTTTATAAGGACGAGTGTGATGTTCAAAAAATGAAAGAGAATAGAAAAAGACAACAAAGCCCTTTAAAGTTTAGAATTAATAGGTATAAATAAATAAGGGGTATTGTGGTAAATAAATCAAAATTGATAAGTATAAATATAAAAGGAAAGAAAGAGGGATCTGAAATTTAAGAGTGGGAGACTATAGGAGAGAAGAAAAGGGAAAGATGAAGAAGAGAAAAGAGGGAGCGATAAAAGGAAGGAGAAGAGAGTTAGAGAAAATAAGTTTAAAGATAAGATTTAGGTTTTGATGTGTATAAATGTGTTTTCTTTTAGTTTTAATTTCTTTTTGTTGAATATTAAGGTTTTAAAGATTTTATTTTGGGTTTGATTGATGAATTGATTTGAATGTTATGGGGTTGATTGTTATGGGTAATGAGTTATTTAGTTGATTTTTGAAGATTTTAGGTAAAGATGATGATTTTGAGTTATGGTTTTTTTAAATGATGAATTTGAGTTAGAAATCTTGACATATCAGTAGGTGATCCGTGGAAAATCTGGGTTTGAGGTTGAAGATGATGAAAGTTCAGTTTGGTCCCTTAATTTTTGAAAATTTCAGTTTAGTCTCCAAACTTTGGCAAAATTACAGATTGGTCCATGGGGCTTAATCCTAGATTCTGGACAGAATTAAAGATGAATTATGAGAAAAATTCTGGTATAGTTATGAATTTATAATATTTTCATTTTGGTCGTCCAATTTGACCCCTAAAAATCTGCTAAAATTCCATATTGGTCCCTGAAGCATAATCCAAGATTCTGGACAGAATTAAAAATGAATTACGGGCAAAATTCCAGTATAGTTATGAATTTAGGACATTTTCATTTTGGTCCTCCAATTTGAAAAAATTACAATTTGACTCTTAAAAATCTGCAAAAATTCCAGATTGGTCCCTAGCTGTAATATTATCCTTTTTTAGATTGGTTTGATGAATAATTGAGAGTTATTTAGTGAATTATTATCAAGTTTTATGATTTATTTTCTTATGCAACCAATACTCATAAATGTGGCCTCAAACTCATTATCCATCAATCTTATCAATAACATATCTAATCATCATATACATATATAAATATATATGTCCATACAACTATACCTGAGATTAAAGTTTTGCATCATGTAATTAATTACATTCCCAAAAAAAAAAAAAGATAATGTCTCTCTTACAATCCAAAATTTATTTTTAATTAAAGTGCATAAAATAAACATAGTTAAAGTTTTACAAAATAACAACCTATTATAACAAACTAGGAAAGCTAGAGTTCGGTGTTGAAATAAGAGGAACCTGCAAGACATATAATTTTATAAAATTATTGGTTTTATCATAACTAATAATTTTTCTTATAGTTGAATTTATCCCATGTTCTAAACCATTCTTTTAGTTATGTTTATTATTACTTTCGAAAGCAAATCCTCTGGCCACAATTTATTATTAGCACGTGTTTGCAATTTACAACATATATTTTGATGAGCTACTTGTAGAGTAATGCGCTGTTTTTGTTTCTAGCTTTAGGTGATTGCACCAAACATAGGCTGAACAAAAGGGACATCCAGTGGTGGAGAAATTGGTTCCATATTATTATTGATGTATGTTTGACATTTTTAATATCTTAGAAGAGCACACAGAAAGGTTTATGAGGATTCCATGGCATGGGAGGCTACTGATTTTTGCTCCCCATGAGAAGAGCATCATGGAACTTCTAACAGAGCAAAGAATGTCATAACTGATTTTTGCACACCCAAGAAAATGCTTTTTTTTTTTAATCTTTTTTTTCTCACAAGATAAGGTAATTGGCTGTCGTGTGATTTTTATATGGCTTGTTTTTTTTTTTTAGATGGGCTTGTGGTGGTCACCCAAGAGAATGTCACTTTTAGCATTCTTTTATATATATATTTGAAGTTTTTGTATATAATACTGTAGCCACACAATACACAAGAATAAGATTTATAATTATTCCGAGTATTATTGATAATTTATGTATTTAATTATATATATGATAGTGATGACATCATGCAAGTAGGGTCCTAAATGATTCTAAATTATAACGAGAGAAGTACAATTATAAATTCAAAAAGATATTACGTGAAATCACACATGAATGTCGATAAAAAAATTGAAGTACTGCAACAATTTTTATTTTTTATTTTTTAAAAATTGGATAATTAGTAACCAAAATATAATTAAATGCAAATAGACTAAGTGCTAAACAGTAAAATAAAATAATATTCGAATCCAAGAATATTCCAAAAAGAAATAAAATAATATTCAAATCTCAAAACATAGAACCTGCATAAGATATGCAGATAAAATCATGGAAATGGCCAAAATTGTAGTATAAATAGGACCTCTATGGTTTCCCAAAGACACATAACAAACAACAATATTCTACGTAGTAGTTCATAGAATTATCTAAGATGATGATGAAAAGAATGGGGGCTTGGATGTTGCTAGCATTATTGACTTTGGTTGGCGAATGGCATGGTCGTTGTTATGGGTGTTTGGAGGAAGAGAGGGTTGGTCTCTTGGAGATCAAAGCTTTGATGGACCCAAATCACGTTTCCTTGAGAGATTGGGTGGACAGTAGTAATTGTTGTGAGTGGCCTGAGATCGAGTGTGATCACACTACAAGGCGAGTGATCCAACTCTCTCTTTTCGATGCAAGGGATTTCCGCTTGGGCGATTGGGTTCTCAACGCATCTTTGATTATTCAAAAAAAAAGAATTGCAAAGTCTTGATTTGGGATATAATGGATTGGTTGGTTGCTTGGAGAATGAAGGTTAGTTCATGTTTCTGCACTTAATTATAATCATAAAATAAATGAAGGTTGGTTGGTTGGTGTTTAATGTCAATTATCTTGCTTTGATGATTCTCTTCCAGGCTTCGAAGTCCTCTCATCAAAACTTAGGGAACTTTACCTCCGTTATAACCGATTTAATAAAAATGATAAAAGCATTTTGTCATGTTTCAATGGTAACCTTTCCACTCTCGAGTATTTGGATCTATCAGAGAATGATATGACAGCTGGATCAGCAGGTAGCTTCTATGGTAACCTTTTAATTATTTAGCTTCGAAACCTTTTCTTTTCTCCTTCTCATATCATTTTTTTCTACGCATTTAATTATTTCCTTCCAATATGCTTTTGAGGAACATCATGCAGGTCTCAAAGTCTTGTCATCAAGGTTGAAAAAGCTGGAGAACCTTCTTCTAAGTGCGAATCAATGCAACGATAGCATTTTTCCATCTCTAACTGGATTTTCATCTCTCAAGTCTTTGGATCTGTCAAACAATATGTTGACAGGATCAGGTATAATACACAGTTTCTACCTACCTAAATGCTTCACATGACATTCTCTTAATTATATTGTTTCTTTATCAAAAAAAATGAGGACTTTATATCTATTTAATAAAAACTATCAAAAAAACTATCCAATACAAATCACTCTCGACAGCCAACGAGAGACTGCCGATTTCTTTATTAGAAAAACTCTCGACTGTTTTATCAATAAAGAGAACAACATAAAACCCACATATTATTTCCTCTCCTTTTTAATCATGGTTTTATATTATTTTGGACCTTTTTTTAATCAAAATATTATTCTGTGGTGGAGGATATTGCCTTATGGTCGTGGTGAATGGTGATGGGTGATTTTATGGTGAAATATTTGGACAATATGTTGCTATCTAGGATCGATTATTATTCTTGTTTTAATTACCGATGAGATCTTAATTATAAGTTTCTTTATCTTAATCATAACTTAGCTTCCATCTTTAGCGACTTTATATCCGTAAATTGTTTTTTTTTTTTTTCCAATGATCAAAATTAGAATGATATTTAAAAATTGTTTCTTAATCTTTGAAGCGTGCACAACCTATTTTATAATTAAATATGCGTTCATGTATCATTTCTATGCTTTTGAGGAACATCATGCAGGTCTCAAAGTCTTGTCATCAAGGTTGAAAAGGCTGGAGAACCTTGACCTGGGTTGGAATCATTGCAACGATAGCATTTTTTCTTCTCTAACTGGATTTTCATCTCTCAAGTCTTTATATCTATCAGGCAATGGGTTGACTGGATCTATCAATAGTAAGTTACATTCTCCTTTATCAAGAAAATTGAGGACTTTATACACACACACACACAAACACACACGATAGCATTTCATCATGTTTGATTGCGCTTTCATGTATGAAGAATTATATCTATGAAGCTTTGATCTTATCCAATAATTGTTTTTCTAATAAGACAGGAAGAGATTAAAGAGATCAAAACTAGGATGATTAAAAATTACTTGCAATCTATCTTCTTCCTTAATCTATGCACTGTATATTTTTTATGTATATCTTGTAGGTTTTCAACTCCTACCGATGGGGCTGGGAAAGTTAGAGAACCTTTACCTGAGTTTCAATCAATTGAACAGCAGCATCTTATCAATTCTGAGTGGGCTTTCATCCCTCAAGTCTTTGGATCTGTCAGAGAATATGCTGACAGGATCAGGTATAATACACAGTTTCTACCTACCTAAATGCTTCACATGACATTCTCTTAATTATATTGTTTCTTTATCAAGAAAAATGAGGACTTTATATCTACGTAAAGAGGCACTTGGAATGAGGTCCAAGAGGCATATATTTTATTCTTATTTTGGCCCTTTTATGCCAAAAGTGTTGTAATATTTAGATTAAATTAGTAATCAGAAGTTCACTTCAAAACTCTCCTATAAATATAGATTTTATATTTATCTTTTTAAATAAAACCCACATATTGGACCGGTTTTCGGTTTGTAGCCATTTATTATTTCCTCTCTTTTTAATCATTTTGGACCTGTTTTTAATCAAAATATTATTATGTGGTGGAGGATATTGCCTTATGGTCGTGGTGAATGGTGACGGGTGATTTTATGGTGAAATATTTGGACATAGAAGAAATAAAACGTGAAAAAAGTTTCTAAAACTTTTTAAAACTATCATAACTAATTAATTAGATTTGCAAAATTAGGCTTAATTATGTTTCTTTATCTTGTTTTGTTAGTCTATCATAACTTAGCTTCCATCTTTATCGACTTTATATCCATAAATTGTTTTTTTTTTTCCAATAAGATCAAAATTAGAATGATATTTAAAAATTGTTTCTTAATCTTTGAAGTGCACACAACCTATTTTATAATTAAATATGTGTTCATGTATCATTCTTTTTATGTATAATTTGAGAATCAATTCTAATTATCTTTAGTTTCTATATATATATATATATATATTATGCATATCGTGAGCTCATAATTATGACTTACTCTTAGAAACAACTCTCTTGGAGGTTTTGAGATCATATCATCACATTTGGGGAAACTCGAGAACCTCGACCTGAGCCATAATTATATATTCAACGACAGCATTTTATCACATCTGCGTGGATTTTCTTCTCTCAAGTCTTTAAATTTATCTCACAATATATTGCTGGGATCGACGGCTGTCAATGGTAAACTTCTGTTATTTACATCATTTTTTAACAGTACCTTTTGAAATCTCTAGATTTTTCTAGCAAGTTGTTGTTTCTATCCAAAAATCATCTCACTACAAATGTATCAGTTCTTTATCATAGGTTTAAGAACTCGGTCAAGATAACACTTAATTTCACTACTTACTTGATTGCCTATTTTCAATTCTACACATCATAGTTTAAGGAAGCTGGACTTCCTGCAGTCATAGTTTAGTTTCTTAAAATCTTAATTAATAATATTGAATGGAATGGCTATTCTGTACCACCACTATTTTCATCATATCTTTCTTCTTCTTCTTTCTTTTTCACAGGAACTTTCTTCAATTCTAGCACCCTTGAAGAATTGCATCTAGATCGTACTTTTCTCCCAATAAACTTTCTCCAGAACATTGGAGCATTGTCTGCTCTTAAAGTTTTGTCTGTTGTTGAATGTGACCTTCATGGCAACCTACCCGCTCAAGGTAAATTAACAACTCTCCATCCACAAAATTGTTTCGAGATTCTTCCAACACTATTTTGATTGTTTCGAGATAAATTGTACAGGTTGGTGTGAATTGAAGAATCTGAAGCACTTAAATCTCTTTAGAAATAATTTAGGAGGTTCACTCCCAGATTGTTTGGGAAATTTGGCTTCTCTACAACTATTAGTGGTTTCTAAAAACCAGTTTACTGGAAATATTGCCTCCGGTCCTCTCACCAACCTCTTATCCCTTGAATTCCTCTCACTATCAAATAACCTCTTTGAAGTTCCCACTTCAATGAAGCCTTTTATGAACCACTCAAGCCTCAAGTTCTTCTCCAGTGAGAACAATAGACTAGTAACAGAACCTGCTGCCTTTGATAATTTGATTCCAAAGTTCCAACTAGTCTTTTTTAGCTTGTCAAGTAGTCCAACAATGGAAGCAGTCAATGTAGAGATTCCCGACTTCCTCTATTACCAATACGACTTAAGAGTCCTTGATCTCTCCCACAACAACATCACTGGAATGTTTCCATTGTGGTTGCTTAAGAACAATACACGAATGGAGCAACTATATCTGAGCGAGAACTCCTTTGTTGGTACTTTGCAGTTGCTAGATCACCCATATCCGAATATGACCGAATTAGATATATCTAACAACAACATGAACGGTCAAATTCCAAAAGATATTTGTTTGATCTTTCCAAATCTAGGGAGCTTAAGGATGGCTAAGAATGGATTCAAGGGTTGTATTCCTTCTTGTTTAAGAAATATTAGCTCTTTGAGAATTTTAGATTTATCCAACAATCAATTGTCCACAGTAAAACTAGAACAACTAACAACAATATGGTCTCTCAAGCTGTCAAACAACAATTTGGGTGGGCAAATACCCACCTTAGTGTTCAATTCTTCTAGCCTGGGTTATCTCTATCTAAGTGGTAACAACTTTTCGGGTCAGATATCAGATGTTCCATTATATAAGTGGAAATTGTGGATTGTATTGAATTTGAGTAACAATCACTTTTCAGGCATGCTTCCAAGGTGGTTCATCAATTTTACAAGCCTTAAAGCAATTGATTTGTCCAAAAACCATTTTAAGGGTCCGATCCCAAAAGACTTTTGTAAGCTTGACGAGCTTGTATATTTGGACCTTTCAGCGAACAGCTTGTCTGAAAATATATCATCTTGTTTCAATCCACCACAAATAACCCATGTGCATCTATCCAGAAATAGATTGAGCGGTCCATTAACATATGAATTTTATAACAGCTCTTCCCTTGTTACGATGGATCTTCGAGATAACAGCTTCACCGGCTCTATTCCAACTTGGATTGGAAATCTTTCATCATTGAGTGTTCTTCTTCTGAGGGCTAATCACTTTGATGGCGAGCTCCCTGTTCAGTTATGCTTGTTAGAACAATTAAGCATTTTGGATGTTTCACAAAATCAGCTCTCTGGTCCACTACCCTCCTGTTTGGGCAATCTTACATTCAAGGAAAGTTCCCAGAAAGCGTTTGCAAAATTCGAATATGGTTTTGGATCCATCATGGAAAGAGTTTATTATGAAACAATGGGTACACCACTAATGGATATTGTATACATCTTTCAAAAGGAAATGCTTAACTCTACAGAAGTGATAGAATTTAGAACTAAAAATATGTATTATGGTTACCAGGGGAAGATTCTCAGCTACATGTCTGGTATTGATCTCTCTAATAATAGCTTCATAGGAGCAATCCCACCAGAATTTGGAAACTTAAGTAAGATATTGTCATTAAACTTATCACACAACAATCTCACTGGATCTGTCCCTGCAACATTCTCAAACCTAAAGCATATTGAGAGTTTGGATCTTTCTTACAACAACTTGAATGGTGTCATCCCTCCACAACTTGTTGAAATTACTACACTGGAAGCTTTTAGTGTGGCGCATAATAACTTGTCAGGTAAGACACCCGAGAGAAAATTTCAGTTTGGGACCTTCGATGAAAGCTGTTACGAAGGAAATCCTTTCTTGTGTGGACCTCAATTGCGAAACAATTGTAGTGAGGAAGCAGTGTCGTTGCAGCCAGTGCATAATGATGAACAAAGAGATGATGGTTTCTTAGACATGGAGTTTTTCTACATCAGTTTCGGTGTATGTTACACAGTTGTGGTGATGACGATTGCAGCTGTTCTCTACATCAATCCATATTGGCGATGCAAGTGGTTGTACTTTATCGAAGACTGCATAGATACTTGCTACTATTTTGTGGTGGCTAGTTTTCGCAAGTTCTCCAACTTCAGAAGATGAATTTGTTATGATTGTATGTCTAGCTATTGGGTGCTTAATTTATAGTGTACTGTCTAAGCTCAGCCTTTCTATTTGATTAGTTATTTGGGCTAAATATATAAGCTGGACTTGTCATTCCTGAACCATTAGGAAGGGAACTGATTTGGATTGGTCATTGACTCGGCTGTGATTACTCTTTCAACTCTCAAGACTTGTTTGAAAATAAATTGCCAAAACCACTACCAAGTGGAAACAAAATATTCTATGCATGTGTGACAACGCCCACCTCAGTTTTTCAATCAAAGCATTGAAATCGGAGCAAGAAGATCAACCTTCTTCAACAGCTGTCCTAGCCGTTTCTCCTAGCTTCTTTGCTCTACTCCTCATTTCATCTGCTTCTTCACCCATCATAATTTGAGTGATTGCCTTCTCTACAGCTTCACAACTTCAAGAGAATTGATAATAAAAAAAAGGGCAGAGTGTTAGAAATAATGTTCAGGACTGCTGAGCTGGAATTTTACTCTTTCTTTAATTTTTGATTTAGTCAATTATGTTCCTATTCTTTTGTTCTTGCTGCTACTTCGCAGCTCTGTTATTTCCATTATCAATTGATCATGGCTTGAATGTAGGACCATGATCGTAGGAGTTTGTTATGTATCAGCTCTATAAATTGAGCTGCAGTTATGAATAAAGTATTCAAGCTTTTCATTCATCAATCTCTTCTTAAACACAAGCATTGTCCTTTGTTATTTCTGTTGTTCAGAATCACTGCAACAACAATAATTGGTATCAGAGCTACTTGATTTAAAGGGATCTGTGTTGTAACCCATGGAGACAGAAGTAAGCTTCTCATCAATTGCTCCACCAGTGTTCAATGGTGACAATTACCAGTTTTGGGCAGTACGGATGGAGACATACTTAGAGGCTCTGGATTTGTGGGAGGCAGTGGAAGAAGATTATGAAATCCCTGCA
>Ga0307513_10011807_pt1 | contig 10826 bp, 8 predicted proteins | sample 15_EM_MG_FD_202174 | JGI IMG/M metagenome (GOLD analysis project Ga0307513, IMG submission 202174) | Populus trichocarpa ectomycorrhiza microbial communities from riparian zone in the Pacific Northwest, United States - 15_EM | ecosystem: Host-associated > Plants > Roots > Unclassified | place...
CAAGGTCGTAATCGTCGGTGGCGGGACCGCCGGATGGCTCGCGGCCTGCATGATCGCGGCCCACGCCGAGGCACCGCTCAGTGTGACGCTGATCGAATCTCCCGACGTGCCGACGATCGGCGTGGGCGAAGGCACCTGGCCGACGATGCGCCGAACGCTCGAGCGGATCGGGATCAGCGAGACCGATTTCCTGTTCGCCTGCGACGCGTCGTTCAAGCAGGGCTCGCGCTTCGACGGCTGGCTCACCGGTGCCGCGGACGACCATTATTATCATCCCTTCACCCTGCCGGCCGCAGGCGATCCGCGCGATCTGGTCGCGGCGTGGCAGAATGACGGCGCCGGTCGCCCCTTCGCCGAAGCGGTTTGTGCGCAGCCCGATATCTGCGCGCGCGACCTCGCGCCGCGCCAGCGCGCAATGCCCGATTATGCCGGGGCGCTGAACTACGCCTATCATCTCGACGCGGTGAAGCTTGCCGGCTTGCTGTCGGCGCATGGCCGCGAACGGCTCGGCGTGCGTCATGTGCGTGACCATGTCGTCGCGGTCGAGACGGCGGAGGACGGCGACATCGTCGCGGTGCGCACGCGCGACACCGGCACGATCGAGGGCGATTTGTTCATCGACTGTAGCGGGGTCGCCGCGCTGCTGATCGGCGGAACCTATGGCGTCGACTTCATCGATCGCAGCGGCGAACTGTTCAACGATCGGGCGTTGGCGGTGCAGGTGCCGGTAGCAGCAGGCAGCGCGATCGCGTCGCAAACCAACGCCACCGCCCATGCCGCCGGCTGGATCTGGGACATCGGCTTGCCGACGCGGCGCGGTATCGGCTGCGTCTATTCCTCGCGCCACGCCAGCGACGATCAGGCGGCAGCGACGCTGCAGGCTTATCTGCGCCGTGCCATGCCCGGCCTCGCCGAGATCCCGCCCTTCCGCAGCCTGTCCTTCACCTCGGGGCACCGATCGCGCTTCTGGGAGCGCAATTGCCTGGCGATCGGCTTGTCGGCCGGATTCCTCGAACCGCTCGAAGCGTCGGCGATCGTGATGATCGAGCTGTCGCTGAACGCGTTGCTCGACAATTTCCCCGTGACGCGCGACGTGATGGACGTGCATGCCGGACGCTTCAATGACCTGTTCCGCTATCGCTGGGATCGCATCGTCGACTTCCTCAAGCTCCATTATGTGCTCAGCCGCCGCGACGAGCCCTATTGGCGCGATCATCGCGATGCGGCGAGCATTCCCGCGCGGCTCGCCGATCTGTTGCGCGTGTGGCGATACCAGCCGCCGTCGATCGCTGATCTGCCCGCGATGGACGAGATCTTCCCCGCCGCCAGCTATCAATATGTGCTCTACGGCATGGGCTTTGCGCCGCCCGCCGCGCGCGCGATCAGGCTCGACGGCGCCACGCCGCCGCTTGGGCAGATCGGACAACGCGTGCGCAGCCTGGCCGCCAGCCTGCCGACCAACCGCGTCTATCTCGACGCGCTGCGGGCCACCGCCCTGCCATCCTCGCTGGAATTGATCTCCTGATATGTCGGACCACGCGCTTCTCGAGTCGACCGACCATCGCGACCTTCGCGTCCGGACCGCGCGAGGCGCCGATCTCGGCGACGCAGTGATGTGCTGCATCGCCATGCCCGATGAGTTTCGCCGGCTGCAGAACGACTATCCGATCCTGTTCCGGCTCGATGTCGAACGCGACACATTCGCCGCGCTGGCGATGTTCGGGTTCGAGAATGGCGAGAATCTGTTTCTCGACGGCGATCGCTGGGACGCCGGCTATATCCCGCTCGCGCTCGACATCCAGCCGTTCCTGATCGGCGGCACGCCCGACCAGGACGGCGAGAAACAGGTCCATGTCGATATGGCGAGCCCGCGCATCGCCGATGGCGAAGGCACGCGCGTGTTCGACGATGACGGCCGGCCAACGCCGTATCTCGAAACGATCGCCGACAAGCTCGGTGCACTCGACGCTGGGTTTCGCGCGTCCGGCGATTTCGTCGCCGCGCTGCGCCGCCACGGCCTGCTCGAACCGCTGACCTTGGAAATCACGCTCGACGATGGGTCGATCAACCGGCTGGTCGGCTTCCACGCCATCGACGAGGCCAGGCTCGCCGGGCTCGACGCCGACGTGCTGGGCGAATTGAACGAGGCCGACCATCTGCTGCCGATCTTCATGGCGGTCGCCTCGATCGGCCGGCTGCGCGAGCTGATCGCGCGCAAGAACAGGCGCGTCGCCAATGGCTGAAGCCGATCCCGGCATCTTCGCCGCGCTCGCGCGGATCCCGGAGGTCGCGATCGACGGACCGGCGGCGCTTGATGCGCAGCTGCGCGCGGCCAGCAGCCCCTTCATCGTTCGCGGGTTGGTCGGCGACTGGCCATTGGTCCAGGCGGGCAAAAGGTCGGCGCGCGAGGCACGTGACTATATCGTACGCCGGCGCCGCGACCAGCCCTTCACCGTGTCGGTCGGCGAGCCGGGCAGCGACGGGCGGCTGTTCTACGACGACGCCATGGCGATGAATTTCCGCATGATGCGCGCCAAATTGCCCGAGATTTTCGCGAAGATCGACGAGCTCGGCGATACCGGTCCGCCGATCTATCTCGCCTCGATCGACCTGCACGATTATTTCGACGGACTGCACGAAGCGAACCACCTCGATCTCGGCGACCGGGTGACGCTCGACAGCATCTGGATGGGCACGCGCACGCGGATCGCGGCGCATAACGACATTCCCGACAATCTCGCCTGCGTCGCGGTGGGACGGCGGCGGTTCACCTTGTTTCCGCACGAACAGTTCCGCAATCTGTACCTGGGACCGATCGACAACACGCCCGCCGGCCGCGCGGTCAGCATGGTCGATTTCCACGATCCCGATTTCGCCGCGCATCCGCGGTTCGCCGACGCGCTGCAGCATGCCCAGATCGCCGAACTCGAGGCGGGCGACGCGCTCTACATCCCGGCAATGTGGTGGCATCATGTCGAGGGGCTCGATTCGTTCAATGTGCTGGTCAATTACTGGTGGCGCGAGACGCCGCGCTGGCTCGGCCAGCCACAGGACGCGCTCAACCACGCGCTGCTCGCGATCCGCGACCTGCCCGCCGATCAGAAGGCAAGGTGGCGCGACCTGTTCGACTATTATGTGTTCGGCAATGATGACGCGGTGACCGCGCACATCCCCGAAGCGGGCCGCAGCATCCTCGCGCCGCTGACGCCCGAAAGCGCCGGCCGCATCCGTTCCTTCCTGCTGAGGCAATTGAGCCAATGACCGACGACAATCGCCATCCCCGCCGTATCGTCATCGCCGGCGGCGGCACCGCCGGCTGGATGGCGGCGGCGGCGATCGCGCGCACCATGGGACGTACGGTCGACCTGACCCTGGTCGAATCCGAGGCGATCGGCACGATCGGGGTGGGCGAATCGACCATCCCGCCGCTGGTCGCCTACAACCGCGTGCTCGGGATCAACGAAGCCGATTTCATGCGGGCGACCCAGGCGACGTTCAAACTGGGCATCTTGTTCGACGACTGGAAGAGTGTCGGCGAGCGCTATTTCCATTCGTTCGGGCTGACCGGTCAGGATCACTGGGCCGCCGGGTTCCAGCATTTCTGGCTGCACGGTCGCGCCAACGGCCACGATCAGTCGTATGACGATTATTGCCTCGAACTGGTCGCCGCCTTGCAGGGCAGGTTCGCGCATCTGCCCGACGATCGCATGAACTACGCCTATCAGCTCGATTCCGGGCTCTATGCGAAATTCCTGCGTGAGATGGCCGAAGGCGACGGCACCAAGCGCGTCGAGGGCAAGATTGCGCGCGTCGAACTCGATGGCGAGAGCGGCGATATCGCGGCGCTGGTGCTCGAGTCGGGCACGCGGGTCGAGGGCGATTTGTTCCTCGACTGCACGGGGTTCCGCGCGCTGCTGATCGAGCAGCATTTGCATGCCGGGTTCGACGACTGGACGCACCACCTGCCGTGCGATTCGGCGATCGCCATCCAGACCGAGAATGTCGGCCCGCCCGTCCCTTATACCCGGGCGATGGCGCACGACGCCGGCTGGCAATGGCGCATCCCCCTCCAGCACCGGACGGGCAATGGCCTGGTCTACTCAAGCCGCTATCTGTCGCGCGACGACGCGCTGGCGCGGCTGATGGGCAATATCGAGGGCGAAGTGCTGACCGAGCCCAATTTCCTGCGCTTCACCAGTGGCGTGCGGCGCAAGCAATGGTATCGCAATTGCATCGCGATCGGGCTGTCGGGCGGGTTCATGGAGCCGCTCGAATCGACCGCCATCCACCTGATCCAGCGCGCGGTGCTGCGGCTGATCCGGATGATGCCGCAGGGCGAAATAAGCGAACGCGACATCGCCGAGTTCAACGATCAGCAGCTGATCGACACGCTGCAGATTCGGGACTTCCTGATCCTTCACTATAAGGCTACCGAACGTCGTGACAGCCCGTTCTGGCGCTATTGCGCCGCGATGGAGATACCCGACACCTTGGCCCAGAAGATCGAACTGTTCCGCGAGACCGGCCGGGTCTTCCGCAGGAACGAGGAATTGTTCGCGGAGAACAGCTGGGTCCAGGTGATGATGGGGCAGGGCATCATGCCGCGCACCTATCATCCGATCGCCGAAAAGCTGAGCGGCGACGAGCTCGACAAGCTGCTCGGGATGCTGCGCCAGACGGTGTCGCGCATGGTCGCGTCGCTGCCCGAGCACGGCACCTATGTCGCGCGCTATTGCGGCGCGACGCAGCCGGCCGCTGCGGCCCCCGCCATGGCCGAGCGCTGAACGGCCGATGGCGCGGCGTAAGCAGAGCGTCACGATCAAGCACGTCGCCGCCGATGCCGGGGTGTCGCTGCAGACGGTCAGCCGCGTCATCAACAAGGAGCCCAATGTCCGGCCCGAGATGATCGAGCGCGTCCAGCTATCGATCAAGAAGCTCGGCTATGTCCCGTCGATCGCTGCGCAGCGGATGGGTGGATCGCGATCCTATCTGATCCTGGCGCTCAACGATCGCGAACGCACGATCGAGGGCTGGCGGTCGCGCGAGGGTACCGACTGGGTCGACCAGATGTTGCTCGGCGGCATGCTGACCTGCGCGCAGCACGGCTATCGCCTGATCGTCGAGCTGATCGATACGCATAGCGACCATATTGAGCGCGAGTTGCTCGGGGCGATCGCGGCGCTGCAGCCCGACGGCGTCATCCTGACCCCACCGCATTCGGAAAATTCGCTGATCATCGACTTGCTGGTCGATCACAAGATCAGCTTCGCGCGGATCGGGTCGATCAAACCAGGGCCGGGCTTTGCCTTGACGATGGACGACCAGCGCGCTGCGCGGCTGGCGACCGAGCATCTGATCGGGCTCGGCCACAGCAAGATCGGCTTCATTTCGGGACCCGGTGATTACGAGCTCAGCGGGTGGCGCGTCGATGGCTGGCGCGAGGCGATGACGGCGGCAGGCCTCGACGCCGCCGGCCTTCTGGCGGAGGGCGATTTCAGCTATGCGTCCGGCCTCCGGGCCGCGCGTGAATTGCTCGATTCCACGACTCCGCCGACCGCGATCATCGCCAGCAACGACCAGATGGCGCTCGCGACGCTGGAGGTCGGCCGCGAGCGCGGGCTCGAGGTACCGGCTAACCTGTCTCTGATCAGTTTCGACGACACGCCGATCGTCCGGTTCACGCACCCCCCGCTGACTGCGGTCGTCCAGCCAATCGCCGAGGTTTCCGCGCGCGCGGTCGAATTGATCATTGCGGATCGGGCCGGGAGCGAACATGTGGACGAACCGATTGTCGTCCCAGCATCGATCGTGCTGCGCAGCTCAACCGTTCCGCCCGGAAACGCTTGATAGAGTGGTGATCAGATACCTCCACAGCCAGTCCCCATTTGCTGGCGAGTGTCGGAAAACTCCTCGGAACCACGCCCCCAACAGCATCGCATTGTCCTGGTCGAGCGCGCAGGCTGCAACGCGCCCCGGCCAATTTCCCTGGTCTGACTCGACCGGTGCCTCAGCGCGGTCCTCGACATGGCGGCTGGAGATTCAAAGGCGGCGGAAAACGACTGATTCCGGGTTGCCGAATTGAAAGGCAAACGCGATGTCCAGACCTCACTTTCTCAGGTTGATCTGCTCAACCAGTTCGCGATGAGCGGGAAGCTCTCGGATCGCCTGGTCGCCGAAGTTGCGGATGCGCGCGAAAAGCGGGTGGGCCGCGTCGTCCCGCCGGGCCGCGAAGGCAGGCTCAGTCCGGAACTCCATCCCGTAGAGAATGTATTGATAGTTGAAGAAGGCGAAGGTCTCGACATCGATCAGGAAGTCGAACCGGCCCGGCGGGCGATAACGCCAGCGCTCGATCATGGCCTTGAGCACATCGGGGATCGAGCCGGGATCGGCATTGTCGCGCCAGAACGGCTCGGCACGCCTGCTCAAACAATAATGCAGCTTCAGAAAATTGACGAGATTGTCGTAGCGCGCGGTCATCAGCGCGTTGAAGCGGTCGGCTGGCGCATCGACGGGTCCGTTGAACGGAAACAGCTCAGCGATCATCGCAGCGGCGGCTTCGATCACCACGATACCGGTCGATTCGAGCGGCTCGACGAACCCGCCCGACATGCCGACCGCGACGCAATTGCCGACCCATTGCCGCGCGCGCCAGCCAGGCTCGAACGAGATCAGCCGCGCCTCGTCCGCACGGCTACCGACGCCCGGATGCGCCGCGAGGATCGCCCGCGCGCGCTCCTCGTCGATATGCGCGCTCGAAAAGACGCACCCCACGCCGCGCGTGTTGCGCAGACCGATGTCCCACAGCCATCCCGCTTCGTGCGCCGCGGCGACAGTGTAGCTGGGCAGCGGCGCGTCGGCACAGTCGTACGGCACGCGGCAGGCAAGTGCGCGGTCGGTGAACAGATGATGCTTCGCCGACAGAAACGGCTCGTCCAACGCGCCGCCGATCAGCTCGGCGCGCAACCCGGTGCAGTCGATATAGAGATCGGCCTCGATCCGCCCGCCGCGCTCGAACGTCAAATGGCCGATCGCCCCGTCTTCGCCGATCGTGGCCGAAACCAGCCGGTCCTCGACATGCCGCACACCCAGCGCCGCCCCGCGCGCCGCGAGTAGTCGCGCGAGCTTCGCCGCGTCGAAATGATAGGCATAGTTGAGCGGGGCGGCGTATCCGCCCTCCCCCGCGGTCTTGGGCCCGAGATGCTGCCCCGCCACGCGGTGCTGGATCGTTACCGCCTCGGCGAAGGGCGGACGCGTTGCCTCGTCTTCGGCCAGCCAGTGCGCCACGAGGCTTTCGTCGTGCGCATAAAGCGGCGCCTCGAACGGGTGGATGAAGTGGCTGTGCCGCCCGTCGACCGGCGTGCGGACCCAATCTTCGAACCGTACGCCTTGCTTGAACGTTGCCGAGGTTTCGCGCACGAACTCAAATTCGTCGATGCCGAGGAATTGCAGCGTCGTGCGGATCGTCGGGAATGCACCCTCGCCGACGCCGACGATCCCGATATCGGGCGATTCCACGAGCGTGACGGTCAGCGACGGGTGGCGCGCGAGGTCGAGAAACTTCGCCAGATAACAGGCGGTCAACCAGCCCGCGGTGCCGCCACCGACGATCAGGATGTTGCGCCTGTTCTCCATGCCAGGACCTTAACCCGCCTAGCTGCGCACGAACAGGTTCTTGACCCAGGCGGGCGCCGCCAGCGCGGCCTGGCGCCAGTCGTCGACCGCCGTCTCGGGCAGGAAACCGGATGGATCGAACAACTTCACCCGCCCCATCTTGAACGCGCGCGGGCGGAGCGTGACGAAAGTGAAGCCATGCTCGAGCACAGTCGCCGCGAGCAGGCCGTCGCGCTGGTCGGCATAATCGAGCTGCGCCGCGCGGCGCACCACCGCGGCGTCGACCGGCAGCACGCGGCCATCGAACGCGCGCATCACGTGATCGTCGAGCCACACGCGCCACTGCGCGCCGCCGTTGCGATCCTTCCGCGCCACCTGCCCGGCCCGCGCCTCCAACTCATGAAGCGTGATCGCCGAGATGAACAGGCTTTCGCGCGCAGTCCCCGACGCCCAGGCGGTGATGCCCGGATCGGCTTGTCCCGCGCGCGCGTCGCGCAACGCCGCGACGATCGACGTGTCGAGCAGATGCATCAGCGCCTGACCGGATGCCGACGCCACGGATCGTCGGCAGCGTGGTCCGCGGCAGGGTCGGTCAGGCCGGGCATTGCGAGCAGATCGACGATATTGTCGGTTTCGCCCGACAAACGGCGGTACGCCTCGATGCTCATCAGCACGTGCGTCGGGCGGCCGCGATCGGTCACGAACACCGGCTCGAATCGCGCCGAGCGCTTCGCCTCGCTGACGTCCTGATTGAAGTCGCGGCTCGAAATCGCCTTCATGACCCGTCCTCGCCAGCATCGATAATGTAGGTACGTTACTACATTGTGGTATCGTCGCAACACAAAATAGGTCCCTGGCGGAAAAGTGACCGGCCGGGCGTCGAGGCACGCGTTTTGGGGATTGCGAACGTTCACAATTCTTCCTTTCCTTTCGCCGATCGGGGCGCCCGAGCGCCGTACCGGGACCAAAAAGGGGGAGAGAAATGCAGCAGGATATCCTTGGCAGCCTCGTATCGACGGTGACCGGAATCCTGTCGCCGCACGGCCCCGCCGTCGCTGGGGCGGCGAAGAGTCTGGCGCCGGGAGATTTCAGTATTCACTTCTTCCTCCAGCTCGCGGTGATCCTGCTCGCGTGCCGCGTGGTCGGCTGGGCCGGCAAGAAGTTCCTCGGCCAGCCGCAGGTGGTGGGTGAGATGATCGCCGGCGTGATCCTCGGGCCGTCGCTGCTCGGTCTGCTCTTCCCGGCTATGGAAGGCGCGCTATTCCCCAAGGAAACCAAGAACGTGCTCTATGCTGGCGCGCAGTTCGGCGTAGGACTGTACATGTTCCTCGTCGGCACCACGCTGCGCCTCGACCATTTCCGGTCAAAGGCGAAGAGCGCCGGCGCGGTGTCGGCCGCCGGAATCGCCGCACCGTTCCTGCTCGCTGCACTGATCACGCCATGGCTTCTGGGCGTCGACGGGCTGTTCGCGCCCGGGATCAGCCAGGCCAATGCGACCCTGTTCATGGGCGCGTGCATCGCGCTCACCGCCTTCCCGATGCTCGCGCGGATCATTAACGAGCGCGGCCTCGCCAATTCGTCGCTCGGCACATTGTCGCTGACCGCCGGTGCGTTCGACGATGCGACGTCGTGGTGCGTCCTCGCTTTGGTGCTCGCGACCTTTGGCGGCGGGCCGGGTGTCGCGGTGCTCGCGATCGGCGGGGCGGTGATCTACGCCGCGTTCATGCTGATCTGGGGTCGCAAGTTGCTCGAACCGCTCGGCCGCGCGGTCGAGGCGCGGGGCGAGATGAGCACCACGGTGCTCGCCGTCACGATGATGCTGTTCTGCATGTCGGCATTCCTGATGGACGCGATCGGCATTCACGCGATCTTCGGCGGCTTCCTGCTCGGCGCCTGCATGCCGCGCGGGCTGTTCGCCGAGGAATTGAAGCGCAAGGTCGAGCCGCTTGCGGTGGTGCTGCTGCTGCCGATGTTCTTCACCTATTCGGGGCTCAACACGCGGATGGACATGGTCAATTCACCACAGCTTCTGCTGATCGCGCTCGGCGTGCTGGTCGTTTCGATCCTGGCCAAGTTCGGCGCATGCTGGGCAGCCGCGCGGCTGTCGGGCGAGGACAACCGCACCGCGCTCGGCATCGGCGCGCTGATGAATTCGCGCGGGCTGATGGAGCTGATCATCATCAATATCGGGCTGCAGAAGGGCATTATCGGCCCGACTTTGTTCTCGATGCTGGTGCTGATGGCGATCGTCACGACGATGATGGCCGGGCCGGTGTTCGAGCTGGTCTATGGCCGCAAGGCACGCGCCTCGGGCGAACTGGGCCAGCTCGGCGACACCCTGGCCAGCACCGCGGCATAAGGGGCAGCAGATGCGATCCATGATGACGCGGGCGCTGCCGCTCGCGCTGCTGGGTGGTGCGCTCTACGCAAGCCCCGCCTGTGCGCAGGACATCAAGCTCAAGCCGCTGATCGACGCGCGGCTGCGCTACGAACATGTCGATCAGGACGATATCGCCGATCCGTCCGACGCCGTGACACTCCGCATCCGCAGCGGGGTGCAGGCGAAGGCCGGTCCGTTCTCGGCTCTGGTCGAGGCCGAGGCGACGCTGGCGATCGCGGCCGGCTATAACGATGGACTCAATGGCCGGCCGTTGCCGCTGATCGCCGACCCGCAGAATGTCGAGTTCAACCGCGCGCAGCTGGCCTATGAGAAAAGCGGCTTCGTGCTGATCGCCGGACGGCAGTTGCTCGAACTGGGCGACCAGCGCTTTGTCGGTTCGGCCAACTGGCGGCAGAACCAGCAGACCTTTGATTCGGTCCGCGCCAAATGGAGCCACGGCAAGGTCAGCGTGGATGCAGCCTATGCGTGGGACGTGCGCACCGTGAACGGGAGCGACGGCACCGGCGCGCGGCCGCCCTCGGTGCCAGGCAATAACTGGTTCGGGCAAATCGCCTATGCGACCCCGATCGGCACACTGAGCGGTTTCGCCTTCCTCGTCGATCAGGGCTTGCCCGCACTGTCGGGCTTTCGGCTGTCGAGCCAGACTTACGGCGCGCGCTTCTCGGGCGCGCAGCCGATCGCGACGGGCTGGAAGCTGGCCTATACCGCCAGCGTCGCGCGGCAGAACGACTGGCGTAGCAACCCCAACAATTATGCCGCCAGCTATTATCTCGGCGAGGTCGGGCTGGTCGGTCCGGTCTGGTCGGCAACTGCG
>Ga0307513_10011808_pt1 | contig 10825 bp, 14 predicted proteins | sample 15_EM_MG_FD_202174 | JGI IMG/M metagenome (GOLD analysis project Ga0307513, IMG submission 202174) | Populus trichocarpa ectomycorrhiza microbial communities from riparian zone in the Pacific Northwest, United States - 15_EM | ecosystem: Host-associated > Plants > Roots > Unclassified | place...
CACACTCAGCCCAAAAAGGAGAAAACCAAGAACTTATCCACATCGTGAGCACCTTCTGCTCACAAAGAGTGTGGGTCAAAATTCGATGGAAAACTCGGGTCAGACTTCAGCGGAATTCAACACTCCCTTCGATCTGGTATCAAATTGACAGCACCGATGCGGACCCGGCGGCCTTCTTCTATTTTCTTGCTCAGTCGTTAGGTAGCTCGGGGGCAACCCTTCCTTGGCTGGTAGCCGAGTTGGCGGAAGATTTACCGCGATTCGCCAGGATTTTTTTTCGTGACTTTTATAAGCGCTTGCCAAAAAACACCGTGGTGGTGTTTGACAACTGCCAGGAACTGGATTGGTCGACGCATGGGGAACTGGTAGAGATAGCGTTCAGCGAGATCCCGGAAGGAGTGAACGTTCTGGCACTGAGTCGGGATGCACCGCCGGCACGGCTTGCACACCTTGAGCTAAGCGGACGAATCGCAACTCTTTCTCGTGAAGCGCTTCGCCTGGATGCCGACGAGGCGCGGGCACTAGGGCAGTTTGGCCAGGCCACTGCAGCGCACGATGACATGGAGTGGCTCAATCAGGTCGACGGCTGGGCAGCGGGCATTGTGATGTTGCGTAGCCATCTTGCCAAGACGCCTGAGCAGACGACGGTACCTCGACTCGAAGGGCGTGATGCGGTTTTTCGCTATTTTGCCGGTGTCATTCTGGAACGGATGCCGCAAGCCTCTCAAACTCAACTGTTAATGTTGTCCTGCCTGTCGAGCATTTCGGAGCCCGATGCAGCACTCTTAACCAAAGAAGAAGGTGCCGGTCGATTGCTCAGACAGCTGTATCGCGACGGGTTGTTCGTCGATCGCCGAGGCACAAAAACACCGATCTATCACTTTCATTCACTTTTTCAAGAGTTCCTCAAGGAAGAAGCCACTCGGCGACTTGATGCCAATCTCCGGGTTACCTTGCTGGAGCGCGCCGCCACCATTATTGATGGGCAGGGCCGTACTGAAGAAGCCGCCCGCCTGTATCGGGACGCTCACGCATTTGATTCACTGGCAAACCTGCTGATTCGCGTAGCAAAGCAAATGAGGGCAAGCGGGCGAAACCTCACTTGGTGCGAATGGCTAAGCTGGCTACCACCAGAAATATCTGAGGCTTATCCGTGGTTGCGGTATTGGCAAGGTGTTTTTCAGAATCCCATCAATTCGGTGCTGGCAAAGGAAACACTGCTCTTAGCAGACAACGCATTTCAAGGATTAGGTAATGCGCGTGGGAGAGCGTTAACGGCAGCCGCCATCGTCGACAACCACCTTGCGTACTATGGTTCAGAGGATTTTCAGGATCTCGCTGGATGGATAGTCGTCTTGCAAAATGCAATGGGACAGCTAGATGCAGCCAGCCTCAGCGCCGAAGAAAAGCTGGTGATCAATTCACGCTTGGTTGCCGCCCTGTTCCTCTCGTCGCCTGAGAACCCCGAACTGCAGAATAGCGTCAAGCGGACCATGGATTTGATGCCGCAGGTTACGGATCACGCTGAACAGCTAACTGCGGGCGGAATTCTGTTGTTCTGCATGCACTGGATCGACGCCGACGTTGTCTCACGTGTAGCCGGCATGGTCGGAAGCTATGTCAAAGAATCATCCATCAACCCTCTTACGAGAATATGGTGCTGCGTTCGAGCGGCACGCTGGTACTTCGATCTGAATGGCGACCTGCAGAGCGCACGACAGCTCACCGACTTCGCTCTTAAGCTTGCAATTGACTTTGGCCCAAGCCAGGTGATTTTTCATCTGCGGTACATGGACTGCCTGCTTTTGTTGGCGGCCAATGACTTGACTGCCGCACATGCAGCCTTGGAGAAATTACGCGCGACTTTGCCGGGCGCGACAAAGGTTGATCTGCTCCGCTTTGCCTGTCTCGAACCGCTGTATTTCCTGCAAAGCGGAGACAACGATCAATGCCTCCAGGCCATGGGGAACTTGAACAGATGTTCAACAGAAAGCGCGACATTAGCAGAACACTCGCGCCACGAGCGGACGATCGCAAATTGCCATGCACAGATGGGAAACTTTGCAGCCGCATACGAATGGCTCGAAAAAGCAATCACCCATACGCACGGCGCCGACCAAGAGGTTGCGATTCAGAATCGTACCTTCATTCAGGCCTATCAGTACATTACTGAGGGCGACGCGACACTGGGAACAGCTCTACTAACTAGCGCGTTTAAGAATCACCGACAACAGAAGAATCGCGCCTTCTGCATTCGGCTTCCAATTCTGGCGAGCACGCTGGTCGCATTGGCGCTCGACGCCGACATCGAAGTCCTCTATGTCCAGGACATTATTAGGCGACAAGGTCTTGTAGCTCCAAAGCGATTCACCGCCAATTGGCCACGTCCGGTTGAAGTGCGTATCTTTGGAAAAATGGAACTATTGTTCGATGGAGTGGCTACTACGTCAAAAGGGAAATCTCAGCAGCGTTACATAAGTTATTAAAAATGCTTTTAATCGCGGGCGAGGCCGGCAGGAGCCAAACCACGCTGGTAGCGAATTTCTGGCCAGAAGCCGAAGATGCGAGGTCTGCTCTCAGCGTGGCCGTGCATCGTCTCCGAAAACTTCTAAAGACAGATGAAGCCATCATAGTTTCAGGTGGAAGGGTATGCGTGAACACGAGGATCATCTCTTCTGACCTCTTTGCATTCGATGAGCTTTGCCAGCAAGTGGATAGCTTGCCCATCAATCCATCTGAGAACAGGATTGTGAAGCTGGTAGGCGACCTGCTGGCTATCTACCGCGGCCCTCTGTGCGACGGGGATGAAGATGCGTGGTTTCTCCCTGCACGGGAGCGAACGCAGCAGCGCTTTCTGGCGTTGGCCACTACCTTGGGGGCGCAGCTTGAACGGTCGGCTCTGTGGGATCAAGCAAGCGATCTGTATTTACGGGCGCTCTCGATCGAACCACTGTCGGAGATTCTTTATCGATCTCTGATGCGCTGCGCACATGCCCAGAACGACCCCTCTGCCGCGTTCAGCGCGTACCGCCGCTGCCGGGAAAGCTTATCAATTCTGCTCGGAAAAAAACCATCAGAAGAGACGGAAAAATTGGCGATAGCTTTAGGCCTGGTTCACTCCAAGTAACCCGCAGCCTTCCAAGAGATTCAAATCAACGGGTTGCGCCTGGGCTGTTCTTACTCTGAATGATCGGCACATCAAGGACCGTGGTTATGCGGTTCTCAGCTCCATCTGTGAAGGCAAGTCGCACGATCCCCTGGCTACAGGATTGCAGGCTCATGCAGCGGAACTGCCACTACAGCGAACTCAGACCCTCGCGGTCTACACAATCGCACGCATGCCTTGATAGCTTCAGCATATAAAAGCCGGAAGCTTGCGAAGTATGGACGCAAAGCAAAACGCCCACATGAAGTGGGCGTTTTGTACTAGCTTGGTTAGCCAGTGTGTTGGTTGCGCGGGCAAGATTTGAACTTACGACCTTTGGGTTATGAGCCCAACGAGCTACCAGGCTGCTCCACCGCGCGATATGTTTGTATTGTAGCTTACTCTGCTTTGGCCGTGTCAGCTGTAGTGTCTTCCGACACTTCAGGACGGTCCACCAGCTCTACCAGTGCCATCGGTGCATTGTCGCCAACGCGGAAGCCCATCTTCAGGATGCGGGTGTAGCCGCCGGGACGAGCCTTGTAGCGTGGGCCGATTTCAGCGAAGAGCTTGACGACCATGTCGCGATCGCGAAGGCGGTCAAATGCCAGGCGCTTGTTGGCCAGGGTGGGTTCTTTACCCAAGGTGATCATGGGCTCCACAACGCGGCGCAATTCCTTGGCCTTGGGCAATGTGGTCTTGATGACTTCGTGCTGAAGCAGCGAATTCATCATGTTGCGCAGCATGGCGAGGCGGTGCTCGCTGGTGCGATTGAGTTTACGTAGTCCGTGTCCGTGACGCATGGTGTTTCCTTTTTTAAAATCCGGGCAGCCGTATCAGGTACTGCCCGTGCGAGACCCCCATTCAGGCGGGATCTTGTGGCTTCAATTAACGCTTGTCGAGGCCGGCGGGTGGCCAGCTTTCGAGGCGCATTCCGAGTGTCAGACCGCGAGAGGCCAGCACTTCCTTGATTTCGTTGAGCGATTTACGACCCAAGTTCGGCGTCTTCAACAGCTCGTTTTCGGTGCGCTGGATTAGATCGCCAATGTAGTAGATGTTTTCCGCTTTCAGGCAGTTCGCCGAGCGCACGGTGAGTTCGAGCTCGTCGACTGGACGCAGCAAGATAGGGTCGAACTGCTGCGAACTGCGCTGAACAGGTGCGTCAAACGCCGCCAGCTCGTTGCCCTCGAGCTGTGCGAACACAGCCAGCTGCTCAACCAGAATCTTGGCAGAGGCGCGAACTGCATCTTCAGCCGTCACCGCACCATTGGTTTCGATTTCCAGTACGAGCTTATCAAGATCGGTACGCTGCTCAACGCGGGCGCTTTCAACGATGTAGCTCACGCGCTTGACGGGCGAGAACGACGCGTCCAGCACGATGCGACCGATGGATTTCGGAGACTCATCACCGTAACGACGCTGATTGCCCGGCACATAACCACGGCCATTTTCCACCTTGATTTGCATGTCGATCTTGCCGCCATGCGACAAGTTCACGATCACGTGCTCAGGGTTGATGATTTCTACATCATGCGGCGTTTGAATGTCGGCAGCAGTGACAGGGCCTTCGCCATCTTTGCGCAGGCTCAGCGTGACTTCGTCACGGTTATGGAGCTTGAACACCACTCCTTTGAGATTCAACAGGATATTGACGACGTCTTCCTGCACGCCGTCGATCGACGAGTACTCGTGCAGCACGCCGGCGATGGTGACTTCGGTGGCGGCGTGGCCAACCATGGAAGACAACAGTACGCGACGCAGTGCGTTGCCCAACGTATGGCCGTAGCCACGCTCGAACGGCTCCAGAGTCACCTTGGCGCGGTTGGCGCCAAGCTGCTCAACATTGATGGTTTTTGGTTTCAACAAATTAGTCTGCATGCAGTCTTCCTCTCAATACCCTCGGTTCGTTACACCGATAAGGCCGGCGAAGCACACCCTGGCGATACGGTGCCCCGTATCGCAGGAACGAAAATTAGCGTGAGTACAACTCGACAATCAACGATTCGTTGACGTCGGCGGCAAACTCATCGCGATCAGGAACCTTCTTGAAGGTACCTTCGCCCTTGTCGGCGTTTACATCAACCCAAGCAGGCATGCCGACTTGTTTTGCCAATTCCAGGGCTTCGGTCACGCGAGCCTGCTTCTTGGATTTCTCACGCACAGCAATCACGTCACCGGTCTTCACCAGGTACGACGGGATATTTACCGAGTTGCCATTCACCGTGATGGCTTTATGCGACACCAACTGACGCGCTTCGGCGCGGGTGGAGCCAAAGCCCATGCGGTACACCACGTTGTCCAGACGGCATTCCAGGATGAACAACAGATTGGCGCCAGTATTGCCTTTGCGGCGATCGGCTTCTTCAAAGTAGCGGCGAAATTGCTTCTCGAGCACGCCGTACATACGCTTGACTTTTTGTTTCTCGCGCAACTGCAAGCCAAAGTCTGAAGTACGGGTACCGGAGGTACGACCGTGCTGACCTGGTTTGGAATCAAACTTAGCCTTGTCGCTGATAGCGCGGCGTGCGCTCTTCAGGAACAGGTCGGTGCCTTCACGGCGGGATAGTTTGGCCTTGGGGCCTAGGTAACGTGCCACTTGAGTGTCCTTTTGTCATCTGCTGCACCGGAGTGCAGGAGCCTGAGGTCGTAACCTGCAGGCGGTGGGCTTGGTTAAAAATGCCTGGTATCTGACGGATTGAAGCAATCCGCCGGACAGCCAGGCAAGGGGATTAAATGCGGCGGCGCTTTTGTGGGCGGCAACCGTTGTGCGGAACGGGGGTCACGTCGGCAATGGAGTTGATCCGGATGCCCAGTGCGCCCAGAGCGCGAACAGACGATTCACGGCCCGGACCAGGTCCCTTGATTTCAACGTCAAGGTTCTTGATGCCCTGCTCAATGGCGGCGCGGCCTGCCACTTCGGAAGCGACCTGCGCTGCGAAGGGAGTTGACTTGCGCGAACCCTTGAAGCCCTGACCACCGGAAGACGCCCAAGACAAAGCATTGCCTTGACGATCCGTAATGGTGATGATCGTATTGTTGAAAGAAGCATGGACGTGGGCGATGCCATCGGCCACGTTCTTGCGGACTTTCTTGCGAACGCGCTGTGCGGCGTTATTGCTTGGTGATTTTGCCATGACGACCTCTCAATTATTTCTTCAAAGCTGCAGCGGCCTTGCGCGGACCCTTGCGGGTGCGGGCATTGGTCCGGGTGCGCTGGCCGCGCATGGGCAAGCCACGACGGTGGCGGAAACCACGGTAGCAGCCGATGTCCATCAAGCGCTTGATGTTCATCGTGGTTTCACGACGCAAGTCACCTTCGATGGTGAACAAGGCGATCTGCTCACGAATTTTTTCCAGATCACCATCAGAAAGGTCTTTGACCTTTTTGGCGTACGCAATGTCACATGCTTCGCAGATTTTGCGAGCACGTGTGCGACCGATGCCAAAGATAGCAGTCAAGCCGATTTCGGCGTGCTGCTGCGGCGGAATATTGATACCAGCGATACGAGCCATGTTCGTCCTCTAAAACTCTTGAAATCAGCCTTGACGCTGTTTATGACGCGGATCCGTGCAAATCACACGGACAACGCCCTTGCGACGGATAACTTTGCAGTTACGGCAAATTTTCTTGACCGAAGCTGAAACTCTCATTTCTATTACTCCTAAACTTTCACTCTGTGCTTACTTGGCACGGAAAACAATTCGTGCACGCGATAAATCGTAAGGCGTCAATTCAACCGTTACCTTGTCACCGGGAAGAATGCGGATGTAGTGCATCCGCATTTTTCCCGAGATGTGCCCCAATACAACATGTCCATTTTCCAGCTTCACCCTGAAAGTCGCATTGGGAAGGTTTTCTACAACCTCACCTTGCATCTGGATCACATCGTCTTTAGACATATCCCATCAAATACCCAGTTAACCGCCCAGTGACGTCTTGAAGTTCGCCTTTTTAAGCAACGACTCATACTGTTGCGACATCATGTAGTTCTGTACCTGGGCCATGAAGTCCATGGTCACCACGACAATAATCATTAACGACGTGCCACCAAAATAGAAGGGCACGTTGTATTTCAAAATCAGAAACTCCGGCAGCAGACACACGAATGTGATGTACACCGCACCTGCCAGCGTCAAGCGCACCAGGATTTTGTCAATGTAGCGGGCCGTCTGGTCCCCTGGACGAATACCAGGAATGAACGCACCGCTCTTTTTCAGGTTGTCTGCAGTTTCACGGCTGTTGAACACCAAAGCCGTATAGAAAAAGCAGAAAAATACAATAGCGCTGGCATACAGCATCACATAGATGGGCTGGCCCGGTGTCAGCGTGCTGGCGATATCTTTCAACCAGCGCATGCTCTCGCCTGAACTGAACCATCCCACCACAGTTGCCGGCAACAAAATAATCGACGAAGCGAAGATGGGGGGGATCACACCGGCCATGTTCAGCTTCAGCGGCAAGTGCGATGACTGGCCGCCATAGACCTTGTTTCCTACCTGTCGCCGGGCATAGTTCACAAGAATCTTGCGCTGCCCACGCTCCACAAACACCACAAAATAAGTCACCAACACGACGACAGCGACGATCACAATGGCGATCACAATGCTCATGGCACCGGTACGCACCAGCTCCAGCAAACCGCCCATCGCGCTCGGCAAGCCTGCCGCGATACCTGCAAAAATCAGGATTGAAATCCCATTACCCAAGCCGCGCTCGGTAATCTGCTCACCCAGCCACATCAGGAACATCGTGCCGGCTGTCAAGCTGAACACTGCCGTCATGCGAAATCCAAAGCCGGGTACCAACACCAGGCCTGGCGAACTCTCAAGTGCCACAGCAATACCCATGGACTGGAACAAGGCCAAAGCCAAGGTGCCGTATCGGGTGTACTGGGTAATCTTGCGACGACCCGATTCACCTTCTTTTTTCATCTGCTCGAACGTCGGCACTACATACGTCATCAACTGCATGATGATCGAGGCCGAGATGTACGGCATGATGCCTAGGGCAAACACCGTGAATCGCGACAGAGCACCACCCGAGAACATATTGAACAGGTTCAATATGCCACCTTGCTGGCCCTTGAAAAGCTCTTTCAGCTGGCCAGGGTCAATCCCCGGCACCGGGATGTGCGCGCCAATGCGGTACACCACCAGGGCCAGCAGCAAAAACACAAGCCTGTTGCGCAGATCACCGTACTTGCCGGTTTTTGCGATTTGAGCCGAGTTAGTTGCCACTGATTTATCCAGTCAGGTATTTAAGCGACGGAGCCGCCGGCGGCTTCGATCACGGCCTTGGCAGCTGCCGTGGCGGCAATGCCGTTCAGCTTGACAGCCTTGGTCAGTTCACCGGTTTTGATGATCTTGACGTTCTTGGCGAGCTGGCCCACCAGGCCGGCCGTCTTCAGCGCCAGCAGGTCCACTTCGGCCAGGCCGAGTTGTTCCAGCGCGCCGAGGGTGACCTCGGCGTTGAACTTCAGCAGATGCGACTTGAAGCCGCGCTTGGGCAAGCGGCGCTGCATAGGCATTTGACCGCCTTCGAAGCCCACCTTGTGATAACCACCGGAGCGGGACTTCTGGCCTTTATGACCACGTCCTGCCGTTTTGCCCAGGCCAGAGCCGATGCCGCGACCGACGCGTCGTTTGGCATGTTTGGCGCCTTCGCTAGGCTTGATTCCGTTCAATTCCATGATGAGTCTCCGCTCAGACAATCTTGACCAGATAGCTGATCTTGTTGATCATGCCGCGCACTGCGGGCGTGTCCTGCAATTCGCTGACGCTGTTGACGCCACGAAGGCCCAGACCGCGCACGGTGGCGCGATGCGATTCCTTGGTGCCAATCGGGCTGCGAACCAGCTGGACTTTTACTTTGGTTTCTTTGGTCATTTCAGTGCCGCCTTAGCCGAAGATTTCTTCGACGGATTTGCCACGCTTGGCCGCGATTTCCGAAGCAGTCGTGGAATTGTTCAGTGCATCCATCGTGGCGCGCACCATGTTGTACGGGTTGCTCGAACCGTGGCTCTTGGCGACGATATCGGTAATGCCCATGACTTCGAAAACAGCGCGCATTGGACCACCGGCAATGATGCCGGTACCCTTGGGAGCCGGCGCCATCATGACGCTAGCGGCACCCCAATGGCCGAACACATTGTGATGAATGGTGCCGTTTTTCAACGAGACCTTGGTCATGTTGCGGCGCGCTTCTTCCATCGCCTTTTGCACAGCAGCAGGCACTTCTTTCGACTTGCCCTTGCCCATGCCGACGCGGCCGTCACCGTCACCAACCACCGTGAGTGCGGCGAAACCGAGAATACGGCCGCCCTTCACGACTTTGGTCACGCGATTAACCGCGATCATTTTTTCCTTCAGACCATCGTCTGGAGCGTCGTTGTTCGATTTTGCTTGAAACTTAGCCATACTTAATTCCAGTCTGCTTAGAACTGCAAACCAGCTTCGCGAGCCGCATCAGCCAGCGCTTTAACGCGGCCGTGGTACGCAAAACCGGCGCGATCAAACGCCACTTTTTCAACACCTGCTGCTTTTGCCTTTTCGGCAATGCGCTTGCCAATGGCTTGCGCAGCAGCAACGTTTCCGCCCTTACCCGAGGCGCCGATTTCCTTGCGCACTTCCACTTCTGCAGTAGAAGCGGCAGCCAGAACCTTGGTGCCGTCGCCAGAAATAACGCTGGCGTAGATGTGCAAATTGGTGCGGTTGACGGTCAGACGGGCAACGCCTTGCGTGGCAATGCGGATGCGGGTCTGGCGTGAACGACGAAGGCGCTGCTCTTTTTTGGTCAACATGATGCAGCTCCTTATTTCTTCTTGGTTTCTTTGATCGTGATCTTCTCATCCGCATAACGGATGCCCTTGCCCTTGTAAGGCTCGGGAGGACGAACAGCACGAACTTCAGCGGCGATCTGGCCGACGCGCTGGCGGTCGGAACCCTTGATCACCACTTCCGTGGGGGTCGGGGTTGCAACGGTGATGCCAGCAGGCATGTCCATGATCACAGGGTGCGAATACCCCACGGTCAGGTTCAGCTTGGCGCCTTGCGCCTGGGCCTTGTAGCCCACGCCGATCAGGCTGAGTTTTTTCTCAAACCCCTTGGTCACGCCTGTCACCATGTTGTTCACGAGCTGGCGCATCGTGCCGCTCATGGCATTGGCTTCACGCGAATCATTGGCCGGCGCAAAGGTCAGCTTGCCGGCATCATTTTTGATGGTGACAAGCGCGTTTTGCGTCAGCGCCAGGGTACCGAGGGCACCCTTGACATTGATCTGGTCTGCTTTCATGGCCACATCCACGCCCTGGGGCACGGTTACTGGCATTTTTCCTACACGAGACATTTCAGTTTCTCCTCAATGCCGCCGTTAAGCCACGTAGCAAAGCACTTCACCACCGATACCGGTAGCGCGGGCTTTACGATCAGTCATGACACCTTGCGGGGTCGTGACAATTGCCACACCAAGGCCGTTCATGACCTGGGGGATGGCGCCATGGCCTTTGTAGACGCGAAGACCGGGGCGGCTGACGCGCTCGATGCGCTCAATCACGGGGCGGCCTGCGTAATACTTCAGGGCGATTTCCAGCTGGGACTTGCCTTCGTCGGTCTTGACGGAGAAGCCATCAATGTAGCCCTCATCCTTCAGTACCTGCGCGATGGCAACTTTGACTTTCGACGACG
>Ga0307513_10011809_pt1 | contig 10825 bp, 9 predicted proteins | sample 15_EM_MG_FD_202174 | JGI IMG/M metagenome (GOLD analysis project Ga0307513, IMG submission 202174) | Populus trichocarpa ectomycorrhiza microbial communities from riparian zone in the Pacific Northwest, United States - 15_EM | ecosystem: Host-associated > Plants > Roots > Unclassified | place...
TTGGTATCTGTATTCAAAACCAAGGTCTTATCGTACCTTCACATCCCCAATAACGACTCACCCCGCTCGATCAGTTCACCCCTTCATACTGGCTAGGCTCTTCCAAGATCCCACTTGAGCCCCCGCTTGGCCCCGTCCCCATGCATAGGCAATAAAGCCACGAATAACATACGACCCTAACGAGCAATGAGAGTAAACGACGACCGATGAAGCCTTACGTCCTCCCGCTCCGCCTCCTCAACTTTCTTTCTTCTTCCTTCTTCCTTCTGTGTGCCAATTAGTCGACTGCGCCGTCCCTAAAAGGGAAAAGAGAAAATCTGCCGATAACATGCAGTAGTGTACTCATAGCGTTCTACACACCATTTAAGAGTGTGTTTTACTTCTTGCAAGCCCCGACTGTTGGGGGTATACGCGCTTTGGGCTTCTGAGATGGCAAGAAACGCCTAGTGGCGCTTCGATAGGGCCTCAGTACCTTTCTCGACTAGTCGGAATACATCCTGACAGAGGTTGTATGCGTATAGAAACGGGTACTACGCTCCGCAGCTAACCAACTGGCTCACTCCTTGGTCCTCACACCAATCTGTGCGCGATCCATACTTCTGCGCCACACCTCGCGCAACACCTCACTCACACACCTTTCAGCTGGAATTCTATGCCTCTTTTCGCTAATCACCCTCGTTCCCCAAATGACGAACCCCCACGAACCCCTCCGTGCAAACCATGACCCATACAAAGCGAGCATACACAAGCCTAAATCGTCTGAAGTCCTCTTCTCGGGGACGACCTACATGAACATGCTCGTCTCCCTCGCGGTGTTCGTCTCGATGTTCGTCTCGGCGCACGAGCAATTCCGCATGCTCGGCACATAACTCGACCAGCCTCAGCGGCAGCGGCGCGATGGATGACGGGCCTGCGGTGGGCGACGGGCTGCAGTTCGGCCCGTGCCTGTGGATACAGGCGACGAGCCTCCTGGTCGTGCTGCTTACGCCGGTGATACGGATCGCGAGCCGGGTGTGGTCGAGAAACGAGGTTGGATAACTTGAAGAGTGCTGTACGTGGACGACAAGGTACGGGGAAAGTTGTGAGGGAGCAAGGACGGTCGAACAACTAATTACTACGGATGGGGCATGAACACAACCTTACTTTAATTGGAATCTCGACTCATCTCACTCCGAATGCGCCCTTTGGACCTCGCGTTATGCGGCCATATCTCCGCTCGGCGCTCCGACCGAGCCATATAGAGCCGGATCCGATGTCGCTTCAGTTGTTTCAAGGTACTTCATGTGTTATATATGTACATGCAATAATAACAATTTGAATTCGCGTTGTAGTTCTGCTAAAATGCAAGAGGAGGTTGGGGAACTCTCGGAGGTCGAGGGGGCTTTGGAATGGACTCAAGAACCGCCCTTTGAGGTCCAATGAGTCGTCAAAAGTGGTGGAGTGGTCACCCCTATCAGACGAAGCCTGGTTCGTCCGGTTTTGAAGAGAACCCCAACACTTGATTCCTCCTTGTGACTCATGGACGGTCCAAATGCGGGGAGTAGGTACTGGAAACCTAGGTAGGTAGACCTGGCTCCCCTTAACATTCAGTTCTCCATATACAACATTTCCACAAAACCCTGCTTGACAAGCGGCAATGTTGGAGGCAACTCACCAAAATGCTTCTGCATCGAACCGGTATTCATGGACCTTGAAATGTGATGTGTCAATAAGTTCCATTGCCATATATATCCGCGTCCCAGTCCTGGATTAGTTGGGACTGTCATTGAATTCGAGGGCCAATCAGCGGGTACCCCATAGACATCCCCACTCATTGGATCACTTCGATATATGAAATTTTCGTCACTGATATCCCAATGACAGATCCCAAGCTCCCATAGTCGGCCATACTTTGGAAGAAGCTACCGGGAAGGAGCAACTGTCCAGTCTCAGATCGATCACTTGCCGTGTCGGTGCTTGGACAACTGCTTGAGCAAGCACAGTGGAGATGGTCGCTTTTTGCCCAAAATGGAACGGTTTGACCGAAGACATCACTTCAATACAGAGGTGAGACTACCACGCCCGGCTGGCTCTCTGCCTGGCGTAAGGTAGTGCAATCATAGAATCTGTGGTAAGTTCTGATTGCCTCGATGCTCGACGGCCTTGCGGGTGTACAGTATTCCTCCAAGAGTGAGGTGGCCTGGGCCGTTGAATCGAGTACAACCTGTATATGGGCCAAAATGGGTTAGAGATCGAGAGAACCACCGTTGGTCGGCGCCTGAAGAGCGGATGGTATCAAGAACGCGTTGTGGACGTGGTGATGACTGTGATAGACCTCGATATGCCAGTATTTCACTTGACAGCTGGCATCAGCTGGCGCACCGACCCCACGTGCCGCCCTTTCCCAGACTTGGATCCTGTCTAGATCTATCTCCTTAAAGCGATCAAACATGGCAACTCAACTTGCCAAAACAGAGAACCTTTGAGCACCTTTGATGGTTATATGGCGCAGCGCCGGGACTGATGATCAACGCAAGCCTCTACCTAGATCGTGCGACGCTTCGCGTCGATACTTAGCATCCAGACCACTGATTTTGGGAGACATATAGAAATTACACTCAAAAATGCCCTAAACCGGCAGTATTATAGCTCCTGATAATGAGGTGATACTACCACGCCCGGTTGGGTCTCTGCCCAGCGTAAGGCGGGGTAATGATGGAATCTGCGGCAAGTTCTGATTGCCTCGATGCTCGACTGACAGCGTTGCAGATGGAAAGTCTAGGCCGTGCAATAGAGTACGACCTACATTCAACACCCAAACCATCCTGTGTCTAGGCCGGAATGATTTAGAGATCGAGAGAACCGCGGTTGGTTCGGCGCCTGAAAAGTGGGTGGTGTCGAAACGCGTTCTGGACGTGGTGACGACCCTGATACACTCCGATATACCAGTCTTTCATTTCACAGCCGGCATCAGTTGGCGCACCGACCCCACGTGCCTAATCCTTCCCAGTTGGATCCCGTCTATATCTATCTCCTCAAAGCGATCAAACATGGCAACTCAACTGGCCAAAATGGAGAACCTGTGAGCACCTTGACGACTATATGGCGCAGCGTTGGAACTGATGATCAACCCAAGCGTCTACCTAGATCGTGCGACGCTTCGCTTCGATAATTAACGTCCATACCACTGATTTTGGGGAGCATATAGAAATCACGCTCCAAAACGCCCTAAACCGGCAATATACACTTAGGTTGTTTGTAGAAAATGAGGAAAGACAGTTATATACTCAAGACAATCAGGCCTGGACACCCGCCCAACGCCCGTACGGCTCTTTGTTCCTCACTGCATACACTCAATGATGGATGTTCGTGTGTAGAGACGTTTCTCCGGCATCCAAGATTCGCGCCGAGATCCAGATGAGGAGCGGTCATTTGTTTTGGGCGAAGAACCGACAGACGAGCGTATTCATCGACCTCCAAGCGCTTTTCAATGATTATTGGAGCTCCACCAGGCATGTATTCACTGTATCGAGTCAGTCGTGATTATCCATCATTTCGGTCATACCTGATAGGGAAGGGCAGAGGTCGCTGTCGTTGGAAAGCACCGTTGGTCTCTGGAATTACGATTCTCTACACACACTGCCGTTCGTCTTACGACTATCCATGCTAGGTCAACTGATAATATTCTCATAGGCACAATCTCTACGCTTGTCGCTCCAAGAGCTCGAAGCATTGTTAAAGAAATATTCTCCGCTAATGAGCGGATCAATGGAGAGGGCGGTGGAAACAAGTATTAAATACGGGGCTGTCTTCGCAGAGGTCGGTTCTCCTATATGGATATGCGCGTGACATTGATAGCCTTCAGTTGAATCCAATCGCAAAGGCTTTCTTCGGTGTTGCCAACGTCACGTTCCAGGTTCGTGCTCGCTGTTGGTGTAACGGAAACAGAGGTAACACTTGAACGCTTAGCTCTTGAAGGAACAAAATAAACACGACCAGATGCCATCGGGCTTTCTCGACCGGTTGCAGCGCATTTTGCCTTTGGCGAACAAGGTAGCAGATGAAATCGTATGCGAGGAAACAGAGCTCTTGGAGAAGATAATCCCAGAAATGTTCGAAGTGGTACACAGGGTCGCCAAATTTTCGTGTGACTACGTGAAACATGGTGGGTGAGATCATGTACTGGATTTGGCGAGTGCTGATGATCGCAGCGAGGACGGCCGGCGGGTCGGCCTACCAGGAGGCAATCGAAAAAATGGATAGAGAATTGACCAAAGTCATTGAAGGCTTCGACCGTGCAGTAAATGTTGAGGCTCTCCGCCTAGTTAAGGAGACTGGTGAGCACTCATTGCGCCAATCTAATGAGATTTTGTTCTGAGTAGTTCCGTGTAGAGCAAAAATCATTACTGGAGCGGCTTGAACCTGTCAAGACCGGCTATGACTTGAAACATCGCTGTATGGAAGGCACCCGCGGATCTATCCTTAATCTGATTATGGCATGGGTGGCCGACGAGAGGGGTGATGCCGCAAGGAGCAATACCTATTGGTTCCACGGTTCACCCGGAATCGGAAAGACATCATTGGCTCATTCGATCTGTGCGAGCCTGCACGATGGAAAGCACCTTGCTGGAGCGTTTTTCTGCCGGAGGGACGACCCGGATTTGAGCGACGCCAGAAATATCCTTCCGACTCTCATCTATAAACTCGCCATAATTTTCCCCCCGTTTCGCAATATTGTCGCAGACCGCCTCAATAACGACGCAAACCTGACACCAAAGTCGATGAAGGACTCTCTTTTCCTTGATTTCATCCGCTCCCTTCCTCGCCATCCAAGATACCCTCTCGTCTTTGTCATCGACGCGCTTGACGAGTGTGTTAACACTCAGAGCCGTCTATGTATCCTGAAGGCTCTGACCGATACAGCTACCCAAGCCCCATGGCTCAAAGTTATCATCACAAGCAGACCTGAAGTTGATATCCAACGTTTCTTTGACGCTCCCACCGGGCCATCACATCTACGATACGACTTGGCTACAGATCAGGGAGCCAATGCTGATTTACGAGCCTTTACCCAAAGCCAGTTCGATATGGTGGCCTCAAAATGGTACCTCCCCACCCCTTGGCCAGAAGGTTCGCTCTTCGACAGAGTGATCTCTCGGGCGGACGGTCTTTTCATCTTCATCAAAACCATTGTCCTTTCGCTTGAGCATTGCACGGACCCCACAGAATCTTTGAAGGCAGCGTTGCAAGACTCAGACGGTACTGGCCTGAACCCTCTATTTGAGCTTTACTCCAGTATCCTAAAGGCACGAATAGGGCCTGGCGGTCCTGAGTTTCAGCGAGTGATTGGAGTGCTTCTCATATCAGCTTCGTACCGCTCACTGTGCGAAGAGGCGATTGCAAAGCTGGCTGGAGTGAGACCCAATCTGGTTAAGAAGTGGGTGGACGATCTCAGTTCTTTGCTCTATCGAGACCAAGCGGCCAATGGAGGAATTCGTGTCCAACATTTGTCAATTTCCGATTTCTTTTTCAGCCGTGAATGTCACTGCGACTATCAAGTCAAGCTCCAAGACACTAATGTAGAGCTGGGCATCTCTTGCCTCAAGATGATGGTCGCCGAACTCCGTTTCAATATCTGTGAGCTCGAAGATTCCCGGCTTGCCAATGCAGATGTTAAGGACCTCCAATTACGAATTGAGAAGTACATCCCCGACGCGTTGCAGTATAGTTGCCTCTATTGGTCGACTCATCTTTGCATTATTCCCGACGTTGATAACCAGCGCGTGTGGGGAAGTTTGAAGGAATTTTTTGGAGGACCGTACCCGTTATTTTGGGTTGAAGTATTGGGCATTATGGGAATGGTCCCGATTGGTGCTCCGAGTCTTCGAGGAGTGATATCCTGGGCCAGGGTGAGTATAGCTCCAGCTTTCCGCCAGTTTTCATTCAAGGATGACCTTAATTCGCGACAGGACACCGATTCAACCCTACTCAAGAGAATTGAGGACATTTATCGTTTCATCATCACCTTCCACACCCCCATCTCTATCAGCACTCCACATACCTATATTTCGACTGGACCCTTTCTACCCTCACAGTCACCCTTATCAACCATCTTCAGCACCGAATTTACCAAAGCGATCAAAATGAAGACCGGGAAGTTGTCGTCATGGCCAGCCCCCCCCCTCGCAATGGATCGGACACACTGGCGCAGTCACCTCCATGAGTTATTCCCCTGATGGGCGACGCATCGTTTCTGGATCTTATGACAGGTCGATTCGTATCTGGGATGTGGAAACTGGTGCTGTGGTTGGCGAGCCTCTAGAGGGACATACTGGGGGTGTGTGGTCCGTTGCTTGCTCTCCTGATGGGCGGCACATCTTCTCGGGGTCCGGTGACTGCACAATTCGGATCTGGGATGTCAATATTGGTGCTACAGTTGGTAAGCCTCTCGAGGGCCATACCAGGGATGTGCAATCTGTTGCTTTATCTCCTAATGGGCTGCACATCGTCTCCGGCTCCGCTGATAGGACCATTCGAATCTGGGATGCCAAGACCGGTATTATGGTCGGCAAGCCGCTTATTGGGCACTCTAACAAAGTATGGTCTGTTGCTCACTCTCCTGATGGACAGTATATCATCTCTGGGTCCAGTGACAAGACCATTCGAGTCTGGGATGCTAAGTCTGGTGCTGCAGTCGGCAAGCCTATAAAAGGGCACACTAGTGAGGTGCTGTCTGTTGCCTACTCTCCCGATGGGGGGCACATCCTCTCTGGATCCGATGACAATAACCTTCGGTTATGGGATGCTGGAACTGGCACGGCAGTCGGGAAGCCCCTAAAAGGGCATACTGGGACGGTATGGTCCGTTGGTTACTCTCCCGATGGACAGCACATCATATCTGGATCCGCTGACAGGACAATTCGAATCTGGGATGCCGAGACTGGTGAAGTTGGCAAGCCTCTAGAGGGGCACACTACCGTTGTGGAGTCAGTTGCTTATTCCCCCGATGGACTACATATCATCTCTGGATCCCGGGACAGAACAATTCGAATCTGGGATGCCAAGACTGGCGCTGCAGTTGGCAATCCTCCAGAGGAGTATTCGAAGGTGTGGTCTGTTGCTTACTCCCCCAATGGGCAATACATCATCTCCGGGTCTGCCGACGGCACTGTTCGAATCTGGGACGCCAAGACTGGTGCTATGGCTGGCAAGCCTTTCTATGGGCACACTGCCTCTGTGGAGTCAGTCGCTTACTCTCCCGATGGGCAGCGGGTCATCTCCGGGTCCTGGGACAGGACTATTCGAATCTGGGATGCCAATACTGGCGTTGCAGTTGGTAAGCCCTTATCGGGGCATACCATGTATGTGCGGTCTGTTGATTCCTCTCCCGATGGGCAGTACCTCATTTCCGGATCTAATGACTGTACCATTCGAATCTGGGATATCAATACTGGTGCTGTTGCTGTCAAACCTCTAAAAAGGCATACCCGGGGTGTGCGGTCTGTTACCTACTCCCCTACTGGGTCGCACATCGCCTCCGGATCCGCTGACAAGACCGTTCGAATCTGGGATGCCAAAACAGGTGCTGTAGTTGTCAAGCCCCTGAGAGGGCACACTGACGATGTGTGCTCTGTTGATTTCTCTCCTGATGGGCAGCATATCGTCTCCGGGTCCAATGACGGGACCATCCGGATCTGGGATGTCAGGACTGGTACTGCTGTTGGAAAGCCTCTACAGGGGCATATCTCTGCAGTGAGGTCCGTTGCTTACTCTCCTGACGGGCAGCACATCATCTCTGGATCCGCTGACAGGACAATTCGGACCTGGAATGCCGAGACTGGTGCTATAGTTGGCAAGCCTCTAAAGGGGCACTCTGACAATGTGTGGTCTGTTGCTTACTCTCCCAATGGGCGGTACATTGTCTCCGGATCTGGTGACAATACCATCCGTGTGTGGGACTCATTTCCACATGTTTCAATCCAACCTTCCTCGTCTTGTAGCCTGACACATTCTCCCTTTTGTGCCCCACCTGAGTCAGATGGTTGGGTCAGAGACCCCGACGGTGGCTTACTATATTGGGCACCTCCAAACTGTCGTGCAGACCTGTATTCACCGGCTCTTCTTACAATTCCTCTGATACCTCATTTCCGATCAATTTCTCTTGATTTTGAGGACTTTGCGTTCGGAACCTCTTGGACCCAAATCCTCAAAAAAGCAGAGCCCTAGCCTTCCTTTCTTCTGGACCCTATGCTTGTAGATTCGTGCATTAGTTACCATTTTGATTATTATTTCTCTTACTTAGGCCCTACCTACCATTCAGGGGTGAAATGCGTTGCCCTCTTGTTGCTACGAAAGTGAAACAATTGATACTTTGACTCATTTCTATCATGTAATAGTACAAAAGTCTTGACCACATCTCTTCAGCATCCCAAATTCTACCTTGGCAGGTTTGCTACACCGTGTCCTTTCATCTCCCCAGTTCAGCCTTTAGTTTATAATGTTCCCATTTATTCATAACTTGGGAACACTTTGCAGGTACCATATAACGCTTACTGAAGCACGGGGTGCCACTTCCTACTCTTGAACGCTTTCCGTTCACGGAGCACCTTAGCTTAAAGGATTTTATCACAATGGAACGAGATAAATTCTTATTAATGTGCGTAGGTGTGAAAATTGAGCCGTTGTTTTCTTCGCTGCCCTCACCAGTTCCTTCGGACAAGTGAATTGCTCACGATCTCGACCTCGTGTACAACGCTCAGGGTCTATTCACTCATATTCACCACCAAGTAACGGACTCTTTAATAGAAGCACTCAAATTTGAGCCCACGGAGGTGGTCAACCATCAGTATAGAGTAAATAATAGTGACCAAGTTCGAGAAATATCGGGAAGCCCAGAGTATAGCTAATAATGGCTCTGTTCACACTAACATATAATTCTTCAGCTGTACGAATACCCCCAACGACCTTCGCGTCCGGGCGGTGGAACGGCAAGGGCCCGTGGCCCGGTGAAACTTCATATGATAATGAGAACCATTCCAATGAGGAGGGACTAATTTGGCGTGTCTAGCCTGCCCACTATATGTCCTCAAATTGCTCCATTTGTTTTGGTCCCAACCTTGGCATGTGCAACGATGGCGACGTGGACAGGTCCACCTATCACGATGGTCGCAGGGGGGTCTTCGAAAACACCTTTCGATGCCTGGCAGAGTTGGACATAGTCCTCCCGAACGACTAGAACGCCATCCCTACGAACACAGGTACTGAGAGCCTCTTAAGGTCCTGGATATTTTAGACCACAGGTAATTGAAGTGGTAGGGTGTTGGAGTTGATGATTTCTCCAACTACTGGCCGGGTAGTATAGCGGCAACACCCTTACTAGACTTAGGGAGTCCCGGGTTCGACCCCCGGTCTGGCCTTATCTTTTCTCCTCCCACAGAGGGGACGTGCCGGCTGAACACTTAGATCTGAGCTACTTTGACCCAATCACCTCTGCTTATTTCCTCAACCGAGCCTCCCCTGCCCACTACCAATGTCTGTGGTGGGTAGGAGATGTACAGGGGTGCTGACAGTTGCAGCGAGAAACTGGATGGTGAGGTGGCTCCCCCCCCAGAGGTGACGTGGCATGCTACCAGACACAAGAAGAGGCCTTAAAGACCTCTGTACTACCACCAACCACCAATCCTCACCCAACCAACACTATACCAACACTCGCCCCCAAACTGCCCTTCTCTCCACCCTCCCTAGACCAACACCTGTCACCACCACTACATCAGCCGTGAGACACCGAATCAGTATGCAGGGATGTGGGTAGTCACAGAGTGGTGCACTGTGGCCTCCTCATCTTGTGCTGAAATTCAAACGCATTGCAAACATATCTTAGGAGAATACCCCCACCAAATGTCAAACAGACTCACCGTCACTCAACAAAATGTATGTAGTGGATATGGGAGGAGGCCTTCAAGGCTGGGCATCAGGAGGACCCCTCAACTCGCTACCCACTTGCCTCCCACTCCTCACCTCAACTCAACTGACCAAACTCAACCTCAGCTCCAACACTTCCACCATGCTCCCAACCCACTCCCAACCCAACAAACCCAACCACCTGATCCAGTTAGTCTTCTGGCACACCCTCAACCTTGGCAATGCCAACTGCTGCTTCATGTTCGTATCTAAGCTCAGAATTTATGGATGATAACAATCGTTCCTAGCATTAGATGCCCTACTCTTGTAGTTGCTTTTGTAATCCCCATCCCATGCTCCCAACCCACACACCCCATTCATACTCCCCGTGACCCTTTGAACATGTAACATAGATACCCATCTTAGCACGGAAAATAGGATATATTAAAATATTAAAAAAACACTTAGATCTCACAACGCATGGAGACCCTGCAATGAGCCTGAGCTTTTCTTCTTGGATACCGGATGCTCGGATAATCACATGCACTTGGCTGGTGCTCCTTGCCTTGCGGGGACCAGTTTGTGTGAAAGCTGGATTCAGTCCCAACTTAAATGCCGATTCCCCTCCCATGATTAGGCAATACCGCCTTTGTCTCGAGAACCAACTTCCAACGGCAGTCGAACTTTGTCCCGACTTTGACTTCATCTCTGATGAGCAAGCCGCCCCAGTTCGTCCTCTCTATGTCCGTGCGCAACTGGGGACCATCGACTCGGAATATCATCCGCAGCGTGGAGTTCGCTGCCATAAGGTCGCAATGACCACATGGAAATGGAAGTACGAGAAGCTGCAGCCTCTATGGATACTCGGACCTAAGCACAAACTTGGGGTCTCACCTACTGAGGGAGTAGGTCTCACCTACTGAGGGAATAGGTCTCACCTACTGAG
>Ga0307513_10011811_pt1 | contig 10824 bp, 4 predicted proteins | sample 15_EM_MG_FD_202174 | JGI IMG/M metagenome (GOLD analysis project Ga0307513, IMG submission 202174) | Populus trichocarpa ectomycorrhiza microbial communities from riparian zone in the Pacific Northwest, United States - 15_EM | ecosystem: Host-associated > Plants > Roots > Unclassified | place...
GACGGTTTCCCCTCGGCTGTCCCAACCGCGCACCGGAGGTTCCGTGCGGTCGCCGAACCCGTCACCCGGGCCGCCGCCGGACCGGCGGATCGGCGTCTCGCCCCGGCGCCGGGCCGGGAGCGGGGCCGGCGTGTCCGGGTCCGACGAACCAGCGCCGTCCGGCTGTTCGTCCGCCGGGGCCGGGATGCGCCGGGGCGGCTGTTCCGTGACCGGACGGCCATGGGAACTGACGAGCTTGGGAGTCCGGCGGCGCGGCAGCGCAACGGCGTCGTCCGCCCTGCCGGCCACACCGTCGGAGGTGGTTTGGCCCCGGTCCTCGGAGAACTGCTGGCGCGGGTCGATCGGGAGGTCGCTCGTCTCGTCCGTCGCTCCGGTGATCGAGCGGCGTGACCGAAGGAAAACGCCCTGTTCGCCGTCCGTGTCGCCGAAGGAACCGGGAAAGTCGTCGAGGGCGTCCAGGCCGACCGGCGCCTCCAGCTCGACCGGGCCGTCGATGAGCGAGGCGGGCAGGCCGGGGAGGCGCACGGGTGCCGCGGAGAGCGCGGCCTTGCGGCCCTCCTCGAACGCGGCCTCCTTGGAGGGCTGGGCGCGGTCGAGGCGGAAGCCGATGCCGTTGGTGTCCGGGACGTCGTCCGTGAGGAGTGCGTCGGGGACGAAGACGACGGCCGTGGTGCCGCCGTACGGGGACGGCTGGAGGGAGACTCGGACGTTCTGCCGCTGGGCGAGCCGGCTGACGACGAACAGGCCGAGCCGGTCCGTGTCGGACAGTTCGAACTCGGGGGTCTCGGCGAGCCGCAGGTTGGCGTCGAGAAGCGCTTCGGCCGCCATGCCCAGGCCCCGGTCATGAATCTCCAGGGTGAACCCGTTGGCGACCCTCTCGCCCAGGACCTGGATGGCCGTGTGCGGGGGCGAGAACACCGTGGCGTTCTCCAGGAGTTCGGCCACGAGGTGGGTGAGGTCGGCGACGGCCGGGCCGGTGACGGCCATCCGCGGCAGCCTGCGGACCTCGATGCGCTCGTAGTCCTCGACCTCGGCGACGGCGGCGCGTACGACGTCCATCAGCTGGACGGGTTTGCGCCACTGCCGGGAGGGGGCGGCTCCGGAGAGGATCACCAGGCCTTCGGCGTGCCGGCGCATGCGGGTGGTGAGGTGATCGAGGCGGAACAGGTCGGCGAGTTCGTCGGTGTCCTCGGTCCTGCGTTCCATGGTGTCGAGCAGGGTGAGCTGCTTGTGGAGCAGAACCTGGCTGCGCCGGGCGAGGTTGACGAAGACCTCGGAGACCCCGGAGCGGAGTTCGGCCTGTTTGACGGCGGCCTCGACGGCGGCGCGCTGGAGGGTGTTGAGAGCCTGGCCGACCTCGCCGATCTCGTTCTTGTCGTACTCCAGGCGCGGTACCTCGGTCTCCACGTCGACCTGTTCGCCTGCCGACAGACGGCGCATCACGCTGGGCAGCCTCACGCCCGATGCCTCGTGGGCCTCGAGGCGGAGCTGGCGCAGGTCGCGGATGAGGGCACGGCCGATGCGTACGGACAGGACGAGGGAGAACAGCAGCGCGACGAGTCCGAGGACGCCGGCGACGACGGCTTTGACGATGACGCCCATGACGACGGGGCGGACCCGGTCCTGATAGCGGTCGCCCGACTGGTCGTTGAGCTTGCGGAGTTCGTCGAGGACGTCGCCCGCGGTGGTGTCCCAGCTCTTCGCCGTGACGCCGCGGGGTCGGCCGGACTCGGCGCCGATGGCGGCCTGTTCGGCCACCCGGAGCGGTGCGGTGGAGGCGTTCTTCCAGAACCGCTCGTAGCGTGCGCGGTCCGAGAGCGGGAGCAGCGGCAGGCTGACGTCGTACATGACGGTGCGCTGTGCCACGAGGTCGGAGATGTCGCGGGATTCGTCGCGGGAGACCTTGCCGACGACGAGGGCCGAGCCGAGCAGCGCGTCCTCGCGGGAGAGGAGTTCGCGGGCGCGGGCGGTGTTGACGAGGGCGCGGGCCTGCTTGTCCATCTCCAGGTTGTCGATGATGTGCAGGTTGGCGAGCAGGACGTAACAGGGGTCGACCAGGCGGTTGTAGAGGTCGAGGGCCTGGGACCGGGTGACGGTGCCCTCCTCGACGCTGCGGCGCAGCGGGTCGATGCCGTCGAACGCCTCCAGGACGGCGCTGAGGTGCTCGCTGTCGCTGTCGCTGATCGAGTTGCGTACGTCGGATTTATCGGCGTTGTCACGGATCTCGCCGATGACGTCGTCGGTGGCGGTGCGGCTGCGCCGAAGGGCCGCCAGCGCGTCGGAGGCACGAGGGTCGGCGAGGTAGACGAGGGTCTGCCGGCGCTCCTGCTGGAGCACGCGCACAGCGTCCTCCGTGGGGTAGCTGACCTTCTCCACGATCGACGACACATTGAACAACTCGGCCGCCTCACGACCCGTGAGCACCGTGGCGAAGCCCCAGATCGCGGTCAAGGACACCAGCGGCACGAGAAGCAGCGCCACGATCTTCCGGCGGATGGACTTCCCGCGAAAGCGCATGGCCTCCCCCAGCTCGCCCCCGCCAGTGCGGGGGTACACAAGTGCGTCAATAATCGGCGTGAGCCTACTACTGACCCACAGAGAACTCGAAGACCTGTCCGGAGGCTGAACTTCCGTCCTGCTGGCGAGAGATGGCGAGTTGTCCGATCATTACGGGAGATTGCCTCCACGAATCCGGCATCGGCCACAGGACGGCAGCCGTCGGCCAACCTGACCGTTTGGCTGGATTTTTGCGTTTGATGGGAATCTTCGAGACACGTCGTTCGTCTTTGTACATAGGAAACGGGCAGCGAAACCGTCAGCGGGGTCCGTAACCCGTTTCCGGGCGGCGTAGAACAGTGCAAGCCGGGCAACCACTGGGGAGCCGGTGTCCACAGACACCGGGACGGGCGGTCTTGCTGGGCGGTGGGGAGTGGCACGTGATGGGCACGGCGGAACGACGCGAAGCGCTTGGGAACGACGTTGCGGCACCCTTGGCCGCGGTCCGCGGTCCTGAGGAGGCACCGCATGACGACCTTGCGGCGGCGGACGGGCACAAGGTGCCGGTGAGTACGGGGGAAAGAAAAGAGGGCGCGGTGGACGGGAGTGTCAGCGCGCAGTCCTCCTATCGACAGCTGTGGGTGGAGGAGCCCGCGCGTCGGCGCCGACTGCCGGATCCGGTGCGTACGGCGGCGGTACGGGCGGTCCTCGTCATCGCCGTCACCCTGATCCAGGCCATGGTGGCCTTCCTGTCCACGCTGGCCGGTTCCTGGCTGGCCTTCCCGATGGTGCTCAGCAGCGTGGCCAGCACGGTGGTGGCCACCTGGGCCGCACTCGACGTGTGGGTGACACGCCAGGTCTGGAACCAGCGCAACGGCGTGGTGTCGACCCCCAGCAGCACGGCACGGGCACTGCGACGCGAGCGCCGCAAGGCCCGACGGCAGGTCCGCGCAGCCACCCGGACCCAGGAGCGGATAGCCGGGCAGGGCGGCGGTTCGGGGCAGTTGTCCCACCCCTGAGTCCCCCGATTGCCGTCGCGCCTCCACGGGCGGCGGCATCGAGCTCAGCGAGGACATCCAGGCGTTGACTCCTCTCGGCAGCGCAGCCCTCGGCCGACACCTCACCACCGAGTAATCGCACACACTTGCGCCCTTTATGGGTGGACGCCGCCTGCGACGGCATCGCGGTCGCGCCCGAAGGGTGGTGTGCTGGTGCCGGACGAACACCACATCGGTTCCACGGACGAAGGCACTCCCTCCGGCCGGGCACGCCGACCGCCCCAGCTGGCGTGTCGAAGATCACATTCGGCATGAACGGCCGTCGGCCGGGGAGGCGCCCAGCCGCAAGGGCGCCTTGCTACGGCGCTGACCAGGAGGAACAAGAACATGCCCGAACTCTTCATCGGTGGTGCGTGGAGGTCCGCGCTCGACGAGCGCACCCGGGAGATCCGCTGTCCCGCCGACGGCTCGCTGGTCGGTGTCGTCGACGAGGCGGGTGGCAAGGACACGGTGGAGGCGATCGCCGCCGCCCGCCGTGCCTTCGACGAGGGCACGTGGCCGGGTACGCCGGCGGGCGAGCGTGGTGACCTGCTGCTGCGCGTCGCCGACCTCATGGTCCGCGACAAGGACGTGCTGGCCCGTGCGGAGTCCCTCGACACCGGAAAGCGGCTGGTGGAGAGCGCGTACGACATCGACGACATCGTCAACTGCTTCCGCTACTTCGGGCGGCTGGTGGCGAGCGAGACCGGGCGGGTCATCGACACCGGCTCGCCGAGCGTGGACAGCCGGGTCGTGTACGAGCCGGTCGGCGTCTGCGCGCTGATCACCCCATGGAACTACCCGCTCCTCCAGACCGCGTGGAAGGTCGCCCCGGCGCTCGCGGCCGGCAACACCTTCGTCCTCAAGCCGAGTGAGCTGACCCCGCACTCCGCGATCCATCTGATGCGGCTCCTGGACGAGGCCGGGCTGCCCGCGGGCGTGGCCAACCTCGTCCTCGGCGCGGGTCCGGAGGCGGGCGCGCCGCTCGGCGACCATCCGGACGTCGACCTCCTCTCCTTCACGGGCGGACTCCAGACCGGCCGCCGTCTGATGGCCGCGGCGGCGGGAACGGTGAAGAAGGTCGCGCTCGAACTCGGCGGCAAGAACCCCAACATCGTGTTCGCCGACGCCGACTTCGACACGGCCGTCGACATGGCGCTCACCGCCGTGTTCCTGCACTCCGGGCAGGTCTGCTCGGCCGGGGCCCGGCTGCTGGTGGAGGACTCGCTGCACGACCGGTTCGTCGACGAGGTCGTCCGGCGGGCCCAACTGATCCGGCTCGGCGGCCCGTTCGACGAGGACGCGCAGACCGGCCCGCTGATCTCCGAGGCACATCGCGCGAAGGTCGAGGCGTATGTCGCCCAGGGCCTGGCCGAGGGCGCGGTGCTGCGCTGCGGCGGGGCGCGTCCCGAGGGGCTCGACGACGGCTTCTACTACCCGCCGACGGTGCTCGACGAGTGCGACGTCCGGATGACCGTCGTACAGGAGGAGTCGTTCGGTCCGGTGCTCACCGTGGAGCGGTTCACGGACGAGGCGGAGGCCGTCCGCCTCGCCAACGACACCGTGTACGGGCTCGCCGGGGGCGTCTTCACCACCGACGAGGCCAAGGCGCAGCGCGTCGCGGCCCGTCTGCGGATCGGCACGGTGTGGATCAACGACTACCACCCGTACGTCCCCCAGGCCGAGTGGGGCGGCTACAAGCAGTCCGGCTTCGGCCGCGAACTCGGGCCCTCGGGGCTCGCCGAGTACCGCGAGGCGAAGCACATCTGGCGGAACACCGATCCCTCGCCGCAGGGCTGGTTCTCGTAGCACCCGTCCCACGAGCCGCCTCACGCCCCACGCCTGCCACTCCCCTCGCAGGTCATTCCCTCCGCACGTCTTGAATGTGCGCTTTCATTGATTCCGCCCCCATTGATCCCGGCACCCGCAACGAGCCGCTCCGCTTCCTCCCACTCCCCCAGGCCCACCAGGAGTCCGCTCATGGCAACGACCGAAAAACCCACAGGCCCAGGGCACACGGACGACGCCGAACTCGCCGAGTTCGGCTACAAGCCCGAACTCAAGCGCACCCTCGGCAACTTCCACACCTTCGCGGCCGGGATCAGCTACATCTCGATCCTGACCGGCACCTTCCAGCTGTTCTACTTCGGTTACGGCAGCGGCGGTCCCGCCTACTGGTGGTCGTGGCCGATGGTGTTCGTCGGCCAGTTCATGGTCGCGCTCTGCTTCGCGGAACTGGCCGCCCGCTATCCCGTGGCCGGCTCTGTCTACAACTGGTCGAAGAAGATCGGCAATCCCCATCTGGGCTGGCTGGCCGGCTGGATGATGCTGATCGCCTCGATCGTGTCCATCGCAGCAGTGGCGCTCGCCTACCAGCTCACGCTGCCGCAGATCTCCCACGTGTTCCAGATCGTCGGGGACGGCACCGGAAAGTACGACGTTGCGACCAACGCGGTGATCCTGGCCACGGTGTTGATCCTGTTCACGACCGTGGTGAACGCCTTCGGCGTCAAGCTGATGGCCACGATCAACACGGCGGGCGTCTTCATCGAGCTCGTCGCCACAGTCGTACTGATCGTGCTGTTCGCCGTGCACATCACGCGCGGTCCGCAGGTGGTCATGGAGACGAACGGCACGGGTGCGGGCCACAACGCCGGCTACCTCGGCGCGTTCCTGGTGGCCTCCCTGGCATCCGCGTACGTCATGTACGGCTTCGACACGGCCGCCTCACTCGGCGAGGAGTCCGTGGACCCGTCCCGGAACGCGCCGCGCGCGATCATCCGGGCGATCGTCGCCTCCTTCGTCCTGGGCGGCCTGATCCTTCTCCTCGCGCTGATGAGCGTCTCCAGCCTGAAGGGGGAGCAGCTGTCCACGGACGGTCTGCAGTACATCGTGCTCGACGTCCTCGGGTCCACGGCCGGCAAGGCGATGCTGTGGTGCGTGCTGATCGCGGTCACCGTCTGCGCGCTCGCCGTCCACACGGCGGCGATCCGGCTGGCGTTCGCGATGGCCCGCGACAACAACCTGCCCGCGTCCTCGCTGCTCGCGAAGGTCAGCCCGCGCTTCCAGACGCCGGTGCTGCCCGCCGTGATCGTCGGTGTCCTGGCACTGGGGATCCTGGTGGTCAACATCCGCCAGCCGCAGATCTTCACCGTCGTCACCAGTATCGGCATCATCATGATCTACCTCGCCTACCTGGGCGTCACCGGACCCATGCTGGTGGCGCGGCTGCGCGGCAAGTGGCAGCCGGCCGGCGACGGCAAGTTCTCGCTGGGCCGCTGGGGCCTGCTCGTCAACATCGGGGCCGTGGTCTGGGGCACAGCCATGACGACCAACCTGATCTGGCCGCGTGCCTCGGTCTACAACGCGACCGCCCCCTTCCACTGGTACCTCCAGTGGGGCGCGGTGCTGTTCGTCGCGATCATCGCGGGCGGCGGCTTCGCCTACTACTGGTTCATCCAGCGGCACCGGACGGGTGTGCTCGCCGGACACCGTTTCGAGGAACCCTCGGCCGCGCCGGCCGGTCCCCTCTCCGCTCCGGCGGCCGACTGAAGGAGGTCAACCACTCATGGACCAACCACTCATGAACACCGAAGAGTTCGACTATGTGGTGGTGGGCGGTGGCACCGCCGGGAACGTGGTGGCGGCGCGGCTCTCCGAGGATCCGTCGGTCACGGTGTGCGTCCTGGAGGCGGGCCCGAGCGACGTCGGCGACGACGACGTCCTCAAACTGGAGCGCTGGATGGGCCTGTTGGAGTCCGGCTACGACTGGGACTACCCGGTCGAACCGCAGTCCAGCGGCAACAGCTTCATGCGGCACGCCCGTGCGAAGGTGCTCGGCGGCTGCTCGTCCCACAACTCCTGCATCGCCTTCTGGGCCCCGGCCGAGGATCTCGACGACTGGGCGGCGGCGGGTTGTACGGGCTGGAGCTCGGCCGACCTCTTCCCGCTCTACCAGCGCCTGGAGACCAACGACGCCCCCGGCGACCACCACGGCCGCACCGGCCCGGTGAAGCTCCGTACGCTGAAGGGCGAGGACCCGTGCGGCACGGCCCTGTTGGAGGCGTGCGCACAGGCGGGCATCCCGACCACCCCCTTCAACTCCGGCACCACCGTGGTCCGCGGGGCCAACTGGTTCCAGATCAACTCCGACGAGAACAACATCCGTCAGTCGTCCTCGGTCGCCTATCTCCACCCGGTCATGGACAAGCGACCGAACCTGGAGGTGCGGACGGGGGTGCGGGCGAAGCGGCTCGTGCTGGACGGGCGCCGGTGCGTGGGCGCCGAGTACCTCGACCCGGATCTCATCCACACGAGGACCGTACGGGCGCGCCGCGAGGTCGTCGTGTCGTGCGGCGCGATCGACACCCCGAAGCTGCTGATGCTGTCCGGCATCGGACCGGCCGAGCAGCTGCGCGAGGTCGGCGTCGAGGTGGTCGTGGACTCGGCGGGCGTCGGCGAGAACCTTCAGGACCATCCCGAGGGCGTCATCATGTGGGACGCCAAGCAGCCGATGACCACGACGTCCAGTCAGTGGTGGGAGGCGGGCATCTTCTACGACACCGAACCGGGCCTGGACCGGCCCGACCTGATGTTCCACTACGGCTCGGTGCCGTTCGACATGAACACGGCTCGTTGGGGCTATCCGACCTCGGAGAACGCGTTCTGTCTCACGCCGAACGTGACCCGGGCGAAGTCGCGCGGCACGGTGCGGCTGCGCACCCGCGACTACCGGGACAAGCCGATGGTCGATCCGCGGTACTTCACGCACGAGCACGATGCGCGGGTGATGACGTACGGGTTGAAGCTGGCGCGGCGTATCGCCGCGCAGCCGGCGCTGAGCGGGTGGGCGGGGGCGGAACTTGCCCCCGGGCCGGATGTTCAGACGGACGAGGAGTTGTTGGACTACATCCACAAGACCCACAACACCGTTTATCACCCGGCCTGCACGGTGAAGATGGGCGCGGATGATGACGCGTCGGCTCCGCTGGATGCGCGGTTGCGGGTGAAGGGGGTTGAGGGGTTGCGGGTGGCTGACGGGTCTGTGATGCCCGAGTTGGTGTCGGTGAATCCGTGTATTACGACGATGATGATCGGGGAGAAGTGTGCGGACCTTTTGAAGGGGGACGCCTAGGGGGGTGCGGGTCGTGGGGAACTGCGGCGCCGTTGTGGCTGGTCGCGCAGTTCCCCGCGCCCCTAGCTTGCTGATGTCGTCGGCCGTTTGAACATTCGCGTCGCCGTGATCTCGCTGTGCACCGCGTCCCCCTCCCCCGCCGGGGCCTGCTGAGGCAGGCCCGGGCGGAGGTGTTCCTCCACGCTGATGTACTTCAGGCCCGCGCGGAGGTCGGCGTCGTTGCGGAGGCGGATGACCAGGGGGAACTCCGCCAGGGCGGTCGTGTCGAACAGGCCGGTCGTGTAGAGGAGTTGGACGCCTAGCGCGTCCGACACCGCTCGCTGCAGCTCCAGCAGGTACGTCGCGTTGGCGCGGCCGATGGGGTTGTCGAGGAACAGCGTGCCGGCGTGCCGGTGCTTGTCGCGGCCCCGGTCGTTGCTGCGCAGTGCGGCCATCGTGCAGTACAGGGCGATGGCGGCGGTGAGCAGCTGACCGCCCGAGAACACATCGCCCATCTGTCCGACGGGCACGCGCTCGGCGCGCAGTACGGCGTCGGGCTTGAGGATCTCGACGGCGATGCCCTTGGGCTGGAGGGCGGCGCCGACTCCCCTCAGGAGCAGGGACATGCCGTCCCGGCGCAGGTCGGAGTTCTTCTTCACGGCCGCCCGGGTCGCCTCGTCGATGACCTCGCCGAGCCGCTCGGTGAGCGTGGCCTGGTCGGGCTCCTCGAACCGGATGCGCAGGAACTCCTGCCCCGACCACTCGCCGAGCCCCTCGGGCAGCCGGGACAGCCGCTGCGCGGACCGCAGGGTGGCCAGCGCCGACTCCACCAGCCCGCGCAAGCGGTCGACGATCGAGTCCCGGTTCCGCTCCAGCTGCGCCAACTCGTCGGTGAGGACCCGGAGTCGGGGCGCGAAGGCGTCCGCCCACTTCTGCGCGTGCTCGGGCAGCGCGGGCGCGGGCAGCTCGCGGATCTGCTGACGGGCGGGGGTGCGCACCGCCTCGTACCGCGTCGAGTTGGCATGCCGTACGAGGATGTCGCTCGCCTCGCGCACGGCCCCCTCGGCGGCGGACAGGTCGGCGGCGCAGCCGCGCAGGGAGCGGCGGGCCTCGGCGGCCGACTGCCGTGCCTCCTCGGGGCTGCCGGGGTAGGGCTCCTGGGCCTCCTGCTCCTCGTCGGAGGTGTGCTCGCGCAGCAGGTCGCGGAGCATGGCGGCGATCTCGTCGAACCCGGAGGCCGCGTCCTCGGCCGCCCGGTGGGCGTCGAGCAGTTCGGCGTGCGCCTCCCTGGCCTGGGTCAACGACTCGGTGCGGGAGGCGAGTTCGGCGGTGGCGGTGCGCAGCAGGGTCTGGGCGTGCTCGGCGTCGCGCGGGACGAGTTCCTCGGCCAGCTCGGTGTGCGCCTCGCCGTCCTCGGGCGCGTGCCGCTCGGCCTCGCCGCGCAGCCGCCCGAGCTGCTCGCTGGCGGTGGACACCCGGGTCTCCAGGAGCTGGACCAGTTCCTCCGCGCGCGCGGAGGCGGCCTGCCGGGAGGGCCCGTCGGACCCGTCGGGCGACAGGAGCATCTGCTCGGCGCGCGTACGCACCTTGTTGCTCAGCCGGTCCAGTTCCGCGCGCGCGGCGCTCTCGTCGCTCTCGGACCGCGCCTGCTCCGCCCGCAGGTCGGCCCCGACGCCGACCTTCTCGTAGAGCTGGGAGGCGGCCCGGTAGGCCTCGCGGAGCGCGGGCAGGGACGACTTCGCGGCGTCCTCGTCGGCTTCCGGTACGTCGTCGGGGGCGCCCGCGATCTCCGCGCGCTCGGCGCGCAGGGCGCGGGCCGTGCGGCGCGCGTCGTCGGCGGCGCGCTGGGCGGCGCGCCGGTCCTCGTCGGCGGACCGGGCGCGCTCCAGGCAGACCTGGGCGCGGGCCTCCGACTCGACGGCCTCGTCGGCCAGTTCACGCACCTTGACCTGCCAGCCGGCGCGTTCGCGCAGCCGGAACGCCAGCCCGGCGAGCGCGTCGGCGGCGCGGCGGGCCCGCTGGGCGGCCTCCTGCCGCTCGTCCCGCACACGGGACGCCTCGCCGGCCACCTCATCGGCCTCGGCCCGCACGGTCCGCGCCTCGGCCAGCTCGGCCTCGGCCTCCTCAGCGAAGGCCCGCGCGTCTCGAGCGGCCTGGGCCAGCTCGACGAGCCGCCCG
>Ga0307513_10011812_pt1 | contig 10823 bp, 10 predicted proteins | sample 15_EM_MG_FD_202174 | JGI IMG/M metagenome (GOLD analysis project Ga0307513, IMG submission 202174) | Populus trichocarpa ectomycorrhiza microbial communities from riparian zone in the Pacific Northwest, United States - 15_EM | ecosystem: Host-associated > Plants > Roots > Unclassified | place...
GGGTCGCCCCCCCCCCGTCGGGCGCGCGCGCTGTTTGTGACCACCCGCCCGGGGGGCGGGGGGCTTTGAACGGGCGCCGGGTTGTCGAAAGGGCGCGGGTGGGTTTCAAACGGGTGCGGGTTGTCAAGAAGGCGCCGGTGAGTTTTTGAACGGGGGCAGTTGTTGAAATAGGCGCTGGTGGGTTTTCAAATGGGGCAGTTGTCGAAACAGGGGCGGTTGGGTCTTCGAACGGGGGTGGGATCTAAAAGGGCAGGTTTTTTTTTTCAAATGGGTGGGGGTTTGTTGTCAAACGGGGGTGGGCCGTTGAATGGGCCCCGGTTTGTTTTGAAAGGGCGGGGGTTATCGAAAAGGCAGCAGCGGTTTTCGAACAGCCGCAGGTGGGGGCGTTGGGCGTCGTTGGGCGTCGTTTGGGGGCAGGCGCTTGTCCAAGGGTGGTGAGGGTGGTGGGACGCGGCAGTCGACATGGAGGAGGAGCTGACGTGGCAAGGTCCATTTGAAAAAATTTGAACACAAGATAACTTTGGAAAAGTAAGGAAGGTACATAGCATTGAGGGGGTGCCGGCCCGAGAATCCTGGTTAGTTAGTCCAGCCATAGGCCATGAAAAAAATTTTGGGCACCACATGATTTTGGTGAAAAAATAAACCCAGAGTGTAAAATAAGCACTGTAGAATGTGGAAATATTGCGTAGACAGTGGAATTTGTCTATTTAATCTAAATAGCAGCAGAATTTTCGAACAAAATGCGGTTGGATTAGGTAATCATACATGCAACCATGGATGTGACACTAGGATCTTTTTCCCATATAAAGGATGGTAATCATTGTGGGTATTACATGAGTCAGCCTGGAACTCGGACAGGCACTGACGAGATGTGTTTGCGAGGCTTGCAACTCGCGAGGTATCTGGCATCATGAAAATGATGTCATGGTGTTACTATATTTGGAAATGTTCCTAGTCCAGCCAAACAGGCCTTAGAAAAAAAAATCGACATCGCATATTTGGCGGTCACCTGTGGTCTCATATACCACAAATCATTCACGCTCCTTACTTTCCCAAGTAGGATCACCTGGGTATGGTCTCATTGCATCCAATAGGTATTCCACTTGTTGAATTACTGGACTGCCTAACTCTTGATCAGCCCAGGGTATAGCCTCTGGGTCATAATAATCTCTAGCCAAATCTTCGAAATCTTGGAGGCTGACTGGCTCTGGAGTCAAGGTCTCTGAGTCATTGGATTCCAAATCATCACTTGAACTCTCCTCATCTTCCAAGCCAACATAATTCAACTCGACGGACATGCAATAGTCATCCTCGTCGACCTCCTCAATCCTTGAAAACTCTTCAAAATGAACCACAGCTGAGCCGATCGTGTTTGGCTCCTCAGTTGTACTCGAGAGCGCTTGTAGTGTCTTTTCCCGATCTGCAGCCACTTTAACACTGAAGCTTTTCACTCCAGGTGGTTTTGAACTCGAGCCTGATGATTTTACAGACTGGTTCAATGGACATCTGGGTGCAATGTGTCCCTTTTCTCCACATCCGAAGCATCTTCCTTTGGCCATGTAATCAGCCTTTTGCTTCTCTGTAAGTTTTGATTCTTTTGACACCTGATGTTTCGGTTTATCACCCGAAGCAAACTTATTTTTAGACTTATCATATGAGCCTGAAGGCTTTGAGGATCCCGTTTCCTCCAGAGTTAAATGGTCTCTGACAATTATTCTGGTTCTTAGAACCATTGGTACCATTTCCAGTTGATCGCTTATCATTTGCAATAATGTGGTCGGCGATCTCATGGCATTCTGCAACCCGGAGGACCTGTTTCCAGGTAGAGTGCTGGGGTTCGAGGTTCTCTCGCCACAGCGCCTGCTGTAATTCAGGTCTCAATCCATTCCAGAGCTTTTCGACGCGCTCTCGCTTCGTCGAGGAACCAATGGTGCAAAACATCACCAATAATTCGGCTGCGTATTCACTAACATGCAGGTGTTTCTGCTCAAAGTCATTCAGCTTACTCTGTTGCCTCAAACAGAAATCAGGTGGGAAACAATAGTTGAACAGCTCAACGAAGAACTTGTCTAACTTCCACTTCTTTAGTTCCATAGATACAACTGTCGTGTAGAACTTAAACGCCTTTCCTGTAAGTGAATCGGCACATTTGGCAACCTGATCTTGTTTAGGAATCCAGGCTTCATGACATAATCTCTCGCATTGGGTAACAAAGCGATAGAACTTTAATGGATCTGCTTCACTGCCGTACTTATCAGGAGTAGTCAGCGTCAATGGTTTATATTTTATTTTTCTCTTCTTGCAACGGTGACGGCGCCCATCTCGGGAATCCTCGGACTCTGAGTCTGAAGTATCAGAACTATCTGGGCTGCTCGAATCTGAGTCACTCGAATCATCATCTGAGCTGTCCTCAGAGTCATCGTCACCATAACGAACTTGTCGTTTGGTTAAAGATTTCTTTTCTTGGCCTAGAATGTCTCCGAGATAGCTATCGGGTGCTATCTGGTTACTCGCACAAAGAACTGGTGTTTTATCACCTTGTCTACCTTTCTGTGGGGACTCGGAAGGTTCGGTCGGAGCATGTCACCCTCCTGAGGCATCCTCAATGAGCTTCTCCATGTCCTTAGACAATGGTGTAGTGTCTCGGGGCTTTCTGTTTTTCTTATCCCTCTTAGATGACTTCTTGTGTTTATCATAGATGTTTTGAATTTCCTGATGTACTCTTTCGAGTCGCAAACGTTCTAAATGCACGTCATCAAATTCATTATTACAATTATTAGCGGCAGCTTCCTCTAATAGGGTCTGCTGTGTCTCAGGATCGACCTTGTCATCGTCCAGGTCGACATCACCCCAATTACGGGGGTCTACATTCTTCCCCTTCGAAGTACTCGGTTCAATGGGGGTCATTTCAGTCGGCTCGGGTTCCAAAAATCTCCTGAACTTTTTCATCAACTCACGTTCCATAGCGAGGATGTTCTCCTGGGCTTCGCTCACAGCGGCCCAGGCATCTTCCAAGGCGGCGTCCCGCTCTTGGGCTTGTGAGGAGTCCAAACTATGGGATCTCCTCGGTGCACTAGCAGTGGGACCAGGAGCGAGCTCCTGCGTCCCAATCGGGCCAGCCCCCTCATCGAGGGAGCTCCCATTCCCACCACTGGGGACTGCCACTTGGTCGTTGCTAACCGCAGGACCTGACTCGGTCCTCGTTGCGTCGCCAGTATCACCAGCGACTGCAGTTACCTGTGGTTGGGTTCCAGCCCTCCCACGCGGTGCGGTGTTATCAGGCATTTCCGAAGGAGCTGACAACTCACCAGTAGGTTCTTTTCTGCCCATTTTTGGAGCAGCTGCAGCCGCTACCCATCAGGACGAGGTTCATTGAGTGTTTGTGTTAGTGTTCATGTCGACAGCGGCCGTCCTGGAAGTCTCGGTTGATCAGACTGAGGGGAATCTGAAGGGGTGCACGAAAATTGTCGACGTCGGGTTTGTTCGGCTAGTACTGTAGCCTAGTAGAGTATAGTTTCGAGTAGTTTGTTTCTGTCAAAAATATGTGACGAGAGCATAGGGAAACGGGTCTCAGCACATGAGAACTCCAAAAAGACAGGTGTAAATGGTCAATTCAAAGTCAAGGGATACTCTACATAGTTACGGTTCTTATATATCTGAGAAAGTATGAGTAATCGAGCATGAGTAAGATACGAGTACACGTGATCATAAGCTAGTCAGGTGGGACATGTACTGTACCTGTTACAAAACCCAACTTCTCTCTCTCGAACTATGCTCCAATACCAAACAAATACTCGTCGCGTCCTCACTATCCCCTTCTGACCGAAAATTCATTTGAGATCAAGTCCGAGACTTGTTTCTTGATTCAGATATGTGGCCAGCTGGACGCTCCCTCTTCTATTTGGGCATCCTACCATTACTCAACCATTACTCTTCCCACCAACAGTCAATGACTTGTGCATTCACATACGAGTGGCACACCTATGTCATACAACCTCAATTCCCCTGGCTGGTCATATATGGGGAACTGCATGTCGCGCGAATTACAACAGATCACATCCCTCCCAGTGCCCACAACAACAAGCCACTATCAAGCTCCACGATTTTAACTCTACCTACTCACTTATCCCATACCTTACCTCTATGTCCATCCTACCCCTCCTTTTCTGTTAATTTCTGTTAATCCCTTTGTCTCCACACTGACAAGGTAGAAATACTTGAGTTGCCCGTAGCCAGCGAAATTTCATTTCATTTCATTCCAACTTGGACGGCGGCGCAAGTTCCGCCGTTCCAAGTCAGCTGTCTTGTCCAATTTCCAGACTTTCTCTTGTTTCTTATAAATGTCCTTTCCCAGATCTTCACTATGCCAACATCACCCGTTATTCAAGCTATCTTCTTCTGTTTTTCGGCCATGGTTCTTCTCCTTTTCGTATGTACTTTAGTTCTAATTACATTTCATATCATACTACCATCTATAGGTGTCCATAGGAGTGCCAACATGGTCGCACGTCTCTTTCTTGACCGTTGGGAGGGGCCACGAGCTCAAGTACGGCATCTTCAGTTCCATGGGACATGGACTGAGTGTTGGATATTATTTCAGGTATGTTGTCTTCACCGCTTCTCTGACTTCTTTTTGTGACCCCCCAAGGCTGACTGTCTCATCTAATGAAACAGTAATAGCCATTTAAATTCCATGACCATACACAACCTGACCAAGACACTCATCCTGCATGCTCTCGGTGCGTCTAGTCTCAATTCCTGCACAGCCCATCCACTTACCTTGCACTTACCTTTTGTTTCAGGACTACAGCCGCAGGAATGGCAAGTTTCGCCTTTTTCTTCGGCCTCCTTTTCTACATATTCGGTTTTCATGTTTGCACGATCATCATGACCCTCCTCGCCAGATTTGGCATGATAACGACGCTCATTGCTTGGGTTATCGATATGATTCTGTTCGGCATTGCATGACAGAGATATCTCAACGACGGCGATGTTGCGCAGTATGGCAATGCTAATTGGCTCACACTCAGCGCTCTCATCACTCTTACATTGGGCTTCTGCACTTCCACTTGTAGCATTTTCAGTCCCTCCAGTCAGTAATGCGCCCTTTTCGTTCCTCCCCCTACCCGAACCCATTCTAGTTGCGTGGAACGCATTGCTTCTCGTACAATCCATTTTCTTGTTCACCCGAACCTCATTCATTGTGGCAAAGGACCTCCTCTTTCACCTATACCATGAGCCTATTAATTCCTTGGCCCGACAATCCTCATGAAGCCCAACCTCAACATGATCTCAGATGCGCCACCTTCTTCATGCCTATTCACGCGACCGTTTTTGGAATTACATCTATATAATTGTAGAGCTTCCTTTTCTATTTTCCTCCACTTTGATCTACAGACACATTCAGATTCTTAATTTTGTATTTCTTCATCGCTTCTCCCTGTGCCAAACGGTTCGCCTCATATTGAACGAGTGTTGTAGTTTATCTTTTTTTCACTTCCATAATAATTATGCTCAATACCCTATGATCGTGAAAATAGGAATTATTTCTTCCTAATTGTATAATAGAACGATGCATAATAAGCTTTGCACTTCAAATCTGAACAATAGTACAGAAATGCATTCAACTCACATATATATCTTATTATGCTGCTACCAACCCAACCCTTAGACTGGTGACTGTCTGTCTATGACAGGAGAGTGGAAACTGTCGTGTCTATCGACAATCCCTCCCTTCTTCAATTGTCATAGACAGGCTGGTTACCGGTCTACCTGGGGGTGAGGTCTGAGAAAATGGCATCTCTTTCATCAGTTGAAGCCAATTCTTCTCGTCATACTCTGCATATGCATAGCGCGGCGATTTGATCATGTGGAAGGTATACATGAATGTGTGGACTTGTGTTTCATTCAGATTTATGCAATACAGAGCCATGGATAAGGTCAAGGTCACCTGAGTAGAGCAAAAGATTTATGTGACCAATGGCATCATCATGACGGGGGGGCCACGGTGGAAGGGACTGACCTGGGTTACGAGTTTTGAGGATGTACTCTCCTTTCTTCGCCTTGGGTAATAGTTTGTCGCTTGAGTGGGGAGTTAAGGGAACCATGCCTTAGACTGTGCCTTTGCTGTCCGCGAGTCGTACGAAGCACCTGGTGATTGGAATGGTAAGATGGGATCCCGGTAAGAAAGAGAGGGTGCCGTTAGATGCTGTGCATTTCTCCAGTGCAATCATGCCCCAGAATCCCAGAGCAGATGGCAGGTTGATATACTGGAATTATAAATCAACAAGGTGAGGGGCGAAGATTCGACATCTCAAGATGTACCAAAAAGGTGCTGTTGTGAGCGGTGTTAAGGGAGAACATTTGGATAGATATAGGGACGTACAAATCATTGTGTTCCGGAACTGTGTATGGAACAATTTGAGTTCAAATAGGTTCGAAAACCCCAAGCAGAACATACCTTTTCTCCCTATATGAGTTTGCTTCGTGATGGCCATCGATTGAAGTGCTAAGCGCATTAGATGAATGGCCTCGAACGAATGGCATCATGGATCGAGGGAGAGACGTATACCTACAGGGTCCTTGTGAACAAGGGATTTCAAGTGTTCATTCTCCAGCGTAACCCTCCGAAAGGCTGGATCTAGCTCGTGCAATCCTGGCAGGTTTAAGGCGAAGGTTAAATCTATCATTGTTAGAGATATAGAGCTAGTGCACTATAGCTATCTTATTCACAGACTTGTGTTTCTCCCTTGTAAGAGAATCAACAGCATCCTTCCTCGAGAAAATATCAGTTAGTAAAAGGTGCTCAGTCGTAAAGGCTCTTCAACTGGATTTGCTTACATTTTGTCTCCCGAATTCAAGAAATAGCTATCACTTGTCAGTGAATTGGCCCTGTAAGGCCAATCCACCAACACAAATTCGGAGTTAGCGGCAGCAGTGTTGGTATTTAAGGGGTTATTAACCCCTAATTTTTTTCTTAAGCCTTAAGCCTTAAATAAAACCTTAAGTTAAGGCTTGTTTCTAAGGGGTTATTAAGACATCAGCTAAAAATAGCCAAATTCTGCCGACCATGCTGAGCCCTCTAATTCCCCATCATGAGGGATTCTTTCTCCTCATTTACCAGCAACTCCATCAACCTTTCCTCTTTCATGTATGTCTGACATTGACAAGCTCACCTTGTTTGCTCACCATGTTCTGTCATATACTTTGACTCATGATATTAAGGCTTAATTAAGGGTTAATAAAACCTTTGGCCAATGTTAAGGCTTAACCTTAAAATGTATTTAACCCTTAATTGATGTTAACCCTTAGGTCTTAATGACAACACTGAGCGGCAGACCATTCATGAAAGGATAACCCGTCGATTAAGTATGAGTCTTTATTTATAAAGCTGAGTTTTTTTAACCCATCCAGAAGTCTCGCGACCGCAATGCCGTTACACCCATCACTGATGGCATCACGGCAGCGCCGCGTGATATGTAGGCTAGTGATGGAATACAAGCAAAGCCTACCAATAAAAATGGAAATTCATTGATGGCTGAAAAGGTGACTGGAAAACGCGATGAGGGAAGCTTTTGGTTAAATTTCAGCCAAGTCTTACAAGCCGTTGTGGAGAAAATGTCTATATAAAGAAATAATCCCTGAAATTCTGACCAGCAGTGCGGCACACCCAAAAGTGCTGGAAATATAGCGAAACAAGTTATCGGTCGGTTCTCACGGAAAAAAAATGCTTTGAGTGTTTCTATTTACACTGAAAAAAATCTTTCCCTTACTGTACATGTACCTTTCAAAAAAAATTTATTTTGCCGCTTATATAAGCGTTTACGAATCCCAAACATCCCACACCCTTTATAGATAACCCACACCTCCTTTCAAGTTGCTTCATCCTTCCATGACCGAAATGGACCCCAACGAAAATCTCATCTATTTCCCTTGGAAAAGAATAACCATTCGCCAAACTCCAGACCCATATGTCGCTGATAGGGAATACATTGCATACGGCGAGGTATCCCTTGAACCCAACGGTGACCTCCTTTATGAGGAGCTAAGCAAACTAGGGCTTGGAGAGCCTGGAGAAAAATTCTGGGTGTGTTTTATTATTTCTTCTCTATAGAAATTATCCATTCAATTATATTATAGTTAATTCACTATCGCTTCTTCTGGTTGCTTACAGACCGCCTAGACACAGGATTCATTGAAGATTGCATAGACGAAGATCTCGGACTTGGTCCAGTTGTAACTGTCTGTGGTAAAAGTCTACCCTTTATTATTTGATAACTTCTGATGAATTGTGTGATAGGGTATCAGGATCACCTCCGTGCAAAGAAGCGCCGCATTGATAGATTTTATGCCGAGGAGCATGCAAAAGAGATGGCACGTCTTGCAGAACTGATGGCACGTCTGCAAAGAGTACCAGCGATTCGAGCATGGAATTATGTGACATCCAGCATTTCCAGAGCTGTTTCAAATTTGAAACCCCAGTCTAAGTTGAGCAAAATCACATATTTGTTGACATCTTGGCAGCGAAGACGCGTGGGTGACTATGGGTATTTCGAAGCGATAGATATCATGGAAGAAGAAAAGGAGTATTGGGAAGCCTTTCATAAAAGTTGGCAAGGGGCTTGAGTATGAGCCAAGTCTGGTTCGAGTCTCAAAGGGGGTTGGGTTATCTTGCACTCGTGACTCCCTGTATATAACACGGGTACAAGCATACAGAAGTTCAACTCAAATGTTAACGTTGCATTCTCGTCTCCAAAACTCGGCCAATTACATAGTAAGACGGACACAGTGCAACAATGAGTCAAAGACGACGAACGCACGTCAGCTTGAATCATCCGTAGACGGAAAGGCAAGGAACGGCGGATTAACAACATGTAAGAACAAAAAGAGAAACAGAATTGTCAGTTAGTCGAGAGGTTACATAACTTAGCATTTTCAGAGAAATGTATTCTTCCACGACCGTGCTAGATGACAGGGCTGAACGGGCAATGGCAAAGTACGAAACGAAGCGATGTCATGGCGAGATGGACGAACGAACGAATGCGGAGATTCCAAGATATCGACGGGGGGGTTCGCAAGCAGCGGCGGGTGAACACCAGAAAAATACACGAGTGGCTGTTGTGTTCTCCACCTTCTTCGCGGTTTATTCATGTTTATCCCTTACAACGTCAAGCCATCAGGAAGGAGTACAGGAATTTACCCAAAAAATAAGAGATTCCTAAAGCCGAAATCCGCATCTTCCTCTCCCACCCAGGGTGCTAGCTATTCTTGACGAAGTCGTTTTCCTCGCCTCCTTTCCTTCTTCTGCTTTTGGTGGTGCTAGCCGTCGCTCTGGATTGACTAACATTTCGAACTCTAAGTGGTGAAAGACAATTCGCTCAAATGAGCTCAGTTGGCTCGGGGTCTTTGTGGTAATCATTTCCGGCGCAGGAAAAGTGTTGGGAAGGTTGGGTCTGCATGATTTGCGCTCGATTCGAGTTAAGCTTGGGATGTCTTCACGGGACCGCATCATTGCAAAAGCAAATATTAATATCTCAAAACGTAGCAAGTGGCAAGTGCATGCATCGACGAAGTTGGGTCAGTCGTAAAATCAACACTCGAACGTGGTATCCATGCGGCCTCTGACATCTCAGAAAAGTGATGTAATTGAATGGTACGCACTAAGCGCCTATTCCCAAGAATCAGCGGCACCTTATTCATGCTAATTCCCCGGGGTAGCAATTAACATATCCACCCCTTCTCAAATTGAGAATCGATCCCACTGGAAAAGAGCAGCAGAACGAACCTGGGCACATAGTTAGGGGTCAATTCCAAGGTGCTCCAGCTGCGTTTCGGGATGCACTCAAGGCCATCTGGCGAATGATATGGTAACCTTATCCAGGTCGGTTTGTCTGGACATGGTTACAAGTTGGCAGTGTGAGGGTGGGGCAAAGGGGCGATTGTCTTTGTTGCGACTCTGGAGGAGTTGTAGATGAAATGAGATGGTAGGCAAGGTGGAAAGACCGGAGTAAAAATTTGGTTGAGAACGGTAGGACTCTCTGCGCAGCTGTTTCTGGGGATAAAAAGTGATTGAGAAAGCGATTGGTGGATCGATGATTCATCTTCAAGCTTGTGAGGAGGATTCCAGGCGAAGGTAAGGCATACGGCCCTGATGGAAGAGTCAAACTGATGTACATGGAAAAGCCTGGTCAACGTTGCGATTATGTTGATTATGTCGAGGTTATGCGGCTGTAGGATGTTTATCGGGAGGAATCCAAACGTTCAGTCGTAGGGCATTGATACGACAGAATCGACTTCCATTTTGAAGTTATGAGCAGCGGCGGTAGATGTAATGTTCTTCGCTGCGAACTGTGCGAACTGAGCTCTAAAAACGAGTTGAGTGTGAACCCATTGAAAGAAACAAAAAAAGAAGAAAGAGTGGACGCGTACCGTTTACGATCTAATTGTGTGGTCTTCGTGTTCTATGATCTGAGCAATTGCACCGGATCGTAGCGACCAAGAGCGAGGGATGAAGCGGATGTACAACATTGGTGACACAGAAACATTGAATACTTTATACCGACGTCGTGCTACTGTTTCCATTGGAGGATCGGCTGGATACTGCGCTGGCAGGGTTGTCGTAGGCGGATATCCCAAGAGGAGTCCGGGTGACCGAGGAGAAGGCGGATGGGACGAGGTGACACGGCTCGGGCGCAGTAAAAAAAAGGACTACTGGGAGTCCCACCTGAGTCCTCCAGCACACAACATTGCCCTTTCGGGAACCTTGTTCTCTTTCATGAGTAAGCATGAAATATCAGGAAGCATGATAACTGACCTTCACTCTG
>Ga0307513_10011813_pt1 | contig 10822 bp, 9 predicted proteins | sample 15_EM_MG_FD_202174 | JGI IMG/M metagenome (GOLD analysis project Ga0307513, IMG submission 202174) | Populus trichocarpa ectomycorrhiza microbial communities from riparian zone in the Pacific Northwest, United States - 15_EM | ecosystem: Host-associated > Plants > Roots > Unclassified | place...
TCTTGACGAGTTCACCCATGCGCTTGATCACGTCTTCGGTGCGGTCCAGCGTGGCGCCGTCGGGCAGCTGCGCGAAGCCGATCAGGTACTGCTTGTCCTGCGCCGGCACGAAGCCGCTCGGCACCGCCTTGAACAGGCCGAAGGTTACGCCGATCAGCGCGAGGTAGATCACCATCATCAGGGCCTTGCGGCCGATGACACGTTTCACGCCGCCGCTGTAGGCTTCGGAGCCGCGGTTGAACAGCTTGTTGAAGCCGCGGAACAACCAGCCAAAGGCCTTGTCCATGCCACGCGTCAAGACGTCTTTGGGGGCATCGTGGCCGCGCAGCAGCAGGGCGGCGAGCGCCGGCGACAGGGTCAGCGAGTTGATCGCCGAGATCACGGTGGAGATGGCGATGGTCACCGCGAACTGCTTGTAGAACTGGCCGGTCAGGCCGCTGATGAAAGCCAGCGGCACGAACACCGCCACCAGCACCAGGGCGATGGCGATGATCGGACCCGAGACCTCACGCATGGCGCGGTAGGTGGCGTCGCGCGGGGAGAGGCCGGCTTCGATGTTGCGCTCCACGTTTTCCACCACCACGATGGCGTCGTCCACCACGATGCCGATGGCCAGCACCAGGCCGAACAGCGAGAGTGCGTTGATCGAGAAGCCGAGGATGTGCAGCACGGCAAACGTGCCCACCACCGACACCGGCACGGCCAGCAGCGGAATGATGGAAGCGCGCCAGGTCTGCAGGAACAGAATCACCACCAGCACCACCAGCAAGATGGCTTCGAGCAGGGTGTGCACCACCGATTCGATGGAGGCGCGCACGAACTGCGTCGGGTCATAGGCGATGCGGAACTCCACGCCTTCGGGCATGTTCTTGCCGAGTTCGTCCATCGTGGCGCGCACGTTGGACGAGATGTCGAGCGCGTTCGAGCCGGGCGACTGGAACACACCCATGCCCACGGCGGAGTCGTTGTTCAGCAGCGAGCGCAGCGAATAGTCGGCCGCGCCCATTTCCAGGCGGCCGATGTCGCGCAGCCGGGTCACCGCACCGTCGGCATTGGTCTTGACGATGATGTCGCCGAACTCTTCTTCGCTTTGCAGGCGGCCCTGGGCGTTGATCGACAGCTGCATGTCCACGCCAGGCAGGCCGGGCGAGGCGCCGACCACACCGGCGGCGGCCTGGATGTTCTGGCCGCGGATCGCCGCCACCACGTCGCTGGCCGAGAGGCCGCGCTGCGCCACCTTCTGCGGGTCGAGCCAGACGCGCATCGCGTAGTCGCCGCCACCGAAGATCTGCACCTGGCCCACGCCCTGGATGCGGGCCAGCCGGTCCTTCACGTTGAGCACCGCGTAGTTGCGCAGGTAGGTCATGTCGTAGCGGTTGTTGGGCGACACCAGGTGAACCACCATGGTCAGGTCGGGTGCGCTCTTGACCGTGGTGATGCCCAGGCGGCGCACTTCTTCGGGCAGGCGCGGTTCGGCTTGCGCCACGCGGTTCTGCACGAGCTGCTGGGCCTTGTCGGGGTCGGTGCCGAGCTTGAAGGTCACGGTCAGCGTCATCACGCCGTCGGTCGTGGCCTGGCTGCCCATGTAGAGCATGCCTTCGACGCCGTTGATCTGCTCTTCCAGTGGCGTGGCCACGGTCTCGGCGATCACCTTGGGGTTGGCGCCGGGGTAGGTGGCGCGCACCACCACGGAAGGCGGTGCGACTTCGGGGTATTCCGAAATCGGCAGGCTGCGCAGCGCCAGCAGACCCGAGATCAGGATCAGCAGCGACAGCACACCCGCGAAGATCGGGCGGTCGATGAAGAATTTGGAGAGATTCATTTGGGGTTCCTCAAAAGTCCATACGGCTCAGTTAGCCCGAAAACCGTTCGGGCTGAGCTTGTCGCCCTTCGACAGGCTCAGGATGACCGGGGTGACCGGTAAAAGCCCTTCGACAGGCTCAGGGCGAACGGTGTTGTGCATTGAATGGCCGATCAAGACTTCGCCACCGTGGTGCGGCCGGCCGCTTCGGCCTTCAAATCCATGGGCACTTCCTGTGGCGCGATGAGGGCGCCGGGGCGCACCCGCTGCAGGCCGTTGACCACCAGCTTTTCGCCGGCGTTGAGGCCCTTGCTGATGATGCGCATGCCGTTGACCGAGCCGCCGAGCTGCACTTCGCGGTAGGCCACGGTGTTGTCGGCGCCGACCACCAGCACGAACTTCTTGTCCTGGTCGGTGCCCACGGCGCGCTCGCTCACCAGCAGGGCCGATGCGGACTGGGCCTGGCCCATGCGCAGGCGCGCGAACTGGCCGGGCATCAGGCTGCCGTCCTTGTTGTCGAACACCGCGCGTACCCGCACCGTGCCGCTCTTGGCGTCGACCTGGTTGTCCACCAGTTGCAGCTTGCCGGTGAACGGCGTGTCGGCGCTGGCCGAGGTGCCCATCTGCACGGGGATGTTTTCCAGCGCATGCATGTCACTCTGGCCACCCTTGCCGTTCAGGCTTTTTAATGCGCGGGCCACCACACCCTCGTCGGCGTCGAAGCTGGCATAGATCGGGCTGATCGACACCAGCGTGGTCAGCACCGGCGCACCCGGGCCGGCGGCGACCAGGTTGCCCACGGTCACTTCGAGCTTGCCGACGCGGCCGGCCACCGGGGCGCGCACCTGGGTGTAGCCCAGGCTCAGCCGGGTGGTCTGCAGCGCGGCCTGCGCGGCGCGCAGATTGGCTTCGGCTTCGCGCAGGGTGTTCACCCGGTCGTCCAGTTCACGCTGGGCGATGGCGCGTTCGTCCCACAGGCGTTTGGCGCGTTCGTGTTCGCTGGCGGAATAGGTGGCGCGGGCTTGTGCCGCGGCCAGTTGGGCTTCGGCACGGTCCACGTCGGCCGCATAAGGTGCGGGGTCGATGGTGATCAGCAGGTCGCCCTTCTTTACCAGGGCGCCTTCGCGGAAGTGCACGGACTGCACGGCACCAGCTACCCGCGAGCGCACGTCGACACGTTCCACGGCTTCGAGCCGGCCAGAGAACTCGTCCCAGGCATTGACCTGGCTTTCGGCCACGGTGGCCACGGAGACAGGAATGGCCGGCGGCGTGGCCGGGGCCAGGCTGGCAACGGCGGCCGTGCTTTGCATGCCAAAGACGATGGTGACCGCGGCGGCCACAGCGGTCAGGGCGGCGGCGGTGGTCCAGAGTGCGCCGCGGGAGGAAAGGGAGAGCTTGGTCTTCATGGTGCGTCCTTTGAAAAAGCGAAAAACAGAAACTGCGGAAACTGAAATGGGCAATGCAGCGGCGCAACCCGCGTGTGTGCGGGGCGGGCTTCGGGTGAGCTGGCGGGGGAGTGGCGGCTATGAGCTGCCGGGTCGGCCGTCGTCCGGACGGTCGCGGCTGCCGGCCTTGGCCCGGCCCTTGACGGCGCCGGCCGGCACATCGGGCTGCGCCGGTTTGGCGCTGGCCTCGAAGAAGCTGCGGAACTGCTGCTTCACCGCCACGCCACAGGCGCAAGTGCCATCGCGCGGCTGGGTCAGGGCTTCAGGCCAGTTTTCGGCGTTGGGCAGCACGTTGTAGGTCACGTCGATGCCGGCGGCGCGCAGCCGCTCGGCATAAGCCCGGGCTTCGTCGCGCAGCGGATCGTCGGGGCCGCTGAGCACCAGGGTCGGCGGGATGTCGGCCAGGCGGCGCGAGATGCCGGGCACGGCGTACGGGTGTTCGGCGTCCATCGGGCAGCGCAGGTACTGCTGCCAGCCTTCGGACCACTTGCAACTGGTGGCATTGGCCATGGCGTTGCGCAGCGAGGCCGTGCCCACGCAGGGGTCGAGCATCGGCGACAGCAGGATCTGGCCGGTCAGCGGCGGGTGGCCACGGTCGCGCGACATCACCGCCACGGCCGCGGCGATGTTGCCGCCGGCCTCTTCGCCCGCCAGGAACACCCGGGCGCCCTGGCCGGCGAGCTTCACGCGGTTCTTGTAGGCCCATTCGAGCACGTCGTAGCCGGCTTCCACGCCATCGGGAAACGGGTTCTGGGGCGCCAGCGGATAAGCCAGCGACACCACCACCGCGCCGGCCTCGGCCAGCATGCGGGCCACGGTGCTGCCGCTGTCGAGGTCGCCCGCCACGAAGGCGCCGCCATGGAAATGCACCACCAGCGGGTTGCCGCCGCCGGCCAGGCGCCGGCCGTACATGCGCACGTCTACCGCCGCACGCTTGGGCAGTGCGACGCTGGCATTTTTTTCTTCGATGGCTTGCGGTGGTGAGACGGTGCGGGGCGACATGGGGTTTTCCAGTGGACCGAGGTGGTAGTGAAATGTAGTCTTGCGGTTCAGGCCGATAAAGAGCAACTTTGCGAGTACTCTGTTTCTGATTCGCCAACAATCGACACACTTTCGCATGAGAAGATTCTCCCCATGCCCACACCAGTCCGCCATCACCGGAGAAGTCAATGGATCAGATCCTGACCATGCGTGTGTTCGCCCGGGTCGTGGAGGCGGGCAGTTTTACCCGCGCGGCCGACTCGCTGGCCCTGCCCAAGGCCACCGTCACCAAGCAGATCCAGCACCTGGAGGCGCGCCTGCGCGTGAAGCTGCTCAACCGCACCACGCGCCGCGTCACGGTCACGGCCGATGGCGCCGCCTATTACGAGCGCACGGCGCGGCTGCTGGCCGACCTGGACGAGCTGGAGGCCAGCATGGGCAACGCCCAGACCAATCCGCAGGGCCGCCTGCGTGTGGACGTGGGCTCGGCCGTGGCCACCCTGCTGCTCATTCCCGCGCTGTCGAGCTTCTTCGAGCGTTACCCCGACATCCAGCTCGACATGGGCGTGAGCGACCGCCCGGTGGACCTGATCGGCGACAACGTCGACTGCGTGATCCGCGGCGGCGAGCTCACCGACCAGTCGCTGGTGGCGCGCCGCATCGGCAACCTGCCCTTCGTCGCCGTGGCCTCGCCGGAATACCTGCGCAGCCACGGCGTGCCGCAGCACCCCGACGACCTGGAGACCGGGCCGCATCGCATGGTCAATTTCTTTTCGCCCCGCACCGGGCGGATGTTTCCCAACGAATTCGAGAAAGATGGCGAACTGCTCACGCTGGACAGCCACCACCGCGTCGCGGTGAACGACAGCAACGCCTACATGGCCGCGACGCTAGCCGGCCTGGGCGTGGCCCAACTGGTCACCTTCATGGCCGCGCCCCACCTGGAAACCGGCGCGCTGGTGCAGGTGCTGCCCGAGTGGAGCACCAAGCCGGTTCCGATCTACGTGGTGTATCCGCCGAACCGGCACCTGAGTGCGAAGGTGCGGTCGTTCGTGGATTGGACGGCGGACTTGTTCAGCCGGCACGCGTATCTGCAGTAGGGGCTGCTGCAGATAGGTTGGGCGTGGGCTGCGGGGTGGGCTTGGAGCGCGACGACAAGGCAAGGTGGTCGCTGCCTCGGCCGTATAGGCTTACAAGCCGCTGATTTCTTCGGTCAGAAGAGGGCGCGTCTCAAAGCGCCTGCTCAAACACCTTCGACGATGCGAATCTCGCGGTCGGCTCCGTCGCCCAGCGCAGCCAGTGCCGCCTGGTAGGCCGGGCTGTCGTGCGCGGCCATGGCTTGTTCAACGCTGTCAAACTCAATCAGTACCGTGCGTTGCATCAGGCCGAGCTCGTAGACCTTGGACGGTTCGCCACGCGCCAGGAAGCGCGCACCGTTGGCAATGAGTGCCGGGCCGGCCAGCTTCGCATAAGCGGCAAGTTTGTCGGAATCGTTGACTGCGCGGTACGCGCTGACCCAATAGGCTTTTGGCATTTGATTTTTCTCTTCGGAGCGATTGTTGAACACGTAAAAATGTGACTATGCCGCGTGTCTTGATTTGCGGCAAGCCCCGTCCGGCATCTCCCTTGCGAGGGACGATTTTCGGACCGCTTGCCGTCAGATGGCTACCCGCAGCACTCTACCCACCCCGACAGCATGCCAAGTAGCATGCCAAGTGAGTCCGAGTTCGTTTATAAAGCCGGTACCCTGACTCTTCCGTCTTCGATGAAACGTCGCGATCTCGTAGCCACGCTGCTGTGCGCGCCATGGTTGGCAGACACAGCGTGCGCCGCCGCATCCGATTGGATGCAGCACTTCGGCTACCCGAGCGGGTGGGGGCCGGGCCGGGACTGGACGGACAAGGCACGGCGCATCGGCAACTACTCCGGCGGTTTCGAGAAGATGTTCCCGACCCACTCGATCGCGACCAGCGCACCGGTCAGCCCCTTGCGTGTTGAGTTGCGCGATCCACCGCAGTTCACGTCCGGCACCGGAACGACGACAAGCTTCAATGCCTTTCTCGAGACCTGGCCCACGACAGGCCTGTTGATCGCACGCAAGGGCACGATTCTCTTCGAACGCTACCAGTTCGATCGGACCCCCGAGATGCGTATGACCAGTTGGTCGATGGCAAAGAGCGTCACGTCGCTACTTCTAGGTATTTGCATCGACCGAGGTCTGGTGCGTTCGCTCGACGACACGTCCGACCTGTATGTGCCCGAACTCAAGGGAACGCTGCACGGCGGCATCACCTTGCGCAACCTGTCCAACATGTCGAGCGGCGCGGCCATCCTCCACGATCGTGACAACACGTGGCTATACCCCAAAATGCTGACCGGCCGTAGTGCCGACTGCGAAGCTGCCGTGCGCGAATGGACGGCCGTCGGCGAGCCGCCCGGCACGCGCTTCAACTACAACGAACTTTGCCCGTTGACCATCGGCATGGTGATCCGCAAGGTCAGTGGCGGCACGCTGGCGCAGTTCTGCCAGGAGGCACTGTGGCGGCCGCTGGCCGCCGAGGCCGATGCCTCTTGGTTCTGCGACAGCAAGGAGAAGGAATTCAACTGCATCGGCTTCGGCGCCCGGCTGCGCGACTGGGCGCGCCTGGGCCAGATGCTCGCGCAGAACGGCGCCATGCAGGGTCGCCAGATCGTCAGCGAAGCATGGGTGCGCGAATGCACCACATGGTCCGACAAAGATGCACAAGTGCGGCACGGCGTCGGCATGCGCGGCATGGGCTACAAGTGTTTCTTCTGGCACCCCAAGGCCGATGGCAGCTGGATGATGATGAACGGCCACCACGGACAGCGGGTCTTGGTGGATCGGGTCACCCAGACCGTGCTGGTGCACACCGCGGTGGAGGGCGACGCTCCGTGGCAGCAGGAGCTGTTCCGCCTCTTCGCGGCTGCCACTCGCATGGATGCTTGATTGGCCAAACGTTGGGCCGCTGAGCGGCCGCTTTCGGGCGGCTCTGAAGGTCGGTTAGGGCCAGAAGGCGACGGTGGGCAGCCCTTAAAACATAAGCTCGGTTGAGATAATCACCATATTTATGTATTGCACCGGGCTAACTGGTGGTTCAATGCGGAAAAAATGCTTCGCATTTTTCCGGTTAACTTGGGCGTTAACCGCTCAAACTGGGGAGGAAAATTCATGCTTGAGTTTGTGGTCGAAAAGTTGATCGGTCTGCTGGGGCCAATTGCAACGCTCTCTAAGGACAAGCGAGAACTCAGGGATAACGCCCTGCGCGCCATTTCTACTGCGTTGCTTGAAACGAAGCTTTACTATCGAAATCGTCAAACCGGGAGTCCAAGAAATATGGACACAGAGGCGCAGTTGGCAAAGTTTTGGGCTGCTGCTGCAATTCCACTTCGGCATATTGACGAAGAGTTGGCGATGACGTGTGAATACAAGGCTGACTTCTGGACTGGCCCTGACAATTGGTCGGGAGAAGAGGTGGAGCGCCTAGGCATCAAGCTAGAGGACGTCACGAATGCCTACCGGAAGGTCGCAATGCCAAAGGGCTTCAGCTATGCGCGTGTACGCGGTTAACAGTTCAGTCAAGAGTGGACCGCATACTGCGTCCGCTTGCCTTCGACGTTAGCCTGGGAACAATACCATGTCTGACCTCGATCCAGAATCCGAGCAAGTTCGAGAGGTCTACGCGCACTATGGCCTCGCGATGTATTGGGCGCAATGCCTTGAGCAGTCGATTTTCCAGCATCTCCTATTTTTTGACCATTTCCCTAAGGCCGTTAAAACTCACACGACATCGGAGAACTGGGCCAAAGACTTCGATCGATACGAAGCTCAGGAGCTTGGGAAAACAATGGGGAAGTTGATTCGTCGCCTACATGAAGCTGGCCAACCAACGGATTCTATTGAGCGCGCGCTTGCCAAAGTCCTCAAGAGTCGAAACTGGCTTGCTCATGGCTACTTCGCCGATCGTGCCGTGGAGTTCACTGATCCAGGCGGGCGCGAAAGCATGATTCAGGAGCTTGACGAGCTCCGCGACTCTTTTCGTGCTTGCGCAGAGGACCTCGATGCCATTTCAATGCCCGCTGCGCGAAAATTTGGACTCACAGATGACATGCTCGCCAAGGTGCAAGCAGAGATGGAGTCTGCCTATGCTAGCCGCCAAACCGAGGCCTAACCTTTGATTCCAGTGGACTGCCTGCGGCGGCCACTGAGTTTCCGCGTTGAGTGCCAACTTCTCACTCTTGCGAACTTCCGCTCCTGGCCGGATGCGGCATCGTATCAGGCGACGCAAGCTTGGTGACGGGGTAGGGCGTGGCCACTTCATGGCGGCCCCACCTGGAAACCGGTGCTGCCCGAGTGGGGCAGCAAGCCGGTTCCGATCTGCGTTCTGCCTGTCGAGGCGCGACGATCGTTATACCGATGGCAGCTTGGCTGCGAGCAGTTCGACTTGCTCGATGTTCGGTGCCTCGCTGAGCAACTCGGCTGCGTTGGCCAGTAGTGCTGCGGCAATTGACCCTGCAAGATGCGCTTGTCGACCGGTCTCGTTTTGAAAGGCATCAAAGACACCGTATGTGGATGGCCCGAACTTCAGCGCGAACCAGGCCGTGGTGCCCGATTCAGCGTTGGCCAGCGGCAATGCGCTGGCGAGAAAATTGGCGACGGCCTCCTCTTTGCCGGGCTTGGCTTCAAGGCGAACGAACAGTGCAAGTTTGACCATGGGGACTCTCTTTCCAGTGGTGGTTGATTGAAACGAGCCCGAAGTTTGAAGCTGCCCCGATTTCTTTGCGAGTGGCTGAATCGACATTGTTGATATCATTTTCGCCATGCGTGTAAACATCCTCGTTCTTGATGGCGTCTTCGATCTCGGACTCGCGTCGCTCACCGACGGGCTCAACATGGCCAACGAACTGGCGTGCAAGCTGCCCGATTCGCCTTCGCCTATCGACATCACGCTGGTGGGGGTGCGACGTCGTGTGAAGACGGCGCAAGGACTGACTGTGCCGGTCGTGCCAGTCGGGAACGCGCTGGCGCCGGACGTCGTTCTGGTACCGGCACTCGGTACCAAGTTGCCCGAGGCACTTGCTGCGCGACTCGGTCATGCGGACCTGCGCGAAGCCATCGGGACGTTGCGGCGCTGGTCTGGCGATGGTGCGACAACCGGCGCAGCTTGCACGGGCACGTTCGTGCTGGCCGAAAGCGCTTTGCTGGATGGCCATGCGGCGACGACCTCTTGGTGGTTGGCCCCGATGTTTCGCCAGCGCTATCCGCGCGTGGGGCTCGATGAGTCGCGCATGCTGGTGAATTCATCCGGCTTCACAACGGCCGGCGCGGCAATGGCCCACCTCGACCTGGCGCTGTCCATTGTGCGCGGCCGCAGCCCTGCGCTGGCGGCGCTGGTTGCGCGTTATTTGCTGGTGGAGCCGCGCGGTTCGCAAGCCGAGTTCGTCATCCCCGAGCATCTCGCGCACGCCGACCCGGTGGTCGAGCGCTTCGAAGCATGGGCGCGCAAGAACCTCGTCAAGGGCTTCTCGCTCAAAGATGCTGCGCTGGCCGTAGGGGCAAGCGAACGCACGCTGGCCCGGCGGTTGCACAACGTGTTGGGCAAGTCGCCGCTGTCGTACTTTCAGGACCTGCGCGTGGAGCGGGCGGTGCAGCTTTTGCGCACCGGCTCCGATAGCGTCGATCACATCGCGGCACAGATCGGCTATGCCGATGGCGTGACCTTACGCACACTGCTTCGCCGCAAGCTCGGGCGTGGCGTGCGTGAACTGCGTGCGCGCGCCTGAACCGCTCCACATCGGCATTGGGAACTTGTCCGTAAATGGTTCGGGGCGCATCCGTCCATCCGCAATACGCCGGCCGCTTCATTCAGCCTTGATATTCGCCGCCTTGATCACCGCCCCGTATTTATTGAACTCGGCCACGGTGAACGTACCCAGGTCCTTCGGCGTGCCGTAGGACGGCTTCACGGCCAGCGCCTTCAGCTTGCTGTCCACGTCGGGCATCTGCATGATCTTGCCCAGGTCGGCGCTGAGCCGCGCCACGATCTCGGGCGGTGTCTTGGCCGGCGCGTAGAGCGCGTACCAGCCCTGCACTTCGAAGCCCGGGAAGCCGGCCTCGGCGAAGGTCGGCACGTTGGGCAGGTCGGGCAGGCGCGTGGGCGACGACACGGCAATGGCGCGGATCTTGTCGCCCTTGATCATCGGCATGGCCGCGGTGGTGGTGTCGAAGATCACCGACAGCCGCCCGCCGATCAGGTCCATGGTGTGGGCGTTGCCGCCCTTGTAGGGCACATGGGTCATGTTGATGCCGGCCGCCTGGTTGAACAGCTCACCGGCCAGATGCAGAGGCGAGCCGTTGCCGGCCGAGCCGTACATCACGTCGCCCGGGCGCTTCTTCGCGTCATCGACGAGTGACTTCAGCGAGGTGTAGGGCGAATCCTTGTTCACCGTGGCCACGATCGGGGCCACGCCGATCAGGCCGATGGGGGCGAAGTCCTTCATGGCGTCGTAGCCGGGGTTGGCGATCAGGTGCGGGCTCACCGCGTTGCTGGCCAGCGAGCCGAGCACGATGGTGTAG
>Ga0307513_10011814_pt1 | contig 10822 bp, 14 predicted proteins | sample 15_EM_MG_FD_202174 | JGI IMG/M metagenome (GOLD analysis project Ga0307513, IMG submission 202174) | Populus trichocarpa ectomycorrhiza microbial communities from riparian zone in the Pacific Northwest, United States - 15_EM | ecosystem: Host-associated > Plants > Roots > Unclassified | place...
CTCGACATCCTCTCTTGAACACGTATAGGGCCCTCCTCAATGATAAGTAACATTCCGAGGATGTCAAGGAAGTTTTCCTCGGTTATAGACCCATTCTGGACAAATCCTCCAAGAGCCACATCAAGATGGGTAGTGTCATAAAAAGAGACATTCCGTGGAAGAGAGCGACTTGTTGACATCGTAAGTCTTGGTAATTGTTATAAAGGTAATCATGGTGATGGTGACTTGTGAACTAGGGTAGGCGAGAAGTTGAGTTTGCTAAATACCTCTTAGAATAGGTGTGGTGGGGACGGTGAAATAAAGTTTTGAGGAGCTAAAGAGCTTTAAAGAACCTTTGGGTGTGATCTCCCCAGCTTGGTTGTTTGGCAGAAGTGGAGGTGGCTCTAATGAAATAGCCTGTGGCAGCTAACGGTTCTTGTCACACTATTTTCCAATTAAATTCACTGACTCGACCATTTCGTAATAGACATGCGAAAGGCATGATTTTGACAACAAAACCCACCATACCTGGTCACCAATGCACTCAGTTTGGTAACAGGACGGAGATCAACAGCAAATATTTTAAACGTGCTCAAGGACTGTAGCCGTGCCACAAAAACTCTTGAAATCCAGTGTGCCCGGTCGCCATGCAATCTCCAAATTCTCAGTCAAAGGCTGGTGAGAAGGATTGGCATTTTCCCGATATAGTATAAGGTTGGCTCATTGCACTTGCTGGATCTCGTTAACTGGTATTGGTAATTCTGTTAATATGTCAAACCAAACCTATCGTGCTCGGATGGGCGGATTCACGCGAATAACACTGGATTTCAAGAGTTTTTACGGCACTGGGGGTGGAGTCGACACAAGTAAACCACTTGAAACTTTGTAATTTGGGTTTACCTGAAGGTTTGTTTGTGACACTCGCTACGCCTCTCTTTAGACTTCCTCTCCCCCTCTCCCCTTCTCCCCTTCTCTCCTCTTCTCACCCTCTCGCCCTCTCACCCTCTCACCCTCTCACCTCTCACCCTCTATCCCTCTCTCTTCCTCTCCTCCTCTCTTCCTCTCTTCCTCTCTCTTCCTCTCTCCCTCTTTGACAATCATCAATCGCGCAACCTACACTCCGTCAAGTTTCACTTCAAGTTGGAGCCTTTTTTTCTTTTTCTTTTTCATCCCTAACTTTTCAAATTTCAATAAAATCCGAGCATTCAGCACACCCCCCAGTACTTACCAACACCCTTGCCTAAAACCAGATTTAAACTAACCGCATCAGGCCTCTGGTTCCCCAATACCTTTTTCCCATTGACCCCATTGACCCCACTCCCCCGCTTTAACTTTTGTGGGTACTCAACTCGTACACAACCCTTCTTGGCTACACACACCTCCCAACTGCCAGGGCCTCCCTTGGAAGCTCCGCTTTATGCAATAGAAGCCGTTATTGCTTGCGATATTAAAGGCAACTTTCAAGTTGATGCTCATACAGAAAAGATGAATGCCATTCAAGTTCTAACCAGAGCTGCTAAAAGAGTAGAGAAAAAGAGCCTGACTGGGCTGAAGGGCCAGTACTATGTGAATGGCAAGGGATCAATGCTCTTAAGAGAGTTAGCGGAGTTGAAAAAAGAGATGGCAGCACAGAAGAAGGAACAATCCAAGATGGCAGAGTGGGCCGCTACGATTCAACCCTTACAGGAAACGTCAATCGCAATACGCAAGAGAGTGTTTCTTAATTATCGCAAAACGATTGACGGACCATCTTGGAAGACCACGAGAATAATCAGAAAGGCAAACAAGCTTGCCCATGATGGCAATTTTTTATCCGATACTATATTAATGAGACGAGGTGATCTCGATGATGCATCGACATTCTGTGACCTGTATGGAGTACCATATGAGAATGCACAACTCTACCTCAGTATGTACACCTTTGTTATCATTGTGTGTCAGGAAAAATATACAGGTACCGGTATAAAGTCTTCATACACACTACTTTGTGACCACACCCGTTTTAAGGATTCTTTTTCTGGTAAGTCACTTTGATGTGTACAACAACTTTGTACCAGCCCCTGTACTTGTACAAGGGCCTGGCATTTAGTTTCCAACATACCAAAGCGGCTTGCTAGTAAACAATCCATGAAAACTGGTGGGTCACAAAGTAGCGTGTGCGATCCCGATATGCCTCTTGTATATTTTTCCTGGTCTGAGTCCACAATTTTATTCTGATCATGCACATTTACTAATAATATTAGAATCAGATATGATTGTTGAGATGATCAACAAACGAGCCACGATGCTTTTGAACCCGGGTACTAGTAGATCATTCAGACAATGGGACTACAAACTTCAAATCGACTTCGAGAGCGTCCTGTTTTATTTCAAGTTCTCCACTAGGGAAGAGTGGGCGAAATTTAAAAAGGATAGCAAGGGAGTCAGTCCCGAGTGGGAGGCCTGGCGCCGAGTTGTCTTGGCCTAACGCGGGCTGGGGAGTTGGTCGGGCAGGCTCGGGACGTGTCAGGAAATAGGGGGAACGGGTGGGAGGGGTGCATGCTGTGGGCAGCGAGAAACATTATGCTGGCCGTAAAGTAATCGGGAGGTTGTTTCATGTGGCATATGAAGATGGGATTGAACTTCTCGAGTGGGTGTTTTTCATTCGTTCATCACTCTTCTGGGAATTCGGCGGATGTTGCTGTTGAATATTCTTAATATGTTCTCCCTCGCTCGCCTTCAGGCACAGTTCCTAGGGGGTTAGAAGCATTATAAGCGTGGGAGATGAGAGGTCTTTGGAGAAGAGGGGTGAGGGGGACTGAATGCTGGAGAGGTTCTCGGAAATCATGTTCAATGACGGATAGTACCATACAACAAAACTGTCTCCCCTCTATAAATGCTCCCTTGATGACGAGTATTTGAACTTTGTGGCTTCAGAACGGGATCTGTTCGCCTTGAACTTGAAGGATATTTATTACACGCTTAACTTGGCCAAGGATGCCAATAGTGCTATTGAGCAAGCCATAGACAAAGTCATCAGTGGTCTGTTTTCAGTATCGGTTACTATGGATATAGCCCCTTTCACCCTTTACAAGCCTCCGTGGTACTGACTCCTGCTTTTAGGATCTATTCCTATAATTTGTGCATCTAAAGGCAACGCCGCCCAAATAATAGCCCATGAGCTGGACTGTAAACTCCGGGATCATGTCCTTAATTCTCACGACAACAATCTTTTCTCAACCTGGGCTGGCATTGCTGGCACTGTACAGTCCCAGTGTAGGCTTTATTATCCTTGATCGCAACATTGATAAATTCCTATACCCACCATGGCTGAGCTATGGTCCCGAGCTTGACGCCCCGTCGGCCATAGCATTTTCCGCTGACCTCCGAGACACTCCACCGTCCTTCAACTTGTCCCCCACGCTCTTTGCCCAATTGGCAATAGGTTGTCCCAACCGGTCATCTAATGCCACATGAGAGGCAAGTGAGCATACTTTGGCTGCACTTGTGCTGTTGGTGCAGCATCTGTGTCAAAAACCAATATCCGTGGAGGAACTTTGAATCCCCAGAGTTTTGTCAAAAGACAAGTACAGAGCTGCTTGAAAGTGGTAAAAATGAAGAAAGTAGACAAATAATTAAAGGATGCGATCAATTCCTTGAAAAGAGCCAAACTGATTTGCAGTTTCAGCCAATATTGTTAAGGATGGTAAAAAGCGACTACAACCGGCTCTATTAGAAGTATAACAAATTTGACCCTCGCAGATATTCCCCCCGCTAAGCTTCCAAGGCGATGCAGCAGGGTCCCTAGGAATCTATTAGCAAATGTCCAAGTCATGGTAACCCCGAAAGGTAGAAGGCCAACAAAATCTTAACCAAACCTTCCACCTCTACACTCGGATGAGAGTGGTGCGGCACAACCACAACAGGGTGACTTACCCGGAGTAGAAAATTCCACAACCCAATTCGAAGTTGCAAGTACCCCGGTCCACCCCTTACACAAGCAGCTGATGATGGAAGTAGACCTTGTCCCATATGTATCAAAGCAGGCCTTGAAATTTACCAAAAGTATGTTCGTCACTCATTAGAGGAAGTCAGTTATGGTGTACATAGAGCAAGCATGTCAATGCTGGTATATTTACTTATATTCAGGAGCAACAAAGAGTGACAAAAGAACGAGGAGAGTAGAGATTGATATCGTCTAACAAGGAAAGGAGCGTGTACGACTGACTTAGACTAATAGGAAAATGAGAGCCAAAGTACAGGGTGTTTTACCGAGAGCCGGTAAGAGATCAAGGAGACGAGGACGAGGAAATTAACATAATGAAATATAGGAGAGGAGATCCACCACAATCCCGAATCTTCAAACCGGCTGGAAACAAATCAAGTATCGCAATTGGTGTCTAGTGCTAGCCTGTTCCACCTCCAACATCCCATGTTCCATCACCAGTGTCCTTTGTTTCCACTAATCCGACTCTAGCAGGTGTACGAGCTTTCCAAACACTAGTTGATTCCTATGAGGTTGCCAAAACACTAGGTCAGACCATAGTATGTTTCAATACCAAGATCGGTGGATACCGACCTTGGGGCTGGCAATTCCATCGCGTTGGCTATGCCGAAAAGCAACAGCGGACTCTCCCGTTCACTTTTAGGTTCCGAGTTGCGAGGTAGCTTGAGAACAGGAAGGAAAGGAAAGGAAAGACAAGAAGGGGAGAAATTTAATAAGAATTTTTTTTATTAAAAATAATTGATGCGGAGGTAATGATTGGGGATGAGGGTTTTGCGCAGTGGGGTGGAGCGGCTCCAGTGAAGATACAATGTTTTTATTAAGGGGTGAATGAGTTCATGATTTCTTCCATTGAGTATTTAGAAAGGAAATCGGGCACGAAGTCAGGAATTCCGCGAGGCGTATATTGCTAAATAGCCCCTAGAATAGAAGTATGATACTGGTGGTAGAGGGATGAGTGTAAAGAAAGAAAATAAAGCAAGGAAAACCCATCGGGGAATGATATTGTTATTAGCCTGTCTAGTTAATATTCCCTTCACGAGGCTTTTTACCTACAAACCTGCTGTCAGAATCCCGCCAAGCCTCCGAAAAATATAGTGATCGCGTGGCGAGTGTCAATAAATCAACAGTTGCAAAATCTCTTCGGATTGGAAACGGTTGGCTTTAGGAAACCTCTCGCAACCTAGCGGCAATCTCCAACTCAAATCTCTCTCGTGCATATGGGCCAGCAAGGATCTCACCCACCAGATGGGTCCCCGGTAGGAAGTCATGCTCCAAGATCGGTTCACCTGCTCCTCTGACATTCGCGAGGACTGATTGGCGGAAATGCCATCTTAGAAGGTGGTCGGATATGCAATGAGGATCGGCGGGGTTTCGGCAAACAGGATCAAGAATCCTACCATCATAGCCATAAATATCGTTGTCAAATACACCCACCTTGTAACCATCGTCTAGGTTAACGTAGATGAAGGCACGCATCGAACATTTTCTGAACATCTGACATAAGAAAAAGGCCGTTTTGAGGTGAGTGGATCTTTGAGGATTCTATAGCATCATCCATGTCTGTAATCGGTCTTCTGTAATTATACTGTATCCAAAGTCTTTCATTCTCGGCAGGGAAGATATGGGCAGCCTCAAAAGTGGTCCAGTTATTGGTCGGGATATGGATTTCAGGAATCGAAGTTCCTGAAATAACAGATTTCCGATCGCGATCACGGATACCATCACGGAAACTACTTTCTCTACCACAGATTTCATGAGAAACCAACCGGGGTATCCAACACTCAGTGCTGACTTGGATAGAGGCTGGCAAAATTCGCAAATAGACCACCGTGTAAATGGGGGCATATAGCACATACATTCGCAATAAATATCGTATACTCCCGCTTGAAGAGGCATTCCAGTTCTGGATACGATATGGCTCGACATCCTCTCTTGAACACGTATAGGGCCCTCCTCAATGATAGGTAACATTCCGAGGATGTCAAGGAAGTTTTCCTCGGTTATAGACCCATTCTGGACAAACCCTCCAAGAGCAACATCAAGATGGGTAGCGTCATAAAAAGAGACATTCCGTGGAAGAGAGCGACTTGTTGACATTGTAAGCCTTGGTAATTGTTGTAAAGGTAATCGTGGTGATGGTGACTTGTGAACTAGGGTAGGCGAGAAGTTGAGTATGCTAAATACCTCTTAGAATACCTGTGGTGGGGATAGTGAGATAAAGTTTTGAGGTGCTAAAGAGCTTTAAAGAACCTTTGGGTGTGATCTCGCCAGCTTGCTTGTTTGGCAGAAGTGGAGGTGGCCCTAATGAAATAGCCTGTGGCAGCTAACGGTTCTTGTCATACTATTTTCCAATTAAATTCACTGACTCGACCATTTCGTAATAGACATGCGAAAGGCATGATTTTGACAACAAAACCCACCATACCTGGTGACCAATGCAGTCAGTTTGGTAACAGGACGGAGATCAACAGCAAATATTTTAAACGTGCTCAAGGACTGTAGCCGTGCCACAAAAACTCTTGAAATCCACTGTCCCCGGTCGCCATGCAATCTCCAGATTCTCAGTCAAAGGCTTGTGAGAAGGATTGCCATTTTCCCGATATAGTATAAGGTTGGCTCATTGCACTTGCTGGATCTCGTTAACTGGTATTCGTAATTCTCTTAATATGTCAAACCAAACCTATCGTGCGCTGATGGGCAGATTCACGCCAATAACACTTGATTTCAAGAGTTTTTACGGCACTGGGTGTGGAGTCGCAACAAGTAAACCACTTGAAAGTTTGTTATTTGCGTTTAGCTGGAGGTTTGTTTGTGGCACTCTCTACGCCTCTCTTTAGACTTCCTCTCCCACTCTCCCTCTCTCCCCCTCTCTCCCCCTCTCTCCCCTTCTGTTCCTCTCGCTTCCTCTCTCCCTCTCTCCCTCTCTCTTCCTCTCTTCCTCTCTCTTCCTCCCTCTCTCTCTCTTCCTCTCTCCCCCCCTTCCTCTCTCCCCCTCTCCCAATCACCAATCGCGCAACCCACATTCCCCCACGTTTCACCCCAAGCCGGAGCCCCTCTTTCTTTTTCTTTTTCATCCCTAACTTTTCAAAATTCAATAAAATGCGAGCATTCAGGACACCCCCAAGTACTTACCAACACCGTTGCCTAAAACCAGATTCAAGCTAACCGCATCAGGCCTTTGGTTCCCCATTACCTTTTTCCCATTGACCCCATAGACCCCACTCCCCCGCCTTAACCTTTGTCGGTACTCAACTTGTACACAACCCTTCTTGGCTACACACACCTCCCAACTGCCAGGGCCTCCCTTGGAAGCTCCCTTTTATGCAATAGAAGCCATTATTGCTTCCGATATCAAAGGCAACTCCGATGCTCATACAGAAAAGATGAATGCCATTCAAGTCCTAACCAGACCTGCTAAAAGAGTCGAGAAAAAGAGCCTGACTGGGCTGAAGGGCCAGTACTATGTGAATGGCAAAGGATCAATGCTCTTAAGAGAGTTAGCTGAGTTGAAAAAAGAGATGGCAGCACTGAAGCAGGAACAATCCAAGATGGCGGAGTTGGCTGCAGCACAGAAGAAGGAACAATCCAAGATGGCGGAGTGGGCCGCTACGATTCAACCCTTACAGGAAACATCAATCGCAATACGGAAGAGAGTCTTTCTTAATTATCGCAAAACGATCGACGGACCATCTTGGAAGAGGACGAGAATAATCAGAAATGCAAACAAGCTTGCCCATGATGGCAATTTTTTATCCGATACTATATTAATGAGACGAGGTGATCTCGATGACGCAGCGACATTCTGCGACATCTATGGAGTACCATATGAAAATGCACAACTTTACCTCGGTATGTACACCTTTGTTATCATTGTGGGTCAGGAAAAATATACAGGTACCGGTATAAAGTCTTCGTACACACTACTTTGTGACCACACCCGTTTTAAGGATTCTTTTTCTACTAAGTCACTTTGATGTGTACAACAACTTTGTACCAGCCCCTGTACTTGTACAAGGGTCTGGCATTGAGTTTTCCAACATACCAAAGCGGCTTGCCAGTAAACAATCCATGAAAACTGGTGGGTCACAAAGTAGCGTGTCCGATCCGGATATGCCTCTTGTATATTTTTCCTAGTCTGAGTCCACGATTTTATTCTGATCATGCACATTTACTAATAATATTAGAATCGGATATGATTGTTGAGATGATCAACAAACGAGCCACGATGCTTTTGAACCCGGGTACTAGTAGATCATTCGGACAATGGGACTACAAACTTCAAATCGACTTCGAGAGCGTCCTGTTTTATTTCAAGTTCTCCACTAGGGAAGAGTGGGCGAAATTCGAAAAGGATAGCAAGGGAGACAGTCCTGAGTGGGAGGCCTGGCGCCGAGTTGTCTTGGCCTAACGCGGGGTGGAGAGGTGGTAGGGCAGGCTCGGGATGTGTCAGGAAATAGGGGGAATGGGTGGGAGGAGCGCATGCTGTGGGCAGCGAGAAACAGTCTGCTGGCCGTAAAGTAATTGGGAGGTTGTTTCATGTGACATATGAAGATGGGATTGAACTTCTCGAGTGGGTGTTTTTCTTTCTTTCATCACTCTTCTGGGAATTCTGGGGATGTTTCTGTTGAATATTCTTAATATGTTCTCCCTCGCTCGCCTTCAGGCACAGTTCCTGGGCGGTTGCAAGCGTTGTGAGGGTGGGAGATGAGAGGTCTTTGGAGAAGAGGGGTGAGGGGGACTGAATGCTGGAGAGGCTCTCGGAAATCATGTTCAATGACGGATAGTACCATACAACAAAACTTTCTCCCCTCTATAAATTCTCCCTTTATGACCAGTATTTGAACTTTGTGGCTTCGGAACCGGATCTGTTCGCCTTGAACTTGAAGGATATTTATTACACACTTAACTTGGCCCAGGATTCCGATAGTGCTATTGAGCAAGCCATAGACAAACTCATCGGTGGTCTGTTTTCAGTATCGGTTACTATGGGTATAGCCCCTTTCACCCTTTACAAGCCTCCGTGGTACTAACTCCTGCTTTTAGGATCTATTCTTATAATTTGTGCGTCTAAAGGCAACGCCGCCTAAATAATAGCCCAGGAGCTTGACTGTAAACTCCGGGATCATGTCCTTAATTCTCACGATAACAATCTTTTCTCAACCTGGGCTGGCATTGCTGGCACTGTACAGTCCCAGTGTAGGCTTTATTATCCTTGATCGCAACATTGATAAATTCCTATACCCACCATGGCTGAGCTATGGTCCCGAGCTTGACGCGCTGTCGGCCATACCGTTTTCCGCTAACCTCCGAGACACTTCTCCGTCCTTCAACTTGTCCCCCGCGCCCTTTGCCCAATTGGCAATAGGTTGTCCCAACCCGTCATCTAATGCCACATGAGAGGCAAGTGAGGATACTTTGGCTGCACTTGTGCAGTTGGTGCAGCATCTGTGTCACAAACCAATATCCGTGGAGGAACTTTGAATCCCCAGAGTTTTGTCAAAAGACAAGTACAGAGCTGCTCGAAAGTCGTACAAATGAAGAAAGTAGACAAATAATTAAAGGATGCGATCAATTCCTTGAAAAGAGCCAAACTGTATTGCAGTTTCAGCCAATATTGTTAAGGATGCTAAACAGCTACTACAACCGGCTCCATTAGAAGTATAACACATTTGACCCTCGAAGATATTCCCCCCGCTAACCTTCCAAGGGGATGCAGCAGGGTCCCTAGGAATCCATTAGCAAATGTCCAAGTCATGGCAACCCCGACAGGTTGAAGGACAACAAAACCTCAACCAAACCTTCCACCTCTACTCTGGGATGAGAGTCGTGCCGCACCACCACCACAGGGTGACTTACCCCGAGTAGAAAATTCCAAAACACAATTCGAAGTTGCAAGTACCCCGGTCCGCCCCTTACAAAAGCTGCTGATCATGGAAGTAGACCTTGTCCCATATGTATCAAAGCAGGCCTTGAAATTTACCAAAAGTATGTTCGTCACTCATTAGAGGAAGTCAGTTGTGGTGTATATAGCGCAAGCGTGTCAATGCTGGTATATTTACTTATATTCAGGAGCAACAAAGAGTGACAAAAGAACGAGGAGAGTAGAGATTGATATCGTCTAACAAGGAAAGGAGCGTATATGACTGACTTAGAGTAATAGGAAAATGAACGCCAAAGTACAGGGTCTTTTAGAGAGAGCCGGTAAGAGATCAAGGAGACGAGGACGAGAAAATTAACATAATGAAATAAAGGAGAGGAGATCCACCACAATCCTGAATCTTCAAACCGGCTGGAAACAAATCAAGTATCGCAATTGGTGTCTAGTGCTAGCCTGTTCCACCTCCAACATCCCATGTTCCATCACCAGTGTCCTTTGTTTCCACTTATCCGACTCTAGCAGGTGTACGAGTTTTCCAAACACTAGTTGATTCCCATGAGGTTGCCGAAACACTAGGTCGGACCATAGTATGTTTCAATACCAAGATCGGTGGATACCGACCTTGGGGCTGGCAATTCCATCGCGTTGGCTATGCCGAAAAGCAACAGCGGACTCTCCCGTTCACTTTTAGGTTCCGAGTTGCGAGGTAGCTTGAGAACAGGAAGGAAAGGAAAGGAAAGACAAGAAGGGGAGAAATTTAATAAGAATTTTTTTTATTAAAAATAATTGATGCGGAGGTAATGATTGGGGATGAGGGTTTTGCGCAGTGGGGTGGAGCGGCTCCAGTGAAGATACAATGTTTTTATTAAGGGGTGAATGAGTTCATGATTTCTTCCATTGAGTATTTAGAAAGGAAATCGGGCACGAAGTCAGGAATTCCGCGAGGCGTATATTGCTAAATAGCCCCTAGAATAGAAGTA
>Ga0307513_10011815_pt1 | contig 10822 bp, 3 predicted proteins | sample 15_EM_MG_FD_202174 | JGI IMG/M metagenome (GOLD analysis project Ga0307513, IMG submission 202174) | Populus trichocarpa ectomycorrhiza microbial communities from riparian zone in the Pacific Northwest, United States - 15_EM | ecosystem: Host-associated > Plants > Roots > Unclassified | place...
CTGTGTGGCTTTGCCACAGATAAAGATATGTCGCTGTCACTTTTTCAAGAAAATCCAATAAGAATCCGGTGATTTCGATGGTGCGTTCCATTACAGGTAAAGGGAAGTTTTTGCTTTGTTTGTTCTAGAGTGTCATGTCTCCATTTCTCTTTTTGATAAAACTGTTATATGTTATGTGATAATGAAGAAAATTATAATATTGATTTAATTTCCAAACACAATGTCTAATAAATAATTTATCTATTTTTAATACAAGTTATTGTGAAGCCACTTGGGCAGCAATTGGTGTTGCCAAAGTCAACAATGTTGGACACCGATTCGATGCCACTTGCAGCACCAATTAGTGCCTCTTGTCTTTTGCATGGATGCTTGCTTATAAATAGGCAATGCATCCAAGCCTCAATTGCTCCAAAAGAGAGAAAGAAGAGGAGAGTGAAAGAGGGAAAGTAATCCCACAAAATTGTGAGGTATTTGTGAGAGAGTAAGTGAGGTGTTTTCTCATAGTAATAGAGAGATTTTAGTTGTTCTCTTATTAGCAGAGAGAGGTTGTAATTCCCACATTACTTAGTAAAATCCTTCTATAGTTGTCCATGGACGTAGCCAAATTGGGTGAACCACGTAAATTCTTGTGTGTCTCATTTCTCATTTTATTCTATCCCTTACCTTTTGTCTTGTCGGGTTTGCATGTCAGTATCCTAATAGTGGTATCAGAGCATTTCTGGTTGGTGTTGTTAACACACAAGAGTTATTCGTGTATACGGTTACTATTCATGTCTACGACACCACAACCAATAGTGAGAAAGATAGATGTTCATTAGCAAGACATATAAGCACCCACATGTGGTTTTACGATGCCATACTAATAAGGCATGTGCCTGTAACTTCTATAATTGCGTATATGGTTGCGTAGCGAGTGTGTTATGGGATGTGTTACACCGAAGCCCTTGGAACTTTATCGGATATCTTTTTTTTTATCTAATTAATCCCTTGGTTCAAGGCCCACCAACCTTGATAAGATGGCTTTGTTGCCCTATCTAGTTTTTTGGTTGGGGCCCACTAAAGATGACATGAAAACAAGGTTGTTTGGTTTGTCATTCAGGCTAAACCCCACCAAGCTCGACCGAACAACTTTATTGCTTGATCAAGTGTTGGGTCAAAGCCCACCAAAAATGATGAGACAACAAGGTTGTCCAGTCTATCTTTTAGGTCGAAGCCCATTAAAACGACCATACAATAAGACTATTAGATTTTTTTGTTGGTCTAAAAAGCCCAACACACTTGCTGTCTAGGTTAACAAGGCATCAAGATTGACCAGACAGCTTGTTATCCAATCTTCATCCTTTTTTTTTTTTAAGATGGGTTGATAAGGGAATTTTTATCATGTATATTTTTCACTATTCATGCTTTATTTTGAAATATTTTGGAGGTGTTGAACAAGTTAATTAGAATTTTGGATCCCTTTTTAAACTATTGATCTCGTGGGAAATTAATGTGTTTTCAGAATCCGACAGTAAAACCGAACATTGATTGATTTTGGGCTGCAAAGGAAGCTATACAACTCAGTTCTAGGCGTTCGTCATCATTTTCAAATATCTGAGATGAAGATCTACAAAACTTATGAAGGGCATAGAACTCAGTTTGTTGTTTTGAAACCCAAAGAGCGAGTCGAAAAACAGGGATTGAATCAAACCCGAACTTCCTACACTCTAAATACTGTCTCGGGTTATGACCCATATCTCAAGTCTCAGAGGTCCAAAAATTACAAGATCGGTGTCGTTGGAAAGAAGATTCGATTTTCTACAATTTCTCCAGAAAAAAAAAGAGATCTTTGAATTCACATTTTTCCTACCTCAAATCTGGTCCGCAATATCCGGATAGGAAAGAAATCAAAACAGAGAAGGAAACTTTCTTCATTCAGCGGGTGGTACCAAAGGTAGAATATAAAAGACATGAGGAGGGGTTAGCTACGGTGACGTAAAGATATAGAGAAGCCATATAATACACTAAAAAGAAGAGAGGATGCAACACAAAAGGGGACAAAAAAACAGGGGGACAAAAATCAGAGAAGATTAGAGGACACCTATATATTCTACTATCATTCTCTACTTTTGAGTGATGTTCATCGTATCAAGTTTGTTTCTCTTTAATTTAATTATGGAGTAGACTTTTATGCTGGGATTTTTGATGTAACCTTACTATGAATATATGAACAATTTCTTTGATTGAATTTTACATTAGTTGTTGAGTATTTCATTTTATGTTTAATGCTTGTGTATGTTTGGCCAACATTTGCATGATTTGGAATTCAATTTGTGACTGAGAAGTGATAATTGTTTTAGCTATTGTTTGAAATACCTTAAGAAATCTATAGGATAGAGATATCCTAGGAATTTTTGTAATCATTAAAGGTTTTACAGTACTTAAGAAATTTTGACAAGTTCAGAAATTTCATAGATTATATTAAGTTTGCTCGTCGAAATAATTTATTGATACTCGAGAGAGATTAGTGTTTAAATTAGAAAAAACTGATTATCAATGCTAGGAGTAATTAACTCAATTAAGAAAGTTCACATAGGAATAGTTATGGTAAGTCACAAATCCTAGAATCAGTAGAATTGAATTCAATAATATTTAATTAGTTGGTTGTTTGTTTTTAATCATTAATTTTTGTTTCATAAACTATCTCATTTGATTCATCAAATAGATCATAATTTAAAAGACTTTGGTAATTAGTAGTAATTTTTACAAATCCTCGTGGGACGATACTTCACTCATCATTTTATTATTTGTTACGATTCGTGCACTTGCGAAATAAACCAACAAGGGTCCTTTTATCCTATTAGTCATATTAATAAGACTTGTTAACACTGTAAAAACCATTACCATAAAACAAATATATTGATTAAAATACCAATTAATGTCAAATATAAAATTTATATTCTTATAAATCCATCATCTTTGTCTTTAATTGTAATAACCATCTCACCATGTTCATTTGAGTTTGCGTAGGATCATAAACTATGAACAACGTCCATCCAATTTGAAGGCATTCATTCGTAGATTTGATTCTAAATAATAAAGTTTAACGTCATAAAATCTCTTTTTTCATATTCAACATTTGTGTCAATTCCTTCTCATTGTGGAAGAGACATTTGCCTGTGAGTTTGATGGTTGTGCTTTATAGGTATAATGGTTTTCTTTTTAGGTTTCTTAATGGTGATTATGACCATGGTAAATGAACATATTAATAATGGTTTAGAAGCTTATCGAAAGCCGTTAAGATTCCGACTAGGTGAGATATCAACACTCAACACTATAAAATTCATAAATATTTATCAGTAGTTATAACCAATGAGTTTTTGCCATATGTACCATGATCTCAATCACAAAATTTAAGAACTAGTTTCAAATTGGAAGGCATTTGGATGGAAGGGAAATGAAAAGAGGGTCAAATGTGTAGTACATGATTGCTGGTTTTCAAAGCATGATATTGGGTTTATAAAACATCAACACCCTTATTTTTTGTGCCATTTGGCATTATTGTTCAACCGTGCTTTTCAAAAAAGTTATTTTTTTTAAAAAAAGCTTTAAATTAATATATTTTTAGTTTTTTTTATCATTTTGATATGCTAATATAAAAAAATTTAAAAATATTATTTTGATGTATTTTCAAGTAAAAAAACAAGATTTAAATTAATAACTTTGAAAAGCAAATTGAGAGTCCAACAATAAAATAAATTATCATTCAATTTTTTTCCTCTTTGGTGCTAACCCTCATGCACTTTTGAGTTTTGACCAAAGTTATTAAACTTGGTTTGGCTCATAATTCAATTTAAAGCTTGGATTACAATCTAGTTCATGATTTGACTTAAACCTTGTATCACACTCTGAACAGTACTTGGGTCAATCCATATTATTTTTCTTAAAAAAAGTCAAAACAAGGTCGTTATGAAAAATTTAAAACTAATATTATTGTTAGTCGTGGGTTGACATCCTAGGACAATTGAGTCAAACGAAGTCAACTTCAAATTGAATTTTTTTAACTTGATTTTGTTTGGAATCGAATTCCCAATTGACATCTCAAGTCGGGTTTTATAAATATAGTTTTGACATGACATGATGAAAGTTCTCGAATATTCTACTAATTAATGGTTTTGCTAAATTGCCTAGATATGTAAATATGATGCCTTTCAAATCCACCAAATATAAATGAAGTGAAAGCAACTAAACAACATATAGTTTTCATTTTGCATAGCTTACCCCACATATTTAAAGATGGGATTGTCATCGTCTTCTAGTTTTCTTCTCTTATCTTTTTTTATCATGTTGTCATCTTTTAATTTGTGAAAATGTAGTGTCTAGATTTTTCATAAGCCATTGCCATATTGTAATTTGCTAAACTAATTAAGAGAATAAGTTTTCCTACTAGCTTTGATTGTTGGAAAGAATTTTGTGGACAAATTATTGAAGCCATAAATTCCATATTTTGATTATAGTGCAAATGTGACAAGTAAATAGATCTTCCAATTTTATAGTTCTAGCAACTTTTGTGGTGGAGATTCAAATATATTTTCCTCTTAAACTTTCTTTGCAAATTCTTCCTCGAATGTAATGCTTGGACTAAATTTTATGTTCCATAGAAATGAAGGGAGGGACCCATGAATAATTGCAGGGACTATCATTGAATTTAATATAATTAAACGCTTAATTTGACTCATGATTACGGTTTCATCGCATCAATTCAAAATTTTAAATTATTAAATAAATAATTTTATCTAATTTTTAAAAAGTATGTACCATAAAAACTTGTAGAGAGCTTCAAGTAATACAACAATATTTTCTCATTGTTTATAAAAAAATATATTTTCTAACTAGGTTTATAAGCTTAATGAATTTTCTTATTTATAAGTAAACAAGTAAAAAAAAATCTTTCTTGAAAAATAAAAAAAACATTTATTATTCATTAAATAAGATCTACATATTAATTTTTAGTTTTTGTGATTTTTTTTTATGAATTATATGCATCAATAAGTGTATGTAAAGTTCATAAGGAATAGAATTTAAGCCTAAATAACCGATTTTATCAAGAAATATTACTTCTTTGGGTCAAAATATTAATAGTAAGATCTCAAATCAACTAATCCGTCTTACAATATATCTTAGTACAATGACATCAAATATTTATATTTATTTATAAACTCTCTTAGTAAATGAATAACACTCAAAATAACTATATATGATATTATATAATTTGTGTGATAGATGTGTAGACAAATAATAGGAAAACAAATTTCCCACATCTTCTCGAAACCTTAATGATAACATAATATTATTCATTTACTAGTCGGATTTGCACTTATAATCCGAGGTAAACCTTACAAAGATATATACATAAAAAAAACCCTATAAGAAAATATGTTGGATTTTGCCACAAGTCCATTAATGTATATCATGTTGGAAATATATATGGGAGAAATTTTATAAATTCAATATTGCACAAAGCCATATAAAATAAGGCATTATAAGCTACATACAACATATAGCTTTCTAAGATCAAGATGTCCTCTTAATTCTTATTACCCTCCAAATTTCTATTTCATTTTCACAAGTGGAAATGAGCCTTGGATGAATTTATCATTTTTGTTTTTTTCTCCTTCTTTTACTACTTTGTTGCCCTTAATCCTAATCTTGTCATACATATGGAGTAAAAACAATGTCATACAGGGAGCACGCATGTACTATTGATAATAATTGCTTCCATTATTGTACAATATTGTATCGCCGTGTTCCTAGTGTCGTACACTGTTTATCCTTTGCATGTCATTTGGATAAGACTTCAGATAAAATTAAAGCTAAAAACATGTAAGATATAATTATTAATTAAAAAAATAAGCGGTGATTTTACTGAATATCTTGCTCTATTTATTCTTTCACAAATCATTATGAATTGGAATAGTCAATTTTTTTAAAAAATTAATTTGGTCTGCTAACTTTGTTTTGCACAATTGAACCATTTTTAGCCTAAATTGGTGCCCAATTGCTTTTTTTTTTTTTTAAGAAATAGTTGAATTGAAAGATAGATGACCAATATAAAAAAAAGGCAAGGAACATAACTGACAACTTTGAGTTCATACAAAAAATTTATTTTGCTCCCCCCATCTTTTCGGTTTATAGGTGACCGGTCCTTTTAGTTGTCAGAAATTTAATTTTGGTACCAAATTTCACTTTCCTCATTTTTTAATGCTTTCTTGTGAAAGGAGAGAGAGTCTCGCTAGATTCTGGCATAGAGAGAGAAAATCATCGTTGACACCAATTCTAATCACCAAAATGGTTGAAATTAGTGTCAACAAATTCTATTCGATGATGAGAGTTTTATAGTGGTTGTTTTAAGCCTTGATATTGCCTAAAAAACATATTTATATCAAGGATGAGAAAATTTATTCGATTTAATTTTATGATTTGAGTTGTTTTTTAGGTTTATTGCATTGCTAAATTGGTTTATACATGTTCTAGGAGTGTTTGTAGGGTGTTTTTGCTTTTAAATGGGTCGAGAAATGAGTTTTTTAGGTTAAAAACCCATGGCCTCGATTTTCTAGCCATCACAGTGGTGGCCGAAATCTAGGTTAGGAGATGACGCATCGTCTGTCTATTTTTGTCATTCACCCTTTTAAAAGAAAAAAAGGCCTAGTCATGCGGACTTGAGCTTAAAAGTCCACGTGTTGGGCCATAGACTCGCGATGCTGGGCTTCTTTTTTGCCATTTTTTGTTTTACTTATATATATATATTAAACCTAGTTGAGTCCATTACTCGGATCATATGTTTGACAAATTAAGCCACATCATCTGTTTTTTTTTCTTTTGTTTTTTTAATACATTTTTTGTTCCTCAATTAAAAAAAAAACAATTTCATCCTTTTTTTATTGATGATTTATTTTTTTATTTAACTTAAAACTAAAAAAAATGTGAGTTCACCTTTTGTTATCAATGATTTGCTTTAACTATCTTAGTACCACGCACCTATTATTAGTTTTTTTTTTCTAATCTAATAGTGTGCATGACTTGCGTCAAGAGTTTAGTTGGTTAACTTAAGTTCACTTGGGTTTTTTTATAAAAAAAAAAAAATAGGTGTTTTTATTTTGCCAATTTCATCCTTCAATGTGTTTATGTCTAAATATTAGATAAACAATTATTTAATATACAACTTATTTTAAATTCACGGTTAAAATCTATTTTGTTTTTTAGAAGACATGTTAGCAATACCTAAATCTTTTTCTTTTTTTGTGTTTGAAAAAAACTTTTACTCTGACCCGTGGCGTAGCATAGGCCAATGGGCTATTAAGTCAACTAATACTTGTTGATCACATATTTTTTGAAGTATAAACACTTATTATAGAGTAAACTAGGCATAACACCGTAGGTCAGGCCTAATGTTTTTTCCAATGTAAAAAAGAATGTTAATGGGCACCAATGTTTTCAAATAAGTAAGAAAAATCTAAGATTTATGTAATTGAAAGAGAACACATGCACTTTTAGAGTAGCAACCCGGAAACGAAACAAAACAAAACAAAACACCATAAAGCAAGCATCTCATAATTATGCTTAATTAATTAATTTAATTTAAAGTAATTAAAAAAAATTCCTTTAAAAAAATATAAATTCAACAGAGGTAAAAAAAACCCGAGGTAACCCGTTTTATTTTCAAAAAGACTAAAAAATCCCATAGAAAGTAGTGAAAAAAGAAAAAAATATATTGGGGGATAAAAAAAAAGAGCTTAAGAACAAAAAAGAAGCATGCCCGAGTGAACCTCTTAAACATGAGTTAATTTCTCAAACCTAGAATCCATTAATTTCTAAACCTAGACTCAACCAAGAAACTCAACACCTAACCAACTAATGTTGAAGGATGAAATCAATTAATTTAATTTAATTAAAAAACATTCCTTTTAAAAAGCTAAATTTTACAAAGACAAAAAAATTCTTGAGGTAACCCATGATATTTTTAAAATGATTGAAAAATCCTATAGAAAGCAAAAAAATAACAAAAAACAAATGTTGGAGGATGAAACGAAAAAACAAGAGCTTAAATAAAGGAAGAAAAAAACAAGCAAACCCGAGTAAATCGTGGTTAATCTCTCAAACTTGCAATCCATTAAATTCTATAACTCAGCTCAACCAAAAATCTCAACACCCGACCAATTAAATGTTGAAGGGTTATTTATTCTCTCAAACCTAGAATCCGTTAAATTCTAGACTCGAGCTCAACCCAGTTGCTCAACACCAGACCAATTAAATGTTAGAGGATGAAATCAATTAATTTAATTTATTTAAAAAACAAAATTCCTTTTTAAAATATATAAATTTAAAAAAGACCAAAAAGTCACAAATTCTTTTTTTTATTTAGGAAACCTTTTTTGTAACTCAATTAGGAATCCTTCTTCAACCTCAACATGATTATCATTAACTTAGGGGTTAATTGTGAAAAAAATTAAAGTTTGGTAGTCAATTGGGGGTTTGATTGAAGAAATTCAAGATCAAAGAACAACCTGTAAATGATGTACGATTTCAGGAGTAGAAATTGATTAAACCAGGCCAAATTGAAGAAAATTAAAAGTTTGATGGTCAATTGAGGATCCAATTGAACAAATCAAAATCCAATGACCGAAATAAAAATGGCACTAAACTTCAGGGCTGATATTTAAGTCTAGCAGGGGTTTAATTGCATGCAATTAAAAGTTTCTATGTCAATTAAGGATGTATATGCCATAATTGGAAGAACAAGGACTAAATTAAAACTTTGTCAAATCCCAAATTAAAAACCCTAAATTATAGGTTTTAACCCAGACGACGTGGCGTTCAGTCTCTGTTCATCTTCTTCCTTAGCAGTTCACGATGATTATGTTGACACCTTCCAAGAGCTCGTTGTGAAGTTCTAGACCTAGTTGTTTTAGTTGTTTAATTTAAGCAATGCATGTTTAAGCAAAGATGTTCTTTCTAGTTGTGCTAGGTCTATGCATGACCAAAATGAGTTTAGAAAATCCAATTTTGAATCCATATTATATGAACATGTAGTCTGTTTCAAGTGGGTAGTTTTTTAATTTGTTACGTCATGCATGATTTTGATGTTTTGATGTTATTTGTTAGTTTTTTAGATTCAAACATGTTTGTGTATGATAGTGTGACATGTTGGGATACAAATTAAAAACATGTTTTAAAAGCCAAAAAATGCCCATTTTAGGCTTGGCAGTGTTGGGCAGTAGTTGGGTTTTTGTTGGGTTTTTAGGCATATTTTTCGTGTTTTTAGAAAAAACATTGTATTAGCTCCATGATTCAGATCAGTTTTGGTCCATTTCTTAGCACTAAACCCTTTAGACAACTTGATTAGTCGATAATCTAGGGTTTATTTGCATCAACAACAAGTTTTTGATAGAATTTAATCATACGATTTTAGTTTCGAACCGAAATCTATTTTGACAAAATCTTGTTTATTCTTTGATAGTTGAAGTGAATAGATGCTAGATTATTGATTCTTGCATGGTTACTAACATGTAGGTGCCTTTTGTTTGACCGTTTCTGGTCTAATTTGGATTTCATGTTGTTGGGTTGGGTCTGGGCATACCTTCGAGTTCTTTGAAAGAACATTGCCTTAGACTCTTGATTCAAATCAATTTTGGTTCATTTCTTTGCACATAACCCTTTTTATGCTTGAATAGTAAATAATTTAAGGCTTATTTGCATCAATAATAAGTTTTGATGGATTTTAATCCTAGGGTTTTGGTTTTGAACTAAAACTCATATTGATAAAATTATGTTTGTTCTTTGATAATTTAAGGGAATGAATGCTAGATTATTGATCCTTGCATGATCTCCAACATGTAGATGCCTTTTGTTTGACCACATCTAGTCTAATTTGGATTTCATGTTGTTGGGTTGAGATTTCAGTGTTCTTGGTGTTCATCATTTTTTTTATCCATTTTGTTCAAGATTTTTTGAAGTTTTAAGTTTTATATGTTTAATTTTTTTTTTTTTGACTTTTGTTTTGTTTTTGGGTTGTTTTCGGTTCAAACTATGATTTCTAGTTTGGTTTATGGTCGAACCCAATCGGGTCAAAATCAGGTCAAAGGTTTAAAACCCTGTTTGGTTTGTCATGTTTTTATTAAAGGTTTTTTTTTTATTTAAAGGTATATTTGACAAATACCCCTTAGACTTATTTTGGTAATTTTATTACATTGAGAAATGAGTTTTTTGCCAAACAATTTTTTTTCTTGCATAATAAAAAATAATAATAAATATTTTTTTTCTTGCATATGGCCAAATTCTAAAATTTTCATGCATATTAATTTGTTTTTTTACATAAAAGAAATTGTATTTTTATTATGTTTTGAAAAACAAATACAAGAATCGGTCAAAAAGAATCATAACTAGTTTATGATTATCCGTTAGAACTTGCCCTACGTACATTTGAAAAACATAGAAAAATTTATTTTTGTTTATTTTAATATATAGGATTATGAATTTATACGTAAGACGTATTCCTGATATTAAATAAAAAAAACAGGTTATTTTTTATATATGTTTTTACATTAGTATTGTTAGGTTTTAACCTAATAAGATAATGACCTCTTTATTGAGAAAGACTTTTAGGTTTTAACCTAATAAGATAATGATCTTCTTATTGAGAAAGACTTTTCTTAACCATAAATAGACTAACAGTTAGAAAACACAATATTATCTTAGTTTAGATCAGACAAATAAATAATGTAACTTACCTCAGGTAAGATATATTATGGGTGCTAATATTTTTTCTTTATATAATCAGTCTCTT
>Ga0307513_10011816_pt1 | contig 10821 bp, 14 predicted proteins | sample 15_EM_MG_FD_202174 | JGI IMG/M metagenome (GOLD analysis project Ga0307513, IMG submission 202174) | Populus trichocarpa ectomycorrhiza microbial communities from riparian zone in the Pacific Northwest, United States - 15_EM | ecosystem: Host-associated > Plants > Roots > Unclassified | place...
ACCGTTCAGAGGAATGACAACAGTTGCCAACAAGCGAGGAAGCAGGAGCAAGGGTGAGCACTCCGAATACTCTGGTGATGTCCGGAGTTTGCCCTTAAGGGTCGCGCGGCTCTGACAAGCACACCGTAGACAGGTTGGTCCCAGGCTCGACGGTATGGCCGACGTTCATTGCATCCAATATATAATCGCGGTATGAACGCTACACGGCGGTGACACACCGCGGGAGGTCCGTAGGTTGGTAGGTTGGTGGGCGCAACAGTTTGTGCTCGCTTTTCCGTTCTGTTTATCGCATGTTTCGTCCAGATGGCTGTGCCTCGTATGGGGGACTCATTGGCTCAAGTGGTCTCAAGCACATTACCGCTGAGCGTGAGTACCCCCGCTGAATGTCTCCAATTTGCTTGTCACTGATTGTATCGCGTCCATAGTACATCTTATGCAGGTAGAATATATATCAGTGGTCTCAATTACGTTATCACCGACCTATATCTTACGCAGGTCACCCTGTCAACGAGGGGTTTCTTTAGAAGCGAAACGACTTGCAATATTGGACTGTAGATTCATGATTGGCAGAAGGGAAACTAGTGATTGGTTCTCTACCATTGGGTATATAACCCAAGTGCTATTGTATTGGAGAAAAGCACCGTGTCCTGTTAATTGAGGTTGGGCGATTGCGACGAACTCGTACACTGGGGACCGCAACAATTGAAGTTCATCGACACGGACGATGAGAAACATTGTAAACGCAATACCCTCAAACAAACGGAGCGATCGAAGGCCCGGGGGCTATTAAGATTGCAAAGCTTCTAGAGGGCTTATACTTGCCCAATATACACCTCATATATATTTAAGTACATTGAGAATATTGGAGGCAGTTGGGCGACAAGCTGGAACACGGTGAGCAAGAGCTGTTGTCGAGTTCTTCAAAGTTGACGTCGCCCTCTACCATTGTTCGCCATCGCACACGACATGGAAAGCTGGAACAAGTTGTCTGCCAGCCTGACTGGTGGTTTCTCTGGCTTATCGACCGAAAAATTCGTCAAGGTCGTCAACAGCAGTTACCAGGCCACACGGTACGCGCCAGTCGCTCTCGATCCCGTTAACGCCATCGCTCACGCCCCTCTCCAGCGAACGTCTCGGTCAGATCCCCCAGGAAGAGATCACTGAGCTCCCAGCTGGTCTGTCCGGGTTCCTCTCCTCACGCACGTCGTTCTGACAACGCTGCCCGCTGTCCAGAGTACATTGCTCTCGAGCAGCGTGTAGACGCTCTCCGTGCGGTCCACCTCAACCTTCTCAGGTGAGTTAGGTCCTCGCAGTGGTCCAGTCACGAGTGCGGGACGCTGCATGGAGTTGCTCTGCAATTCACATCGACCGTTTTCGAGAAAACGCTATTGCACGACCTAAAATATGCTCTAGTCCTGTTTAGGATGCATGAGCCGGGCAATTGCTGGTAGTCGTTCTCCCTTTATTCGGGGCAGGTGCCGCTCTACAGGCGGCATATCGTATGGCATTAGGTCGCCTAACCGTTATTGTCCATCTCATATAGAAGCTTTTGTTCTTCTATACGTGGCCAGGCTTAAAGTCTATCAGCGCGTTTCGATCCCGGATCTAAATGTGAGATGCTGACTGTCAACAGGATCGCAAAAGTCTTCGAGTCAGAGACATGTAAACTCGCCGTCTTTGTCACGTCCACTTGTCTTACTCTTTGTTCCAGACGATTACCCGACTCAAATCCAAGAGTCGATCGTGGAACTCGGCGCCAGTGTTGCCCACGGCGTGACTAGTTTCGCAGCAGCAAATCTCAAGGGCACCAATATCCCCGCCCCCCCCGTGGCCCCTGCTGTCCAACCGCAACACAAGACGCTTCCCCATGCTCTTAGTCGTGCGTCTCTGGCAGGCGCCCAGGCGCTTGGGACCGACCTTAGACTCGGAAAAGCTCTTGATCTCTATGGCGGTGCCCTCCATAAGGTGCACCAACTCTGTGCTCTCTCACCTTCATTGGAATTACTCAGTGTTGTCTCTTCTAGATCGGCACTTCTCGTCTCGAGCAAGACGAAGTGATCATTGAACGTTTCCTACAACCGTGGCAGGTCACCCTTCACTCGTCAATTGCCGTGGCGATGAAGGCACGAGCCGCAGTTCGGGTCTCCCGCCTTGAGCTTGACGCTGCTAAACAGACGTGAGTCCGTCGAGCTCGACCTTATTGTGTTAGTACCTCACGGAGGGACGATCCTGCAGGCTAAAAAACGCCGGTCCAGCAAAGCAAGAACAGGCTAGGTGAATGGGTGCAGTGCCTGATTGCCGTTCGCTTCGTCAATTGAAATTTTTCTCCCTCTCGCGCAGGTTGAATTTGGAAAACTGCGAGGATGACCTTGTGCAGAAGACCGAGGTCGCTATCACGCTGATGAAGACAGTCCTGGATAATGTGGGTCTCTCGGCTTCTCTCGGCGCCTAGAACTAGCATTAGCTTACACCTCTATAATACTCCTAGCCTGAGCCCTTGACGAATATCAATGAACTTGTCAAAGCGCAGGTAAGCAGTGTCTCCGTGTCGCACGGAGTTCGGGTACCAACGGCTTTCGCTGTACAGCTCGTCTTTTTCGCTGCTGCCGCGGAGACCCTCTCTACCGTCCAAGGTGAGATAGAGGAGTTATCTGTTGCCGCAGAGGGTGAATATAGGTAAGCAGAACTGGAACCCACGGCGGCGTTCCAACGGAGCTCCTGAGCGCTTTTCCTTTCAGAAAGTCCCGCGACCACTGAAGTACCTCTAAACGATTGATTATGACGTCTCACCGTGAACGTACGGACTTTGCAATATTTACTGTGTTCTAGTGCTTAAATCGGCCCGGAAATACCTGTGATGACTACGCGTCATCCTCCTCATGCCCACACATTGAAAATTTCCAATGGCCTTATTTCGCCCCACGCGAATCGCCACGCGAATCGCCAACGGGGGGCAGTCCCACCGAGACTAACACTGAAGCTAGGGACCGGCGGATTAGATGAATAGATTTCGTCATCTCCCTCCTCCTAGACTCGACCGGCCCTGACCAGTCTTGCCATCTTTTGCCCCAACGATATTCACCTGGTGTCCGACGGGCGCTCCGGTGAAAGGCCGCTAGGGCAGTCAGTGCGGCACCGGTCACAGTAGGTACATGAGTCAAACGACATGGTAACGCGCACCGGAATCCCTGCGCGGGTGGGGGCCCCTTTATAACTGGCTGGCCAACCGTGCTCCCTGGCCCAGCCACCCTCAATCACATCGTCTTCTACTCTCTCGACCAAACCTCACACCTGTCTTCCACAATGAGTACCAATATACCCAATCGTCGCCCCACTATTACACAGCTTGATACTAAGCATCTCACCGTATGTTTGACGCTGCTCTCGCCACGCCCTGACGTTCATCTCCACAAAGCCAATATCAAAAGTGTCAGTTTCTTCTGTCTTCACGGAGTCGAACCCAACAACACCCCGATCGATTATAATGAACTTCCTACAAGTCGTTCATTATCGTCGCCCAGCGTACCCCCGCTCCAAAGAGCTCCAGCAGGCACTTCGAGATGAGATCCTCTCTTGGGGACTAGACATCCCAAACTGGGATGCGATTATCCCACCGTCATGTGCGATGGCCGAAATGTCCTATTCTGGCCACTCGTTCGAACAGAAGCTCCTTATCTCGGTGTGTCCTTTCCATGGGACTACGCGCCTTTTGACCTGACTCGTACAACAGCTCTTCACCTGGTTCATGATCTACGTGGACGACAAAGCTGCCCGAGAGGATCCCACCCCGTTCTCTGTGTTCCAGCAACGGTACCTCGCCTCCGAGGGGCAACTCGATCCTGTCATGGATCGGTTTGCTATCCATCTCCGAGACATGTGGAAGCACTATTCTGCCTTCTCGGCCAACGCCATTGTATCGTCCGCATTTGAGTTCGTCAATGGTTGCTACCTTGAGCGCTTAACGGAAGGCATGACGATTAATCCGAACGCAAGCCGGTATCCGTATTTCCTACGATCAAAAACGGGGGTGGCACACGCCTACGCACTCTTGATCTTCCCATCCGCTCAACACCCGAACATTACCTCGTACATCCAAGCTGCGCCTTCGGTCGCGTACTTCATTGGTAAGCACGGCCCACAGTTCAATGGGCACCGCGTCCTAACCCGCTGACTCATGTGAATAGATATCGTCAATGACATTCTCAGTTTCCATAAAGAAGAACTGGCCCACGAAACGGAGAATTACGTGCACTTACGCGCACTTGTGACAAACCGCAAGGACCCGCTCGTTGTGGTTAATGACCTTGTAGTAGAGGCTATTACCAGTGCAGACGGAATCGGTGCAACCCTCACGGATGAAGCGAAGGAGGCGTGGATTCGCTTCAAAGTCGGATATATTACTTTCCATGTCTCTCAGGAGCGGTATCGACTCTCCGATTTGGCCCTGCCGGCGCTGAAGACACCCATTTACTGAACCTGGCACCCTCTCTGCTGTGCTGGTCAAGCTGGAGAAATAGGCGCGGTGCTGACTGTGCCTACTGATACTCCACTACATTAAAACCATATTAATACTGGCAGGTCTCCGCGCCGCGCAACCAATTGATGTATTATTAGAAATAGTTTAGTAGAAATAGTTTAGAGTTTCGCTGATGCCCGCTAATCCATTTTTGTACATTTATATTTGCATTTGCGCGGATGAAAACTCAATACCTGCCGCTCGGATAAGCACGGCCCGGTTAATCAGAGTATCAGAGTGCAACAGAGTGCAACAGAGTGCCAGGGTGTGATTTACACATTTCTCTATTTTAGCTGTGTCCCTACTTCACTTCACAGATTCAGATTGAACCAGGCGCCACACAGTCGGCGCAACTTCTCACGCCATTCGATCTGTCACTCTCTGGAGCGGGAGGACACCGCTTTGTCTGTCATGCGGTCCTAATGTGCATCCCAGAAGCTACCTTTGAGATAGAATAGCGTTCCTCTATTCTGTGGTCACGTCAGTGTAGAGCCAGTGTCCTTGAGCGGCACCGCCTGACCTCTCTTCCGCCTCGGGCAGGCGCTTCGCCTTGGGCAAACCCACCCAACATCAGAACTTCTTCGACGAACCCGTCACGCCAGCGCCAAAGTGTGAGCCTCTTCCATGGATTTCCCGGTGGTCTGGCAGGGCGCTCCACGCGACCATCGCTGTCCAGGATGGAATTTTCCAGTTCGAAAGGAGTGACAACGGCCATCTGCCGGAGGTCCGAGTCATCTGCAACCACAAAGCCCGCATCGGAAAGCATGGGCAGGGTGAGCAAAGATGGAGGTAGTGAAGCTGATTCGCCACGCTTATAGATGACCGTGATCGAATTCTTGGAGACACCATCAACCTGCGAGATGGTACGTTCGAGTCCCATGACATGAATCAGGAGACGTACTAAGAGTTCTTTTTCAACTATCGTGCCAGTTGGGAACACTCTTCGATACACAAGCAAATCACCCGCAGTAGTGAGATCGCCCAAAGAGATAGGAGTTGCTCTAGAACCTGATCAGTAGATTCAAAGGTGCAGGTTAGAATGCAACGACTCGCACTTGCTGCTGGGTTCCCCCTCGTCAACCTGTTCTGTCCAGGTCGAATCTTTCCATGGAGCGTGCATGGAAGCATCTCGAACTCCTTCCCGATACTTCTCTATCTCGTTCAGATGCTTGGTTGCAAACCAACCAGAGTAGAGATGGTCCTGGAAGGTCCTTGGTGACAAGCGGGTTGTTGCCAATGTGATCAACATTACCTGAAATGTTTTGGCCGCGGACTCAAAGAAAGGACATCGTAGAAATGAAGAAGGTTCTACTGCAATGTCCTGGAGTTCTGGGGGTATTTGTGGTTTGCAATGAGGGTTGTTGATTCCATGGATTGGGAGAGATGGTTCGAAGAATGGAAAGGCGGTTGGAGGAAGCAAATGACTGAGTGCGACGTGATCTTGATCGGAGAGACACGCCCAAGTAGATTCATTGATTATTCTCTATGACTTCGCCTTAATGAACTCCAAATGGACGAGGTCACACGGCCACGCTCACGTCAATGGGTACGCTGGTCAAAGGACTCTTGTCACTGGTGAGTATCCACTCCAGGGAGCGGGCGTTTGCCGTCTTTGGGGCCTGCTTCTTGGGTGTGTTTTCTGGCTTTAGATCCTCTGCCGCCTTTCGTTTTCTTGTGGAATTGGTTGCCAATATGTCCTCATCATAGCTAGTTACTGCAGCCGTTGCCCTCCGTGGTCGACTGGCCATGTCAAACAAGCCGTGGGTGGTGGAATTCCCGGTTTGTTTGGCCAGCCCCATCGCTCTGCGTAACTTATGGCTCCTGGAAAGGCAGCTCTCCGGGTATCCTATGTGATTCCAGAACCAACTCTCAATCCCCCACGCCTTCAACTGCCACGTCTCGCCGTCGACCGTCACGGTTCGACCACGCCATTGCTCATTCCCGCTCAAACTGACGGCGCGGGGGGCCCGTCGACACCTCGAACGGTTGCGAGCGCTCTTAGTGGCCATCCCCGGCATCGCCTTGGTGTCAGTTCTCTCGCCCTCGACACGAGCACGCAGCTTTCGGGGGCAGCAACACCTGAGGGCATTCTCTATTCCGGTGGCCGCGATGGAATGATCATTGCACACGAACTCGGGATTGTACACAAGAAGCGTACTCATATGACCGCTGTCGGCCCTCATCGATGGGAGACCCTCGTCGGTTTTCACAATCTGCACACTGAAGAAGAACCTGGCCCAGTGGGAACCGAAGAGATTCCCTATATCAATGCTTGGGAGATGGACACGAACCGCTTCGAACCCGGCCATGTACGTTCGGTCCACTCATGACCGCTCCCACTAACTCCACTGGCAGTCAGCTTCCTTTCGCCAATCAGTACAGGCTCATTCAGATTGGATAAATGATATCCTCCTCTGTAATTATAACCGTACACGTACGTACGATGCGACGTGGATATCTCGTCTTCTAATACTCTGTCCGCCCTGCCAGTCGTATCGGCATCTTCCGACGGTACACTGAAAGCCTGGCATCCCCATGATCCAGAACTGTCCTCAGATCCAGCTATTATTGGTCGTCACGGTGATTACGTTCGCTGTGTCGTAAATCCTCGCCAGCACAACTGGATAGCTTCAGGCGGGTTTGATCGGACGATCAAAATATGGGACATCATGTCCGGGAAGCTCGAGCCGACCCATACATTGACTCATTCTGACTCATCAAGTACAAAGGCATCTGTCTATGCCTTGGCAACGGAACCTGCGGGATCGATCATTGCTTCTGGAAGTCCAGAGCGAGTAGTCAGGCTTTGGGACCCTCGTGCTGGTTCCCGTCACTCCGGTGGCAAACTGGTCGGGCATACTGACAATATTCGCTCCATCCTCATCTCGGATGATGCTCGATACGTGAGTATCTATTTCCTTGTATGCACTGGCTCATATTGTTCTCCTTATTAGCTACTTACGGCTTCCGCCGATGCGTCAATCAAGCTTTGGTCCCTAGCCAGCGCTCAAAGGTGCCTACATACATTTTCCTACCATACAGACTCTGTATGGTCACTCTTTTCGAGTCACCCATCACTTGAGATATTCTACTCGGGTGACCGATCGGGCTCAGTGTGCCGGGTAGATATGGAACGCTGTGCAGACGTCTCCGAAGGAGAGTGCATCTTTCTCTGCAAGGAAACTCCGAGTAGCGATGGAGGTATCGGCTCTGAGGGTATCAACAAGCTTATCGCAATGGACGACAATCTCGTTTGGACCGCAACCGCGAGTTCGACCATCAAGCGCTGGCGGGTTCCCGGTCAAAGAACAGGGAGACTGGGCGATTTAGTCAGCCCTGGATTTGAAGCAGACCACGAAAGCCCAGCGATGACACCAATACATGGCCGCCCGTCGGTCTCCCCATTTAGTGGTTTCTCTCAAGAGACACAACCAAGTGCCATCCTGACGCGGAAGCACGACTCCTTCACGAACAAGGATGCATGGTACCGCTCTGAATCCCCGGTCTCAATTTCCGATCCTCCATCACGACGCGCCGAGTCCCCGTCATTGTTCCCCGTGCGATCTCCAAAACGATCTAGCCATTTATCGTACACAGTCGCCATTCCAGGACCATTTGCCTCTGATGCTTCATTGCATAGTCCCATTCCCCAGTGGACAGGTTCTCCCCCTGGAACGGGGGCGGATTCGACACTCTATGGCATCCCCTTCCAGAGCTTGATCAAGCTAGCCTCCCCTTCAGACTCGTACTCTCTAGGCTCGCCGATCCTTACCCGAGGAAGGGATCCCGACGTGGCTACACTTTACTCTGCGGCGTCGATTCGTTCTGTGCCTGGACCATTAAGACACTTTCCTGCCCTGAGAACACCAAACGAGGTAGCCAAGGCTCAGAATTTGTATCCTCTCCGACAATCCCTTACGTCTCATGAATCGGTGTCTGCTGCTGCAGTCCTTGCCAGTCCTGGTCACCATACAGCACGCTTCACTAATGGTCTCCCAGAAGAGGCTGAGGACGCTGCACGGGTAGCATACGAGAACAGAGAGATTGCCGCCAATGCAATTCCTCTCTATGAAAAGCCAGACGACATCATCGAAGGGACTCGAGGAATAGTCCGATCAGTCGTATTGAACGACAGATGGCACTCGTTGACCGTTGACACTCGCGGTCAAGTCGGCGTCTGGGATATCATCCGAGGACAGTGTCTCGGGGTATTCGAAAGGGAAGATGTTGAGACCATGATGCACGGATCGTCTATGGAAGGTCGTGAATACGACGAGCGGAAGTGGAGCCCGCGAGAGGCGTTGGAGGCGGTGAGGGAACGAATCGAGGGGGAAGCAGTTGTCTCCTCCTGGTGCACCGTTGATAGCAGTATCGGAAATTTAATGGTACACGTACAATATCCACAGTGCTTCGATGGGGAAATCTATGCGGACGAAGCAGGCTATGGGAGTGAACGGCCTTTCGACGAGGATACGAGACGTAAGTCCTGCTAATATCGATAATGAACTGTTTACACTAACATCCTACTTACAGTAAATATCGGCAAGTGGATATTGGGCAACCTTTTTGCCCCGTTTGTGCAACAGCAAATACAAACAATCTCACCTAGCCAGGCGATGTCACCCACAGCCTTATCCACGACGGCCCCTGGTACCGTCTCCCTGGAGTCCCCTTCATCGGGGCGTGCATATCGCTTATTGAACCCGGGATATCTAGCAAGTGAAGCTTCTCAGCGCGTTCGGTCTATTTCAGAGATCACAGCGTCTCAACCAGCCCACAGTATTGTGGCAGCTCTAGCAACTGGGCCGCTCACTCCTGCCATACTGCCTGACTTCCCCCAGAATGGAATCATTAGAGCTTTCGCTGAAGACCAGACTCGCACCTTAGACGGCCCGTTAACACCTATACCCCAATCGCCTTTGCCATCTCCTCCAATCAACGCTGGAAGCCCGACACCCAAAGGGTTATCTGGGCAATCCCAGACTTCCGACGACGGGGATTATTTCTTGGCAAGGAATCAAGGAAACGAAAAAGAGAAGGAGAAAGCTGAAAGTGGTGAAGGGGCTCTAGCAAGCCTGGGAGTAGTCCTTTCACCACCCATATCAGGCAGTGCCGGCGGTGGCTTCATAGGAAGATTACGCGCCTTAGGTAAATCTTCCGGCATCAACGCTCATCTGAAGAAACCTACGTCAGAGACCAGTGAACCGGAAGGGCCGACATTGGGTCCAACCACAGGAGATCAGGAAAAGGTTGCCGAAGTTAAACCCCCAAGCCCAACAATCCTAAGTATTCTGTTATCAAGGCCCTTAAACCGGCCACCTTCTAGCGACGTCCCACCTGTCTCCCTCTCTCCGCTGACTAATATCATGCTCTCTGAGGCATACAGCGAGGCTGCCAGTGGTTGGAAGTCAACTTATCAAGGGATTTATGGAATGCAAGCCAGTGAAGAGGGTATGGTTGCCTTGGAACGCGAGGTGCCGGAGTGGGTTCTGGAGTTCCTCTTAGCCAATACAGTAAATGGCATCGTTGGTGGAGGTGGTGTGGGTCATTCCCAAAAATTTAGCTTCCTCGTTGTTCCTTGGAAAGGCGCTAAAGCAGACGATCAACAGTCCTTACCCGAACTACTCACCAGGTATGTCTCTGTCGCTCCAATTCATGTTCACAATCACAATTCCTCTTAGCCAAAACCGCTTGACAGCCAGTAAACACCTGCGCGTCAGAAAAATACTCCTCTATGTGAGCAGGCCAGGGGTTGTGATCGAAGCGAGCTAAACCATGATCCAGATTAAAGACAAAGTCGACTCAATAGAAGCCAAACAGGCCGAAAAACAGGGGCAATACGAGAAGCGTTCTTCATCTCGCAACTCGAGGACGTCCCGGTCGTCGCGGGACGGTCCATCTGCGCATTCGAACCAACAATCTCCACCTGAGCCTCCTGGCCTCCCGGTGCCTGCTTCTACTCTCCATATGGTGCATACTGGAACCGCATCTCAAGTCCAACATTCTCAGGCCAAGAGTAGCTCACGTACACAACGGCCTTCGTCATCGTCCTCAACCAAGAGCGGGGTGACAGGAAATCGAAGGTCTTCTGACACGAAAAGCCTCGTAGATGGTAAAGAAAAGACACCGGCAAGGCGGGCTGAGCAACTCTATGAGCTTCTATGTAATGGGGTATTGATACCAAACGACATGACCCTCGCGGCTGTCAAGCAGTTCATGTGGAGGAAAGGAGGAGAGCTGGTAATGGAATACAGGAGGAAGCAGTCACGGCGATCTCCTTCATAGTCGTCACTGCTTGTGTACAT
>Ga0307513_10011817_pt1 | contig 10821 bp, 7 predicted proteins | sample 15_EM_MG_FD_202174 | JGI IMG/M metagenome (GOLD analysis project Ga0307513, IMG submission 202174) | Populus trichocarpa ectomycorrhiza microbial communities from riparian zone in the Pacific Northwest, United States - 15_EM | ecosystem: Host-associated > Plants > Roots > Unclassified | place...
GGTGGAAGGCGGAGACGCTCATGCCCGCCGTCCGCGCGACCTCCTCGACGCGGAAGCGCTGCGTGTAGTTGTCGCGGATCCAGCGGATGGCGCGGGCGATGTGGCTGTGGCTGCTGTCCGGGAGGCCGAGCTGGCGGACGATGGCGCCCTGTTCGCCGGTGATGAGCCGCCAGAGGATCTCGCGTTTGATGAGCGGCGCGAGCACGGGGATGTCGCCGGGGCGGTCGAGCAGGCGCAGCAGGCGGACGACGGCGTCGAGCAGGTCGGGAGGGGTGGTGCTGACCGCGATGCCGGGCGGAGGTGTGCCGTTGCGGCTCACCGGCAGGGCGTCCGGGGCGCCTTGCAGCAGGATCTCGGCGATCGTGGCCGGATCCAGGGTTATCCCGACGCCGAGGCCCGGCTGGTCCGGGCTGGCCTGGCTGAAGTGGCTGGTGACCGGCAGTTCGACCGAGGCGACGAGGTACTGGCCGGTCCCGTACTCGTACACGCGTTCGCCTAGGCCGCAGCGCTTGGTGCCCTGGGCGATCACGACCAGCACCTTGCCGTACGTGGTCGGGGCCGGCGGGTACGGCCACTTCGTCTTCATGATGAGGACGTCGTCGAGCGCGGTCCGCAGGTCTGGGCGGGCGTGGCGGGCGAGCAGGTCCCGAAGCTCGTCGAGGGACATGACGCGATTCAACCACCCGGGGCCGCGCCGAAGGGGCCTCCAGCGCCTTGTCGCGGTCGCCGGGCCGGCGGTGCGGTCAGTCGTGGGTGGGAAAGGCGAGTGCCAGGCCGCTGGACGGGGACCGCGCCGGATCGGCCCAGCGGCTCGTCACCACCTTGCCACGGGTGTAGAAGTGGACGCCCTCGACGCCGTGCGCGTGGCTGTCGCCGAAGAGTGAGGCCTTCCAGCCGCCGAAGGAGTAGTAGGCCATCGGCACCGGGATCGGCACGTTGATGCCGATCATCCCGACCTGTACGTCCTGCTCGAAGTCGCGGGCCACGCCGCCGTCCCTTGTGAACAGTGCCACCCCGTTGCCGTACGGGTTGGCGTTCACGAGGTCCAGCGCCTGCTGGTACGTGTCCACCCGGACCACGCTCAGCACCGGGCCGAAGATCTCCTCGGTGTAGACGCTCATGCCGGCGGTGACGTTGTCGAACATGGTGGGGCCGAGCCAGAACCCCTCCGGGCGCCCCTCGACCGCCAGCGACCGCCCGTCGACGACGAGCGTGGCGCCGGCCGTGACGCCTTCGTCCACAAAGGAGAAGACCTTGTCGCGGTGTGCCTTCGTGACGAGTGGGCCCATGTCGCAGCCGAGGGTGCCGTCGCCGACGCGCAGCTTGGACATGCGCGCGGCGATCCGGTCCACGAGGTCGTCCGCGATGGGGCCGACGGCGACCAGCACGCTGATGGCCATGCACCGCTCGCCGGCGGAGCCGAACCCCGCGTTGACCGCCGAGTCAGCGGCGAGGTCGAGGTCGGCGTCGGGCAGTACCAGCATGTGGTTCTTCGCTCCGCCGAGGGCCTGTACGCGCTTGCCGTTCGCGGTCGCGCGTTCGTAGACGTAGCGGGCGATCGGGGTCGAGCCGACGAAGCTGATCGCCGCGACGTCCGGCGAGTCGAGCAGCGCGTCGACGGCCACCTTGTCGCCCTGCAGGACGTTGAAGACGCCGTCGGGCAGGCCGGCCTCCCGCCACAGCTCGGCGACCCAGACGAGCGCGGAGGGATCCTTCTCGCTGGGCTTGACGACGACCGTGTTGCCGGCGGCGATCGCGATCGGGAAGAACCACATCGGCACCATGGCCGGGAAGTTGAACGGGCTGATGATGCCGACGACGCCGAGCGGCTGGCGCTTGGAGTGCACGTTGATCCCGGTCGACACGCCCTCGGAGAAGGAACCCTTGAGCAGGTGTGGCAGGCCGCAGGCGAACTCGACCACCTCCAGCCCGCGGGTGACCTCGCCGACCGCGTCGTCCAGTACCTTGCCGTGCTCGGCCGTGATGATGGCCGCCAGGTCCCGCTTGCGTGCGTTGAGTAGCTCGCGGAAGCGGAAGACGACGCGGGTGCGCGCGGTGAGCGAGGTACGCGACCAGGACCGCGCCGCGCGCTTGGCCGCGGCGATGACGTGCCGGGCGTCGGACTCGTCGGCGAGGCGGACCGACGCGGTCACCTCGCCGGTGGCGGGATTGGTCACTTCTCCGCGGCGGGTGGAGGAGCCGGCGTACGGCGCGTTGTCCGCCCAGTGTTCGACGAGGTTCATGTGCCCATCGTTGGCGACGCGGCGGGAGTGGACAACGGGCACAGTGTCGATCGTGCAGCAAGATCACCGACAGCCTGTCAAGCCCTTGACAGGTGCGCTCACCTGCTATTACGTTGCCGACAGGTTTTAATACAGCAGTCTTACTACAAAGAGTGTGGCGCGTTCCGGTACGTGCGGGTCGGTGGTTGTCCGCTGGCCACTTAATGCTGCTTGATCGGCGATAACCCATTTGTGGGAGGGGCAACCATGTCCTCGCGTCAGATATCCGTGTCCTCCGAACGGCCCATGGTCACGCGCCGTTCCTTTCTGCGTCTGGCCGGTGCCGCCGGCGCCGCCGCCACCGTCCCGGGCCTGGCTGCCTGTGGTGACGACGACGGCGGGTCGTCCGGCGGCGGCTCCGGGGGCAAGAAGACCGTCGTCGTCGCCAGCTGGCACTGGAAAGAGACCGGCGGGATGGAGAAGTGGTGGGCGCTGTGCAAGCAGCGCTTCCAGGATCAGCACCCGAACATCACCATCGAGGAGCGGTACGTCCCGTACAACAACTACTTCAACCAGGCGTATGTCGAGATGGGCACGGGCAACCCGGCCGACATCTACAGCATCGCCCAGCCGGCCAGCTACGTCATGATGCGCAACGGCCTGGTGGAGCCGCTCAACCAGTACCTGGAGGGCACGTCGATCCGGCAGGACTTCTCCCCGGTCATCGACACCGAGCCCTGCTCCACGGACGGGCAGATCTACGTACTGCCGATGAACCAGGTCACCGGCGCCTACCTGTACTACGACAAGCGCTGGCTGGAGCAGGCCGGCGTCGCGGTGCCGACCACGCCGGACGCCTACTTCGCGGCCGCCCAGAAGCTCGCCGGCGGCGGGAAGTTCGGCGGCCTGCTGGACACCAGCACCGCCGACTCGCTCTACCAGCAGCTGCTGATGACGACGATCGGCTTCGGCGGGCTCTGGTGGGACCGCGAGAAGGGCGGCCCGACCGTCACCACCCCCGAGGTGGTCCAGGCGATGACCTGGTACAAGTCCGTCATCGACTCGGGCGTCGTGCCCAAGCAGGCCGACTACATCTCGCACAACCAGCTCTTCTTCGAGGGGCGCGGCGCGATGATGTGGAACGGCACGTTCTCCCTGCCCCAGATCCAGCAGAACAACCCCGACCTCGCCGCGAACCTCGGCGTCGCGCCGCTTCCCTGGCAGAACGGGCGCACCTGGCTCAGCATCCTCGGCTGCGTGATCGCCAAGAACAGCAAGACCAAGGACGAGGCGTGGCAGTTCCTGCAGTTCATGGGGAGCAAGGAGATGCAGACCGAGTTCCTCAACCTCACCAACACGCCGACCAGCTTCAACCTCGAGATCAGCGACGAGCTGAAGGCGAAGATGCCGCACCTGGAGGTGTTCCGCTCGCCGCTTTCGACCGAGCCGTTCCTGTACCGGGCGCCGAAGGGCATGGAGGACAAGGCGGCGCAGTTCTTCAAGATCTTCACGGACGGGGCGCAGAAGTTCCTGTACGGCAGCGCCGGCATCGAGCCGACCCTCGCCGACGTGCAGAAGAAACTCGAAGCCCTCGCCTGACCGGGCCAGCGCCATCGCGTTCGACCTCGTACCCCACACGGAGTTGTCATGACTGTTGGAACGGTTGACCGCCAGCTGCGCGACCGGGCGGCCCGCGTCCTCCCGGGCGGGATGTACGGCCACCAGAACGCGAAGCTGCTGAGCCCGGACCATCCACAGTTCTTCGCGCGGGGGAGCGGCGCCCGGGTCTGGGACGCCGACGGCACCGAGTACGTCGATCTCATGTGCAGCTGGGGCCCGATCGTGCTGGGCCACCAGCACGAGGGGGTACAGCGCGCGGTCCGCGCCCAGATGGAGAAGGCCGAGTGCCTCAACGGCCCGACCGACGTGCTGGTCGAGCTCTCCGAGCTGCTGGTCGACACGGTGGCGCACGCGCGGTGGGCGCTGTTCGCCAAGAACGGCACGGACGCGACGACGACGGCGGTCACGATCGCGCGGGCGGCCACCGGCCGGGACAAGATCCTGGTGGCCAAGGGCGCCTACCACGGGTCCGCGCCGTGGTGCACGCCCGGCCCCGCCGGGGTCACCGCCGAAGACCGGGTCAACGTGGTCAAGTTCGAGTACAACGACCTGGACAGCGTGCGGGCGGCGGTCGCCGAGGCGGGTGCCGGCAATGTCGCGGCGATCGTCGTCTGCCCGCTGCGGCACGACACGTTCCGGGACCAGGAGCTGGTGGAACCGGCGTTCGCGATCGGGCTGCGGGCCATCTGCGACACGATCGGCGCCGCACTCGTCCTCGACGAGGTCCGCGCCGGGCTCCGTCTCGACCTGGCCGGTAGCTGGGAGTCGCACGGCGTCCGGCCCGACCTGAGCGCGTGGAGCAAGGCGATCGCGAACGGGCACGCGCTGGCCTGCGTCCTGGGCACCGACGCGCTGCGCGAGGCCGCGTCGTCGATCTACGTCACCGGTTCGTTCTGGATGGCCGCCACCTCGATGGCCGCCGCGGTCGCCACGATCAGCGCCATCCGCGACGACGACGGCATCGCCTCGATGCACCGTGCCGGCTCGCGGCTCCGCGACGGTCTGGAGGCGCAGGCCAAGTCGCACGGCTTCGACGTGCGGTGCAGCGGGCCGGCGCAGCTGCCGTTCCTCACCTTCGCCGGGGACACCGACTTCGCGCTGGCCCGGGAGTGGGCGGCCGGGTGCGCGCGCAACGGCGTGTACCTCCATCCCACCCACAACTGGTTCATCGGCGCCGCGCACACCGACGCCGACATCGACCGGGCGCTGGACGGCACCGACGCCGCGTTCGCCGCGCTGGCCGGGGCGGACCGTGCCGCCTGACCTGGACCGGGCCGCCGCCGACCTGGTCGCGTACGGGCGGCGCGTGGTCGAGGCCGGGCTGGTGATCGGGGCGTCCGGCAATCTCAGCGTGCGCGCCGGCGACCGGATCGTGGTCAGCCCGCGCGGCGTACCCCTCGACGGGCTGACCGCCGAGGACTGCCCGGTCGTCTCGCTCGACGGGCGGCTGCTGCGCGGCGAGCGGGAGCCCTCCTCCGAGACGCCCATGCACCTGGCGGTCTACGCCGGCACCGACGCCGGGGCGGTCGTGCACACCCACTCGACCGTCGCGACAGCACTGTCCACTGTGCTCACCGAGCTGCCGGCGTTGCACTACAACGTCGTCGACCTCGGTGGCCCGCTGCGCGTCGCGGAGTACGCGACGTTCGGCACCGACGAGCTGGCCGCCAACGTGCTCGCGGCGCTGCGCGACCGGCGGGCGGCGCTGATGGCCAACCACGGCACCATCGCGTACGGGCGGGACCTGCCCGAGGCGTTCCGCCGGGCGCGGCTCGTGGAGTGGCTGTGCGCCGTCTACCACCAGGCCCGGCAGGTGGGCGAGCCGGTCGCGCTGACCGAGGAGCAGCTCGACGCGGTACGCGCCCGCGGTCCTGTGCTGCGGTACCTGCGCGAGGGGACGGCCTGACGTGGATGTCCTCTGCCTCGGGGCGTACATCCTCGACGTGCTCGGCCGCCCGATCGAGGAGCTGCCGAAGACCCAGAACAGCGTGCTGATCGACGAGATCCGGCTGACCGCCGCCGGTACCGCCGGGGGCACCAGCGTCGACCTCGCCCGGCTCGGGCTGACGGTGGTCGCGGCCGGCGCGATCGGGGACGACGAGGCCGGCGAGTTTCTCACCATGCTGCTGCGCCGCCACGGCGTCGACACCGGCCACCTCGCGGTCAAGCCCGGCCTGCGGACCGCGACGACGATGCTGCCGATCCGCTCGGACGGTACCCGGGCCGCCTGGCACATGCGTGGCGCCAACGCCGTCTTCGGCGCCGCCGACGTGCCGCGACACCTGCTCGAGGATGTGCGGTTCGTACACTTCGGCGGGGTCGGCGCGCTGCCCGGCCTGGACGGCCCGGACTGCGTGTCGCTGCTGGCCGCCGCCCGACGCGCGGGCCGCACGGTGACCGCAGACTGCCTCGGCTTCAAGCGCGCCGACACCGCCGAGCTGCTCGCCGGCTATCTGCCCTATGTGGACGTGTTCCTGCCCAACGACGAGGAGGCGCTGCTCATCACCGGCGCGTCCGGCGTGGCGGAGGCGGCCGCGGAGTTCCGGCGGATGGGCGCGGCGGCGGTCATCGTGACCATGGGGGCGCAGGGTTGCCTGATCTCCACCGCGCAGGGGGACCGCCGGCTGCCCGCCTTCGACGTACCGGCCGTCGACGCCACCGGCTGCGGGGACGCCTTCACCGCCGGGGTGATCGCCGGGCTGGCCCAGGGCTGGCCGCTGGAACGGGCGGCCGAGCTCGGCACCGCGGCCGCCTCCCTGACCGTGCAGGGGCTCGGCTCCGACGCCGGAAACCTCTCCCTGGCCCGGGTGCTCGACCATCTCGCGTCGGCGCCTCGACGGCGGCTGACCTGATGACCAGGCATGTTACCCTCGCTTGGCTTCCGGCCGTGTGCACCGCTCCCACGGCCCCAGATCGCGGAGGACCGACCGGGTTCGCGGCCGCCCGCCGCCGTTACCGTGCACCACCCGGAGGAGGCACCCCCGATGCCTAAGATCGTCGACCACGAGCAGCGGCGCCAGGAGCTGCTCGACGCCATGGCGAGGGTGATCGTCCGCGCGGGCATCGAGGGCGCCACGACCCGCGCCATCGCCAAGGAGTCCGGCTGGTCCACCGGGTCGCTGGCGCACTACTTCTCCGACCGGGACGACATCCTCTCCTCGGTGCTGCGCTACTCGCACGAGCGGATCAAGGCGCGCTGGGCGGAGAAGCTCGCCGACCTGCACGGCTTGGCGGCGCTGCGCGAGCTGATCCTCGACAACGTGCCGCTGGACGAGGAGCGGCAGGCCGAGACGCGGCTGGAGATGGTCTTCTGGAGCCAGGCGCTCAACAGTGCCGAGCTGCTGGAGATCCAGCGCACCGAGGCGTCCGACCTGTACGACAACGTGCGGCGGGTGGTCGAGGAGGCGCAGGGCGCGGGCGAGATCAACGAGACGGTGCCGGTCGAGGAGGCGACGGAGCGGATCCTCGCGCTCATCGACGGGTTCAGCCTGCACGCTTTGCTGTACGAGCGCCGGCTCACCAACGACATGATCGTCCGGATGGTCGATACCGAGCTGGCGCTGCTGCGTGCCGGTTACCCGGCGCCGGCCGACCACTGAGTCGACCCCGTCCCACCAGGTCTTTCTCCCCTTGACGCACCCCTCGCCGTAGTTATTATGAGCGTGTGAAATAAAAACGGCGAGGGAGGACGGGCGTTGACATATCTCGTCGGTGTCGACATCGGTGGCACGTTCACCGATGTCGTCCTGCTTGATCGCCAGACCGGCCGGTACGTCGTGCAGAAGCTGCTCACCACCACGGACGACCCCTCGCAGGCGGTCGCCGACGGGGTGGCGGCCGTGCTGACCGCCGGCGGCGTCCCGGTCGACGACCTCGACTACGTCGTGCACGGCACCACGCTGGTCGCCAACACGATCATCCAGCGTGAGGGGGCCCGGACCGCGCTGCTGGTCACCGCCGGCTTCGAGGACCTGCTCGAGATGCGGCGCGAGCAGCGGTACGACCCGTACGACCTCTTCGCCACCTTCCCCGACCCGCTCGTACCCGGCGAGCTGCGCATCCCGGTCACCGAGCGGCTGCTCGCCGACGGCTCGGTCCACCAGCCGCTGGACGAGGCGGACCTGCGGGCCCGGCTGCGCGAGCTGCGCGCCGCCGGCGTCGAGTCGGTCGCCATCTGCCTGCTGCACTCCTTTGTGGACCCTCGCCACGAGGAGCTGGCCCGGGAGATCGTGAAAGCCGAGCTGCCGGACGTGACCGTTAGCCTCTCCTCGGAGATCGTCCCGCAGTCCGGCGAGTACGAGCGGATGTCCACCACAGCGGCCAACGCGTACGTCCAGCCGGTGATGAGCCGCTACCTGGGTCGGCTGCAGGACCGCCTCACGGAGATGGGCGCACGCGGCGAGCTGTACCTGATGCTCTCCGACGGCGGGATCACCTCGGTGGAGAGCGCCCGCACGTTCCCCGTGCGACTGCTGGAGTCCGGCCCCGCCGCCGGCATCATCGCGGCCTGCAAGCTCGGCGAGCAGACCGGCGACGACCAGCTCGTCGCGTTCGACATGGGCGGCACCACGGCGAAGTTCTGCCTCGTCGACGGCGGCAAGCCACTGACCACATGGGACATGGAGGCGGCCCGGGTCAACCGGTTCCGCCGGGGCTCCGGCCTCCCGCTGCGCATCCCGTCCGTGGAGATGGTGGAGATCGGGCTCGGCGGCGGCAGCATCGCCCGCCGCGACGAGCTGGGGCTGCTCAAGGTCGGCCCGCAGAGCGCCGAGTCGGAGCCCGGACCGGCCTGCTACGGGCTCGGCGGGGAGCGGGCGACCGTGACCGACGCGCTGGTGGTGCTCGGCTACCTCGACCCCGAGTTCTTCCTCGGCGGGCGGATGTCGCTGGCCGTCGACGCGGCCCGCGCCGCCATCACCACCGACATCGCCGAGCCGCTGGGCATGCCCGTACCGGCGGCGGCGCTCGGCATCTACCAGATCACCTGCCAGCAGATGGCCGAGTCGGTCCGGATGCAGTTCGCCGAGCGGGGCAAGGACGCCCGCTCCTACGCCGTGGTCGCCACCGGCGGCGCCGGCCCCGCGCACGCCTGCGAGGTCGCGCGGGCGCTGAAGGTACCCAAGGTGGTCATCCCGCCCGCCGCCGGGATCATGTCCGCGGCCGGGCTGCTGATGGCGCCGTTCGCGTTCTCGCTGCAGCAGAGCTTCGCCGCCACGCTCGCCGAGGCCGACCCGGCGGAGGTCACCGCCGTGCTGGAGAAGCTGACCGCCCAGGGCCGCCAGATCATGGCCGACGCCGGCGTATCCCCGGACCGGGCGGAGGTCACCTGGTCCCTGGACCTCAAGTACGCCGGCCAGAAGCGCACCGTCGAGGTGCCGCTGCGCGAGCGCCGCTTCGAGCCGGCCGGCCTGCCCGGCGTGGTCGAAGACTTCGAAGCCATCTACGCCGTCTACCACGGCCGCCCCAACCGGGCGCTCGACACCGTCATCCAGTCGCTCACCGCCCGCGTCACCGGCCCGGCGGGCGCAGGCTGGCTCGGCGAGCGGGCGAGCGCGCCGGCGGCGAAGACCACGCGGAGCCGCCCGGCCTGGTTCGTGGGGCACCCGGAGGCGATCGACTGCCCGGTGTACCAGCGCGGCGACCTCACACCGGGGGAGCGGCGCTCCGGGCCGGCGATCATCGAGGACGCCGAGAGCACCGCGGTCATCGGCCCGCGCGACGCCTTCCACCTCGACGAGGACCGCAACATCATCGTGGCCATCAACGCCGGCGAACGGACGGACGCATGACAGCGCTAGACGACGCGCAGGGTGGCGGCGCGAGCGCCGCCCCAGTGATCAAAGCTCCGCTCAAGTCGCTAGAACGACTTCAGCGGAGCTCTGATCACGGAGACCTCGACGACATCCAGCTCGAGGTCGCGTGGAACAGGCTGGTGTCCATCTGCGACGAGGGAGCCACCGCGCTGCAGCGGGCCTCGGTGTCGGTCATCATCGGCGAGGTATTCGACTTCAGCATGGCGATCGTCGACCTCGACGGTGACGCGCTGGCCTTCGCCAACCGCAGCATCTCGCTCTTCAACGGCTCGATGGGGATCACCGCCCGCGCGGTGCTCGACAGGTTTCCGGTCGAGGCGATGCGGCCCGGCGACACGTACATCTGCAACGACCCGTGGCTGACCTCCGGGCACCTGCCGGACATCTTCCTGTGCAGCCCGGTCTTCCACCACGGCCGCGTGGTGGCCCTCGCGGCGAGCATCGGGCACGTCACCGACATCGGCGGGTCGCTCAAGAAGCTGGGTACGACCGAGGTCTTCGAGGAAGGGCTGCGCTTCCCGCCGATGCGGCTGCTCGTCGAGGGCGAGGAGAACGAGGACTTCTTCGACTTCGTCCGCTACAACACGCGTACCCCGGACATGGTGCTCAACGACTTCTACGCACAGGTGGGCGCCCACGAGGTGATCGGGCGGCACATCGGCGAACTGCTCGACGAGCTCAGCCACGACGACCTGACCACGCTGGCCGAGCGGGTCACCGGGCGCTCCGAGGCCGCGATGCGGGCCGCGATCGCCGCGCTCCCGTCCGGTACGTACACCGTCGAGGAGATGACCGACGGCGTGCTCGACCCGGCCCTCATCCGGGTCTCGGTCACGGTCACGCCGGAGGGTGAGCTGACCGTCGACTTCACCGGCTCGGCCGCCGAGTGCTCCGACGGCTCCATCAACTCGCCGTACGCGTGCACGTACTCGGAGACCGTCAGCATGATCCACACGGTCATGCTGCCCGGCGTGCCAGCGAATGCGGGCTGCTTCCGTCCGGTAAAGGTCGTCGCGCCGGAGGGCTCGCTCTTCAACGCCCGCCCCGGCATGGCGGTCAACGCCCGTACCCGGGCGGTCTTCCGGGCCGACGCGATCCTGCTGCAGGTGCTCGGCCAGGCCGCGCCCGACCGGGTCATGGCCTCGCCCGGCCTCGCCGGGCACTAC
>Ga0307513_10011818_pt1 | contig 10820 bp, 11 predicted proteins | sample 15_EM_MG_FD_202174 | JGI IMG/M metagenome (GOLD analysis project Ga0307513, IMG submission 202174) | Populus trichocarpa ectomycorrhiza microbial communities from riparian zone in the Pacific Northwest, United States - 15_EM | ecosystem: Host-associated > Plants > Roots > Unclassified | place...
CGCAAGTGCATAGTCATGTGAGAACTATGAGTCAAGTAACGTCATAGTGTGAAATCCAACATACCTTATGACTCATAAGTATGAGTCATGTGAAATCTGCCTTGCTTAGTCACGATTTGTGACAGTGGAGAACATACACCACTCGGGACTCTCTCGTATAACCGCCTATTATCTATGGAGAGGCCTCGCACCCTCAACCAGACGCAATTACGAAAGCCCTAGATCCTGTTTTGGGCTTTTCTGCAAGCTCTCCAACTTCCGCAACCACGACGGAGGATGCTTCCCAGCCCAAGTTACCGGGCCAATCGAGTGGTTGCGCCCCTTGGCCGGAACTGTCAAAGTCAAGACTATGAAGTTATATCTTTCCGGTCTTAAATCATATCATTTGGATCTTGGTATCGAGTATACTGCATTCAGTGACCCAAGACTGGAACGGACTATTCAAGGAATTAAGCGGGATCACAACAAACGCGAACGTAGAGTTCGCACACCACTTACTCGCCCTGCATTGCTCCGCATTCTCTGCCACCTCTCTGCCGCTAATTACCATCATATAGTACTGCATTCTGCCTTTACTCTAGCATTTGCAGGATTTTTGAGAGTTGGTGAATTCACATATCGGGAGACCGATATGCATTTAGGAGTATCATACTCCAAGTGGTATCTAACTAAACACAGTATCAGAATGGCAGAGGACGAGATGTATATGGAATTAACACTCCCGGCATCTAAAACAGACCCATTTCGCAAGGGAATGACACTTACAATCGCAGCTAGCAGTGATATTGGATGTCCTGTCCGGGCTATGAATCGTCTTCAGCCAACCGACCACCACCGATCACCAGCCTCGCCACTATTTTGCATCGGCCGATACCAGCAACAAGCCTTCACCCGCGAACATGTTGTCAAAAGCCTCCAAGACTTGGCGATTACGGCGGGGCTTGAACAGGGAGCCTGGAACGGTCATTGTTTCGGCAGAGGCGCTGCTACCTGGGCAGCAGAGATGGGCATACCAGAAGGCGACATCCAAATACTGGGTAGATGGTGATCCGATGCCTATAAGGTATACATCGAGTACTCGAGGAATGACCGGATCTCAGTATCCAAGCGCTTTCAGCATGGACTGCACAGAGGGCTCAGGTAATCCAACAGCCCAGCTGGCCTCATCTCGGGCGACAGACGTTACCTTCTTAACGGCAGGATAGGACACAGTCCAGCGGCTGCCTCTTACTGGGATCCTTACGCGGTAACGATCTCCCAAGGCAAGGGCAGCGGTCACCTCACCAATTCCTCCTCAGTGGATCAAGCGGACCTAGATGCGAGCGAACAGCACACTTCTGTATTTCCTTTATCGTTATCCGTTTTTCTTTTCTTTCTAAGCTTATTTCTTCTTGTTTAATTTATGTCAAATGAATGGGTTCTGGCTTCCGGAAATTGGATGGTGGGTTGGAACAACCCAATGCCAATTGGGAAAGCCCAATGGACAGCGCGGGGAGCACGGGTTCGGCTGCAGGGAATGGCGGAAAAAAGTATATCCGGTTGCTGGGACAGTGGGGGTCATAGCTCAGAAGCTATAGGTCCGTGGACCCCCTAGACATATCCCACAGCAGAATCCCGTGCCTACGACATCACTACCCTCTCTACACCTCGCGGTTATTAGTCCCTATACCACGCGTTCTTTAGTTCCTTACATCTCGTGTTCTTCATGCCCACCCACTCCCCCTCACATACGTCCTAATGCGCCCTCATTGCCATTGGGGATACTTCGGCGGTAACGATCTCCCAAGGCAAGGGTAGCGGTCACCTCACCAATTCCTCCTCAGTGGATCAAGCGGACCTAGATGCGAGCGAACAGCACACTTCTGTATTTCCTTTATCGTTATCAGTTTTACTTTTCTTTCTAAGCTTATTTCTTCTTGTTTAATATATCTCAAATGAATGGGTTCTGGCTTCGGGAAATTGGATAACTTAAGAATGCTACTATTCTCTTTTCCCATGAAAAAAAACCCTCTTGCAAATATCTCTTACCGCGAAAGGATCTATCAGTGGGGATTGGAGAAGCAACAGGACTATTTTCGGAAGACTTGAGGATCACAGAGGGTTATCACTACATAGATAGTCCAACAAGCAGAGTATGTTGGAATTTTCTCTTCTATCTTTCCTTGTGGGATTGAATTTTGCTTGGTTCAAATTGAATTGATTATGGCTTGTGGAATTTGATTTCATCCGGGGGTTTTGTCTAGTGCACCGTTCGTGGCTCATGTATCCCAGAGGGTAACGTAGACCTATCGGCCCCAGGATTTATGTTTCCAGTACCGTACTGTAAAACCTCTGGAAATCTACCACCACCGCCAGACCTATTATCTCCTGGTCCGGAGGTGCAAGCCGCTGGGGAGATATGTAGAAAGAGGGAGAGGGGAAGGTTAGTGGATGCTGAGGGAGCTATCGGCGCTGTAGCGCACTTTGGGCACTTTGGACACTTTGGGCGGGGGGCTGGTAACAAGGTGTGTATTATGAATAAATACTTCTACATACCAATATGATACGCTAGGAATATAGGTACAGCACAAAGAGAATCCTAAGGAAACTAGGGGAGGGCAAAGAAACACAAGGGCCATACAGACAAGATTAATGAGGGGTTGGTACAACCCATTGCCAATTGGGCTAAGCATAGGGAAACCAGCCCGGAGGAATGGGATACTGTCTCGGAGGTCAGGGGAAAAAGGTTCACCCGGTTGCAGTGCCAGTGTGGGGTCAAAGCTCCAGGACAATGGGCCCGTGGACCCCCGTTACAATAGCTTCCCCCCAGCTCTCCCAGACCGCGACATCTCCATCCTTCCTAAAGCTCGCGTTTCTTATTGACAGCTCGCGTTCTTTATCCCACATTCTAAGCTCGGAACACGTCCGAAAAAGATACCGCACCTCTACCCTGACCAAATACACCCCTTGGCTACTCAAGTACTATGGCCCCCAGGAGAGCTCAAACACGCGGAAGCATCGCAAGACCAGTGGCACGACATTGAGCCACAGGAGGGATCAGAAAAAACACGTGTAGCTGACAAGCTCCGACTTGTTATGGCCAGCGATTAGAAGCCCCCTCACACACCACAGAGACAGAGGGAACCAATGAGCCTACAAGTAGTAGCGAAGAAACAGAGCCAAGCATTCCACAATATAGGCACTCACCCCCCCTAGCAAACCCAGGCCTGCCTCACCCCGGGTCACCCGTAACACCAAGCCAAGCTGCCAGCCGCTCTATATCTCCCGCACCCCCAGATACCCCAATTAGCCTACACACTATGCAGGCACTCCTTCGCTCTGATGAGCAGGACATAGTGGACAGAGTCGTCCTTCGACTGAGCTCACAACGCCCCTCACTACCCCACCAGACCACTTAGCCACCTCAACACAACCCAATTCATGCCAAAATCCCCGAGTTGGAAGGCCAGCTGGCACTCTTGAGAGATGTGGGTGAGAGGGAATGGAGAGCTCAGAGGGAACCAGAAGCACCCGGTATGTTCAACCCCAGCCAACTCCCAATCTTACCAGCAAGTGAGACCGCGTCTGGCATTGCAGACTCTGTAGAAGTACTATTCCCAGGCGTAGAATGAGCAACCCTCGTTCAGATAATTGAAAATCGATTCAAGCCAACAAACATCTATCGATTACTTGCAAGCGAAAAAGACCGTTCCGAATCACAGTGAACAGTGAGCATCTGGGGTATCGAGTTCGAGCAGGCTGAATGTGATGGCAAGGAGAGCGAATACAGAATGAGCAGCTGCTTCAAGGGATGGGCAGCCTACTGCAGAATCCTGGTAAAGCTATCCGCACAACCTCTTCAAGGGGATCTCGCCACAGGCCTTTCTATCTACACGATGAATGTGTAGGAGTTGCTCGAGAAGTATGCATGGGAGGGGGTAAAGGTTTACCACTTCCAATTCCACCAGAAAAGAGTGGCCAGCGGCAAAGGCATATACTTTGGAAGCGAATGGCGCTAGCTGGATAGCGAACTAATTGCCTCCAAATGCTTTGCACATCCAACTCCAAGAGCAACCTGGAATCAAGCCCAAAGAGTTGTAGCAGGTCCAATTCAAAAAACAAGCGAGCTTGCAATCAGAGAGATCGTCCCAAGCCAAGGCGGCTATAACCCCATGGCCTCCGTACAGCACTTCAGGGCCAACATAGGCACCTCACCGCTTTCACCTCAGACCTCCCGGAATTGGAATTACCGTGTGTGCAGGTCAACCCAGTGCCACTATCTCCACGGATTGATTACCTGTGGCAGCAGCCACCGTGCTCCCCAATGCTTTTCTGGGAATGCAGCTCTACCCTCACAACCTTATAATGGCCCTACACGGCGTTAGTAGCTTCCTGCGCTCCCTCAATGCCCCATCCCATACCTTTACCTGACCTTCTTCTGCCCCGATCCCATGCACAGTTTATACTATCGCTATCTCATGCTTATATTGACTCAACCAGTCAGCTCCAATCTTTCAAATGAACACAAGACAATCAGGCCGCAAGGCCTCTCTTATTCCCCCGCCTACTCTGCTGTTAGCAAACCACCACCCCGCCCCAATACACAAATTCACTACAAGCTCTTTACTTCGCACACTGCACCTATGCCAACAGGCTCGCTAAACATTCACGGATGGAAGAAACATATGAAACAGTTCCGGGACAAGCAAGTAGTCACTGCAATACTGGGTATAGGCGAATACGGGGATAGGATAGGATACGAGAGGCACCGTAGCGTAGCGACTATCTACTCTAACCTGGTGACAGGAAACACCGAAGCAGACCTCGTCAGTGCAGACATAGCAGCAGAGGCGATGAAGAACCGCTTGAATTTCTATTCTGATAATAGCACAAGCCTCCCTCCCCACTATACAGCTTCCCCACTCGGATTGACCGACAAATCTGATGGGAGCAAACGTCGAATCCACCATCTGTCATAGCCCCCGGGGTCTTCGACCTCAATAAATGGCGGAATCCCCGAGTCATATAGAACCATCCAATATAGTGGTATCGAAGAGGCAATTAGAGTAGTGCAAGAGTGGGGCAAAGGTTGTACCCTTGCTAAGCAGGACTTCGAGTCCACCTTTCCACATATACCAATATCACCAGATGACTCTCCACTCCTTGGTTTTCAGTGGCAAAATCGTTACTATTCTGAGCGCTTCCTCCCCTTCGGGCTGAGGACTGCACCCTACCTCTTCAACTTGTTTGCTGAGGTCTTTCATTGGATTCTCGACAGCGAGCTTCAACGCCAGAATCTCGCCGCATGTACGATCCACTACTTGGATGATTTTCTAATGGTATTGCCCCCCCACGCAAACTCAAAAGAATATACAGGAATGTTCTCCCACCTCTGCAGTGAGGTCGGGCTCACAATAAAAGTCTCGGAGAACGAGGAGGAAAATGTGGTCAGCTTCGCTGGCATAGAGTTTGATACTAAGGATATGTTAATCTGCTTGCCCACAAAGAAGCTTCTCAAAGCGTGGGCCTTGGTCAACGATGCCAGAAGACAAAAGTCCCTCTCCCTTCGCGAAATCCAGAAGATTACAGGATACCAGAACTTCGTCTCTACACTAACACCACTGGGACGAACCTTTCTCCACCGCCTTTACAACATGGAGGTATATTTCCCGGCTGGGAACCCGCATCATCGACGGCGGATATCTGCGGAAGCCAAAAGAGACCTGGTATGGTGGTCATAGGCACTGTCAGAGGCACCCTGAGAGGTCAATCGCGGTCACAAAAGGTAAGATTATCCGGGTCTGGTTGGACCCTCCTAGCACCAATGGACTTGGAGCCTTCTACCTTAGCCACAACCAAGACAAACCCGACCCGGATGCCGCATTCTCTATCCCCCTTCTCCGCTCTCTCGCGACCATCAGGGAACACATCAATACAACGGAAATGCGAGCAGTAGAACAGGTACTTCTACATTGGGGAAGCAAGTGAAGAGGGAAAACACTGGTAATGCATATAGACAACAAGGCAGTTGTTCACGCACTCAAGAACCAAACGATCCGTGGGGGATCCATGCACGTTTTGCGAAGATGCTTGCTACTCACAACCGAATATGACCTGGACTTGGAAGCGAGATGGATCTCTACCAAGGAAAATGCCTTGACGGACGCGCTCTTAAGGTCAGAATACTATAGGCTCGCTGACCTCGTACCACAGCTACTACAGCCAGCCAGCAGCCTCGCCCTACGTGGATTTCAAACATTCAGCAATCTGGACTTTCACAGGCAGCAGCCTACTACTTGTGACGGGGGCTAGCACCATCGACACGACCTAACTACGAAACCCCCCGATCCAGGTTTACAACCTTCTGCGCTCTCTGGAACTTCAGGCACGGAAACGGTGGATGCTTCCCGGCAAAGTCAACCGGGCTCATTGAATGGTTGTGTTCCCTTGCGGGCACAGCAAAAGTGCCAACTATGAAATTGTACCTTGCCGGAATCAAGTCCTACCAACTTGACCGGGGAATAGAGTGTACTGCTTTTGCAGACCCCCGTCACGAACGAACCATCCAGGGCATTAAGCGCGACCATAAGGAGGCTGAAACCCGCACAAGAACACCACTGACACGCCCTTGTTTACTCCGGATCCTCCGCTACCTCCCCGGCTTCACCTATAATGATCTAGTCGCCCGTGCCGCTTTCACACTCGCCTTTGCCGGATTCCTCACAGTGGGAGAGTTTACCTACCAGCCCACAGATAGCGTGCCTGAATACACATTCAAGAACTGGTTTATGGTCAACGACAGTATCAGGATGAGAGAGGGGGGCAGGTACATGGAAGTTATATTACCTGCCTCGAAAACAGACCCGTTTCGAAAGGGGATTACCCTTACCATTTCGGCCAGCGAAGACGATAGCTGTCCTGTAAAGGCCATGAGGCAATTCCTTGCTGTAGATACCGACAGGGCAGCTCATTCCCCACTGTTCTGTATTGGGCAACTCGAACAACAAGCTTTTACCAGAGAATACGTAGTCCAGAGACTACAACAGCTGGCACGCACAGCGGGCTTGGGTCAGGGAACTTGGAACGGACACAGCCTCCGAAGAGGGGCAGCCACATGGACAGCACGAGTCGGAATTTCTGAAGCCGAAATTCAAACGCTCAGCCGCTGGAGCTCTGATGCTTATCGGGCCTACATTGAGTACTCTGACAGGGAACGATCTCACTATCTAAGTGCTTCCAGACTACGCAAACCCCAGCCCGCCAGCCACAGGTGTGAGCCTGCCTCAATTTGGGTGGGAGATGTTACACACCGGACGGCAGGCCAATTCCAGCTATAGCCAGCCTACCTGCCTCGAACTGGGACATATCGGTAGTAACGATCTCCCGGGCAAGGGCTGCGACAACACCACCAACGCATCCGCCAGTGGAATTCTCTTGTTCTACTCTTCTCTATATTGCTCTCTTCTTGCTCCGTTGATTTCCTTCCGTTACTGTAACTAGAGTCTCTTCTAATACATCTCTTTGGCTTGGGAGAATTGGCTGGTATAAAACACCCCCGAATCTACTTGTACTAGGAGGCACTTGTTTCTACCCGCGAAGCACAACTCCGAACCATGCTCCCAGCCTGTAAATCAAGGTCACAGACTGACTTTTATTCTTGGGCGAGTATATTACAATACCAAAATGGGAATCTACCGTACCGGTACTGAATCAAGGGCAGTAGCAATCCTCCGTTCACAATATCCGGAAAGGGATGCAGGGTATTCCATGTCATCTTGGAACAATAACTCATCACGCGCGATGGTGTTGGCATGGTAAGAAATTATATATCATACCTGGAATTAACTGTCTGAATTTATACAAAATTGTCACAAAGCCCCACCTAAATATTGCATTAACTTAGGAATTAGCTAAGATGAAGACCAAGAGAGATGGTCACACCATAGGCAAGATCTAATGGGAGAAGGTAAAAATTGAGCGGTGAAAGGGAGAAAGAAGGTCGTTCAGCAAATGCTAGTTATATGCTTTTAAATTCGCAGATGTGCGATGATAAGACTAATAAATCCTACATGCGGTGATTATACTCGTAACTTTCTGAGTTTGTAAACACGAGTGCTATTGCATATGGGCAAAAACCTGCGGCTCCGGCTGATTTTTTGCCCATATGCAATATCAGTCGTGTTTACTAACGTCAGAAAATATGATTCCACTAGGGGCGAAAATATGTGTGAGAGGGATGAGGAGAGGCATAGGTGAGACACGCTAGGAGATAGATTCAGGTAGAATGTGTTAGAGGCGATGAGGAAATACTGGTTGCGTGTGGGGGGAATGATTGATTGGACTATGTTTGGATTAGGGTCAGTTTTACATAGAGGGGGGCGATGTTACAAGCTGTGGGGCGATATGGAGAGTGAATCCAAACGTCCAGATCTTCAAAATTACACAAGCTCGCATCTACGAAGGCCTTGCCAGAAACCCTCAGCGAAGTGATAGAAACATCATCGGGGGCGTGATCATGGAGGCGGAAGGAATATAAGTCCCCGGCTGGCGAGACGAGGGCAGCAGCTCTGAAGCTAAAAAATGGCAAACAATTAGTATTTCGCCAGCATCTGACGCTATTATACAATGGATGTGTTAAATTCAATGCCTTTGTTCATTGGTCTACGACGTTAGGGTTCGGGTTCTTCTGTCTTGTGTTTTTTTCTTACTATGATAGCGGACATGCAAGAGGCTCTTTTTGTTTCCCACTTTTACCATTTGCTTTCGTTCAAGGGTTTGCCTCGTTTATTTCCTTTCCAATTGTTCCTTATACTCTGCCCTGTCTCCCTTTCCTCCCTTCATCCCTTCCAAGGCGCCAGAATTGGATAAGTTAAATGCTTTGAAAGTTGACTTTATGAGGTTGATAAATCGAGAGGTGGAGCCGCTTCCAATGTGGTCACTCGCAAGACAATACCACGTTCGGGGAATATTTGGATCACCTGGGCAGCACAACCGGGCTCTCTGGCCAATTAGCAAGAGAAATCGGGTTTGATTGCCCGTTCGGATTGGTGTTTTTTCGCTTCTTCCACATATTATAATATCATATTGTGTTGTTCTGGAAATGCATATGTGTGTGCCTCGTATGCATTCCCACACTCTGATGATTTCCCTATGTTTACTTTTCTAAATAGTGTCTTTCTTTCTCTCCTTCTCCATCTTTTCTTTTCTTCTCTTCATCGAACGACTTTCTTCTCTTCCTCCTTCCCACCAACATATGGTTTGTTTGTCATATTTTCTTCTTCTCCTTTTCTTTCGTTCTGTTCTCTGAACGACTTCCTTCTCTTTTTCCTTCTTCCCACCACCATATAGTTTGTTTGTCCTTTCTGTTTTCGGCTAAAAGTTTCTCAATGCAGCGGAGGAAGCTTTATCGAGAGCTCGATGGTACCCGTGGGATTGGGTCCAATGCTAGTTTCTACGGTGCACGTTCTTGGATCGAAGGGTTGGATCTGGTGGTTGAGCTCTGCGGACATGTGGGATGTATTAACACACTCTGGTGCCCCCCCTCTGAAACCTGCTACGTTGTTGATAGGACTAATTAAGTGAAAAGCTAGTCCAGCAATGGCGAACTCCTAGCCTCCGACAGTGCGGACAGACTAGCCAACATCCACTCCGTATGTCCAGACTTCCCCATGAACATGCGCATAAACACGGGCTACATAGAGCATATCTTTAGCGTAAAGTTCATGCGGCACTCCTCCGACCGCCCGATACTCACGGCTGCCGGTGATGCCCAAGTCCGTATCTTCGAAGTTGAGTACCGGTCCGCGAGCTTGAACTCGGCGGCAAACAAATCGAATCAGCTCCCCCTTGCGCCCACACCGCCCGCCGAGCAGGACTCTTTCTTCAGGAAGCGGATTGCTGCCCGCCGTGATATTGTCCCGTTGAACCAGTATTCGTACACAGAGAACCAGCACAAGTCTACAAATACTATACCTCGCAGGTTAAGAGGATAGTTACTGAAGAGAATCCTTAGAGATTTCGGACCTGCTGCGGGAGTGGGGCTGTAAGCCAGTGGGATCATAGGGAGCCGAGTGGGTTCAATGCGAGGCCAGTTGGGAGCAGGAGTAGAGGTGTTAAGGGGCACTATGGCATGACCGTGATTGACGACAAGGACGAGGATGGGTTGGCTAGTCACATCGCGCCTCCGCCGATAAGTTACCGGAAGTGGGGGATTGAGCTACATATGGTTTCTTGTTCGACCAGCCAGCCGTTTTACATTGGGCTAGGTGGTCGGAATTTGCACCGCTCGTTACACGATAAGAGAATGTCTGGGAGGGATTTGGCAGCCGAGAGGGGTGCTGCCAGTGTTCCCAACCGTCCCGTCCGGACGCCAGGGCCCTGGCGTCCTATAGTCCCGTCCGTCCCGGGCAGGGTGGGTAAGGACGGCTGGGCACGGCGTCCGTCTTTTGTAAACACCCCAAGACTGTAGGTTGACGGGAGGGCCCTGCAGTCTTTTTTGGAAATGGTAACTTCCGGTAGGTACCTACCGTCCTGAGTAAGGACGGGGGTCACCTCTAGGTTATCTACCGTCCTGCATAATGACGGGCGTTACCTGTAGGTTACCTACCGTCCTGCATAAGGACGGGCGTCCCTTGAAGGTCAAGGAAGTGGAATGGGGTCAGGGTGCTCAGAACCAGGATCGGATATCACTGGAAGCATTGGTTGATTGATAGCTAAATTTGATACATAATAGTAGAGCCTAAGCTTCTCTTCATTAGAATAAAAATGTTTTACATCTTGATAACACTTACCTAATGCTCATGAAATTCGAAAATGAAACATAAACTAAGACACCTATAGGG
>Ga0307513_10011819_pt1 | contig 10820 bp, 9 predicted proteins | sample 15_EM_MG_FD_202174 | JGI IMG/M metagenome (GOLD analysis project Ga0307513, IMG submission 202174) | Populus trichocarpa ectomycorrhiza microbial communities from riparian zone in the Pacific Northwest, United States - 15_EM | ecosystem: Host-associated > Plants > Roots > Unclassified | place...
CGGGGTGTTTGATTTTTCCCATGACGAGGTGAAGCGGGCGGGATGACGTTTGCTTATAGGTTTTTTATCTCCATAGCTAGCGCTGCATGAGTCTTTTGTACCTTTAAACATAATAACGATTTGATTAAAAAAAAAAGAAAAAAAAAAACGACCAAGGGATAGGATCTTCACGCAACCATCTAAGTACATTTCTATACTTCAAGATATTGCAATACAATTATACTTTACTCTGTTTACACACATTCCTCCTCTACGAAGAGCCGACGCTCTAAGAACCCGAAGACTATTGTGATAGTCTCGACGGGCCGCCCGAACATAGAACTATTGTGATAGTTCTATCAAGCACGACCATCCACCCATTTTACTATTCGAAGAGATAATATCTCTCGACGACTCCCTCAAGACCAGCAAGCCAGTTCCGTACTATCTGAAGAGATAGTACTTCCATACACTCTACGTTAGAATAGGGATACGTACTTACTTAGGAATTAACTATCGTTGCCTGTTGCATACCTAATTACAATAGGATTGTTACATTTGGTTGCGTCACATCGCAACACCCAACGATAAAACGGCCCAACAACCTGTCGATCAGGAGATCGACCTCACACAAACAGAAATCGACCTAGAGGGATTAGGAGAAGCATTAGCCGAGTCTATTCAACACTCGAGAGCCGCAAGCTCCACAACAGATAGCGCAGAAGAAGGTTCGGACTCGGACGAAACGGACGCAGTACCTACAAGAAGAAATACGATGGCATCCACATCCACACCGAATCCAGACACGAAGGGCAAGGGAGGGGACCCGCCTTTACCATCCAACCTCACCCCGGATCAAATACAGCAGATCATTGGAGCCTTAACCGGGGGATCTGGAAACACGAAGAGGCCTAAAATTAAGGAACCCAGCACATTTCACGGCGAACGAGATCAACTCAGGGGCTGGCTGGCCCAGCTGTCAGTATACTTCAAAGGAGTGGGATGGGAATTCGAGTACAACAACGACAAAATTGTCTACGCTCTTAGCCTTCTGAGAGGTGACGCCTTGAAATGGGCTACGCCATACATCGAAAGACGACAGGATGTAACCTGGAGCAGTTGGGACGACTTTAAGAATGAATTGCAGGGGCAGTTTGGCGAAATCGACGAGCAAGGAGCCGCAAGAGCAAAACTCATGAGGATGGCTCAAGGATCAAAAGGAGCTACAGAATACTGAAACGAATATAGACTCATCGCCAGTCAGACAGGAATGGACGATGCAACCCTGACCGACCACCTAATGAGGGGATTTAAAACAGAACTCCAGGACGCATGGGGTATGGACGGATCGGACTCACAAGACCCACAATTCGTGGCCAACTGGGCCATCAAAAAAGAAACAAAGATGGCAGCCATCAAACACATGCGTCACGGGACAACCAGCAAAGAAAACACGGTCTCACCAGGGACCCCACGAAATCAAAATGGGACCTATCGACCTCAGAACGACAACCAGGGTGATCCAATGGAGTTGGATGCTACCCGAAGAAGGCCTGGGTTCAACATCTCGGCCAAAGAATACCAACGCAGAATGAGAAGCAATTTATGCCTCAAATGCGCTAAGCCGGGACATCGAGCGGCGGCATGCCGAAGCCAAGCCAACAGCAAGGAGGGAGCGACATGGGAACCAAGGAACAACAACAAAAAACAATGGAGACCACCAGCCAAAGCCAGGGAAATGCAGGCCGCAAAGGAAGACGAATCGGGAAACGACGAAAGTCCCCAGTAAGCAATGGTCTGAGGGACAGGACCAAACCAAAGCCCATTGAGATGAGGAACCTTTACGCGGCACTGAACAATACGGAAGCACTGAACAACGAAAATGACCATGTTATGGTCACGATACGACTACACGGCAAAAAAAGACAAATCACGATTAACGCGATGATCGACTCGGGAGCAACCGAGAACTTTATCGACAAAGGGTTTTGCAGCAAATACAACATCAGAACAATGCAAGCAAAAACGATAAGAGAAGTTTACCTGGCGGACGGTCGACCCAGCGCTATGGGACCAATTACCCATACAGCGAAAGTACCTATGGACATCGGCAGCCATAGGGAATTGGCGATTTTCCAAGTGGCAAAACTACCCAACCATGAGGTCATCCTCGGAATGCCATGGTTAAAGCAACACAGTCCCCGAATTGACTGGGGACAAGGAAAGATCACCTTCGAAAGCGAAAGGTGTACGACATGGTGCTTAAAGGAATCACCCACGGTATACGCAATACCAGAAGACGAAGCACGAGAAGAGAACTTGAAAGTCGAGTTCGGCGTCGCTCGAAGCAAGAAAGATCAGCGAGTCAAGGTTAAGAGACTTGACCCGCAAGCAAAGATACCGACTCGAGAATCGGCACACGCAGCAGGATACGACCTGTACGCAAACGAAAGCAAGACGATACCGGCCCGAGGACAAGAAGTTGTCCAAACCGGAATATCAATCACACCACCAAGATGAACCTATGGAAGGATAGCGCCAAGAAGCGGCATGGCAGTTAAACATCAGATTGCTGTCAATGCAGGGGTGATCGACTCCGACTATACTGGGGAAATCAAAGTGGTACTAGTCAACACGAGCAACCAAGACTATCAAGTCAAAAACGGAGACCGGGTAGCACGGCTCATCACGGAAAAAATAGTCGAAAGCGATTGTTACGAGGTCCAAACGCTCGAAGAAACCAACAGAGGACAACAAGGATTTGGAAGCACAGGAACTTCCAAGACACAGATCTGCGAGATCAGTGCTAGAGCTTTTGGAAAGTTTTACCGAAGACCTGACACAACTACCGGTATCCTCAAATACAGCAAAACAGAAGGACGCATAAGCCTAGAATCAGTCAACCTTAGCACCGAGCTAGCCATCAAAAGCGGGAAATATCAAAAACAACGGAAACTCGAAGAAATGGTGCCGCAAGAATATCATGAATACTTGGACGTATTCGAAGAATGAGAAAAAACTAAGCTACCACCTCACCGAACAGGAGTGGACCTGGAAATCAAACTCGAAGAAGGAGAAGGACTCCCGATCAAAAAGATATACGCACTTTCCCAGGACGAACTAAAGGAACTTTGGAACTATATCAAACAAAACGAGGAAAGAGGATGGATAAGAGAAACCTACTCGGACGGAGGATCTCCCATCATGTTTGTCAAAAAAAAGGATGGAAAACTTCGACTATGTGTCCACTACCGGGCACTCAATCATGTTACCAAAAAGGACCGATACCCTCTACCGCTCATAGGGGAAGCCCTGGATAGGCTACAAACGGCCAAATACTACACCAAGCTGGACATCAAGGATGCCTATCACAACGTTAGGATCAAGGAAGGAGACGAATGGAAAACAACCTTCACCACGAAATACGGCACGTACGAATACCTGGTTATTCCTTTCGGGCTAACCAACGCACCAGCGGCATTCCAAAGATGGATCAACAGAACCCTGCAGTCATATATCGACATATGCTGCATAGTATATCTGGATGATGTCCTAATATATTCGGACAACCTGGAACAACACCAAAAAGATGTGGCTGCCATTATCCGCGCCATACGGCAACAAGGAATGAAACTCAAACCCTCGAAATGCGAATTTCACCAAAGAGAAACAGAATACCTAGGATTTATCATCAACAACGAAGGAGTCAAAGTCGACCCTATCAAAACAGCGGCCATATGGGATTGGAAAGCACCTACCAACAAAAAAGGAATTCAGGAATTCATGGGATTTTGCAACTTTTACCGACGATTTATAAACGGATTCAGCAGAACAGCCAAACCGCTATACGATCGAACCAAGAAAGATGTCTCCTGGGAATGGGGAAACAAAGAGCAAACCGCCTTTGACGAGCTAAGACAGAAGTTATGTTCAACCCCAGTGTTGACATACTTCAAAGCGGGAAGACCATTGCTTGTCGAAACTGACGCCTCACAATATGTCTGCTCCGGCATATTGTCCCAACAGGACGAAGACGGAAAATGGAAACCAATAGCATACCGATCAAAGACGATGAAACCGGCCGAATGCAATTACGACGTACACCACAAAGAACTGTTAGCAATAGTTCAAGCGCTCAAGGAATGGAGGCGATCCCTTAAAGGAAGTGGACAACACTTTAGAGTCTTAACCGACCACCAGAACTTGATAAGATTTACGACCACCAAGGAGTTAACAGGACGGCAAATCCGATGGAGTGAAGTTTTGAGCGGCTTCGACTTCAAAATCGAATATCGACCAGGAAACGAAGGAGGCAAGCCAGATGCCTTAACTCGACGAAAAGCGGACATGCCACAGGAAGGAGATGAACGACTTACCCAGAAAGAAAGGATCCTCCTACCAAAAGAGAAATACTTCGACACCAGCATCCAGGAAATGGAAACAATGAGACTGGAAGAAACAAGCTACGAAGAACTTCATAAAGAGACGGCCCGAAACGAAGAAATTCAAACGATAAGGAAAGCTTTGGAACGAGGAGACCAGGAAATGAAGGGAGTGGCCTTAGGACTATGCCAATGGAAGGACGAATACCTATGGCACCAAGGAAGGATTTGGGTTCCCAACGAAGAAGGAATTCGGACCAACCTTATACGTCAACACCATGATATTCCACAAGCAGGACATGGAGGAACGGCAAAAACGACGGAGCTCCTACAACGCAAATACTATTGGCCTCATATGCGCAATACGATAAAACAATACGTCAGGAATTGCGACATTTGCCAAAGAACGAAGGTGGTACGACACGCACCTTATGGCCTGATGAAGCCAAATGAAGCCCCGGATCGACCATGGAAATCGATATCCATGGACTTCATCACGGACTTACCAAAATCAGAAGGAGATGACGCAATCCTGATCGTCATCGATCGACTCACAAAAATGGCTCATTTCGTACCATGCACTAAGGAAATAGACACGCGGCAATTCTCGGAACTCTTCATGAGGGAAATATTTCGACTGCATGGGCTACCTAAAGATATCATAACGGATCGAGGATCCATATTTACTTCCGATCTATGGAAGGAAATGACAAAACAACTAGGAATAGAAAGAAGATTGAGCACGGCATTTCACCCTCAAGCGGACAGACAGACGGAACGGACGAATTCCACTTTGGAACAATACCTCCGAGCATACGTCAATTATCAACAAGACAACTGGAAGGAGCTCCTACCAATGGCAGAATTCGCATACAACAATGGATATCAAGAAAGCATCAAGCGCACACCCTTCTTTGCAAACTACGGAGTCAACCCCGAATATCAGACCATCGGGCACCTAATGCGAGGAAAGATTACACCAGCAGAAGACAGGAGTCAATTACACGATACCCTGCAAGCGGAAATGACGGAAGCGCAACCCAGACACAAGGAATACTACGATACAGGAAGAAAACCTGATCCGAATTTACAATCAGGAGATATAGTATGGCTATTGCCAAGAAATATACGAACGACAAGGCCATGCAAGAAACTGGACTACAAGAAAATAGGACCCTTCAAAATCTTGGCAAGAATAGGAGAAAGTGCTTATAAGCTCGATCTTCCACCATCGATGAGGATCCACAATACATTCCACATCTCTCTTCTTGAACTTTATCACGACGATAAGTTTTCTTCTCAACGAACACAACCACTACCTCCAATCATTATCGAAGGAGAACCAGAGTACGAACTCGAACAAATCATCGATTCTCGACTACACTACGGAAAACTACAATACCGAGCCAAGTAGACCGGTTATCCTCCTGAACACGACAAAGTCTGGTACCCCTACGAAGATTTCGAAAATGCAGGCATCGCAAAACAACAATTCCACCAAAAATACCCCCGAAGCCCTCTCTCGATCAAGATCGAGGAACACGAAAACGGGGAGACTTGGGTCTCCATAACACCACCACCGCCACTCGCACCACCACCACCACCTCCACGAATGACGACACCAAGACCCCCGACACCGAAGACCGCCCAAGACGGGTGGGAGACCACAGTAGGGCTACCAACGAGCCCCCCATACCGAGCCCCACACGAGTGGGAGGAAGCGGAAAGAAAGGAACAAGCTCGCCGGGAGCACGATCAGCTGTCATGGACAGCATGCTACAACGATGGGTGCCAAACCCATTTTCGGGACAAGGAAGCCTCGGGATGGTTTCCCCAAGACCGATCTCGGTCTGTGCCATCAGTACCGGTATCGCACCGGAACAAAAAAACAGCAAAGAAAACGCCACGGGCAGAGCTTGACATGGTACGAATGCTACGACGACAAATGCTTCGTACATGTGCAAGAAAAGATCAAAGCGGGATATTACCCGCAAGAAAATGGAGAGAAGAAACCCCTCTCAAAATGGCATCGGAGACACCCCGAGCCGGAACAACGAAGGAAATTCGGTGCCGTGAGGACACGGCAGGAGAGGGAGGGGAGCGAAAAAACTCAACCAGATGTCGGAGCCCAACAGAGGCAAATCCAGGAACTGCTAGACGAAAAGCAACAAACACTGGAAAGGGACCAAAAAACCCGACAGGAGTTAGCCAACTACCAGACCACGATAGGACGAATGCGCGAAGAAATCCAAGGACTTCGCAGAACGGTCGCGGGATCTGGTTTCAGCATAGCAAGGTTGAGGAACAAGATGGACACCAAAAAGCGAGCAAACGAGGAGCTCGAACACAGAAACCAAAGCCTCCGAAAGGAGCTCAGAAGAGCTGGGCAGAGGTTGTTAGATCTGGGAGTGTAGCATCGTGGGACCGATGCTAGGGGAGACGGGAGCTAATGTCACAAATCGTGACTAAGCAAGGCAGATTTCACATGACTCATACTTATGAGTCATAAGGTATGTTGGATTTCACACTATGACGTCGCATGACTCATAGTTCTCACATGACTACGCACACGCGAGTTATTGTTATATTATGATTGGTTGATTGTTTCATGACTCACGATTGTGACGTCATATGATGTAATGACTTTCGCACATGACTCATATTATGAGTCATGGGTTTCACGCATGTGACTCGCTCGAGCACATGATTTGTTTTATGGGTTGTGATTGGGTAACGGAATGTTGCGCGATGACTCATATGAGTCATTGATGGATTTCGCGCTATGACTCACTACGAGTCATAGAGAGTTATGTAATACCAGGTGATGAGTCACCAGGGATAGGGTTGGGAGAAGATGCCTATATAAGGCGCTTGGTTCCGACCAAGGGATAGGATCTTCACGCAACCATCTAAGTACATTTCTATACTTCAAGATATTGCAATACAATTATACTTTACTCTCTTTACACACACTCCTCCTCTACGAAGAGCCGACGCTCTAAGAACCCGAACACTATTGTGATAGTCTCGACGGGCCGCCTGAACATAGAACTATTGTGATAGTTCGATCAAGCACGACCATCCACCCATTTTACTATTCGAAGAGATAATATCTCTCGACGACTCCCTCAAGACCAGCAAGCCAGTTCCGTACTATCTGAAGAGATAGTACTTCCATACACTCTACGTTAGAATAGGGATACGTACTTACTTAGGAATTAACTATCGTTGCCTGTTGCATACCTAATTACAATAGGATTGTTACAGTTTAGAAGCTTAGTATAGCCAAGTCGATTAGCCGATGGACTGCGTAGCTTGTATTGACAAAACCACCAGTGGGCCAGTGAGTCCCAATGGATATTATCTCTACTGTGGGCATGTCGGTCGGCCACTGACATGCTACCAATAGGAAAAGGTTTTCGCTCCTGGAGATGTAGTTGTAGAGACATCACCAGGAGCACTTCCTATTTGTGGAGATAGTTAATATCCGAGCGGTCCAACTACCTCCCAGTGTTAGCTCACTCTAGGCAGGTGAGTTGGACAGCCTTGAGCTGAGCAGGGTGCTCGCGAAAGGTCAAAATGGGTAACGGGTGTCCTCTGGCTTTACATTATTCTACTTAACTAAAGCAAGAGACACCCTATTCTGATAACCAATGATCCTCGAGAGAACTTATTGAGTGAAGCTTCCAGGCTTAATGATATTAAGTTTTACCACTTGATTCTACCTTGAATTATGTTTATCTTTATTTTATCCTTACTTCTACTTTGAGTCTTCGGTGCGGTTGCAATCTTAGACTCCGTCTTCATACAGAGTGCCCCCGTTACACATATAGGTTATTTAAAATGTCAACCTTCTTACCTGCTACAGAGACGCTCAACCTCTGCGGACATTGCATGAATACTATTGATTTCTAAAACCATATGAGCAAGTTGTGACCAGTATGAATTGGAAAGTCAATCGGACCAAAATCGTTGAATATCCGGAACTTCCTTCTCATCTTCTGTATTCTGAAACTTGTCACACTGATCCCCATTGGATGTATTTAATCTTGCACACTTTTTTTGCCTCTATCGTCACATCACAATAGTATCGTCATTTGAAACCAGCCCCGGGATTGTGGTAGATATAGTCAGAGTTGTAGGTCCTACTCCAATAATATCGGTATAGCTATTGGTCTGATACCGAGCTTCCCAGAGCTCTCGTGCAAGTCTCTCAGCATTGGCTACCCAGTCTGGATGGTCCTTCCATTCAATTTGCAAGTATTGCAATTTTGTTTCTGGATCTAGTGCAACCACAGCATACATTGCTAGTAGTCGGTCCGCAAGGGCATTGTATCTCAATTGTCAAATGTTAGTATATAACGAGATCTACATAGTAGTTTAAATAAAGATGGGAATCAAGTACTTATCCAAAATTGCCCAAGCTCGATTAATAGAAGATGATAAGTGGGTACTGTATAGAGTAGTGTCAGAGTACCTCTGCTTACAATCTTCAAGATGTAATAAAAGCTCATCAATGGCGGATAATACCCAAGCAAGATATCAATTTGCTTGAGTTCGCCCAGTCCTGGTACCTTGAAGCAGGAGGGTCCAGCGACGAAACAGTTCCAAAATACACATAATTAGCTTTAAATCCTCCCAGACATCTAACGTCAGCCCATCAGTTGAAATGAGCTCGGGATTCTCATGATCTGGAAGCTCTCTGACATTTCCAAATCCAGCTTTGCCAGAACTGAACTCTGAAATACCGGTTCCTTTCTGTGACCGTTTCTGCCTTTCCTCCCGTAATGCAGCAGCAGTGAAATCGTCAATCGCCTCCTTTAGCAAAAATGCTCACTCGATGGAATCTACATCTCTGGACCATCTTGTTACATTTCCAACCATGGGGAGTAATGGGCCTGTAATACATTCCCTCAAACTCCGTAGCTGTTTGACATTCTGAATAAAGCTATCACTTCCCTGAGGTGTTCAGAAGATCCAGGTACTAATATTATGCAGCTTTGCAAGGGGTCCCTGTTCCCTCCATGTCTTGAGTGCCCGTGATGCCTCCTCCACAACAGAATGTGATGATATCTCTCCTTCAAAAGCCTCTCAGTCTTCCCCTTAAAGAATTCCCTTTACTACCAGGTTAATTATATGTCCACAGCAGCAAACTCTTGACTCTTATACATTGAATACTATACCAACATCATCAAAATACGTAGCTAGCCTAATCTCTGCAATTGCTGTATCATTATTAGTAGCATTATCAGTTGTAATATATCCAATTTTTCTTGTAAGCTCAAATCGCTCTAAGATTTTCCATAAAGCCTCAGTTATATTGCTGCCACTATGCGGTCCCTGAAATCTGTAAAATCCAATTGTGGCACACTTCAAAACACCTTCCATGGTTGCCCAATGAGTTACTACCCCGAGGAATGATCGATGGTTAGGTGAACTCCATAAATCAAAACTCAGATGAATCTGAAATGCAATTGGTTGAAAGTACTCCTTAAGGTGCAGAGTGTTATGATGATATGCAACCAGGATCCAATTTTTGACGGTATTACTCGATGATGGCAGAGCATAGTGAAGTCCATTGATGTAGGCTTTCAAAATATTATTTTAGTTAAGTTAACTTATTATCCATATTATAAGACAGAATTATAAATCTTACACATGCTAAAAGATAGGTCAATAAAGCAGGAAATGTAGGGTCTTCAACAGCCTGAAATGGAGTATTGGTTACAAAAATCCACCATGTAAGAAATTGCTTAAACCTATCGGGATTGAACTCAAATTGAGGTTTCATTGTAGCAAAGGCTGCAACAATCCGTCATGCTCCCGCTTGTGTAACGGGGGCACTCTGTAGGAAGACAGATCCTAAGATTGCGACCGCACCGAACACGCAAACTCGAAGTAAGGATAAAATAAAGATAAAGATAATTCAAAGTAGAATCAAGCAGTAAAACTTAATATCGTTAAGCCTGAAAGCTTCACTCAATAAGTTCTCTCGAGGATCATTGGTTATCAGAATAGGGTGTCTCTTGCTTTAATTAAGTAGAATAAAGTAAAGCCAGAGGACACCCATCAACCATTTTGACCATTCACGAGCACCCTGCTCAGCTCAGGGCTGTCCACCTCACCTGCCTAGAGTGAGCTTACACTTGGAGGCAGTCGGACCGCTCGGATATTAACTATCTCCACAAATAGGAAGCGCTCGCAGTGATGTCTCTCCAACTACAGGTTCATGAACGAAACCCTTTACCTATCAGCAGTATGTCAGTGGCCAACCGACATACCCACCGTAGAGACAATATCCATTGGAACTCACTGGCCCAGCGGTGGTTTTGTCTATACAAGCTACGCAGTCCATTGGCAAATCTACTTGGCTATACTAAGCTTCTAAACCTGACTGCATGCTCCCACGATAAGAAATCTCCTGCTGCCTGACTGCATGGGCGCTACCCACAGTCAACC
>Ga0307513_10011820_pt1 | contig 10820 bp, 8 predicted proteins | sample 15_EM_MG_FD_202174 | JGI IMG/M metagenome (GOLD analysis project Ga0307513, IMG submission 202174) | Populus trichocarpa ectomycorrhiza microbial communities from riparian zone in the Pacific Northwest, United States - 15_EM | ecosystem: Host-associated > Plants > Roots > Unclassified | place...
TATACGATGATATAAAGCCTTAATGAGAATGCACTTTTAAGTACTAATCAATGTGTGTGTAAATGAAAATTTTCTACAAAATTGAATTATGTAAAATTTTTAGAAGAAATTGAATAAAACCATCTGGTTTGTGACACATATATTGTGTATTTGCAGATTTAAAAATTTTGGGTAGTCTCTTATATATGGGAGGTGCTGCTGAATTTTTTTTTAAATATGAATCATTTAATTTTTTGTTATCTGTTAATTTGTGTAAATGCCTAGGAGAAAGTTTATTGCACGTTGTGAGGATAAGATCACTGCTAGTTCTTCTAGTAGCGATGTTGATGACCACGAGTCATTAGATGCCAACCAAGAACAAACACTTAAGGCATAAGGATCAACTCACGACGCGAGCTCTTTGAATGAGATGCTGAAATGTCGAGGGGGGATTTCATAGTGGGATTCATTTATCCGCAAATACAAGGCCCAGTGGAAGGTTGACATTTCAATGTAAGTTTGTTTTGCTTTTAGAACGACATGTTTAATAATGTTTTAAAAAATAATTTCATTTAACGAATGCAATTTCAGGTCTACAAACATTGAAGCTGCGAAAACAATAACATCGACCTTTAAATCATCGATGGAAATCCCATTGTTTCAATGAAGCCAAGTTTTTAAACATCCTAAATGAAAAGGCATGATTTTCAAGGTTCAAGGTTAGTTTTAACTTAATATTTTTTATGTTAATTGGGTTAGTTTATTGAAATTACTGAAATTTTCCTTATATAAATTTTTATTTCAAGGGAAAATTCAAATGGGAGAGAGCTGATAATAATGTTACGAGGAGAGTTTGAAAGAATCACACTGTAATTAGGTAAGATCGAATTTTGAAGCTGCGAAAACAATAACATCGACCTTTAAATCGTCAATAGAAATCCCATTGTTTCAATGAAGCCAAGTTTTCAAACATTCTAAATGGAAAGCGTGGTTTTCAAGGTTCAAGGTTAGTTTTAACTTAATATTTTTTATGTTAATTTGGTTAGTTTATTGAAATTACTGAAATTTTCCTTTTATAAATTTTTATTTCAAGGGAAAATTGAAATGGAAGAGAGCTGATAATAATGTTACGAGGAGAGTTTGAAAGAATCACACTGTAATTAGGTAAGATCGAATTTAGGATAATTTTTTTATTCCAAATATTAAAATTTTATTTTTTCATTTACTAATAGATAATTAATTTGTATTATATAGGTTGCATGATTTTTTGTATGTGGTGAAAAAAAAGACAAAAAATATGCAAAAAAAAAAAGAGAGCTTCTAGGTTGAAATGATGTGGCAGTTTGAAAGGATTTCAGACCGTCGTACATCTTAGAGGCTATAGAAAATCAAATATTCAGAAGCTTACAGTGTAATTTTCAACATGATTTCATTAATGCTTAGCCTGTAGTTTTATAATGCATTATATATTCATCTAAGGAAAGATTACAGCAATCAAAATATTTATGGACAGAATATTTATATTAATTTACAAGCATGATTGTAGGCTTAGTTACTCCTGCAAATCATTGGCAGATTTTTTCAAACTGTTGCTGCAAATTACTTGTAGATTTCATGCATCTGCAGATTTCTTGCATCTTTCTTAATATGCCCCCACAAAATTGAACTTCCATCGACAAGTCCAATTTTGGCTTGTAAAAATTCTATACGTGCCCGGGACAGTGGCTTGGTTAATAAGTCAGCAGGTTGATCTTGAGTGTGGACGTGTCGCACATGAAGAGTACCCTTCTGAACTTGATCACGCACAAAGTGAAGATCAATTTGGATATGCTTCATTCTTGAGTGGTGAACCGAATTAAAACTAAGGTGAGTTGCGCCAAGATTATCACATAGAAGAGAAGGAGGCACTTTCAATGGAAATCCAAGTTCATGAAGAAGTACAAGGAGCCACAGTGTTTTTAAAATGCCATTAGCAAGTGCGCGATATTCAGCTTCCGTAGTCGATCGAGCAACAACCCTTTGTTTCTTCAAACTTCAGGAGATAGGATTGCAGCCAAGAAAAGTAATATAAGCCGATGTGGACATTCGATTATCAATGTTGCCAGCCCAGTTAACATCACTATAAGTTGTTAAACACGGTGCAGCGGCTTCCTGATATGGATACCATGAAATATGGTTCGCTTGAGATAGTGTAGAAGCCTCTTGGTGGCAGCCTAATGAGTGACCGTTGGCTTATGCATAAATTGAGAAAGCTTGTTTACTGCAAAACAAATGTCCAGACGAGTTAGGGAGAGGTACTGCAGACTGCCAATTATACGCCTATACTCGGTGTTGTCCACTGATGTTGTTCCATCCAGCAAATGAAGGGATTGAGTAGTGGACAGGGGAGTGGAAATATCCTTGGCACCAGCCATGTTTTGATTCTCCAAGATGTCATGTACATACTTGTGCTGGGGGAGAAATAAACCTATAGTTGTGGGAATTACTTCAACTCCTAAGAAGTAGTGAAGTAAGACCATATCTTTCAAAGAAAAACGAGCACCCAAGTGTGTTAACAACATGACCCACAAACTAATTATCACTGCCTGTAATCACCAAATCATCAACATAAACAAGCACATAACAGATAATGGAGTCATGACAATAAATAAACAGTGAGGAGTCAGTTGTAGAATTTTGGAACCTGATTTGCAGAGTGAAGTCCGCAAGGCTGAATACCACGCCCTAGGAGCTTGTTTGAGACCATAGATTGCTTTCCTTAATCTGCATACATAATCAGGTTTGGACAAATCTTTGAAACCCGGAGGCTGCATCATATAAATAGTTTCAGACAACATGCCATGTAAAAAAGCATTGTTGACATCCATTCATAACAGCAATGTTCAACAATGTCCTAATGGTTGCTGGTTTAACAACCGGGCTAAAGGTTTCTTTATAATCAACTCCAGGATGCTGATTATAACCCTTTGCAACAAGTCGGGCTTTGAATTTATCAACCGAGTCATCTGCCTTTCGTTTGATTCTAAATATCCACTTACAACCCACAGGCTTACAGTCTTTGGGAGGGGGAATTAAATCCCATGTACCATGGCTCATGAGAGCTGTTAATTCACTGGACATGGCTTCACGCCATTCAGGGTGAGATATAGCTTGGCTCACACAGGTTGGTTCCAGGGGAGGCGGAAGGGAATGCTTAGAGACAGTGTTCAATTGTTTAGGTTTGAAAATATTATTCATGGATCGAGTGGTCATGGAGTGATTACGGGTTGGAATGCTGGCAATTTATGTTGGACATGGCAAGGGGGAAGTAGATGCAGGGGAAATATGTAAATCAGAAGTGAGATGCTGATGATACAGATTGTCATGTGATTCACAAATAGGAGGTGAGAAAGATGGGGTAATACCTGGAGATGACGCAGAGGAGGCAGCAATAATGTCCAAACTCGTTGATGGCTCCAATGATGGATTAGAAGGCGGCGAAGATGGCGTAAGAACGAGAGGAGCAGGGGAAGAGATTACAGGACATGAATTTGGTTTGAGGAACAAATGGGTGTGGTTAGGCGAACGGGTGGATGATATTTGGCCGGGTGGATTTTTTATGGAAACTGGACTTTGAGTTTCATGAAACAGTACATGTTTGGACAAATAGATCCGAGCAGTTAAGGGGTCGATGCATTTATAGGCATTTTGGGTTGGTGAGTATCCTATAAAGACACAGGGAATGGACTTGGGCTGTAATTTATGGGTGTTGTATGGCTTAGTGAGAGAGTAACATAAACATCCAAATTTCTGTAATTTGAGGTAATTTGGTTGTTGACGAAAAAGAACTTCAAATGGGGACTTGTTTTGAAGGAGAGGAGTTGGTTGACGATTTATGAGATAAGCAGCAGTTTGAAATGCATGAGGCCAATAAGAGTGATAAGGAAGCATCATGAAGCAAGGTAAGACATGTCTCAACAAGATGGCAATGACGCCTTTCAGTAAGACCATTTTATTGAGGAGTGTGGGGAGCAGTAGTGTAATGACTTATACCATGATTGGACAAGTAAGTTTTCAAACTTAGAATTTCTCCACCATTATCGGAGTATAAAGCTTTGGTGGTGGACTGAAATCTTTTTTTCAACCAGCATTTTGAATTGGGGAAAGATGCTAGAAACCTGAGATTTTGCGGACATTGGATAAAACCACATATATTTGGTATAATGATCCATAAAAAAAGATCATAGCGTGCACCACTAATCCCAGTAATGTGAGCAAGACCCCAAACATCAGTGTATATAATGTCAAGTGGAGAGTGAATTTGAAAACTTGTAGAACCAAAAGGTTGTTTATGCGTTTTATTTGTGGAACACGAAGTACATAAAGATGGGAATTTTTTTGTTGAAACAGGAAGTGATAATCAATTGACAAGATGTTGAAAAATTTTAATTGAAGGGTGTCCAAGACGTTTGTGCCACCCGTTGAGTGAGGTTCGTTCGTGCACATAAGCAACTTTTTTTTAAGTGGGAGAAACCACCAAGGAGTTTGGAAACATGTAGACGCCATTCTCACACGCACCTCTTAGAAGTATTGCCCCCGTGGTTTTGTCCTTCACAAGAAAAAAATGGGTGAAGTTCAAGAAAAACATTATTGTGTTTGGTGAAGTGGTGAACTGAAATGAGATTCTTGTGAATATGAGAAACACATAAAGTATCATGTAAATGAAAAGTTTTGTTAGGCGTGGGTAAAGCTAAGGACCCAATATGTGTAACTGCCAAACCTGTACCATCACCAAGAAGAACCTCATCAGTGCCGTCATATTTAGAATGAATGGATAAGTTTTGGAGATCACCTGTGATGTTATGAGAGGCTGTAGAGTCAATTAACCATTTATTATCTTGAGCATCTAAGGATCCAGCACAATTAGCAATCATTGCAGAGGATTGGAGTTTCGGGCAGATCTTGACAGTGTGACCCAATTGATCATAATATTGACATTTTGGCTGGAAGTGTCGGTTTGTAATGGGGCGGCCCAAATTATTATTTCGCTGGCGGTCTCTAAATGAGCCATTTGAGGGACGGTGTTGTCCTGGTTGGCGAAAAGAGCCATTTCCTCTGTTGCTTCCTTTGGTTTGCTGAGAGGCAGAGAAGGCGTTGTCCTTGTTGGCAAAGCGGTGGCTGGTTAAATTTGCAGCAGCCATGAGCTGCTGTGCAGCAGCCTCCATCCTCCTCAAGTAGCTCTCATGCCTAACAAGCATATCATGGAGTTCTTCAAAAACAAGGGATTTTTCTTGTGCTCGAATAGGAGCAGCAATCTCATGAAATTCTGGACCTAACCCATGGAGGACATAGGGGGTTAAGTCATCATCAGAGATGGGGTGATCAATAAGTGCAATTTCATCAGCTAAGCTTTTGATCGTATGAAGATACTCTGAAATCGATCGATTTCCACCCTGAATCAAGGTTAGTTCTTCCTTGAGTTGCATTGCCCTTGTACGCGATTTACTTGCATATAGTATTGATAATTTTTTCCATGCCTCGTGTGAGGTTTTGGTTGTGGCAATGAGAGGCATGATTGAGGGTGAGGTGAATGCAAGGATGACGCTAAGAATTAGCTCGTCTTGCCTTACCCACCGGTTTTTTATGGTTGTAGACTATGGAGTACCATCTGAGAGAGGGCATTGAGATTCTCCATTAACATAGTCTAAGAGATCATAGCCGATTAGAAGAGCCTCAAACTGTGCTCGCTATTGAGGAAAAGATAAGGGTGTGAGTTTCTCATTGATCTGAGTGATGATGTTGAAAACAACAAGGGGAAGTTCTGGGGAGGAGGTAGGCTGATTTGCGGAAGACATGGGGATCAGATTCTCGTTAGAGAGATGATGCTCTGATACCATATATAAAATCAAATATTCAGAAGCTTACAGTGTAATTTTCAACATGATTTCGTTGATGCTTAGCCTGTAGTTTTATACTGAATTACATATTCATCTAAGGAAAGATTACAGCAATCAAAATATTTATAGACAGAATATTTGTATTAATTTACAAGCATGATTGTAGGCTTAGCTACTACTGCAAATCATTGGCAAATTTCTTTCAAGCTGTTGCTGCAAATTACTTGCAGATTTCATGCATCTGCAGATTTCTTGCATCTTCCTTAATAGAGGCTATATGGGCAGAATACATTCAACACATGACGTCGACTTATTTCACGCGACGTCACAGTCCAGTGCAGAAAATTAGAACTGGCGTGTTCGCGGTTCTGTTACCACGCTCACTGGCAGCTCTATTCTATTTGTTTCGTATATGAAGTGAATGGTAGGATTTTTTTTATCACAATCATTTTTTTATTAGTTGTTTTTTAAGAAATATATTTAACGGACAATATTTTTATCATGTAGGCTACGGTTCTTAGACACGAACTAAACTCGATGAAGCTTTTTGTTGAAATGCATGTATAGAGTGATGACCGCCAAAAAAAAGATGCAATAAGTGGTGGATAGCCGAGCTAAGCACTTTGTGGTATATTGGTTTTCAATCATTTTTTTTCTTAAGTTATTATTTCCTTGAATTTGATGAATTTATTTTTTTCTTTTCAAAATACATATAACAACTGGTTGAAGAAGAAATACAGGGATGATCCTTTGACCCATCCAGATTTTGATCCGGATTTGTAGTTAAAGGCATCATCTAGTTGACCTAATAGAAATCGGGTGTACGAAATTTCTAACACTATAGCTGAGAACTTACGGACAACTCGTATTGCTTCGACCATTGGATGCTCGCAATCAATTCTGAGCACTCAAACTTTGGAGTTCACGATGATGTTAGACCAACGAGTACAAGCTCAAACAATCCATCTTAATGAAAAATATAAATAACTCACTGCTAATTATAAAAAATTTTGTCGATTGATAATTGATAATTGAGATGGGATTAAAGATTAGGTAAACCCGAGAATGAAAACAAGTGTATGTAGCCATTGCAACTGAGAGAGTCATGTAAACGTAAAGGAAATGTAGATGAGCAAAAAAAGCAGAGAGAAGGGAGAGGAAACGACAGCTCTCAGGTGATGTTTTTTTTATTTTGAGTATAAGAAGCTGACCAAACAAAGGTTGGTTGTGGTAGATAGTGTTTGGTCCTACCGGGAATGAATTCAAGTGAGAGGGATGGAGAGAGGGGTTTTTTAATTTTTGTTTTTACAATTGTCACGAGTGAAAACAAAAATAAGGGAAGAATTATTGGTTTTTATCTTTTATTGGCGACCCTATTTCTTATTTTTTATAAGAAAAGAAGAGAAGAGAAGAGAAGAGGTTATTTGTTCAATGTTACATCAAACAATTTCATAAAAAGATTATCATGTCCATCATACCAAATACTTTCTCGGTGTTCTAACCATAAAAAACAGTAGCCTAGAATCTTATTCCCTCTCATTGCTACTGCTAGCTTGGCTCAAATGAATGGCGTTTTAGGTTCAAAGACCTCAAAGAAGATCCTTGCACAATGTTACGAGGTTGATATTTATGGTAGAAAGAAGTTGTCCTTTACCACATTATCCATGTTTGCATAGTCATATTTGGAAATAAGCTTTTTTTGGACTTAATTACTTCAATTTGCTAGCAAAATCTAAAAGAAGTAACAGATATTGCCCCTTCCTTTAATGAAATCCTATTCCACGTCTACCAAGCCTGTCTCCTTGATGCATCCTAGAAACATTAAACTTAAAACTTTTTTATCTTACTTTTTACTTGACTTAAGTTTAAAATTAAATACTTATTCTGGTGTGATTCAATCAATTTAACTAGTTCAAAAATATTTCAACTAGCCGGTAAAAAAAATCTGATTATAAAATTGACATAAAAAACTATCAACTCAACTTCTTATCTTTTCAGTGTTTAAAATTAAATCGTGTGAGAATCACCCTAACACAATTCAATTGACTTGGCTTGTCCAAAACTAACCTAGCCAACCAATAACAAAAATATAAGCATGAAATTTACTAGAAAAAAAATTATCAACCCGGACTCCTTGATTAGCCTAGGTTTAAATTAAATCGTATGAGAGTTGTCCTGACATAATCCAATCAACTTAGTCGATTCAAAAACAATATGGATGATTGTTTGAAAGAGCATAAGGCTGAAATTGAGAAGAAAAAAAGTACAAAATTGAAATAATAAAATGGGAGAAATGGAAAACAAATGAGGGGTTGAATTAAAAACAAAAAAGAATTTCATTTTTTATGTAAACAGTAAAGCTGCATAATGATTTACAATTCTTTTTAATATTATATATTTGTTACAATGAAAAAATTTTGAAGTTCAGATCTCTTAGAAGTTTACTAGACATCGACCCAAACTAAGTCGTCAAGCTAGATTTTTTTCATACAAAAAGATGTTTGAAAAAAAAATTAAAATTACTTTAAAAAAACAATATAATAAAAATAGTCGAGTCAATTCAGGTTAATCCGTCAAACTACAATCTATATCATGAAATCAGGAAAAAAACCAATAGAAAAAAAAACAAAGAAAATCACAAAGCCTATTTCAAAAAAAAAAAAAACCAATATCAAATGATGAAATCAAAAAATAAAATAAATAAAAACAAAAACAAAAAAAAGATCTCAACATACGTTAACTTTTCAAACTTGTGACTCAAGTCATTAGACTAAAAACATCTTATTTATAAAAATTACGAAGTCCAATTCTCAACACAATCAAACGTTGAATGATACAATTAGAAGAAAAAAAATTGATTGCACAAAAGGATCCAAAACTAAAAATAACAATTAAAAGAATGAGGATCAAAATTGAAATAAGAATAAATTAGAAGACAACTATAAATTTTATATTGAATGGTGAAATTAAAAAGACAAATCAATTTAACAAAAAGATCCCAAAACAAACAAATAAAAAAAATGAATATCTAATTGAAAAAAAATAGCATATCACAAATTAGGATTGAATGATGAAATAAAATACAAATCAAAACTTTACAAAAGAACCAAGAACAAAAAATTATAAATCAAAAGAACAAGGACCGAAATTGAAGTCTCAATTAATAAGATGACAACTCTAATATTTTGCATGACCAGTGAAATGTTTGAGGGGAGGAGAAGATTAAAAAAAAAAAAGGCATTGGCTTCGCACCACCACTCCAACATTGTCATGTGTCACCTCACCAAGAAGATCTCGGTGTAGTGATTCCACAACACATCGAAATGGGTTTTTTGGTACCAAGAGAAGTCGTCTGAAGGGTGTCGGTGCCTCCCATATATGATTTTTTTGCTACCAAGAGAAGTCTCTAATCATATTTTTTTTCTTTAAAAATATGATTGTTATCAAGAAGTCTAGATTATATATATATGATAAAAACTAAAGAAGTCTAGATTATCAAGAAGTCTTTAAAGAAGTCTAGATTTTTCTTTAAAAATATGATTTTTCTCCTACGATAGGCCAAGTGCTATGCTCCCTTTCATATCTTTTTTTTTTCTTTTGGTTTTTGTTTAGTACTCCGAGAAAAACTCACAAAATATACTTACTTTTTATTTTTGATTTTTTTAATATAAATCCTCCTTTTCCTATTAATGTATATTTTTAACAAAAAAATATTTCTTTTTTTAGCTATGTTGTTTATTGTGTAAAAACTAAAAGCAATTAAAATAAATATTTAAAAAACAATTAATGGTTTGAAGGTATCTCTTTAATCAAAACCCATTTTTTCCTTATTAATGCATTTCTTTTGACAATTTGTTTATTAGAAGTGTTTTTAAAAATAGATCATGATTTTAAAATAAATTTTTAATAATAAAAAAACTAATGAATTAATAATTTTTACATGAATTTATTAAAAAATTTATAAAAATGATATACTTAAGAAACATTATATAAAAAACTTATAATAAAAAATTAAAATAAATTAAAATATTTATTTCATCCACGTTAAATATTCAAATGTGATATATAATTATTCCAAAAGTAATTGTTAATATTACCATAAAAATACTAATATTTATTTGAAAAATATAGTATAATTGAATAATTATTTAATCATCAGTTTAATAAATTTATTTAAAAATAATCCAATAAAAAAGTTGAAGGGTGAAGCACACATGGGCTAAAAGAATGGATTTATACATATTGCAAGATGGTGCCAGTTGCAGATTAGATTTGGCGCTCCGAACCATCTACGTGGCAAGTTGACGAACCCAATTCTTGAAAGTGTGACAAATCTGATCTCAAACATCTAAATTAAAATATTTATTTCATCCACGTTAAATATTCAAAGGTGATATATAAATACTTTTTAAATTTTTTTAAAATTGCTTTTAAAACACAATGTTAAACAGAGTTTTTTTTTTTTCAGAAAACACGTGAAGAAAACTTCCCAACAACATCTAAAATCATGTTTTTAAAAGCAAAATACATTCTAATATGACTTGAAACATGAAATCAAATCAAATAAAAATATTTTTTAAGCTTTGAACAATGTTTTTTACCATTAATAAAAGTAAAAATAACATCATCCATTTTTCTTTTAAAACCAAATTCATAAATACCCAAACTAAAATTATATATAGTCAGAATCGCCTACTTAAGAGCTTTCTCTCTCTTAAAAATTATCAATAATTTTCTCTCTCCTCTCTCAAGGTACAAGAACTAAAATGTAATAAAATGTAGTTTAGAATCACAACAAAAAATCCAAAAATAAAAGGGATAAAATATTTAAAAAATACAAATTGAGGGACTAAAGTGTATTTTTATGCGTCTCTTGAACAAAATACATGGAAAAAGGCTGTTAATTTTTGTCAAAGTCAATTATGATCCTTGTTGTTTTAATTTTGGCTTTTACAACAATTAGAA
>Ga0307513_10011821_pt1 | contig 10820 bp, 10 predicted proteins | sample 15_EM_MG_FD_202174 | JGI IMG/M metagenome (GOLD analysis project Ga0307513, IMG submission 202174) | Populus trichocarpa ectomycorrhiza microbial communities from riparian zone in the Pacific Northwest, United States - 15_EM | ecosystem: Host-associated > Plants > Roots > Unclassified | place...
GCGGTCGGCATCGGAGTGTTCGCGACCGGCGGGTTGGGCGGCGTGCACCGCGGGGCCCGCGAGACCTGGGACGTGTCCGCGGATCTCGGGGCGCTCGCCACCACGCCGGTGCTGGTGGTGTGCTCAGGGGTGAAGTCGATCCTCGACGTCGGCGCCACGCTGGAGGTGCTGGAGACCCAGTCGGTGCCCGTCCTCGGGTACGGCACCGACGCCTTCCCCGGCTTCTACCGGCGCGACTCCGGGCACCCGGTGCCGTGGCGGGTCGACACACCGGCGCAGGCGGCGGCGGTGTGGTCCGCGCACCGCGGGCTCGCCGGGTCCGGCGCGGGATCTGGCATGGTGCTCGCCCAGCCCGTCCCGGAGGCCGACGAGCTCGACGCCGGGCTGCACGACCGGCTGCTCGTCGACGGCCTCGCGCTGCTGGCCGAGCGCGGCATCACCGGGAAGGACGTCACCCCGGCGCTGCTCGAGCACTTCCACACCGCCAGCGGCGGCGCGAGCCTCGCCACCAACGTCGCACTGGTGCGGGCGAACGTGGCGCTCGCGGCGCAGATCGCCGCCGGCCTCGTCGCGGCGTGACGCCCGTGGTGGTCGTCGGCGACATCGCCGTCGACGTGCTCGTGACGCCGCGGGTGCCGGCAGTGCCCGGCGCGGACGTGCCCGCCCGCATCCGCACGCTCGCCGGCGGGGCGGGCGCGAACACCGCGGCCTGGCTGGCCGCGCTCGACGTCCTCGTGACGCTGGTCGCCCGGGTGGGTGACGACGCCGCCGGCCGCGCGGCGACGGCCGAGCTGGCCGCGGCCGGCGTCGCGACCGTCGTGGCCGTCGATCCGACGCTGCCCACAGCCACCGTCGTCGCGCTGCTCGCCGACGGCGACCGCACGCTGCTGTCGGACCGGGGCGCGGCAGCCGCGCTCGCCGCGGCCGACCTGCCGCCGCTCACAGGGGTGCGGCACGTGCACGTCTCCGGGTACATGCTGCTCGATCCCTCGTCGCGCCCGGCCGGGCTGGCCGCGATCGCCGCCGCGCGCGCCGTCGGCGCCACGGTGTCGGTCGATCCGCAGGTCGCACCGGCCCTCGACGTGACGTTCCTGCAGCTCGTCCGGGGCGTCGACCTGCTGCTGCCGAACGCGGCGGAGCTGGCCTCGCTGGGCGGCATCGACACCGTTCTCGAGGCTGTCGGCGCCGTCGCCTGGACTGACGGGGCCGCGGGAGCGTCGTGGGCCGATGCGCGCGGCCGCTGGTCGGTGCCGACCCCGCCCGTCGAGGTGGTGGATGCGACGGGCGCCGGCGACGCGTTCGACGCGGGGGTGCTGGCGGCCTGGCTGGCCGGCACGTCCCCGGAGGCGGCGTTGCGGGCCGGCTGCGCGGCCGGTGCGCGGGCCGTGACCCGGCCGGGCGCGCGGCCCTGACCGCTACCTGGCGAAGGGACGGCCACGCATTGCGGCGCCCGGTGCCAGGCCGAACGCGTCGAGCACCTGGACGTGGATGTCGACCTGGACGAGATCGGCGGGCGCTGCTGCGGGGACGCCGGGCCCGCACGCGGCGATCCAGGGTGCGCTCGACGTCGGTCTCGCCGCCGTGCCCACCGGCCTCGACGTGCCCGTGATCGGTGGTGACGACGATCAACGTGTCCACCGGATCCGGCACGGCAGCGAGCAGGACGCCGAGCCTGCGGTCCGACGCCTCGACGGCGGCGACGTACTCCGCGCCCGTCCCGAGCGCGTGGCCGGTCTCGTCGACCACGTCGAGATGGACGAACACGGCGTCCACACCGTCCCGCAGGGCGGCCGCGGCATGCTGCACGGTCCGTTCGTCGTCTGCCGCCCAGCCCTGACCGGTGCCAGCGACCACGGAGGGGCCACGGAAGACCGGTCCGGGCGCCGGGTCCACCAGCGGCGACCAGGTGACGGCCGCGAGCGTCCGCAGGCCGGTATCGCCCTCGCGCAGGCGGGTCAGGAAGTCCGGGTGCGCGCCCAGCCGATGCCCGTCGAACGAGTTGTCCTGCACGCCGTGGTTCGCCGGGCCGACACCGGTGGCGATGGTCGACCACGACGGCCCGGAGATCGTGGGGCCTTCGTCGTCGACCCGCACGGGGGCCAGGAAGCGCCGGCAGCGACGGCGTCGAGCACGGGTGTGGTGGCCGCGCCCAGCGTGTCGAGCCGTACCCCGTCGATGCCGACGACCAGGACCTGCACGGGATCGGGTGTCAGCTGCCCTCGACGACCGGGTGCTCCCTCGACTCCAGCACAGGGCGGTCCGGGCGGTAGCGACTCGGGGTCTCGGCCTTGCGGGGCAGCCGGTCGTTGGCGATCAGGACCGCGCACCACGGCAACGGGATCGAGATCACCAGCAACGTCACCGCGAGCCACGGGATCTGGTAGCAGGCCGCGGCCGCGATCATGAACGGGATCCGCATCCCCATCATGATCTTGTAGCGCCGCTTGCGGGTGGCGAGCTCGTCCTCGTAGGAGCGGGCGGCGTCGGTGATGAGTACCGGATTCTCGATGCCGCTGGTGTCGCTCACCGCCTCATGGTGCCACTCGGGCAGGTGCCCCGCGCGTCGACCCGACATGGCTGTGCGGATCGGAGTGCGCGTGCAGCTCGATGTCGCCCACCACGCCCTCGCTCACCACGTCCAGCAACCGGCGGGTCAGCTCGCCCGCGACGCTGTAGCGGACGAGCCGCCCGTGCCGGTGCGCCTCCACCATGCCCAGCGCCCGCAGCAACCGCAGCGCATGGGAGACGGCGCTGTCGCTCATCCCGACGGCGACAGCGAGATCGGAGACGCAGAGATCCCCGGCATGGTGCAGGGCCAGCAGGATCGAGAGGCGGTTGGCGTCGCCGAGCCCGTCCAGCACGGCGGCGGCATGCCGCACCTGGGCACCGTCGGCGAGCACGGCCGAGGCGTCGCACACCTGATCCGGGTCGATCACCCGCAGGTCACGGCGTGTCTCCGGGATCTGGTGCACGGTTATCCCTTCTGGGCCTTCGCCGCCGCTTTCGCGGCCTGCTTGAACTCGCGGACCTTCATCAGCGACCCGGCGTCGACGACGTCGGCGACCGACATGTGCACGCCTTCGCGGCCGTAGTCGCCGGCCGCCTCCCGCCAGCCCGGCGGGGTGATCCCGCGCTGCTTGCCCAGCAACGCGGTGAAGATCTTCGCCTTCTGCGCGCCGAACCCGGGCAGCGCGACCAGCCGGTCGTAGAGCTGCTTGCCGTCGGAGACGTCGGACCAGATCCGGGTGACGTCGCCGTCGTACTGCTCGACGATCGCGGCGCACAGGGCCTGCACCCGGCCGGCCATCGACTTCGGGTAGCGGTGCAGGGCCCGCGGCGTGGCGAAGATCGCGATCAGGCCCTCGGGGTCGTGCGTGGCGATCGCGGTGGCGTCGAGCTGCTGCACGCCGAGGCGCGCGGCGAGCTGCGACGGGGCCCAGAAGGCGTGCTCCATCGAGATCTGCTGGTCGAGCAGCATGCCCAGCAGCAGCGCGAGGGGGTCGCGATCGAGCAGCGCGTCGGCGTCGGCGTCCTGGCTCAGTGAGAGCGGCACCTGGGAAATCATGCCAGAACACCCGGTGCGCAAGACTGCAGCCGTGCTGCCCGACCTGTCACCCGCCGTCGCCGACGCACTGCGCACCGCGTTCCTGCGTGCCCGCTACACCCCGGACGGGGTCCGCGAGCTGCTCGGCGCGGCCGCCCACGCGGCGCTCGGTCGCGGCGAACCGGAGCCCGCCCACCGGGCCGCCGCCGGCGCCGGCGAGCTCGGCGTGCTCGTCCGCCTGTTGCTGCTCGGCGCCACCGAGCCCGACGCCGCCGTTGCCGCGGCGCTCGCGCCCTGCTCCCCCACCGACGCCTCCGCGGCCGGGCTGATCACCCGTGACGGCGCCGGCTGGCGCGCCGCCATGGACGTGCGCCCGTACGCCGAGGAGGACGGGCCGCCGTGGTGGGTGGTGTCGGACCTCGACGCGCGCCGCCAGGACCGCGACCACGTCACCGGCGTGGGCGCCGCCTCGCTCACCCTCGCGGCGGCGACCGTCCGCAGCGCCGCCGGCACGGTGCTCGACCTCGGCACCGGTTGCGGGGTGCAGGCCCTGCACGCCACCCAGCACGCCGGGACCGTCACCGGCACCGACGTGGCGCCGCGGGCGCTGGCCACCGCGCGGGCCACGTTCGCCCTCTCCGGCGTCGACGTCGAGCTGCTGGAGGGGCCGTGGCTCGCGCCGGTGGCCGGCCGCAGGTTCGACCGGATCGTGTCCAATCCGCCGTTCGTGCCGGGCCCGGCCCGGGTCGACCTGGTCTACCGCGACTCCGGCGCCGCCGGCGACGACGCCCTCGCCGCGCTGGTCGCCGATCTGCCGCGGCACCTCGCCCCTGGCGGCGTGGCGCAGCTGCTCGGCTCGTGGCTGCACGTGCGGGGCGAGGACTGGCCCGATCGCGTGCAGTCCTGGCTGCCTCCCGGCATCGACGCGTGGATCCTCCAGCGCGAGGTGGCGGATCCGGCCCTGCACGTCGGCACCTGGCAGCGCGACTCCGGGCTCGACCTCGCGGCGCCCGCCACCCGCGCGCAGGCCGGGGCGTGGCTGGACTGGCTGGACTCGGCCGGGGTCGAGGGGATCGGGTTCGGGATGCTCACCCTGCGGGTGCCGGAGCACGGCCCGGGCACGGTGGTCGTGGAGGACCTGCCGGGCGCGGTCGACGACCCGTTGGGCCCGGAGGTGGCCGGCTGGCTCGACCGGGTCGACTGGCTGCGCGCCCACGCCGCCGACGCCGACCTGCTGGCCGCCCGGCTCGCCGTCGCGCCCGGGGTGGTGCTGGAGCGCTGGGCCGAGCCCGGGGAGATCGGCTGGGCCGAAGCCGGCGCCTCGGTGGCTCGCATGGACGGGCCGCGCTGGCGGCACGAGGTGGACGAGCCCGGCGCGGCGTTGCTCGCGGGCTGCCGCGGCGAGCTGCCGCTCGGCGACGTGGTGGAGCTGCTCGCGTTCGCCCACGACCGGTCCACCGACGCCGTCGTGGCCGAATCGCTGCCGGCGGTGCGGGAGCTGGTGCGCCACGGGTTGCTGGTGCCCCGAATGAGTGCAGCGCAGTGAGGGCGGTCGCCGCCCGCGTCACGCGGGCTTCGGTCACCGTCGAGGACGCGATCGTCGGCGAGATCACCGAACCGGGGCTGCTGGTGCTGCTCGGGGTGCACCGCGACGACACGGCCGAGCAGGCCACGATCATGGCCCGAAAGCTGCACGAGCTGCGCATCCTCAACGACGAGCGCTCCTGCGCCGAGATCGGCGCGCCCCTGCTGGTGGTCAGTCAGTTCACCCTCTACGGCGCCACCCGCAAGGGCCGCCGACCGTCCTGGGTGGACGCCGCGCCGCCCGAACACGCCCGACCCCTCGTCGAAGCCACCGTCGCCGCGCTGCGCGAGCGCGGCGCCACGGTGGCGACTGGCGTGTTCGGCGCGAAGATGGCCGTCGAGTCGCTCAACGACGGGCCGTTCACCGTGCTGGTCGAGGTGTAGCTACTTCTTGTCGGGCAGCAGCGCCGCGAAGACGGCCTTCTGGCCCTCGAGCACGCGCTGGGCGACGTCGAACGACGCCTGCATGGTCACCTCGACGACGTCGGTGACGACGCGGAGGGTGTCCTCGGCTGCGGCCTGGACGCGGGTGGCGAGCTGGTCGACGGGCATGGCGGCCTCCTGATGGATGAGTGTGCTCACCATCCTGATCAGTGCCGTTAACTATGTCAAGCAGGCGGGCCGTCGACGAAGCTGCGGTAGACCCCGAGCAGCGCGGCCCGCTGCTCCGGGCTGAGCCGCGGATCGGCCCGGATCGCATCCTCGGTGGTTGGGCCGTCCGTCTTGGACGCGGCGTTGCGCATCGTCGGCCAGCCCGCCTGGCTCAGCAGCTGCTCCGTCGACAGCTGCAAGGCGTCGGCGATCGACTGCAGCACCTTCAGCGACGGCTGGTGCAGCCCGCGCTCGATCTGGCTCAGGTACGCGTTCGACACGCTCGTCATCGCCGCCATCTCGCGCAGCGACAGTCGCGCCAGCTGCCGCTGGGCCCGGATGAAGTCGCCCAGCACGTTGATCTGCCCGGCCCAGCCCGACGCCGGTGGCGGATCGCCGTCCCGCGGACCGTCGTCGAGGTCGTCCCGTGCAGCACTCATCGCAGCCCTCGCTTGCGCTCGGGCAGCGCTTCGCGCACACGCTGCGCCGATGGTTCGCTCGCAAGCTCGCTCATGCCACCATCATCGCCTGTCGACGGCCACAGGTCAGCTCTCCCGTACGTAGCGGCCCGGCGCCGGCTCCAGCGCGGGATGCGCGGCACTGCCCGTGGACGGGGGTTCGCACAGCTCACCGGCCCGCGCGGCGACCCACGGGGTCCAGTCGTCCCACCAGGTCGCCACCCGCGGCACAGCGTCGTCGCGCCATGCCTGCGGGTCGGCCGGCAGCGGCCCGTCCGTCACCCGGTGCCGCGATTTCGGCGACGGCGGGTTCACCACGCCGGCGATGTGCCCGGAGTTGGACAACGCGAACCGCACGTCGCCGCCGAGCAGCCGGGCGCCGGCGTAGACGGACGCCCACGGGGCGATGTGGTCGCCCTCCGCGCTGACGACGTACGCCGGCACGTCCACCGCGCCGAGGTCCAGCCGGCGCCCGGCGAGGGTCAGGGTGCCGGCGGCCAGCCGGTTGCCCACGTAGAGGTCGCGCAGGTACTCGGCGTGCATCGTGGCCGGCATGCGGGTGGAGTCGCCGTTCCAGGCGAGCAGGTCGAACGCCGGCGGCTCCTCCCCCATCAGCCAGCCGGAGACGATCGGACCCCACACCAGATCGGCGGGCCGCAACGCGTCGAAGGTGGCTTTCATCCACGCGGCCGGCAGGTACCCGGTGGCGCTGATGGCGCGCTCCAGCCGGTCGACGGCCGCGGCGTCGGTGAACACGCCGAGCGCCCCGGGGTCGGCGTAGTCGAGCAGGGTGTTGAGCAGCGTGAGGGAGTGCACGCGCTGCCGGCCGTCCGCGGCGCACCAGGCGGCGGTCGCGGCGGCCAGCGTGCCGCCCAGGCACAACGCCACCACGTCGACGCGCTCGGTGCCGGTGATGTCCGCGACGACGTCGAGCGCGGCGAGCGGGCCCTCCCGCAGGTAGTCGCTCATCGTCAGGCCGGCGAGCTCGGCACCCGGGTTCCGGTAGCTGATCATGAAGACGGTGTGGCCGGAGCGCACGGCCCGTTCCACCAGGCTGCGGCCGGGCGCCAGGTCCATCACGTAGTACTTGTTGATCCACGGCGGCGAGAACAGCATCGGCACCGCATGCACGCGGCCGGTCTTTGGCGCGTACTGGACGAGCTCGATCAGCCGGTTGCGGAACACGACGGCGCCCGGCGTGGCCGCCAGGTCGGTGCCGACGGTGAACCGGCCGGGTGGCACCTGCCGCGGGCCGCCCTCGGTGACCAGGTCGCGCACGGCGTTGCGGGCCCCGCGCAGCACAGACCGGCCCCCGGTGTCGATCGCCTTCTTCAGCACGGCGGGATTGGTGAGCGGCCAGTGCGCCGGTTCCGCGGCGGCCAGCAGCTGTGTGAGCAGGAATGCCACCTTGGCGCGGGTCGGCGGCGGGAGGTCAAGGTCGGCGGCAACCCCGTTCAGCGCCTTGGCGAGCAGTGCGTGTTCCTGACGCAGCAACCAGAGCGCGGAGCCCTCCCACGCCGGGTCGGCGTAGCGCGCCGCGGCGGGCGGTGTGACGGGGCCGTCCATCGTGCCGCCGGCACCGCGGACGACCGCTGCTGTGACAGCACTCACACTGCCCGCAGCCAGATCGGCCAGACCACGCGCCACGACGGCCGGGCTGCGCAGCGCCGCTAGGCCGGCCGCGCCGGCCGCTTCGAGCAGACCGCCAGGATCGATGCGGTCCAACACGCCGGGGTACCGGGGATCCGGCGACGCCGGTGGACCGGTGAGCCGCGACATGCTCCCCATCATGACGGCACCGCTAACGCTGACCACCCCTGCCAGCGAGTTCATCCGGTGCCTGAGGGGTAACTGAGAGCACCGACTCACTGATCGGGTCAACGGGAACGATCGGCGGAATGGTCGCGTTCTACCTCATGAAGGCCGGGTGTCTGGCGGCTGCCACCGCCATCCCACCGAGCCAGTCAGGGGAGGAACGCATTCACATGACAGTCACCCAGTCCGATCGGCCCACCCGATCGGCCCGCACGACCATTCCGGCACAGCGTACCGAGTTCGAGTTCGACAGCGCCACCGAAGCCGTCGAGCGCACTCGCCCGGAGCTGACTGCCGATGATCTCGACGCCCAGAGTCCCGCTGCGGACCTGGTGCGCGTCTACCTGAACGGCATCGGCAAGACCGCGCTCCTCACCGCCGCGCAGGAGGTGGAGCTGGCCAAGCGCATCGAGGCCGGCGTCTTCGCGCAGCACGTGCTCGAGACCGCGGCGGCCGAGGGCACCACCCTCGACCACGAGTACTCCCGCGACCTGCGCGCCGTGGTTCGCGACGGCGCCCGTGCCCGCAACCACCTGCTGGAGGCCAACCTCCGCCTCGTGGTGTCGCTGGCCAAGCGCTACACCGGGCGCGGCATGCCGCTGCTCGACCTGATCCAGGAGGGCAACCTCGGCCTGATCCGCGCGGTCGAGAAGTTCGACTACGCCAAGGGCTTCAAGTTCTCCACGTACGCCACGTGGTGGATCCGGCAGGCGATCACCCGCGGCATGGCCGATCAGGCCCGCACCATCCGGCTGCCCGTCCACCTCGTGGAGCAGGTCAACAAGCTGGCGCGGATCAAGCGCGACCTGCACCAGAAGCTTGGCCGCGATGCCACCCACGAGGAGCTGGCCAGCGAGTCCGGCATCCCCGAGGAGAAGATCGCCGATCTGCTCGACCACGCCCGCGACCCGGTGAGCCTCGACATGCCCGTCGGTTCCGACGAGGAGGCGCCGCTGGGCGACTTCATCGAGGACGGCGAGGCCACCGACGCCGAGACCGCGGTCATCTCGCACCTGCTGCACGATGACCTGCGTCGGGTGCTCTCCACGCTGGAGGACCGCGAGCAGCTGGTCATCCGCATGCGCTACGGCCTCGACGACGGCCAGCCGCGCACGCTCGACCAGATCGGCCGCCGGTTCGGGCTCTCCCGCGAGCGGGTGCGCCAGATCGAGCGCGAGGTCATGGCGAAGCTCCGGATCGGCGAGCGCGCCGAGCGGCTGCGCGCCTACGCCAGCTGAGCAGTTGAACCGCACGTCACCTGCCGGTCTCCGGCGGTGAGGAGGGCCACCGCGTACTGCGGCGGCCCTCCCGTGTGGCACCCGGACCCAGGGCGGGCTCCCACGCCCCCCGGACCGGACGGACAATGTTATTGCTAGCGCTCGGTAGGCGCTCGTCACCCCAGGGTGAACGGGTCCCGGGTGTCGCCGCTGAGCTCCACCCAGACCGCTTTCTCCTCCAGGTACTCCTCCACGGCCCGGGATCCGTTCTCGCGGCCGAGCCCGCTGGCGCCGTAGCCGCCGAAGGGCACGCTGGGCGCCACCACCCGGTACGCATTGATCCACACCGTGCCGGCCCGCAGTTTGGCCGCCACCCGGTGTGCGCGGTGCACGTCCTTCGTCCACACCGCTCCGGCCAGGCCATAAGGGGTGTCGTTGGCGAGCGTCAGCGCCTCGTCCTCGTCGGTGAAGGTGAGGGCGGAGAGCACGGGCCCGAACACCTCCTCGCGCACCACGGTGGCGTCCGGGGTGAGTCCGGTGAGCACCGTCGGCTGCACGAACAGGCCCCCGAGACCGGGGTCCGCGGCTCCCCCGTAGGCGACGGTGGCGCCCTCCTTCGCGGCGGTCTCCAGGAAGCCGAGGACCTTCTCGTACTGCGGCCGGTTCGCCACCGGGCCCATCTCGGTGTCGGCCGCGTTGGGGTCGCCGAGCTTGATGCGCGAGGCCCGGTCGGCCACCAGCCGCACCAGCTCGTCGTGGACGTCGGCGTGCACGATGAGCCGCGACCCCGCCATGCACGTCTGCCCCGTGGCGGCGAACACCCCCGCCACCAGCCCGTTCGCCGCGGCGGCGAGATCGGCGTCGGGGAACACGATCTGCGGTGACTTGCCGCCCAGCTCCAGCGTGACCTTGTTGATGTTCTCCGCCGCGGCCTTGGCCACCGCGCGGCCGGTGGCCGTCGACCCGGTGAACGCCACCTTGTCGACGCCCGGATGCCCGGCCAGCGACGCCCCCACCTCGCGGGAGAGCCCGGTCACGACGTTCACGACGCCGGGCGGGAACCCCGCCTCGGTGACGAGCTCGACGAACGCGAGCGTCGACACCGGCGAGTGCTCCGACGGCTTCACGACCACGGTGCAGCCCGCCGCCAGTGCCGGCGCGAGCTTCCAGCTCATCAGCAGGAGCGGCGAGTTCCAGGGCGTGATCGCCGCGACCACCCCGACCGGCTCGCGCCGCGTGTAGACGAGGTAGTTCGGGTTCGGGGTGGGCAGCTGCCGGCCCTCGATCTTGTCGGCCAGCCCGGCGAAGTAGTGGTACCAGCCGCCCAGACCGGCCATCTGGCCGATCATCTCCCGGTAGAGCTTGCCCGAGTCGTTGACCTCCAACCGGGCCAGCCGCTCGGCGTTCTCGGTGATCAGGTCGGCCAACCTGCGCAGCAGCGCGGCCCGGGCGAACCCGGTGGTCGCACCCCACTCCCCCTCGAACGCGACACGGGCCGCTGCCACGGCGGCGTCCACGTCCTCGGGGCCACCGTCGGGCACGACCGCCCACGACCGGCCCGTATAGGGATTCTCCGACTCGAACGTGCGCCCGGAGAGCGCGTCGACGGAC
>Ga0307513_10011822_pt1 | contig 10820 bp, 11 predicted proteins | sample 15_EM_MG_FD_202174 | JGI IMG/M metagenome (GOLD analysis project Ga0307513, IMG submission 202174) | Populus trichocarpa ectomycorrhiza microbial communities from riparian zone in the Pacific Northwest, United States - 15_EM | ecosystem: Host-associated > Plants > Roots > Unclassified | place...
AATTATGACAGCGCCCATCCCTATACCGGTACGCCAATGCTGCATACTTATGGTAATGAGTATATGGTTTATACCGTGCGGGTAACGGTGCTGTACCAGGACAGCTGCCTGGCCAGCCATTCCCAGCATACTTCGGCGGCTTCCTATTGTACCGCCGCTTTCATCGATTCCGCCTATCTTTCCAACGGTTTGCGGCACCAGTTTACACCGCTGGTGACGAATAACCAGGATAAGAAACCTGTTACTATCTGTTGGTCGTTTGGCGACGGCAGCGATACCTGCTTCAGTTATGATACGGCGCATCCCTATACAGGTGCTCCCATCAGCCATTCATATTCAGTAGCGTCTGATTATAGCATATGTATGACGGTGCATTACCAGGATAGCTGTGTTGCGTCGAAATGCGAACTGCTCCGGCACTCGTTTTGCGACCATATTGGTTCCATCACCCGTTTTAACGCTACAGACGGCCGGTATACACAAGCGGTGATTAACACCGTTGCGCCCACAGTGGCCGATACCTCCGGCACACAAATCGTCGCTTTGGTGTGGTACACCCCAACGGCCTATGACTATTACCGTACCGCCCTGCGGTATGATCTGCGTTTTCTGCCGTCCAACGCCGTGGTTATGGGGGCCAGGCTGTATTTTTCTCCCAATATGTCAAACACCATTGGTTATCCCGGGGCGCCGGTATTCTCACTCAACTATCCTGTATCGCTGAAGCATATCAAAGCGTCCTGGCTGCCATCCGCCATCTCGTGGAACAACCAACCGGCGACAGATACCATGGCGCAGGCATTTGCCACTGCCGACAACTACGGCCAGGGCATGGATATAACCCGCCTGGTACAATACTGGAAAGCAAAGCCCGACAGTAATTTCGGGGCGATGTTGCAGGTCTCGCCGGAATTTCCGGGCAGCTTTATATTCCGTTCCACACAGGCGCCCGATTCGCTCAGACCGCGTCTGGAAATCTGTTACTACCTGGCCGACTCGGCGTGTACGGCCAGCGCCACGGATTCCATCCTTGCCAGCTCACGCGCCACGCATAGCTTCAGGCCCACGCTTGCCAACGCGCATGCAAAACCGCCGGTGCGTATCTGCTGGAGTTTTGGCGATGGTACGGGCAGTTGCGCTGATTACAACACGCTGCAGCCCTATACCGGCGAGGCCACCTTGCACACTTATCCCGATATGTACAGCAGCTACCACGTTACCATGACCGTGTTGTATGAAGACAGTTGCAGTGCGGTGTATGAATTCGATACGCGGCGGGCATCCAAATGCGCGGTTTATACATCCGATTTAAAGCCTGACTATGGTCCGGAACACCAGTTTATACAGTGGCCGGTAAACGATCTCTCCTACGCGCCTTCCACTATCTGCTGGAGTTTTGGCGATGGAACGGATACCTGCCAAACCTATCAGCCGGCAAACCCGCATGCTACCGATACGATGTCGCATACCTATGCGGTTAACGGGCTGTACCAGCCTTGTGTTACGGTAAGCTACCAGGACGGCTGCGTGGCTACCGCCTGCAGGTATGCCAATTATGTGAACTGCGACTCAAACAAACTGGTGATATACGGCAACCGGACGAATGGCAAATACAGTCAGACCGTTAAAGACGCATATTATCCGTATGTTACCGATACCACGCAGCGGGAGTTTATCGCCTTTCATGCTTACCTGACCGGCGTAAACCATGAATACATTACCCGTACGAAATTCAGGTATGATTTGAGTGAAATACCCGATTCGGCCGTTGTCATGGATGCGCGTTTGTACCTGCATAAGAAAGACACGGGTTTTGCCGCCAGTTATCCGGATTACAGCGAGCTATGCTGTTTCGACGGCCATATAGAAGCAGAGGGGACCTCTCTTGTGGCAGGCATTAACAAAGGCGATAGCGTTTTCAACATGCAAGAGCTGGTGCAATACTGGGTAAACAACCCATCGCATAATAGCGGTGCATGGTTCCGTGTATGGCCCGAAGAACACGAAAGCGGTCTTTCTGCGATGGTATTCCATTCGGGCCAGGCGCCGGATTCATTGCAGCCGAGGCTGGAAATATGTTATGCCGTGCCCTATCACCCTGCAGCGCAGGCAAGAAAGGCCGTCATCGCTGCTCCGCCGCCACCGGCAGCCGTTCAGGCATGGCTGTATCCCAATCCTGCTACCAATGCGCTGAACATCCGTGTTCAAAGCAGCCAGGCACAGGCGGGCGCCATCTACCTGTATGATATGCAGGGGAGGATGGTACAGGTGCTGCAGCGACATGCGCAATATAACAAAGGCAATAACCTTATTCATGTGCCTGTAGACAGGAGCCATACGGCCCCCGGCATCTACCTGGTGAAAATACAGGCAGGCGGTGGCAGCTATACGTATAAGGTGATACTGAAGTAAGTGGGATAATAGATTAATAGTTGACAGATGATAATAAAGCCGTCCGGAAATATCCGGGCGGCTTTTTATGTGGGGTATACGGCGGTGGTTATTTATTGTTTCTTTTCTACCAGGGCAGTGCCGCATTGGGGACAGTTGCCATCTTTGTCAAGCGCTACCTCGGGATGCATCGGGCAGGTATAGCGTTTGACGACCTGGGTTTTCATCTGCTCTTTGGGAGACAATAAACTCAGGCTTTTTCCGCATTTGGGGCATTGGCCGGGATTATGCTTTACGATGCCCGTATGCATAGGACAGGTATAGTTTTTTACTACGGCGGCCTTCATCTGTTCTTTTGCGGATGTATTCAGTTTCATGCCGCATATAGGACAATGGCCCGGTTTATCACTGGTTATATTCGGGTGCATGGAACAGGCATATAAAGCGAAATGCTTCGTTGTGTCCGTTTTCCCCGCTTTAGACTGTGCAAAAAGGCAGGACGAGCCGATAAGGAGTGCTGCAAATAATATAAGTATCTTTTTCATAATGATTAAGGTATGCTATGTTGATACCAGGCCATAAAGGTATATGCCGGCCCCTTGTGTAAAAATGAGGCTGGTCAGTGTACAGGATGACTTTGGACAGGCTTTCCTGCCAAAAACCTGGTAGTTTTATGGCAGAATTTGCTTTCTTTGCGGCCAAACAGGCTATTTATGGACCGCCGGGAACTGGTAGAACAAATTCGCTTAAAGCAATCATATCTCTGTGTAGGGCTGGATACCGATGTATCAAAAATCCCCGCCCATCTCAGGCAGGAGCCCGACCCGGTACTTGCATTCAATAAAGCCATCATCGATGCCACCAAAGATCTTTGCGTGGCGTATAAAATCAACACAGCTTTCTACGAAGCCATGGGACTGCCCGGCTGGCAGGCCATGGAGAAGACGGTGGATTATATACCCAAAGACATTCTCACCATTGCCGACGCCAAGCGCGGCGATATCGGCAATACTTCCACCCAATATGCAAAGGCATTTTTTGAAGCGTTCCATTTCGATGCCATTACCGTGGCGCCGTATATGGGGGCTGATAGTGTAAAGCCTTTTCTCGCTTATAAGGACAAATGGACCATCCTGCTGGGGCTTACTTCAAATGAAGGTTCAGCCGATTTTGAATTGCAGCAAATGGGAGGGGAGAAGCTCTATGAAAAAGTATTGCGTACCGCTGCGGGTTGGGATACCCATAATAACCTGATGTTTGTTATCGGCGCCACGCAGGCGAATGAGTTTGAGAACATCCGTAAGATAGTGCCCAATCACTTCTTTCTGGTACCCGGCGTAGGCGCACAGGGCGGCAGCCTGCAGGAGATTTCTCAAAAAGCGATGAATAAGGATGTGGGCTTGCTCGTAAATGCCAGCCGCGCCATTATCTATGCTTCCGGCAAGGAAGATTTTGCCGAAGCGGCCCGGAAGGTGGCGCAGGAATACCAGGTTGAAATGGCGTCTTATTTATAGCTCCCCGTAAGAAATATATGAAAAGGCTATTTGCCGGCTTTCTCCTCCAGCCAGTCGAGGGCGGGCTGGTCACTATTGATAAAAAGGCGGAGTAAATCCTTTGCGATCTTTAATCCGTTGAATGAATTGGTAAAATACACCAGCCCTTCCTTTTTTCCCGGGTAGGCCACCACAAATGCTTTAAACGTATCATTATCGCCCCATTGCCAGATAGCGGGGCCATGGTTTGTTTGCTCGTACCCTAATCCTGCTTTCCAGCTGAGGCGCTGCGCCACCATCATTCCTGTATCAGCCTGCAGGGCGGTCATAAACTTTTTATCCTGCAGCATCGCCACCAGGAATGTGCCGTAATCAACTGCTGTTGTTTGCAGTGAATGCGCCACATTGGCCCCTGCCGGGAAATATTTTTCTTCGGGCTGTCCCGAACCGGTGTGCGGCAGCGCATAGTTTTTGCCGAATGAAGTTTGCCATACATAACTGGTATGCTGCATACCCAACGGTTTGAACACCGTTTCCCGGATATATGCCTCTGTCTCTTTACCCGTTATCTTTTCTATCACCTTACTCAGCCATACAAAGCCCTCGCCGGAATAGGAAAACTGCTGCCCGGGGTTGTATTTAAAACCAAGCGGACTGCCTCTTCTCCGCCAGTTGGGCAGGCCCGATGCATGCGTAAGGATCATCCTTGCGGTAACCAGCTTATAACGGGCATCCGCTTCTACATCTTTATAAGCGTAATAATTATACAGGGGAAGATCGGGATTGAGTTGCCGTGTTTCTATCAGGTGAAAAACCGCCCAGGCAAAAATGGATTTACTCAAAGAGGCTGCCGAAAAAACAGTGCTGTCATTCACGGCCGTATGGCTTGTTGTGCTGCACACGCCCAGCGCATATTGCTCCTGTATCTTACCGTCTTTAATATACGCCAGCGAGAGGCCGGGAATGTTTTCCTTTTGCATCAGCGCGGTAACCGCCTTTACATGATCCTGCGCCTGCAGGGAGTGGAAGCCCGCAAGCGCAAGGATAAAAACGAATAAGGTTGGTTTTGTAAAATTATGCAAGGGCTAATTGAATTTAATGCTGCCAAAGCTCGATTTTACTTTCACCTTACAGGCTCCGGTGCCGCTTTTGCCCAAATAATCCTTATCGAATTTGGGGCCGTGCTCGTCCTCATCTTTTTGCTCTTTGATGGGGAGCTGGGTATTGTTTTTAAAATCGCCGAAATTGGTGCGTATGTCGAAATCGCCTGAAAAATTGCTGCTTACGAAGACCTGTATGCTGGAATAGGAATTGTTCAGGTTGAAATCAGTTACATCGTTGTCGAGTGCGAGAGTCACTTTGCCGCTGAATTCGAAGTTGGCTTTGATGGCGCCGCTCATCTTTTTCACCGATGCCTCGGAGAATTTCACGTTTACTTTACCGTTGTTGATACTTTCTACCGCGGCTTTGCCAAACTCTACCTGCAGGCTTTTTACGTTGGAGAGGTTTCCTGCCACCAGGTCGCCAAACTTCTGGGTGATTTCTACCGGGCCGCTGAGGTCGGGGATAATGGTTTTGCCAAACTGGTTTTCGAGGTCCAGCGGGTTGCCGGCGGGCATTGATATAACATAGTCGATATTCATGCCTTCGTTATTGCCTTTCCCTTTTCTGCCGTCATTGTTGTTGTTATTGTTCTTGTTTTTGCCCATGACGGTTTTGAAGAAAACGCCCTCGCTGTTTTTGCCATCCTCGATGGAAATGCCGTCCAGGATGCTCTGCGCCTTTTCGTCGGAATTAGAGCGGGCGGTGATGGTGATATCGGCTTTTACCTCTTTTTTATCCCAGGTAATGATTTTTACTTCGCCAAACTGGTTGTTGATGGTAATCTTGTCGTTGGCGCTCACGGGGTACGATTTGCTGATGGTCTTTTGTTTTTCGCCGTCATTATCGCCGGCGGCAAAGGCGCAGGCGGTGGCGAGCAGCAGTCCAGAGGTGAGTAAAAGCTTATGTAGACTTAATGGCTTTTTCATATTCCGTTTTTTTAACATTGTTGATTTGTTTGATAATTTGCAGCTGACGGTTGAGCAGGGCTTCCTGTAACTGCAGGTTTTTAATCATAGCTTCCAGCAACTGTTCGCGATTAGGGTTTACCGGGAGCTGTTTTTTGAGTGTATGAAAAGCGCTGTCCAGATTGTTGATGTCGCCGGCGAATTGCTGGTACAGCAGCGGTTCGTCTTTAGTGATCCTTTTTATCTCGGTTTGCTTCAGCTCTATCAAATGAGCATAGGTGTTCATTTCATCGTTGTAATGGTCGTTTTCAGCGGAAGCGAGCTGGGGATCGTTGTTCGTTGTTGGTCCTTCGACAGGCTCAGGACCGTTGGCCGGAACAGTTGTATGGTTGCTGTCCTTGCCGGGTGTGGGCAGATCATTGGTAACCCCATTGGAAGGCTGTTCTTTTTTGGCGCCTGCTATCTCCGGCCCCGCGTGGTTCGTTTTCGTTTGCGAAAAAAAATATGCTCCCGCACCCAACAGTATGATGATGGCTGCCGCGGCCGACCAGCGAATGGTTTTCATGCTGATATGGATACCTTTCTTTTCAGGCTTTCCCTTTTTCAGCTCCTGCTGTATATTATGCCATACCACGGGCCCCGGTTCGAACTTGTCGAAATCCTCCCGGTTGTCATTTACAAAATCTTCTAAGCGCTTGCTCATGATAATCCTCCTTCTTTTAGGATATTTACCAGTTTTTGTTTGGCGCGATGGTACTGGGTGCGTACGGTATTATGCGATATGCCCAGCATCGTGCCTATTTCTTCCTGCGGGATTTCTTCCAGCAGGTAAAGGCTTACTACAGCCCGGTAGCCATCGGGTAATTGCTGAATAGCCTTTCTAACTTCATCGACCTTGTACTGGAAAGCGGCTTCGTCCACATTGTCCGCATCGCCCTTGTCGGCCACCTGTGTGGTCTCGATGTCTACCAGCTGCATCTTTTTCTTGCGCAGCAGGGTGATGGATTTGTTTATCACAATCCGCTTTAGCCAGGCCCCAAACGTGCTTTTATACCGGAAATCTTCGAGGTGGCGGAAGGCGTCGACAAATGATTCCTGCAGGACATCTTCCGCATCGCCCACATTGTTTACGATACGCAGGGAGGTATTGAACATGGCCTTTGCGTATTTATTGTATAACTGGCTGTAACTCAGGCTGTCTCCCTGTTTACATCTTTCTACCAGTTCGTCGTATGCTATGTTGGCGGTCAGTTCCAAAAGCTGTCAAATGTTGTGTTCGTACTAAGGTCGCTGCAACGGCCCATATGTTGCATCCTTTTTTTTATTTTTCTTACATTCGCTTCGCTTTCAGCACATAAAACGCTTGCGCATGGCTAATGATTTGTTTCAGGGACCTGATTATTTCCAATTAGATGAGCTGTTTACGGATGAGCATAAGCTTGTCCGCGAATCGGTGCGGACCTATGTAAAAAAGGAAATTTCACCTATAATAGAAGAGTATGCGCAAAAGGCCGAATTCCCGCAACAGATTGTAAAACAGCTCGGTGAGCTGGGTTGCTTTGGTCCCACCATCCCTGCAGAATATGGCGGGGGCGGGCTCGATTATATCAGCTACGGCCTGATGATGCAGGAGCTGGAGCGGGGCGACAGCGGTGTGCGGTCTACGGCCTCGGTGCAGGGCTCACTCGTGATGTTTCCCATCTATGCCTATGGTAGCGAGGCGCAGCGAAAAAAATACTTACCCAAACTGGCCAGCGGCGAATGGTTGGGTTGCTTTGGCCTTACGGAGCCCGACCATGGCAGCAATCCCGAGGGCATGCTTACCAATATTAAAGATGCGGGCGACCATGTTATTCTCAACGGCTCGAAGATGTGGATCAGCAATGCGCCTTTTTCGCAGGTAGCGGTGGTATGGGCCAAGGATGGGGAAGGAGTGGTAAGAGGGGTAATTGTGGAAAGGGGCATGGAGGGTTTTACCACGCCCACCACGCATGGCAAATGGAGCCTGCGGGCCAGCGCCACGGGCGAGCTGGTATTCGATAACGTTAAGGTGCCGAAGGAAAACATTCTTCCCAATATAAAAGGACTCAAAGGGCCGCTCAGCTGTTTGACCAAGGCGCGCTACGGCATTGCCTGGGGAACGGTGGGCGCTGCGATGGACTGCTACGATACCGCGCTCCGTTATTCAAAAGAGCGGGTACAGTTTGGCAGGCCCATCGGCGGGTTCCAGCTGCAGCAGAAAAAGCTGGCGGAGATGATCACCGAAATCACCAAGGCGCAGCTGCTCAACTGGCGGCTGGGCGCACTGATGAACGATAACAAGGCCACGCCCGCCCAGGTGAGCATGGCCAAGCGCAATGGCTGCGAGCTGGCGCAAAACGTGAGCCGCGACGCGCGGCAGATACTGGGCGGGATGGGCATTACCGGCGAGTACAGCATTATGCGGCATATGATGAATATCGAAAGCGTGATCACCTATGAGGGCACGCATGATATCCATTTGCTGATAACGGGTATGGATGTAACAGGATTTAATGCATTTACATGAGAATCTACCTGATAGGTTTTATGGGCTCGGGCAAGACGCATTGGGGCAAACGCTTGTCGCACAAGATGGGTATACCATTTTATGATCTTGATGAAGTGATTGTGCGCGCCGAACAGCAAAGCATACAGCAAATCTTTCACGACAAAGGAGAGGAGTATTTCAGGGAGAAGGAGCGGGACACGCTCGAAGCGATTACGGAAGACCACGATGCGCTGATCCTTTCCTGCGGCGGGGGCACGCCCTGTTTCTTTAATAATATCGATTTTATGAAGCAGCACGGCACCGTGGTATGGCTGAATACGGCCGTGGACATACTCGTACAGCGGCTGCTGAGGGAAAAAAATCACCGCCCGGTGATAAAAAATGTTCCGGATGCCGACCTGAAGGCTTTTATCATAAAAAAGCTGCAGGACCGGAAGATGTATTACGAGCAGGCCGATACCATGCTGCACGAAGAAAGCATTACACTTGACGCACTCTTAAAAATTATTCCGGATGCATAAAGGATTTTTGATTACAGCGTCCCTGCTGGGCGCCTTATCTGTAGCCCTGGGGGCGTTTGCCGCGCATGGATTGCGCAAGGTATTGTCGCCGGAAGAAGTAGCCACCTTCGAAACGGGCGTCCGTTACCAGTTTTACCATGTTTTTGCTTTGCTGAGCGTAGCCATCGTATATGAAAAGTTTTCCGGCAGCCTGATGCAGTGGGCGGGGAATTGCTTTATTATCGGTATTATATTATTCTCCGGCTCGCTCTATCTTATGGCGGCCCTGCGGGCAACGGAATCTGTAGGCGTCAGCAAACTGGGTATTATCACTCCATTCGGCGGGCTGTTTTTTATTGCCGGCTGGATGCTGATGCTGATAGCTTTTATCAGGAAATAACTTTTTATAAAATCATTTTTTTGAAAACAAACCATACCGGCTGCTCATGGAGCGGCGGCAAGGACAGCTGTTTTGCTTTCATGCAGGCTATTGAGCAGGGCTATACGCCCAAAGCCCTCGTTAATATGATGAATGAAAACGGCAGGGTATCGCGCTCGCATGGCCTCCCGCTTTCTTTATTACAGCAACAGGCTGCTGCGCTCGGGCTGCCCATCGTTACCAGGCCTTCTACCTGGGGCGATTACGAGAAAAATTTTGTGGAGGCGCTGCATATCGTCAAAAAGGAATATGGATTGGAGTCGATGGTTTTCGGCGATATTGATTTGCAGCCGCACCGGGAATGGGAAGAAAAAGTATGCGCTGCGGCGGGACTCGAAGCCCTACTCCCCATCTGGCAGCGCGACAGGAAAGAGCTGGTGCTGGAAATGATAGACGCAGGTATCGAAGCGATGATAGTATCCTGCAATACCACGCTGGGCGAACCCTTCCTGGGTAAGATGATAACGCGTGCGCTTATTCCCTCACTGGAGGAAAAAGGCGTGGATGTGTGCGGAGAGAACGGGGAGTTTCATACGGTGGTGATTAATTGCCCGTTGTTTAGCCGTTCTGTACAGCTGCCTGCTTATACAACTGCATTGCATAAGGAATATTGGTTTGTGCAGTGGGATGCGTAGATAAAACCTACGCTTAGTGGAGGTGGGTAGAACCCGCTTCTTTAAGGTGCCAATTTGGTACCTTAGATTCGCAGATTAATCCGGTTCATCTTTTCTTTTAAACCCGATTCGTGGACGTGGTTTGGATGGTGGAAGGAGTAATTCCTTTAATGCGGAAAAAATCATTTGGATATCGTCTTCAGTTTTCTTCACTCTGCCGTTCTGGTTTATCAATTTCTTTTCTATCTGCTGCAGTTTTATAAAAATGCTTTTATGGGTAGAGAGTAATTCGCGCATTTTTGTAAATACCCGTATGATTTGTATGTTTACCTTGATAGCTGTTTCACTATTTAGTACGCTTGATAGCATAGCTACTCCCTGCTCTGTGAAAGCCAGTGGTAATTTTCGTATACCCATTACTTCTTTATTGGATATCACAATTTGTGATATCCAATTTTAATCTTATTTCTTCTCCACCCACACCGATACCCCACCCGCGGGGGCATGAAACTCACCCCAGCCGTCTTCGTTGACGGTTACTTCGGCGGGATGTTTTTCAAGGTAATCCACGAATATTTTGCCGGCATGAGCTTTCCCTATTTCCATGTTCTTGAATCCTTCTTCGCCGTTGGATAACAGGATGGCGCAGCCGGAGCCAGGCTGCTCACCGGCACCCTCGCGGGTCCAGCCGATACAATTGGGATGGTCGAAATAGTCGCGCTGGGGACCGTAGGCAAAGATCTTCCGGGCGCAGAGCAGCTTGTCGAGGTCTTCGCAGGGGTCGAGGAAGATTTCATGATCATTGCCATCGGGTCCTTTGTCGGTATAGTGGGCGCCGTACAGA
>Ga0307513_10011823_pt1 | contig 10819 bp, 12 predicted proteins | sample 15_EM_MG_FD_202174 | JGI IMG/M metagenome (GOLD analysis project Ga0307513, IMG submission 202174) | Populus trichocarpa ectomycorrhiza microbial communities from riparian zone in the Pacific Northwest, United States - 15_EM | ecosystem: Host-associated > Plants > Roots > Unclassified | place...
CGGAAGGTACAGGTTATAACGGAGCTACAGGACAAGTACGGAAGATCGTTCTAGCTAATGATCCTACGGGAGCGAGGAGGATACGAGTAGAACAGGGTCCCAAGCAGTGCGAACATGACCAAAACAGGGCCCTAAGAAGTGAGGCGATGGGAAAGGAGGTGTTGGTCGGGGAAACGAAGGGCAGGGAGGTTTCGATCGAGGAGACGATGGGAAAGGAGATTTCGTACGGGGATACATGATGAAATACATAACGTTACATCACTGAATCTCACAAACCTGAAACAGGGCCCATCGAGGTGACGACCGATTAGTCGGTGGGAACCGGAACAGGGCAGTATGACGTGCGCGCATGCCGGCGGGAGCAAATTGAATCACTAAATTTCATCCAGGTATTTCACTACTACAAACGTTCCTATCGTCGTCTGCTGGAAGCGACCACACACCCATCTGGCCACTTTGCTTGGAGAAGAGTATAGGGGCAGTGGACCAACGCCAAGTTGAAGACTGGAGTAAGGACTCTCGGCTATCTCGAGCGTACCATTTCACGGGTCATCGGCAGCCGGAGAACTTGTAATTCCGCCGATGCTCGCTCCACAACCATGCAGCATTGCCATGTCTCCCGGTACTCCGCCACAAATTTGCAATCACATTATTGCACGGCCATCGCCACCCGTGCTTATAGATATAGGGGTCGAGCGCAGCTCTCCGTTTCCTCCCACTTTCCTTCTTCGCACCCTTTGGTATAGAATACCCTCTTTCCATACCCACCATCGATCGCACGCAAACCCGCAAACCGGCACTCCAGCTCCCAGCTCTCTACCTAAAGCACTTCCCAGACCAATAACCGATACCACCCAAATGGATCTCTTCTTCAATCCCTTTTTCGGGTCTGCTACCGCTGAGACTCGTGCCGAACTCGACGCCGAATCTGAGCAAGTTCCGGTCGAATCCGAAAAAAACCCAGTTAGCATTACCATAAGCTGTATTGTTGCATAACTCTAGTAATTAAATGTGAGTCTCATGGTGACTTGGCTATGCACAATACCTACTTTGGCTTCCATCTAGCAGGTTGACGTCCTTGGCTGCAAATACTGCATCACTAGTGCTCTAGCTATGGATACAAGTGCTTTTTACGACGAATATTGATTATATCCACTTTATTATTCATCATTTATCATTTATTATTTATTTTTATATATGTCCTATTTATCGTGCTAAGACATAATCTAAGTTACACGTTGAAAGGATTCGTGGTGAGTGTGTGCCATACTTTAACGTTACTAACCTAATCTTGCAAGAACGGTCAGGGTGTGGTGTGTGGTGGGGACGTGGGTGTGGGTGTTTCAAGGCAGCTACATAGGTAGGGCGCTCAACCCTAGGAACAGTCGCTATCATCCATCAGGTCCGCGCTGATATCACTGTGGGAGGAGAAAAGATAAGGCCAGACCGGGGATCGAGAAGAAATGACCTAATGGGAACCAGGAGACTGCGGTCCCTGATTAATAAATAATACAAAGCTTTAGGAAACTGGCTTGTAACACCTTATTATTGAGAGAATTGAGCAGCGCTCAAAGCAGTATGTGAGTTTGGTGGCATCGTGATTTGCACATGCAGTGTTCGTTCTGTGATTGCCACTTTGGCCACATGTTAGGAACGTTTATAGTAGTGTAATACAATCGAAATTGTAATACGGCTCAGTCAGCTTCCAGCGGTTCCTCCGCAACGCCCTTCCCCAAATCTGGTTGTTTCCACTCACACTCACACACTTCCTGCTCTCCCTGGATACGCGGAATAAATATCCAGGGATACCCGTCTCGCAATCTTTCAACCAGTCGAGTCCTGTGCCAACGACTGGCCCTTGATTGGCGATCGCTCACCTCTCGCTCCGGTGCACTCAGCATGGACGTCTTGGATACGAAGGTGGTCCCACATAGTCTCCTTGATTGAGAGCTCGTTTCGCACCGCTCGAGACCTCGTTTCCCATCCGACCCATCTGAATTTAGCCAGAACGATATTTCCACTCGCCCCCTGTACTCTCCATATAAACTATACGATCTGGTAGTGCGTTCTGTAGTCTGAATCTCGACTTTGAATCGCCCCCTCTCTTTCGACTTGATGTCCGATTTCGGAAATATCGGTTAAGAGTCCCCCTTCGGTATCCCCTCAAATCCTAATATCACAAGCACAGCTCCAAAATATAAGGTTACCATTGGCTCATAATATGTATAGTATTTCAAGCTGAACGCACCAATATATTTCGGTTTGGGCTGTTACAGTTTTCGTCGGAGGCTGGTGAACGAACGCCTGCGAAAAAAGGTGAAAATGGCAAGGACCCCTCTCCGGTGGATCTCGTTTCAGTTATTTTCTCCAGATATTGTGCAACACTCAATGGTCGTTAGGTATCCCAGGGGAATGTGGGTTCAAGGAAATTCAAACCCTCGATCTCCAATTCATGTTGTGGCTATGACCGATCAACGCAATGCACCATAGTTGTGTGCAAACCATTACTTGATCTACAGCCATCTTCACCTGGCCTCACTCTTACGGTTTCCGTACAAGTCGTTCACAGTAAGGACACATTCACACGTTCCTCTGTTGGTGTAGGCCAAAGATTGATAATAGAACATGAAATCTCACTATCACCCGCCACATCCACCACCGCATCCACCACCGCACCCACCACCATCTCCGGAACATCCCGCTCCTGCGCTACATCCTCCAGCACAGCCATCACCAGAGCACGCTGCACCGGCGCGGCCACTAGCCCCGTAATAGAGATCCATAGAACCTGCAAGGCTCAGGCGAGTACCAGTGATTGTGGATAACGACACTCCGCGACTGACCCATAGGCCGGAAACATCGTAATACCCCAGTAAGGATAATCACAGCCGCCCCCAGCATAGGATCTATAAATGCCTCCTGGTGTCCATCCGGCTTGGTGTTTCTCTCGGCCTGGTGCTGGACCCACGGATCACGCTTCGGGTTTGTACACGCCCGCTTCGCCTTATTGAGCCGTCTTTCCACTTTGGTCGTCCGCTTGTTTAGTGCACGTTCCGCTGTTTGTGAGCTCGGGTCTCCAACTTCTACGTTGTGCTCCGAAGGGTGCGACGCATTAGCGCCTTCGTCCTCGGTCGATACTAGGTTGGGGCGTGGGTTTACAAGTCGCGATGGCTGGTCCTTAGAGGACCAGATGTTAGCTGCGAGCCGAAAGAAGATTCCGGAGGCTCCATCTGGATCTGGGACGCAACCGAAAACGCTGTATAGGACGCCGAACGAATTCTAGGATCTAATGAGCCTCGCAAATGAGTAAGGTGCGTCGAACTCACCTTCCACGCCTTCGCGGTGGCATCGTAACAGGTAGAAAGTGTGGATTGCTTCACGGCAGCGCCATGATTTGGGCTCATATCGAGTAATAAAAGAGTGTATGAACAATAACGACTATGTTCAAGTTGGTGGGTGTGCCAAGCTAGGTCTTGGAGGTCGTTCAAGCAGCTACAGCGGGATTGAGAAAAGGTATACTATATCGTTAGAGAGGTACGCCGTGAGTATGGGGGTAGTGGCTAACCAAGGTAGGAGTGAGTAGGTGGCCGGGTATCGTAGCCATGAGCCACAGGAACCCATGATATATCGCAATGCAGCGAACAAGCGTGGCTTGCACACTGGGAGCGTCGAACCTCCCTCTGGTGGTCCATCCCATATTTACCATCTTCTCAATGAATGTTCCTTCGCCGAGTATTGCCTGAACGGGTTCCACGGACTGAGGAGATCGAAGGTTCTTGCTGAACTGAGACTCCGACCTAATGCCATACTCATGGTACGTCCGTGGGTTCTGGAAGCAAAAGGATAAATAATACAATACGGGTGGAACAGGGCGTCGTACCAGGAGATAAGTGTGCCAGACTAGCAAAACGTCCAAAGGCGGCATTGTTGCTTCGGTCGACGCGACGACAGCATTATTGGGCCAAGTGGCAGACATGAATGATTCGAATCTATGCACAGCTTTGTTCAGGAACAGAAACCAGAGGTGCGCTTGTTGAATCCCGGGAGGAAAGTCCTCTGCTGGGTGCTGGAAGGTATTTAAAGCGTTCAAAGGCCCCCAGGAACCGAAGGTGCGCTTGTGGATCCGTCACGTTGACCAACGGGGGCACCTCGTGCTTGCAGATCGGGAAGGTCGTTGGCAGCTCGGTTGGATATTCGGTGTAGGAAGGCGGAAGTTGTTCGCCCTCTTCTGAAGGTACTGAGTATGAAGCTGGGAGACCAACCTGGTCAAAGGATGACATCGCGTACGCCCGAATCTGGCTACGAGGCGTTGAGGCCTTGGCCGGTCCTGTACTAATATTCACCATTTAATACTAGACCTATATATACCCCGTGGTCAATCCAAAGGCTCATTCTCCTGTATCGACCTCGTCTCGGTTCTTTAGCCCTTGGAACCTCTGCTTGCCCTGCATATGCTCTAAGGGGTCACGGCTTCTGTGGCAGGTCAATGAGAATGACTTACGGTGAACCCGTGAATTGAACTGAATATATGAGTGTTGCTTGTACTGACTGATAGCGGAATAAGTCGGTTTACAGCGGAGGCAGGAAGAGACATATAGAGTAGCCCCGGGTACAGTGGTGTACTAAAGGCAACCTCTGGTAGCAGTAAGTTTGGTTAAGCATCAACCGGAGGTGAGCGGATGACATCTTGCTGGCAAACCACGACGAACCTGGATAACTTGAATCCTCCAGATAGTCTCATGATTCCCGTTACCAAATATTTTTCAATGAGTAGATGCTTCAAAGGCTGAACGGTAGGGCGACTGCCCAAACGTTTCTCATCATTATTGTCATATCTTTGTCATCCATTCTCACCAATCGATGGAAAGCAGAAATTTTATTAATACTTTTTAATTGGTTTTAACATTATTGTTATTTTAAATTTTAAATTTTAAATCTTGTTCAAACGGTCGATCAATTCAATTGAGGGCAGGGTTGGCACAGGCGGCAACGGCCTTAACAACAGTAAGCTCCCAACGAGCAACACAGCCTGTTTAGAGTTCCACGTACACAGAGGCCGTATCTTACGTACAGAGTACCAATAGGAATTTTTGGGATGGGAGAGGCAGTGGACCTACGCCAAATTGAAGACTGGAGCGAGGAGCGAGGACGCTCGGCTATGATTGTAGTATAATTAAATGGGCTGGCAAGGGTGTTCACGTGTGTGCAGTTTGTGTGCTCGCGGGGTCGGGAGGCCGGGAGGGGGACTCTCCATAACCCGTGAGCAGGTCACAAAGAGATGTGCGGCGCTATTTCCCCCCGTACTCTGTCAAATAAATTTCCAATTATATTATTGCACAACCACCGCCATCGGCGCTGATAGATATAAGGATCGAGGTGCAGCCCTCCGTTTCCTCCCATTTCCCTTCATCACACTTCCTTCCTTCATATTATTTCGATTACCCACTATCATGCGCTTCTCGACCCTCATTGCATTCATGCTCCCCCTCTCAGCGCTCGGCGCACCAGCTTGCTTTGATTGTGTCCATCCTCAATCCGAAACCGACATAGCAGTGAAAGTGTTCACCGACGGACTCAGGCAAACGAATTTGGGTCTCTTCAACATGGTTCCGTCGGCCATGAGCGTGTCAGACAACATGGTCAAGGCCATCCAAGGAGTAGAGCGTATTCTTAATCAAGCAATACCACGCGCACCTACCAGCCTACCGTCTGAGCAAGAGTGCGTAGATACCCCTCCTCACTGGTCAGGATAATTAACGTGGTCTTCTTGTAGCCTACGCAGCTTCACAAGCGGTATATTCCATACCCAGTGTGCCACGAAAGACCTCGATGCAACAATCAGGCGCGAAGATCAGAGCTCTATTTCAGTCGATTCTCTATTAAGGTCTATGCCTGGTGTGTTCGACGGGCTTGAACTGGCAATCGATGGTCTCGAAAATTTCGCTAGCATCTATGACAAGTCTCTTGACCTTCTGTTTACGAGTGCCGGGGAGGCGATTCCGACTAAGTGCTGAAGGGGGTCTGAGTGATGGACCTGATGGCTTGTCGTTCCTCTGTATTCTCTGTTCATATTTATTATATTATATTTGGGTCGACCATTGTAGCGCCTGTTTATCATACCAAGAGTTTGCTGGTCCTTGTGAGCTCGTGGTGATTGATATTTCAGTATGGCCCACTGAATCATACCGATTCCGGCGTCTCAGAGGGCCCGCCAAATCATAATAATCCTCACAAAAATGTGGCAGTGTCTTTTGAGTTAGACGCGCGGTACAACACACGTCGGACTGGAGGTCTGTCTGCAGCAAACTCCGCTCCAGTTTCACCTGCTAGCCCTGCGAGGCCAGTACAACCCTTCCAAGAGACCCCAAACTGGAGCTGTCAGGCGGCTCAGATCCGTCAATGGCTTCTCCCTCCTCCCGAGACTGACACTGGCTTGTAGCTCTCAGTGCTGCTTCTCCGGCTTCCTCAGCCGCTGGGCGCTGGGCTTGGGATAAGCTTGAGCCCTCATCCTGGTCAGACTCGGCTCAACCAGGCAGGGAAGTACCAGTCCCTAGTTTTTGTCTTTGTCCATTCTGGGAGTTCTTGAGGGAACACCTGTGTGGCCCGCTAGGCTTTAGGAAAATTTGAGGGTACCACGGAAGTGGCTGAAGACAAGGAGCCAATCGGATCAATCGACCTCAAGGTCTCCGCTGTTGAATTCATTACCCACATCTTGGTGACTCACCATCCTGTCTTCCTCTCCGCCCCTTTCCCCTCACATGCATTCATACCCTTCGTTTAGTCCCAGCACCCAACACAAGGAGTGAAATCCAGCATATGGAGCGACTTTGCGTCCTTCGCACCACGCATCGGCATACCCCAAGAAACCTGAAGGACGAGGCCATGAATTCTTCTTCGATTGCTATTTCTGAGAATACTAGCATTGCGCCTGTTATCTCCTTAGACCGGAGCTGCGCCTTCGCGCCCTCGTCAGACACTCGTTCATGTCCGTTCGATGAGATTGAAATACTGAAAAGGAAGGTTAGTTATCAACAGATTAGGACAATACTTGCACGCTATAACGTAGTAGCTCTTTCGAATTCGGGTGGACAATTACTTGACCACACCATGAGCGCCAAGTCATGCGTGCATCGGTCGGAAAAGACCTAGGCGTCTCCTATCCTCGGTCTTAGTGAATACCTGGATATAGAGATTGCAACAGGCGATAGTGCGTCTTCTGTGGTCGTCCCGTTTCCTGACGAACAACGTATTTCGCACATCGTGAGGACGAAGCGAGTTTTCTCGATAAGTTCTATTTATTTTATTTTCTCCAGATATGTTGTGCTGTAATCGAGGGTGAATACTGGTTTGGTAAGTGACGTTAGGTCTAAGTTGCGTCTACAAGAAGAAAGGACGCAAACCTGAGCCCGTTCACTTCCTTTGCCTTTGCCTTGGCCCGCCCACCGCCAACGCGCCCACCATGGAGCTGCACGTACGCGAGTCGACAGAAATGGAAGAGTTGTACTCGTCGTGGTCGCTGTTCATCGTCTGTGTGCTGCTAATCCTCTCCCTGCTTACCTCGTATTACCTCCAAGTGAACAGAATACGAGCGGTCCATGAGACAGTTGTGTCTATCTTTGCAGGCATGGTCGTCGGACTCATCGTCCGCCTCGCTCCGGGCCACCTCATCCGCGAAATGCTCGTACGCCGTCTTCCACGAAGCTTGGCAAACGACGTGGCTCACAGGTGATTCCCGCAGACATTCAGCCACACTCTTTTCTTCAACCTGCTACTACCCCCGATTATCCTCAACTCAGGCTATGAGCTCCGCCAGGCAAGCGCACTCCACCTGCCGTTCATCCGCAGAAGACCCGCTCACACAGCCCCAATAGGATAACTTTTTCCGCAATTTTGGGTCGATCCTCACTTTTGCATTCCTTGGCACTTTTATATCCGCAGTCGGTCTGGGGTACGTGTCACTGACCTCTATCCAAAGTGGCATGGACTCACCGTGTTCGTAGAGTTCTCGTGTACATCTGGTCGATCCTTGGCATTGAATCCCTCCACTTTAGCATCATAGAATGCTTGATATTCGGCTCAACACTGAGCGCAACGGACCCCGTCACGATCCTTGCCATCTTCCAGCAGTACAAAGTCGATCCAAAGCTCTACAGCGTCATCTTCGGAGAGAGCATTCTGAACGACGCTGTCGCCATCGTCATGTACGAGACCCTCACCCAGTTCCGTGGTTCGGAGATCTATGTGGGCTCCATCTTCCACGGCGTTGGCATCTTCCTCCTCTCCTTCAGTAGCAGTATGGCCCTCGGGATAACCTTCGGCCTCCTTGCCTCACTCATGCTCAAGCACTCATCCCTCTCGCTCTACCCACATATCGAGTCTTGCCTCATCGCCCTTGTCGCCTACACATCCTACTTTTTCTCCAACGGCTTGCACATGTCCGGCATCGTTTCTCTTCTCTTCTGCGGCATCACACTCAAGCACTACGCCTACCATACCATGTCCCGCCGCACGCAGCGCACCACCAAATACCTTTTCGGCATCCTCGCCCAACTCAGCGAAAACTTCATCTTCATCTACCTCGGCATGAACCTCTTCACGCAGGATGTCCAGGTGTTCAAGCCCATCTTCATTGTCGTATCCGTCCTCGCTGTTCTAGCGACCCGCTACGCGGCTGTGTTCCCCCTCTCTCAGATGATCAACGCTATCCATCGCTGGCGTGGGCAGAGGCTCGAAGAGCTCCCACATTCATATCAGATGATGCTCTTCTGGGCTGGTCTACGAGGTGCGGTTGGTGTTGGACTCGCAGCAGGGTTTACGGGCCCGAACAAGGACGCCCTGCGGACCACTGTGCTTGTTGTGGTTGTGCTTACAGTGATCATGCTCGGCGGTACCACATCGCGCATGCTCGAGGTGATGGGCATCCGCACGGGCGTGGACGACGGCGGCGGTGATTCGAGCACAGACGAAGAAGAGCGCGCGTGGCTGCGTTCTGGACGGTTGGGGCGTACAGGCGCGCGGTGGGATGAGCGCGCGAATTTGCGATTTGGCGGTGGAAGCCTCGGCCTTGATGGCTCGTTCGACCGCCTATCCGAGTTGCGCAACGGCGGGAACGCACAACGTATCTCCGGCGCGTCCACGTCATACAACCGCGGCAGCCCCACGAGGGTATGGAGTGCGGACGAGTACGACTCGGACGGCGGGGACGTCCTGCCCATGTCGCGTGGCGACCGCCCGCCGGTGGGTGGGAGTCTGAGGAACAAGTCCGAGGCATGGTTCCACGCCATCGACGAGCGGTACCTCATGCCCCTGTTCTCCAACGCCGTCGCGAGCCGGACGTTCCATGCCCGACGGGCCAATCGGCGGGCTGGGCTCGCGAGGGAACGGGACGGTGCCGGAGCTGGACATGGGGAGAACTTGCTGGGTGCAGAAGGAGGGAGTGGGTATGTCAGTGAGGGCGAGAGCGGGGACGTGTCCCCCGTCGAAGGACCACGTGAAGGCGGAGGGAGCGTATTGAGGAGCCAGGAGTTTGTGAAGAGTATTGGCAAGTTTTGGGCTGGTCCGTCGGGCGAGGGACGGTGACTATGATGCGGAGGGGCAGCAAAAAGTAGAGTACTTATTAGCGCCAAGGACGCGCGGGGAGATTTCTTGGTTAGGTTATGACAAATGCGGACGATTTTGAGATGACTCCACACTCCCTATTACCTAGACTAGGAAGGAAGGCAGCGCGCCTCTTTCGCAAGTTATATTTCGTATCTGTTTTGGATCGTTATGCAGCTGTGCGCGAAGTGCATCTAGGCTACTGATTAGAGCTCATATGAAGTAGGATAGTAATGATAACCTTCGATCGAGGAGTTGCATCTTACTATCGCCAAAATATATCAGAACGAATTACTCTCCTATCGTACCCTGAGAACTGAGCCGTGTATAGAGTCACAGATTTTGAAAGAAGATGGACGCTCTTACAGTCTCACCTGCGTCAACGGCTTCGATGTTCGTTGTCACGGTCCACGCATTCCAACGAACGATTGGGGCACCAACATACCCTTTGCAGGCCAATTCTAATTTGTAATTTATCCGGGTCACGTTCATCGTTGGGGCTTTCTTGACCAGCCACTTGGAACCGCCTCGTATCCGCCACAACGCGCACACGATGTCGTCCTGTGGCCAAGTCGGCCTCTTCAGCAGCACCCCCCGAAGGGAGCAACTGGCCTCCGCTCCTGATGTGACTTTTTGTAACTTAATCTACTGTTTCCAGAGCCTATGGATGTACCATGAGAATGGCACCAAGGCGGAGTATCAACCAAAAAGCTCCGATCTCTTCAGTTGTAAGCATTCCAGAGTTGAAATGCCACCAGAAGCGTACAGTCTGTATACCAACGTGGCTCTATAATACAGCGATCACGTTTCAGAATTTCGGAATGACGTCTTTTGACCTCGTTTATTGTCATAAGCCACACGTCGAGAACTTCTCCATGACGAGGTTGTCCAGCACTGCTTCCAGTCCCCCTGTTTAATCACCTATTGCACAAGATCAATATGTTCAGTATCGGGATCTCGCCACTTGATGTAAATTCTGTTCACCACTCAGATACAACTTAGATGGCTGGAATATTCACCCCATCTCTCGGCGTAAACACAACAGGGACACGGACGGGCTTCACCATAAATCTCGAACGGCGCGCCAAAACACGCATTTTCTGCTCCTGTGCCGTCTCGTGGGCATATTGTGGCTCTTCCAGAACGGTGATCCTATAGTGGAGTACGATGACGGAGAGTACTGCAATTTGTTCGATTTCAGAGAATCTGAGAGCGCAGCATC
>Ga0307513_10011824_pt1 | contig 10818 bp, 9 predicted proteins | sample 15_EM_MG_FD_202174 | JGI IMG/M metagenome (GOLD analysis project Ga0307513, IMG submission 202174) | Populus trichocarpa ectomycorrhiza microbial communities from riparian zone in the Pacific Northwest, United States - 15_EM | ecosystem: Host-associated > Plants > Roots > Unclassified | place...
GTGCGAAGGCGTTTGTGTGAACGCCGTGTGACAGCGGCGCGATGCCAGCCGCGCGGATGACCTCCCCGAAGCGCGTCGGCGCGATGCCGAGGTCAGTTGCAGCTGTCGTGCTGCGCCGACCAGCCGGTCGCGGTGCACGCGTAGTGCTGGTGATCGCCGCCGCAGACCTGGTATCCGCAATACGTATGATCCGCGTTGATCGGTCGGCCCTGCGCGTCGGCGCCGCCGCTGCAGCGGCAGTTGCACCCCGTGATCCCCGTGCCGTGCCAGCCGTCGCTCTGGCACGCATAGCGCTGGTTGTCGCCGCCGCAGATCTGGAATCCGCACGACGTGTCGCTCGCCGCCACCGCCGTGCCCCAGAACGTCGTCCCGCCGCCGCAGCTGCACGACCCGCCCTGCGCCTGGCAGTGCGTCCCCGCGCACGCCTGCCCCGCCGAGCACGCCCGCCGCGTCCACTGCTGCGACGACGGCAGTCCCGGGCTCGTGCACACGAACTCCGCCGCCGGATCCCCGGCGCTGCACGCCGTGTCGCCCACGGCCACGTTGTTGTCGCACGTCCCCGGGCCGGCGCCGGCCAGCGCCGCGACCGAGCCCGAGGGCGACAGGTATCCCCAGCTCCGCGCGTCGGTGCCGGAGTTGGTGTAGCCCGGGCCGGCGAAGTTGAACAAGCAGAGCTGCGGCACCGAGACGGTGCGGACCTCCCAGTGCAGGTGGCTGTTCGATCCTTGATCGAGCACATTGGCGATCTGCTGGCCGGCCGCGACCTGCGCATTGACCGGCACCAGGACGTTCGTGAGGTGGCCATACTGCGAATAGATCGTCGACGCGGAGATCCCCAGCGCCGCGCTCTCGGACGCGCCGAGGTCGTGGCGGATCACGATGACGGCACCGGGGTAGTTGATCCCGGCGCCGTTGTAGATGACGGTGCCGGCGCCGATCGCGCGCACGGCCGTGCCGGCCGCGTTGCCCCAGTCCTCGCCGGCGTGCACGAGCTGGTTGAGCGGCCTGCCGAAGCAGCTGCTGTTGCCCGGGACGGACGGGTTGACGATGTTGAACTGGATCCGCCACGCCGGCCCCCCGGTCGGCGGTGCCCAGGGCCCCGACAGGGCAGAGGTCGTCTCGAGGGTCGGGTCGACGGTCGAATCGCCCGACGCGCAGGCGGCAATGAAGATCAGGCTCCACAGGATGTAACGCACGCAGTCCTCCGGTTGGTTGTGCTCTCGCGAACAGACGCGAGAACCCGCGGCCAAACCCGTCATGCGTTCGTACGATCGGCCGCATGTTTGGCCGGGCGCAGCCGCGACGTGGCGCGTGCGCGCGGGCAAGCTACCGGGATGACGTGGGAGGAACGAGATCCGGGACCTCGGGGGGCCGCGGCACGGCCGCATGACCACAGCTGGGCGATCGGTGCGCTGATCGCCATGGCTGCGTGCGCGTCGCCGCGACCGCCGGCGCATCCGTCACCGGCGGCAGTGTCGCCACCCGCCGTCGAGCTGGCGGTGATCCCCGGTACGCGGTGGGCCACGCCGCGTCAGCCCTGGCGCGCGCCGCGCGGCCCTGGGGAGCTCGCGGTGCGCGGCGACGTCGCGCTGCTGCAAGGCAATCCGGCGTGGCTCGCGCTGGTCGATCTACGCACCGGCCGCGTGATCCGGGAGCGCCGGCTGGACGGCGTCGACCTCGGTACCATCCTGGCACTGCGAGATGGCCAGTGGCTCGCGGTCGGGCTCCGCGGCCAGATGGCGGTCGCGTTCGCGCTCGATCGCGACACCCTCGCGCCGACCGAGATCGTCGCCGGCGATCTCCGCCCGCCGCCTGGCGAGTTTATCAGCGTCAGTGCCGGCGCGGTCGAGCTCGACGACGGCGTCGCGATCTCCGGTCCGGGCCTGCCCCTCGCGATCTACGATCCGGCGACCTGGAAGGTGCGCCGGGTGATCGACCCCGTCGCGCACTGGGCGCACGTCCTGGGCGGAGGCTCGCTGCTCTATGCCGGACGCAGTGGCGACATGCGGCGGTTCGACCTCGCGACCGGTCGCCAGGCCGACGTGCCGTGGATGCCCGGCGCCGGCGCGACCTACACCATCTCGCACGCACGTGGCGGTGGCCTCGCGATCGAGGTGCCCACCCGGCCCGCCATCGTGGTCGACAGCGTGGATGTCCCGACGATCGACGTGGCGGGCGATCGATTTGCGGTGCGCGATGGCACGCAGGTCCGCGTCCACTCGCTCGCCGATGGCAAGCGGATCGCGGCGTACGAGCTTGGCGAGGCAGGTCGCGCGCACTGGTACACGTTCGCGTTCGCCGGGAACCGCCTCGTGGTCTGGGTCGGTGCCACGCTGCGCGTGATCGATCTCCGAACCGGCGCGATCTCACCGGCCGGCGCGCCGCCGTACGACGCCGGCCAGCAACTCGCGATCTCCGACGACGGCGTCGTCACGCATCACAGCGCGCATGTCGTGCGCGTGGTCGCCGGCGCGGTCGCGTCGTCCACCCCGGTCGATCCGTATCTTGGTCCCGCGCGAGACGCGCAGCTCCCGGCGAGGCTGCGCGGACTCTACGGCGTGACCGGCGGCGTGCGGGTCAACCCGGGCGACGTCGGCAACTACGCGACGGTCAGCGAACGGCGCGACGATCATCTGGTCCAGCGCTACGCGGTGGGCGGCACGGCCGCGCTCCACACCTGGCGGCTCAAAGACCAGTGCTCGGCCGGCTGGCTCGGCAGCGACGGGACCGTCGTGGTCACCACCCACCACCCGGATGTCCAGCTGTGGCGACTCGACGCCGCCGCGATCGACGCCGCGCCGCTCGGTCCGCGCATCCACGGCGCCGCCGGGATCGACGACATCGACGTCGACGCCCAGCTCGCCGCGGTCACGCGCGAGGGCTCGACCTACGTCCTCGATCTCGCCAGCGCCACCGCGGCGCCACCCCGGGCGGTCTTGCCGCGGCCGCTGTGCGACGGGTTCGGCGACGCCGGCCTCGAGCGCGGCGGAGATCGGGTCTACGTGCGCGAGCGCCACCTGCTCGCTGTGTTCCGGCGCTCGACCGGCGCGCTGGTCGGCGCCATCCGGCTCGACGCCGGCTCGGTGGCCTTCGTGCCCCGCCACGACGAGCTCCTGATCGGCGGCAAGCTCGACGAGCTCGTGCTGTGGGACCCAGTCCGCAACGAGCAACGCGCGGTCCCAGCGCCCGGGCTCGCCGCGGTGCAGGTCTCGCCCGGCGGCAAGCTCGCCGCGCTCGCGTTTGGCGACGGCCGGCTCGCCGTGATCGACCTCGACGCCCTACGCGCCGCAGTCGCCGCGCAGCCCGCCGCAGCTTTCGAGATGCCGAGCCGGTGCGACAGCCACGATCCGCATGAGATCGAGCCCGAGGAACCCTAGTCCACGGAAGCGGGTCAGGCCTAGTTGTCAGGGTGGGCTCCTTTCATCCCACAGGGAACTCGCCACCTCGTGGCGCACAATGATCCGGGCTAGTTCGAGCGCGGCGCCGGCTCGACCATCTGAAGTCGCGTCCAGGCCGCGCGGGTATCCGGATGAGCGTCTCTGAGCCGCGCGTGCAGGGTCTGCGCGCCGTGGCGCAGCAGCGGGAGGCCCTCGGCGATCTTGCCCTGGAGGGCCAGGCACGCACCGAGCAAGCTCTCCGCGAGAGCGAGCGCCGGGTGGTCCGAGGCCAGCGCGGCGCGCCGGATCGACAGCGCCTCGCGCAGCCGCGGCTCGGCGGCCGCCGGCGAGCCAGCGATCGCGGCGAGCACCACGAGCGTGGCGGCGAGCTCGGGGTGCCCCGGTCGCAACCGCCGGCGCTGGAGCGCGAGCGCGTCCTCGGCGAGCGGCCGGGCATCGTCGAGCCGACCCTGCGCGACCAGCGCCGCCGCCACGCCGCGCTGCGCCTCGGCGACGTGCGGGTGATCCTTGCCCATCGTGCGCTGCCAGATCTCCAGCGCCTCGCGGTACGCCGCCTCGGCGGGCCCGGCCGCGTCGCCGGCGAGGTGAATGTCGCCGAGCCCCATCAGGCTGCTCGCGACCGAGTCGTGGGTCCGGCCATACGCGCGCTCCCGGAGCGCCAGCGAGCGAGCCTCGAGCGGCTCGGCCTCGGCGAGCTGGCCGCGCGCGTAGAGCACGCGCGCGAGGTGGTGGAGCGCGTTGTCGACCGCGGCGGTGTCGTCGCCGTGCTGCGCGCGGCGCACCGCGAGGCTGTTCCGCGCCAGGGCCTCGGCCTCGGCCAGCCGGCCTTGCTCGCACCAGATCGCGATCCGGAAGCTCATGAAGTCGATGAGCGCGACGTGATCGGGGCCGAGCGCGCGCTGCATGCACGCGAGCAAGCGGTCGACCACGCGCTCGGCGTCGTCGAAGTAGCCCTCGCGGAGCCGCAGCGCCGCGAGCTCGTTCAGCAGCTCGTCGCCGCCCGCCGCGCACGCGTCGCCGCCCGCCGCGCGGTCGTGGAGCGCCATGGCCTCGTCGAGCAGCGCCTCGGCCTCGGCGTAGCGGCCCGACAGCGACGCCAGGCCGGCCAGCCCCGTGATGCTCCGGAACAGCAGCGGATCGCGACCAGCCCGTCGATCGAGTCGGCCGGCACGAGCTCGTCCTCGATCAGCGGCACCGGGGCGACGCCATGACCGCGCTTGGCGGTGGCGCGGCCGCGCGCGTGGTCGATCAGGATCCGGCGCATCATCTGCGCCGCGGTCGCGAGGAAGTGCTCGCGGCTGCGCCACTGCACGTGCTGCTGCTCGAGCAGGCGGAAGAACGCCTCGCCGATCAGGCCCGCCGTGCCGAGGGTGTGGTCGGGGCGCTCGCCCGACAGCGCGCGCCCCGCGAGCCGGCGCAGCGTCGCGTACAGCGCGGCGAACGCCGGGGCCGCCGCGCGCTGGTCGCCCGCGCTCCACGCGAGCAGCTGCCGTGTGATGTCACCGCCCGAAGGCGGCGGCGAGACCGCGTCTTCTCCAGCCATCGATCCCGCTCCGACCATCCCCGACCCGCGGGGCGCCGCCATCCTAGCCGCAATGCCAAGGCCGGTCACCTCCCGACGCCGCGGCGGCGGAGGTGCGCTCAGCGCGGCTTGGCAGCGTCGGTCGTGGTGATCGGCTCGGCGTCGCCCAGCGCGACCAGCAGGCGGCGCATCAGGCCCGCGAGCTGGGTCTGTTGCGCGTCGCTCAGCGCGGCCAGGAGCGCGCGCTCGGTGGCGAGGTGGTGCGCGAGCACGGCGTCGAGCTTGCGCAGGCCGGCGCCGGTCAGCTCGATGCGGACGCCGCGCCGGTCGTCGGGATCGTCGACCCGGCGCACGAAGCCGTTGGCCTCGAGGCCGTCGATCCGGTTGGTCACCGTGCCCGACGTGATCATCAGCGCGCGGCCGAGCGCGCCCGCCGCCAGACTGTAGGGCGGGCCCGAGCGCCGGAGCGTGGCCATGACGTCGAACTCGCGCGGCTCCAGATCGTGGCGCGCGAAGTTCTCGCTGGTCGCCTGCTCGAACAGCTTGGCGAGCCGCTTGACCCGGCTGACCACGCCCATCGGCGTGACGTCGACGTCCGGCCGTTCGCGATGCCACTGGGCCAACACCTGATCGACATGGTCGAGCTTCACCGGGTCATCGTAGCCTCTTCAAGTATCTTGATATCAAGATACATGTGGCTAAGATAGTTGTCATCAAGCAACCATTCGAGGAGCTCATGACCATCACGCGAAGGCACCTCCCCACGTCCACCGAGGCCAGCGCGAGCACCGACGCGCTGTGCGCCACCTGCGGCGTCCAGCGCCCGCTCGTCAGCCCCACCCAGCCCTGCCCGATCTGCGACGACGAGCGCCAGTACGTGGGCAGCGACGGCCAGCGCTGGATCACGCTCGACGACGTCGCGCGGCTCAATCACAACACGCTCACCGAGCTCGAGCCCGGGCTGACGTCGATCCGGACCGCGCCAGCGTTCGCGATCGGCCAGCACGCGCTGCTCGTCGCGACTCCGCATGGCAACGTCCTGTGGGATTGCCTCAGCCTGGTCGACGACGCGACCGTGCAGGCGGTCCAGGCGCTGGGCGGCGTGGCCGCGATCGCGATCTCGCATCCCCACTTCTACGGCGTGATGCGTGCGTGGAGCCGGGCGTTCGGCGGCGTGCCGATCTGGATCCACGAGGCCGATCGCGCGTGGATCCCGACGCCCGCCCCCGAGGTCCGCACCTGGTCGGGGTCGACGATGCGCTTGCTCGGCGACCTCACGCTGGTCCACGTCGGCGGTCACTTCGAGGGGTCGCAGATCCTGCACTGGCCGGCGGGCGCCGATGGCCGCGGCGCTGTGCTCGCGGGCGATCAGCCCAATCTGGCGTCGGACCGGCGCTGGTTCGCGTTCATGCGCAGCTTTCCTAATTACATTCCGCTGGCGGCCGACGAGGCCGAGCGCGTGGTCGCCGCGTTCCGCCCGCTCGCGTTCGGGCGGCTGTACAGCTGGACGCCGGACCGGGTGATGCGCAGCGACGCCAAGGCGAGCCTGGAGCGCTCGCTCGTCCGTCACGTTCGCGCGCTGCGCGGCGAGCACGACGCGGTTGCGGCACGCGGCTGAAGGACGGCGAGATCGATCGCCCGACTTGACGGATTGGTGCGAGTGGCAGCCTTCGGTGGTCGGCGGTCAGTCTTCGGTCGGCGGTCTTCGGTCGGCGGTCTTCGGTCGGCGGTCTTCGGTCGGCGGTCGGCGGTCGGCGGTCGGCGGTCTTCGGTCGGAGAGACTCCCGCTACCGCTACCGCTACCGCTCCTGCTGCCGTTGCCGTTGCCGCTGCCGCTCCTGTTGCCGTTGCCGCTGCCGCTACCGCTCCTGCTGCCGCTGCCGCTGCCGCTGCCGTTCCTGCTGCCGTTGCCGCTGCCGGAACGAGGCGACTCGTAAACTGAGCGAACAGACCAGCACCGGATCTAGCTCGGTGTTGTAGCCGGCGCTGCGAAGCGCGCGCGCCAGCGGCAGGAGCGAGGCGTCGCCGGCGCGAGCGAGATCCTGCGCAGCGAGCGTGTGCGCATCGCCGAGCTCGCCGGGCGCTTCGGCTACGACTCCGAGCCAGCCTTCGCGCGCGCGTTCAAGCGTCACGTCGGCGAGCCGCCTGGTGCCGTTCGGGCGCGCGCGCGTGTCACTGCGTCGCCGAGACCATGGCTCGGCGCGCGGTCCCCGCCTGATCGGCGACAAGCCTGTGCTTTGCCGCTGCCTAGCCCGCATGCATAGTGGCGACATGATCGCAGATCGCCGCCACCCCAACGTGGTCCACGCCGACGAGGTCGAGCCGCTCGTCGTCGAGCGCGGCCAGCACCGCTTCCACCGGCGCAGCTTCGGCGCGACCGCCGGGAACCGCCAGCTCGGCGGCTCGCTGATGGAGCTGGCACCCGGTGCGATGTCGTATCCGTTCCACTACCACTGCGCGAACGAGGAGGCGATCTACGTGATCGCCGGAACCGGCACCGTACGGCTCGGTGAGAAGCGCGTCGCGGTGCGCGCTGGAGACTGGATCGCGATGCCGGTCGGGCCGGCGCACGCGCACCAGATGATCAACAATAGCGACGCGCCGCTCGTCTACCTGGCGATCGGCACCGAGCACACGTGCGAGGTGATCGGCTACCCCGACTCGAAGAAGGTCGCCGTGATGGGCGGCGAGAGCTGGGACGAGCTGTGGATCCGCGAGATCAAACCCGCGGGCGAGACGCTCGACTACTGGGACGGCGAGCCACACGCATGATTCCGAACACGGCAAGCTTGTTCGACCTGCGCGGCAAGGTCGCGGTGATCACCGGCGCCGGGCGTGGTCTCGGTCGTGTGCTGGCGCACGGCCTGGCGGGCGCGGGAGCGCGGCTGGTGCTGTGTGACGTGAACCTGGCGGCCGCGGAGCAGACGCTGGCGCTCTTGCCGGAGTCGCAGCGCGGCCAAGCGCACCAGGTCGATGTCACGCGCCCCGAGGAGGTCGAGGCGCTGTGTGCCGTCGTGTGCGCACGGCTCGGGCGCATCGACGTCTGGGTGAACAACGCCGCGATCGACATCATCGAACCCGCGCTCGAAGTCGCGATCGAGAGCTGGCGACGCGTGATCGATGTCGACCTGACCGGGGCGTTCGTCGGCGCGCAGTGCGCAGGACGGCGGATGCGCGCGCAGGGGGCGGAGACGAGGCGCCTGATTGCCTAGCTGCGGATCGACTCCATCCGGCGGATCCGGATCCGGAGTCCGAGGGCGCCGAACAGCAGCGCCAGCGCGAGCGCGACGCAGCCGACGAAGGCGATCAGCGCCGGCGTGTGCAACGGATCGGGCGGTGGGATCACGGCGTCGAGCCGGCGGACGGTGGCGGCGAGCGCGATGCCCTTGCGGCGCAGCTCGGTCGTCGCGCGCTCGGGCAGCGGCGCGTCCGACACGGTGCCGCTGAATGTCGTCGCGTCGCCGACGCCGTACCACGGATCCTGGACGATCCAGGTCACCGGCTGGCCGGGCTTCCAGTCGGGCGCGGTCACCGGCAGCCAGACCTCGAGGTGCGCCGCGTTGCTATCGACGCGCGACGTCTGCGCGGCGAGCGCGCGCTGCGGCGTGCCGCGCAGCTTGACCAGCGTGCTCCGGCCGGCCTCGTCGCCGCGCTGCAGCGTGACGAGCTCGCCGACGCCGGTGTCGCGCTCGCTGAACGCCAGCCACGCGGCCACGCCCGTCAACACACCGAAGATCAGGCCCGCGATGGCGAACCGACGCATGCGCCGGGACAGCCGCGCGCGCTCGGCGTCGTCCGCGCCGCGGGTCAGCGCGGCGAGCCAGCCTCCGAGTCGATCCGGTCCCAGCTGGTCGAGCAAGGACCTGCGCTCCGCGTCGTCGAGGCCGATCCAGCGCAGCTCGCGGTCGAGCGGCATGCTGATCGCGCCATCTCCGCTCGTGACTCCGAGCACGAGCTTGCGATCCGGGTCCATCACGATCGGGCGTGCGCGACGCGGCACGCGCCAGCTCCGCGCGCCGACATTGGGCGCCGGGCTGACCTGCCAGCTCCCGAGCGCGTAGCCCTCCATGCGCAGCAGCGTCGGCCGCAGGACCTGGTTCGACAGCGCCCGCGAGGTCGCCCGCTGCTGCCGCACGGTGCGCCCGGCGCCAAACAGCATGGCGACGACCAGCCCGGCGAACAGCGGCCCCGCCAGGGCGAGCGTGAGGATCCGATTGGTCAGCTTGTCGAGCGCGAGATCGGTGGTGAGCAGCGTCGGCCTCGCCGGGTCGGCGATCACGGCGACCTCGTAGTCGCCGGCGTGAAAGTCGACGAAGAAGTAGTCGACCTTGCGCCGGATCTCGCCGCTGGCACCAGGCGCCACGAGCGTGGCCCCGCAGCGCGTCAGCACGCCACCGTGGGTCGAGCAGCGGCCGTCGAGGTGCGCGCCGACGACAGGCTCCGCCTTGCCGACCAGCCCGTAGTCGCTGATCACATCGCCGATGAGCGGCACGATGAAGAACCCGATGGCGACGGCGACCACCAGGGACCAGAACACGACCCCGATCTGCGAACGGAGCCCGACGCCAGGCGCCCGTACCGCGAGCGGCCGCATCGGGAGCTGCGGGATGCCGGGGACCGCCGGACCGCCCGCGTCGTTCAAAGAAGACTGCATGGAACCTCATCACACGTGCGAAGCGATCAGCTTCGAGCCGCGCCGGTCGCATGTCAACGCCACGCGTGCCTGCGGCGGGTTCACCGCGTCGACGTACGAAGCTCACGGAGCCCGAACGCGCTTCTGCACCACCCGACGTGACGCCATTGGCACGCTTCGACGGCCGCGCGCGTCATCGCGGGCGCAGCCGGCGTTCCTCGCCGGCAAGCCGATCGATCAAGAGTCGTCGACCTTTGGTCGACGGCTCTGGAGTTGCCAACCGGTCTTGTGGTGGATCAACCGCTCGTCGGGGATCGCGATGTGGTGCGCGAGGTAGTCGAGCAAGGCGCGAACGCGCGCGGGCAGCGGACCGCCGCGGCCGAGGTAGACCGCGTGGATGTCCTCGCGGTCGCCGGGGTTGAGCGCCTCGAGGACGGGCACGAGGCGACCGCTGGCGAGGTCGTCCCGGATGTGGAACAGCGCGAGGCGCGCGAGGCCCACGCCACCGAGCGCCAGGAGGCGCGCGGACTCGCCGTCGCTGACCCGCACGAGCGGTGGTGGCAAGGCCCGCACCACCTGCGCGTCGGGCACCGGGTCGATGGTCGCGGCACGTCCGCGCCGCGTGCGATGAGCTGCCGCGCGGGTGGTGGCGAACGGCCAGCCGCCGATCGTGCGGTGGAACGTCCAGCCAATTCCGGCGTGGTCGGCGAGCTGCGCGGGCGACATCGGCGTGCCACGGCGCGCGAGGTACGCGGGCGCGGCGACGACCGCCATGCGGCTGGTCGCGAGCTTGCGCGCGATCAAGCTGGAGTCGCGCAGCGGCCCGACGCGCAGCGCGATGTCGGCGCGCTCGTGCAGCAGATCGACCACGGTGTCCGACAGCTCGAGGTCGAGCGTGATCTCGGGGTGTGCGGCGAGGAAGCCGGGGAGGAGCGCCGCGACGTAGCGCATGGCGAACGGCACGTTGCTGTTGACGCGCAGGTGGCCGCGCGGACGGGCACCCGCGGAGGCCTCGCGCTCGGCCTCGTCGATCTCGGCGAGCACGCGGACGGCGCGCTCGTAGAACCCGCGGCCCTCGGGAGTGAGCTGGAGCTGACGCGTCGAGCGGTGGACCAGCCGGGCGCTGAGCCGCGCCTCGAGCCGCGACATCAGCTTGCTGACGCTCGACGGCGTGATGCGAAACTCGCGCGCCGCCGCGGTGAACCCGCCGAGGTCGACGACGCGGACGAACACCTCCATCTCGGCGGCGCGGTTGCTCTCGAGGC
>Ga0307513_10011825_pt1 | contig 10818 bp, 10 predicted proteins | sample 15_EM_MG_FD_202174 | JGI IMG/M metagenome (GOLD analysis project Ga0307513, IMG submission 202174) | Populus trichocarpa ectomycorrhiza microbial communities from riparian zone in the Pacific Northwest, United States - 15_EM | ecosystem: Host-associated > Plants > Roots > Unclassified | place...
AATAAATTAAAGGCAATAATAATTGAACTGAATGGATCTGGCAGACGGTATGGATATGATGAATTTGAAATACACAAAACCTTTTTAGACCTCGGATTTGCTCCCTATGCTTATGATCCGGTAAAACGGGAACTCAATAAATTGAGCAGGTTTGGAACAGAAAATACGATCTATATTAGAGATGAGTCGTTTGTAAAAGATAGGGTTAAAACAGCAGAAAAAGTAAAAGTTCTGAATACGGCAGTTTAGATTCCGACCGGCTGGTATTTTCTAGTGAAGAACGTTTGAATAATAAAGTATCCTTGAATAAAACAATTCTAGTATTTGCTGATTGGTTCGAACCTGGTTATAAAGCGGGTGGCCCTATTCGTTCTTGTGTACACTTTGTGCATCAGATGAAGGATCGATTCTCGATTTATGTAATCACTACCGATAGAGATTTAAATGATACGGAGCCATACCCGACTGTTGAGCATGATAAGTGGGTTGAATATGAAAAAGGGGTGAAAATATTTTATAGTTCCCCTCAACGGCTTACCTGGGGGCATATTCAAAAACAAGTAAAGGATTTAAGCCCCGATTATATTTACCTCAATAGTATGTACTCGCGTTATTTTACTATTTATCCGTTGTTAATGCAACGCCTTGGTTTCATTAATAGTAAAATAGTTCTGGCGCCGCGGGGAATGCTGAAGGAAAGCGCAGTTCAATTTAAATCGGCAAAAAAGAAGCTATTTCTTAGTGCCTTCCGCCAGATAGGGCTTCACCGGCTGATTCATTTTCATGCTACCGATAAAACGGAAGTGAAGGACGTGCAAAAATATTTTGGACATAAAGTGCGTTTGTCACTCGCTTCCAATTTTCCGGGTATGATAAAAGATTATCCAGGAAGCATCGTTAAAAGAGAAAACGAGTTGTCGGTTATTTTTATCGGAAGATTGCATCCTGTAAAAAATCTTGATTTTTTGTTGCGGACGCTTCAACTGGTGAAAGGAAATGTTTCACTAACAATTGTTGGTAATGCCGAAGACGAGAACTATGTAATTCAATGCAAGGAAATTGTCAAAGGTTTTCCATCAAATATTCAGGTACGGTTTGCAGGTGAAATACCCAATAATGAATTAGGGGAAATTATAACCCAACACCATATTTTTGCGTTGCCGACGCAAGGTGAAAACTTTGGGCATGCTATTTTTGAATCACTTGCAGCAGGAAAACCCGTTTTGATAAGTGATCAAACACCTTGGCGAAACTTATCCAGCCTTCATGCGGGGTGGGACCTTTCATTAAAACAGCCTGAACAATTTACAATAGCGCTGCAGCAGGCAGTATTGTTTGATCAGACGGAATATGATACCTTATCACAGGGTGCATGGCAATTTGTGCGTCAATTTGTACAACAATCAGAATTACAAAAAACATATAATAATATATTTAGTTAAGATGTATATACTAGGGCTCAATGCATATCATGCAGATTCATCTGCAGCGATCTTTAAAGATGGAAAAATGATCGCTGCTACTGAAGAAGAAAGATTTCGTCGACAGAAACACTGGGCGGGTTTTCCTTCAATGGCTGTTCAGTTTTGTTTAAAGGAAGCAGGCATTAGCCTTTCACAGGTAGATCACATAGCCATTGGTCGTGACCCTTCTGCCAAAATGAACAAGAAGATATTGTTTCTTTTGAAAAATCCTGGGGGCGGCTGGAATGCTGTTTTGGATCGTTTAAAAAACGCCCGTAAAGTGGCTTCCCTTGAGGACGAATTTTTTCAATTAGATAATACTGTAGATAAAGCAGTCATTAAAAGTAAAATTCATCAGGTAGAACACCATCGCAGTCACCTGGCTTCGGCGTTTTTTGCTTCTCCTTTTGAAGAATCTGCTTTATTGTCTATCGATGGCTCAGGCGATTTTACCACTACCATGACTGGCATTGGGAAGGGCAATCAAATTGAAGTGCTCGATTCTGTTGACTTTCCTCATTCAGTAGGTCTTTTTTATACCGCTTTTACACAATTGTTAGGGTTTCCCCATTATGGCGACGAGTATAAAGTAATGGGGCTGGCTCCATATGGCGAACCAAAATATGTTGACAAGCTAAAAGAAGTATTACTGTTTGGCAATGATGGCTTGTTTACATTAGATCTGAAATATTTCCGTTCCGCCAAGAGTGGCATTGTTTCATATGGTGATGATCATATTCCGGTAGTAGCGCCGCTGTATTCGGAAGCCCTTGTAGAAAAATTCGGAGCTGTACGCAAAAAAGAAGAGCCGTTAAACCAATATCATAAGGATATGGCGGCATCTGTACAGCGTGTAACAGAAGAACTGATATTTCATATTCTGAACCATCTACAAAAGCGAACAGGGTTAAATAATATTTGTATTGCTGGTGGTGTGGCTCAAAATTCAGTCGCAAACGGAAAACTTACCCGTAATACCGGTTTTAAAAATGTATATATTCCATCTGCTGGTCATGATGCAGGTATATCTATGGGTGCTGCTTTGTATGTATACAATCACATCCTGAAGCAGGAACGTGCTGCACCAATTTGGTCGGCATATACAGGTAGTCGCTCTACCAATGAAGAAATTGAACAATACCTGCAAAGCAGAAATATAACTTACAAGCGCTATGATGATGCGGAGTTATATGAGAAAGTCACTGATCAGCTAATAAATGCAGGTGTTGTTGGTTGGTTTAATGGCCGGGCCGAATTTGGCCCCCGGGCATTAGGCGCCCGTTCTATAATAGCAGATCCACGAAGGGCCGACGCCAAAGACCTGTTAAATGCAAAGATCAAACGTCGTGAAAGTTTTCGCCCGTTTGCGCCTTCTATTTTAAAGGAATATGTAGGCGAATATTTTGAGGTTATTGATGAAGTGCCTTTTATGGAAAAGGTATTTCCCATTAAAAAGGAGAAGCATGCGCTTATTCCGGCTGTAACACACGCAGATGGTACCGGCCGTTTGCAAACAGTTGATAAAATGGTTACGCCCCGTTATTATGATTTGATTGAAACATTCCGTAAAAAAACAGGTGTGCCCATTTTATTGAACACTTCATTCAATGAAAATGAACCGATCGTGAATTCACCTCACGATGCACTGGAGTGTTACCTGCGTACCAATATGGATATGCTGGTGTTGGAAAATTGTGTTATTACACGGAATGGTTCCTTATGAAAATTTCAATAATCACAGCTACCTATAATAGTGCTACTACAGTAAGGGATACACTAAACTGCATTGCCAGTCAGCAATATGCTAATATTGAACATATTGTTGTTGATGGGCTGTCGAAGGACAATACACTGGAAATAGTTAAGGAGTTTCCACATGTAGCCAAAGTGATTTCAGAAAAGGATAAAGGTATCTATGATGCCATGAATAAAGGGGTGCAACTGGCAACCGGTGATATTATTGGCATTTTGAATTCAGATGATTTCTATACCGGCCCGTCTATACTGGCCAAAATAGCGGCAGCTTTTGAAGATCCTGCTGTAGAGGCTGTATATGGCGATCTGCAATATGTGAAGCAGGATAATGTACAGGTTGTGACTCGAACATGGAAATCAGGTAAGTATCAGAAAAGATATCTTTATTATGGTTGGATGCCGCCACACCCTACTTTTTTTGTGCGCCGGCATATATACGATAAATGTGGCCTGTTTAACACAACACTACGCTCTGCAGCAGATTATGAGCTAATGTTGCGTGTTTTATTAAAATATGAGGCTCTTGCACAATACATTCCGGAAGTATTGGTAAAAATGCGGGCGGGCGGAATGAGTAATGCTTCCTTAAAAAACAGATTAAAGGCCAACAGAGAAGATGAAATGGCCTGGAAATTGAATAATTTAAAACCCTATTTCTTTACTACGTGGTTAAAACCACTTCGAAAAGTATTTCAATTCAACCCGATAAACATATGGCAAAAGTAGCATTGGTTACAGGGATAACCGGGCAAGATGGAGCTTATTTAACAGATCTCTTATTAAAAAAGGGATACATAGTTCATGGTATTAAACGCAGAAGTTCTTTATTTAATACTGAACGGATCGACCATTTATATCAGGATCCCCATGAACAAAATGTGCAATTAACGCTACATTATGGCGATTTAACCGATTCAACAAACCTCATTCGTATTATACAGGAAACACAACCTGATGAGATCTATAACCTGGCTGCTATGAGCCACGTGCACGTGAGCTTCGAAACACCGGAGTATACTGCGAATGCAGATGGTATTGGTACCTTGCGTATCCTGGAAGCTGTTCGTTTATTGGGGTTAACTCAAAAAACTAAAGTTTATCAAGCTTCTACTTCGGAGTTATATGGATTGGTGCAGGAAGTGCCCCAGTCTGAAAGAACGCCTTTCTATCCCCGTTCTCCATATGCCGTGGCAAAAATGTATGCCTATTGGATTACAGTAAATTACAGGGAAGCATATAACATGTTCGCTGTAAATGGGATTCTGTTTAACCATGAATCACCTTTACGGGGAGAAACCTTTGTAACCAGAAAGATTACCCGTGGGGTGGCAAAAATAGCCCTGGGCTTACAGGATAAAATCTATCTCGGTAATCTGGATGCACAACGCGATTGGGGGCATGCCAAAGATTATGTGGAAGCTATGTGGTTGATTTTACAACAAGAAAAACCAGAGGATTATGTAATTGCTACCGGCGTTACTACTCCCGTACGTGAGTTTGTTCGGATGGCTTTTAATGAAGTTGGCATTGAATTGGAGTTTAAAGGTAAAGATGAAAATGAGGTTGGTATAGTAAAAGCTTGTAAAAACCCTGAATTCAACCTTGAAACAGGTAAAGAAGTAATTGCTGTTGATAAAAGATATTATCGGCCTACCGAAGTTGAACTTTTGATTGGCGATCCCACCAAGGCGCAAAAACAATTAGGTTGGAAACCTAAATATGATCTGCCTGCGCTGGTGAAGGAAATGGTAGCCAATGATGTGGAATTATTTAAAAAGGAACAATTATTGAAACAATCAGGCTACTATGTGCGTAATCAGTTTGAATAATACTTCTTGCACCTGGTGATTCGTTATTCATCATTCAATATTCCATATATACCGTGAATAAAACAGACAAAATATATGTAGCTGGTCACCGGGGTATGGTTGGCTCAGCCATTGTTCGCAAGTTGAGAAAGGAAGGGTTTAATAATTTGTTATTGCGTACATCGGCTGAGTTGGACCTGCGTAATCAACAGGCTGTACAGGAATTTATGCAGCTGGAAAAGCCGGATTATGTTTTTGTGGCTGCTGCTAAAGTGGGTGGTATCATGGCTAATAATACCTACCGGGCCGAATTTATATATGAAAATATCATGATGCAGTCTAACGTCATTCATAATTCCTGGGTGAATGGTGTTAAGAAGCTCATGTTTCTGGGCTCATCCTGTATTTATCCCAAACTGGCGCCGCAACCGCTCAAAGAAGAATACCTTCTTACCGGATTGCTGGAGGCAACAAATGAGCCTTATGCCATTGCGAAAATTACAGGTATTAAAATGTGTGATGCTTATCGTGCTCAATATGGATGTAATTTTATTTCGGTAATGCCTACTAATTTGTACGGACCGAATGATAATTACAGCCTGGAAACTTCGCATGTATTACCGGCGCTGATCAGAAAGTTTCATGAGGCTAAATTAAAAAATGAACCGTCGGTTGTAATGTGGGGAACTGGTATGCCCAGGCGGGAATTTTTGCATGCTGATGATTTGGCAGATGCCTGTTATTTTTTAATGCAACAATATAATGAGCCCGGGTTTGTGAATATTGGTGTTGGTGACGATATTACTATAAAAGACCTCGGATTATTAATTAAAAACGTGGTGGGGTACAGTGGCAATATTGAACATGATCTGTCCAAACCTGAGGGTACACCACGCAAACTGATGGATGTTCAAAAGTTACATAATCTGGGTTGGAAAGCTAAAATTGGTTTGCAGGAAGGAATTGAAAGTGTATACAAAGAATTTTCGCAACTGTACACTGCTGGTTTGTAGCTTTGTTTCCGGTATCATTTTATAAAGGGGATTTTGCATGTTTTCAATTTTTAATAAGAAGAAAAAGGTAAAACTTGATCTGAGCGGACTGGGCACGGATATGCATTCGCATTTGCTGCCCGGAATCGACGACGGATCACCAGATGCAGCCACTTCGCTGCAACTGATCGCCGGTTTGCAAGAGCTGGGATACCGGAAATTTATTACTACACCACATATTTTGTGGGATGTATATCAGAACGATGCTACGTCCATTGGTGTTGCACATCAGGAGTTGCAGCTAGCCCTTCAAAAAAATAATTCAAATGTTCCGGTGAAAGCTGCGGCTGAATACTTTCTCGATGAACATTTTGATGAATTATTACAAAACAACACTCCTTTACTTACGCTTCACAAAAACTGGGTGCTGGTTGAATTCTCCTTTGTAACCACCCCAATGAATTTCAAAGAAAAACTGTTTAACATGCAATTGAAAGGATACCAGCCGGTGCTGGCACATCCTGAACGATATTTGTATTTTATGAGTGACAAAAGTTGGTACGATGAGTTGAAAAATGCAGGTTGTTTTTTTCAACTGAATATTTTGTCGCTAGCCGGATATTACGGAAAGGCTTCTCTGCAATTGGCGCAATACCTCCTTAATAAGCGCTATGTAAATCTGCTCGGTACAGACTGCCACCATTTTCGTCATCTCAACACATTACAGTCTGCCGGCAATAATATTATGGAGCCGGTTCAATCCCTTCTTGACAGCGGCCAGCTGTTAAATCCTTCCATGTAAGTGTTTCCTTTTACGTTTTTTAGTCAATATCTATCTATCACGTGTAGTTGAATAACTACAATTACTTATTAAAGAATTTTAATGTGAGCTGAAAGGCAAAAAGTAAAAAAAAAACATAATTTTGAATTCTGTTTACCTATTCGCCTAGGCATCCCCCAAAGAATATTTAGGGTATGCTTTTGGGTTACCTGTATACCATAATTCAAAACCTTTGGAAATTTTTAAAAAAGGATTCTCCAAATTTATTGGGAAAATCTTCCGTTCGCGTTATACGTTTGTATTCGTTAATGGATTCTTGCTCGCTTCCATTCTTTATTTTTACAGCGAGGATAACTACGAGAAAAAACTTTTTGAGTCACTCGCCAGTTATGTTAAAAATAAATCCCGCGGCACAGCTAATTACCAAGAAGCGCTCCTGCTTAATAGTTTACACGTTACTTATTCGTTGTGTGAAAATCGATCAGCTATTTTTGGAAATAAAGGAATTCATTCATTTAAATCCTCCGTCATTCACCCTGTTACGTATGATCTAATGACCTCTGATGGGGCATGCGGAAGCTATTCGTATGTGTTAAGCCGGTTATTGAATGAATTAAAAATTCCCAATCGTATTGCTCAAATGAAAGTGAACGGGTTTTATGGAGGGCATATTCTGGTGGAAGCAAAAGCGGCTAACGACTGGGTTGTAATGGATGGTTCATATAATCTGTATTTTAAAAAGCCTAACGGCGTCATAGCCAGTTTTAATGATGTACAAAGAAACTGGAGTTTTTATCGTAACCAGTTGCCGGCTAACTATAATCTCAATTACAATTATGGAGGCGTTCGTTACACAAACTGGGAGAAAGTTCCGGTAATGATGCCGGTTATAAGGAAAATACTATCCCTGGCGATAGGTAAGGAAAAAGCCAACAAGTTTTCTTTTCGTACGTATATTTTAAGAAAATTCCACATTTTATTTGAATTGACAATCTATATACACCTCCTGCTTCTCATTATTTTCATTCGTAATTATTTGCGCAGAAGTTCCAATAGAGCTATACGGTATTTTTCTATCTTATTTTCCCGAAAGAGGTCTTTACTGATTGTAATGGCGGAAAGTAAAAGTAAATGTGCCTAGGTTTATCCCCCAATGAAATTCCCGTCAAAGATTTACAGTTAAACGCTTGTAAATGTTTTACTTATATTGCCCAACCAAAAAAACATACATTTGTTTGGTTTAAGGCTTCTTTGTATATGTTTAAACAATTTAACGTTGCACTTTGTAGTTAACTGTATATGAATGCGTTCACCATAAAGGACCTAGAGAATCTTTCTGGTATTAAAGCCCATACAATACGTATATGGGAACAGCGCTATTCTTTTTTGCGACCGCAGCGTACTTCCACAAACATCCGCTATTATACCAATGAAGAATTGAAAATAGTGCTGAATATTGCCCTGCTTAATAAATACGGGTACAAAATTTCCCATATAGATAAGATGAGCTCAGCTGAAGTGCGGGAAAAAATTGTAACACTTTCTCATGCTGAAGCACAGCAGGAAAGGCTGATAAATGATCTGCTGCAATATATGATCGATCTGGACCTGGAAAAGTTTGAGGATCTGCTGGATAATTACATTCGGGTGAAAGGGATCGACAAGGTCATCAGTTTTCTCATTTTTCCATTCCTTGATAAAATAGGCATTTTATGGCAGGCTAGCCATATTCACCCGGCGCAGGAGCACGTAGTTACCAATATTATTCGACAGAAACTAATCGTGGGCATTGAAAGCGTGGTTTCACATATTGCAATTAATAAAAAAGTGATCCTCTTTTTGCCTGAAGGCGAATATCATGAACTGGGTTTATTATATACCTATTATTTGCTCAAAAGCCGGGGTGTGCAGGTTATATACCTGGGCGCCAATGTTCCTTTTCACGACCTTGAATTCATAACTTCCTATAAACAACCCGATTACCTATATACCCATCTCACCTGTATTGCTGGCAATTTTAATTTTGAAAAATTCCTCACCAAGGTCCATCAACATGCTCCCAAAGTTCAAATCATTGTTTCGGGGCAGCTTACCAACTGCAATATGAAGAAATTACCCGCCGGTGTTCTCCTTAAACGCTCTTTAGGTGAAGTATTGGAGTTCATTGCAATACTTTAATTATTTACCTAATATATTCTTCCCGGGTTAATTTTAATTTTCTTAACAAATATTTCTGCCAATAAATCGTCAATCTAAATAGGGGATGATCCTTTTTGTAATGTCATACCCTATAACCGCCAAAACCCTTTGGCAATGGCGGTTTGGGCTGGTTTAATATTTTATTATAGAATAATTAATTCCGTGGATTTTTCCATTATTCAATTTATGTTTAAATTTGGGGTGTAATTATTTAAACAACATTTTTTATGTCGACGGTTGAATTTAATCAAATGCTGGTGAACAATGCGGAGTTTTTAAAGCCGTTCGCAATTACGTTGACGAGGGACTCTGAGGCTGCGAAAGACTTATTTCAGGAAACACTGTTTCGTGCATTGGCCAACAAGGACAAGTATAGTGTAGGCACAAATATCAAGGCGTGGCTGTATACTATCATGCGCAATATCTTTATTAACAATTACCGGAGAAAAGTTAAACAGAATACTATTTTCGATAGTACTCCTAATGATTTTCTGATTAACCAAACTCAGAGTGTTGTTGCTAATAACGCCGAATCAACTTTGCGGTTAAAGGATATTCAGGAAGCTATTCATAACCTGCCACAGATATTCAGAAACCCATTTCTTTTGTATTTTGATGGTTTTAAGTACCATGAAATTGCAGATATGCTGAGTGAACCATTGGGTACAATTAAAAGCCGTATTCACTTTGCGCGTAAACTGTTAAAGACGCAAATAGAACGGCATTAATAAGTTTACCGGTTTAGCGTAACCAGGGGTGGTAGGCAGATGCTGTATCTATCAATAATCGTTGCCTTAAGTTGTATTTTGCCTCCCTTAAATAGTATTGAATTCCTTTATATTCAATAGGTGTGGTATTGATGTCCTTTTTCGGTTAACCTGTATAATATCATGTTTTTGTATTGACAGGCATGGTAACACCATGATTATTTAGCAACTTTGTACCATGAGTAAAGTAACCGACGTGATATTGGTAAATGAACAGGATGAGCCTATTGGTGTAATGGAAAAAATGGAGGCACATCGTAAAGCCGTGTTGCATCGTGCTTTTAGCATCTTTATTTTCAATAGTAAAGGCGAAATGCTATTACAGCAACGGGCTGTAGGGAAATACCACAGCGGAGGTTTATGGACAAATAGCTGCTGCAGCCATCCCGCTCCGGGCGAAGATACTTTACATGCTGCTACCCGCCGGTTAAACGAAGAAATGGGCTTTACTACTTTGCTGGAAAAGATCTTTGATTTTGTATATCAGGCCGAATTTGAACATGGCTTAACCGAGCATGAGTTTGATCATGTTTTTATTGGAACGTACGATGGCAAAATGGCTCCCGACCCAATGGAAGTAAAGGACTACTGTTATAAAAGCCTTGATGAAATAGAAGCTACTTTGTTATCACATCCCCAAAAATATACGGCCTGGTTCAATATTGCATTTCCTAAGGTGCAACAATGGGCTGCAGAAAACCTTTTAAAGAAGGTTGTATAATCATCGCCTTCACATCAACGTTACAACAACTTATATATAGTACATAAACACCCTTAGTAGGCTGTAAACATATTGAGGATTTTAATGAATTGACAGGTAGGAACGCTATGTTCCTGCTTTTTTGCTGGGTATTTTTGGATTGTAAAGTCCAATAATCTTCGAAACAGGCCCCGTTTTTAAAACGGTATCTTATGAGCGAAAGTTTACCCAGGACCTGTAAAAAGGTTATATGTCAATAACTATGAAAGATCTGAAAGAACAGCCTTTACAGGTGTTAACATTACCTGGATCCCTCGATAATCGGGGGATTTTTTATTGCGGGAAGTGTAAGT
>Ga0307513_10011826_pt1 | contig 10817 bp, 13 predicted proteins | sample 15_EM_MG_FD_202174 | JGI IMG/M metagenome (GOLD analysis project Ga0307513, IMG submission 202174) | Populus trichocarpa ectomycorrhiza microbial communities from riparian zone in the Pacific Northwest, United States - 15_EM | ecosystem: Host-associated > Plants > Roots > Unclassified | place...
GAGGGCCCGGTAGTGCAGCGGTTTAGCACGCCCTTCCGGTATTAGGGAGACCCGTGGTTCGATCCCCGGTCTGGCCGTTTATTTTCTCCCACAGGTTATACTATCGTCGCACCGGGCATTAGTTTGACTTGAATTTGCCCTTGACATCATCCAATATGACATGCCTGTCCGTATTGTTCGTATAAAATGCGCTCGTAGCAGACTCCTCAGACTCAGTTTTCTGATCGCTCACTGAGACTTGACTTCATCTAGCTTTCAACGCTTGTCGCTGTGATACTAGACGATCCCTCGTATAACGGCAAGTTCGCGCTCTCGTAAGCAAACGAGGACGATTTGTCCTTTGACTTTCAGCCCTCCTACTCCAAGTAGTCCACCACCTAGTCCACCGCTTCCAACTCTTACAAGACTCTGCTTTGCCGTGTTCTTCCCCTTCGCATCATGATACACATATAGGTTTGGCCTTCCCTCTCTTCCTCCACTCTCGAAAGCGAGTACCGCCTCCTTCCCTGCATGGAACACAAACTTCGTGTCCCTCTTGCTCGCGAGTACGAAGCTGAGTGCAGGGAACGTTGCCGTATGGCTCCACCCGTCAATCCCTAGCAGAACGGGAGCAGTGTAGAACAGCCCATCGATCGTGCTCCTCATTACTAGTGCACTCTTCTGTGTCACCTCGCCGGCAAGAGGAAGCGGAAGCGCCAGGACCTCACCCTCTGCCATGCCAGGCGTAGGCGCTTCTACGCCATCCCTGACACCAATCCACATATGCACCGCATGCCGTCCAACGTCCTCATCTACACTCTCGTCCATTTCACCTTGTGCAAGACTCGGCATCCCACTGCCAAATGCTAACCCACTAGGGTCCTCACCGCTGCTCAGAGCAGCAGTATACTTCTCGAGTGCCTCGCGGATCTTGTACATTTCAGAGGGGTCGATCGTCTCCGGTACCTCCTCAATGGCGTCCTCTGTGCCTTTCCCTGCAAGCGCGAAGACGTGTGGCCATTTTGTGCCGTCGTGGGCTTTCTCCAGATGCAGGGTGAGGAGCCCAATGGTGCGAGGCTGACCTGGAGTTGAAGGGAGATCCCCTTCTTTGTCCCAGGTCCATAGACTGGTACTACGGTCGACCGTATCCCAGAGCTCGCGCATTGCGAAGCGCGGAAGAGGGATCGGCAAGGCCTCTGGGTCCTCGTTTTGTATTAGTACCGTTAGATACTTTGGACTGATGTTCACATGGATGTGGGACTTTGGTGTATTGGAGGGGAGGGGAAATACGACCGTCAATGAGTCAGAGGATTGCGTCCAGGAATAGGGCGGTGGAGGTTTAGCAGAATCGGTGTCGAGGTTCTCATTTACACGTGGGATGGGTGTTATATCTGATGCGGAGGGGACGAACGGTGCAGGCGCCGGGGCCTCGATGTCTAGATAAAGAGAGCTCGTGGCTACTAGCCAGAAACTGTCTTGTAGTGCAACATACGATGGTATGTCGGGTCCCCTCTTCTTCCATAGTAGTGAGGGCGTGACGTGGGTAGTTGTAGGTTGTTGGTCTGGGAGAGGGATAGAATAAGCGGCAAGGTCAAATGTGATCTTGGTTTTGGACGATTCGATCACAGCTAAACCGTGGGTGCGATGCGAGATCAAGAATCGAATAGAGAACCCTTCCAGACTCGCGGAGTGGAGCCTGAATGGGACGAGGGTATCTTCGGCCGTAATTTCCGCAGTAGCAATCAACTGGTACTGACTCGATGCGTTTACGGCAACACGGAGGAGATATATACGCCCAGTTCCATCGGATACAAGCCAGACATCTGGGGCCAGTGAGACTGCGGACGGATACTCCGCAGCTGGCGATTCTTGAAGATGGATATTAATAGCGTGTGGAATTTCGAAGATCGGGTGAAAATTTGGGTTTAGGGTGGCCTGTCAGACCTCAAGATATGTCAGGTCATGTACAGAACACCAAGTAGAATAAAAGTGTGGCGGCGTTGCGAGTCGTAGTGCTTCTTGTTGGTATGCACACACCTCATCCAGGGTAATTAGGATGACCTGGCCATCCTTGTCAATATAGCAGAAAGACTTGTTGTCTTGCGCAATCGCTAAGTGGTTATGACGAATGCGGCTTTGAACTTCGGGAAAGAACAAGTGAGACTGGGATGAGACTGTCGACTGGGATATTCCAGATCCTGGGAGTTGGAAGCTGGCCACCGCGTCTGCCTCGGATACTGGAGAGAGCTTGTAGCCATCGAATTTCGGGTTGAGCAGCTGACGATTGGGTTGAAATGACATTCTATATCGTCGATAGTATTACTTGTAGTGACTTCAAGTAATAATCGTCAGGTTCCTTATTGCCGGCTGCTCGCGTGCGGTTCAACCCCCCCCACTTGGACCGCCCCACTGCCTAGCGATTTGGGACATTAACAGCGCGCACGACGGCGACTACGATCGTCGCAATATTCAGATAATTCCAAATAATATTCCATATTCCTAGACTGCCTTGATCTCTCCGCCGCCATGGTGAGCATCCTTGCAGCTTTCTGGGGTCCTTCGCTGTCGTAGGCATCACTGACAACGATCCAAGGGTCAAACACTCTCTGAACCAGGTATGGTCCTGTATGAACCTAATCGCGATCGTCTCCGCTGACGCGTTCGTCGGAATACCCTAGTCACCGAAAAACACTCAGAGTCTGGCCAGGACGAGCGCTTTGCATGGGCTGTATCCGAGATGCAAGGCTGGAGAGTCAGTGAGTACTTCCCTCGCACGGCCCGCAAGCGGGTCCGGAACCACCATTGACATATTTGGCAGACATGGAGGACGCACACACGACACTACTCAAACTCGACGAAGTCAGTGGGAACGCCTTCTTCGCCGTCTTTGATGGCCACGGTGGTACGCCCTTGATCATTTGCACCAGACCCGACCTTATTCCTCTTATTGACAGGCTCTTCTGTGGCGAAATTCGCTGGACAGCACGTTGCAAAACGCCTCGTCAGTGAACAGGCATATAGGGAAATCGAGTATGAGCAGGCCCTGAAGAAGGCATTCTTGGGCACCGATGAAGATTTGCTTGCCGGTACGTGGCAATGAGACTCCCCTTTGCCCTGACTGACCCATGTCATGTTCAGACCCTGCATTCTTTCAAGACCCTTCGGGTTGTACGGCGGTCGCTGCTTTATTAACTCACGATCGGCGGCTATTTGTGGTAAGTGGTCGCCATGCTGGCAAGTATTGTTTCCATTCTAATTTGATGTTCCAGGCAAATGCTGGAGATTCGCGTTCCGTGTTGAGCTGCAAAGGCTTTGCCAAGCCGATGAGCTATGACCACAAGCCCACGAACGATAGTGAGCGAACCGGACCGTTGTCTGCCCTTCCTCTTGTTTATGGCGTTTTGCAGCGGAAACGCAACGAATTGTCGCTGCTGGTGGTTACGTGGAGTACGGTCGTGTCAACGGTGAGTTTATTTTGATTGGTCATTGGTCGCCGCCTTACCACCCATGTGAACAGGCAACTTAGCCCTTTCGCGTGCGATTGGGGACTTTGAGTTCAAAAAGAACCACAGTCTGCAACCGGAAAGGCAGATTGTCACTGCTGACCCGGATGTTCAACAGCATATTCTGACGGATGAAGAGGAATTCCTAATTCTTGCCTGTGATGGTGCGCAGATACTAGTACAATTTTGTAGGAAGGAATTTTACTTAACCCTTCCAGGTATTTGGGACTGTCTCTCCTCTCAACAAGCAGTCGATATGGTACGGCGACTAATCGCGGAAAGGAAGTCTCTCCAGGAGATTTGCGAGTTGACGATCCAACGGTGCTGCGCACCCGATGCTGACACTGGAGCGGGCATCGGCTGCGATAACATGACCATGATCGTATTGGCCTTCCTCAACGGCAAGACGCTTGATCAATGGTATGATTGGATGGCAGAGCGCGTGGAGCTGAAGGTCGGCTATGCGACTCCAAAGGAATACCCTCAAATTTTCGCTGAAAGCCGTATTCTCGCAGCCCAGCAACGCGCTGCATTCCGCAGCAGCAATGGAGGCGGGTTCGGTACTGGCGGCTTGACTCTGCGCGGTCCTGGTGGGTTTGGCGCCCTTGCACGGGTTCTTGGTGGTGGTGGCATTTCCTTCCACCCAGCCTCGAATCGAAAGGGAGGAGGAGAGCACACGGTCATCACGTTCGATGACAACGACGACGACGACTATGACTATGACTATGAGGATGATGAGGAAGTAGGAGATACCGGTGAGGGAGGCCTCTTTGGCGTCAACCGGCTGAAGGTCGGTGGCACGAGCAACAACACCGGACGCGACGTCACCAAAAGTCTCAGGGATCAACTGGATGAACTCGAAGGTGGAATCGAAGAGGACGGACACGTGGGTGGCCGCGGGCGACTCGACAAGGGCAGTATAGACGAGAGCACAGAGAACACAAGCGGTTTACCATCAGCGACGATCAATCTTCCTTCGCCCTCTGAACGACAGGGGATGATCAATCTCAATATTGCCACCGAGGACGAGCCTGAACCACCGCAACCTGCGAACAAGTTCTTCCGGCTCTCTGGGCCCACACGACCTCTTTCATCCTCCACAGGGAGCCCATTAGTACCAACTCCGCCGGTGCTGGCAAACTTTGGTCGCCAACCCAACCCTGGTGGGGTGACGGTCAACGGACGGATCGAGACCCCGCCTCCTTCCTCGCCCCTTGATTTTCCCGAAGAGGAAGAAGGGGTCCCGCCGCAGGAGACTGGGCGTGTGTCCGATGCGGACGCGAAGGCCGTGAAGGGACAGGGATTGACGAATGGGCTCTTGGATAAGAGCGAGGACCCTCTCTCAAAGCGCAATACGAGGGAATAAATCGGATGGCTATTTATTATGTTCGATAACCGAACCAGTATGAAATGATCCACCACCAAGCCCATCACTCCAACACTCGATTTCGCCCCTCACGCTCTTTGGGCCTGATCTCTTCTCTTCCTTTCCGTCTATAATGTCTCGGCAGTTGTTTGCCTGTTCCTTCTTTGTTTGCCATCACCCCGATGTTTGTCCCGCCAATGCCTTCCTCTATGACGAATCTCTACCAACGAACGCTTTCTCTCTCGTTCGTACCTTTCCTTTCCTTTGCGACTCGTTGGCTGTTGCGGAATCATTCGCTTGAGGATAGCATTACACTACGCATTCCTGCATCTTACCGCTGCCGCATGTGTTTAGTTTGCCAGACTTCCATTTGTATCAGGGCGCTTCTCTCATTCTTACAACGGTGGTGCGAGTCTGTAAGGAATTTCACCTTGCTCGGCTGGCCCAGTCAACCAAGAATTGGGAGCATCGACTTGGCCGTCGACGAGCATTCGAGCCGTTCAAACGTCATTAGATAGATCCACGCAGGTCCAATACACACGCATGTCACGTGGCTCTTACACCTGCTCTCCGGTCGTAAATGCTAATTCTTTTTTGATCGAAAGGTTTTCGATTTCTTCATCCATTTCGTCTCCGCGAAGGTCGCCAAAATAATAATAATTCCGTTTCTCTCGAGTCCAGGCACCGTATAAATTCACCTCACAGGGTCGTTGGACCGACCGCTCTCAACCCTGGAGACCTTTGGCCTCTTCTGCAACCATGGACAGGATAGAAGGGTTACCACTCCTACAAGGAGAGTCATAGAGGCTCATCCCGCTTATATATTTGTCGCCCTGTCGCTAGGGTTCTCCGTATATCGCTGGAACGCCTGTCGGGTTGGTTGTACGAGCAGCGCGATCACCCCGCCGTGCTGAGGATTCAACCCCGGTCAAAATCCTCACCTACGGGTCGGAGATTCCTGTGTTAAGCTTCATCAGCGCAATTCGCTTAATGGAGCTCACGAAAGGAATTCTTGCCGACGGTTACAAAAAGGTGAGGACCTGGCATCGACATCTATACCTATATATGTATACATACAAAGACGCTCACCTCTGGTGTCTATTGTAGTATCCGATTTTTAAGGTCCCAATTATCGGGCGTTGGATCATCGTCGTGTCTGGAAAACGTGCAGAGGACCTTCATCGTGCGCCCGACGATGTTTTGAGCTCCCTTGAGGCTCTAAGAGTGGTCAGTCTCTCGCATCCCATCTACTATTAGCGTACTCACCTGGTCGTCATTTCAGTCGGTGAAATCGGACTACACTCTGGGAGAGTCCTTGACCAAGAATTCATGGCACATCAATACCACTCGTGGACCAGTAGGGGACTTCAGTCTCACGCCGAGACATGTTCTCTTAACCTCTCCTAGCTCGTCCGCAATCTGCCCAACATCTTGAGCGGCATGCGCGAGGAGACCGGGCCTACTTTCGAAGACGAGTTGGCACTTAAGGGATACGGTGTGTTTCAATTACCCCTGGGAACTTGCGCCAACTGATATTCCACAGGTCGGAACCCTGAGTGGCGGGACCTCATTGTAGACTATACGACAACGGCCATGGAATTGGCGGTGTCTATGAGCCCGTTCCCTGGCTTTATTCAACCGTATGAAACCCAAAACCTTCCTTCCGGTGCGCGTTGAATTCCCATGGAGGTCCTCACATTCGATCTTTATCAACTGCCGGCTGAGTAACTCACGTACCGAAAACTTTGTAGTGGTCTCATAGTGTCTATCAGTCCGGAGTACGTACAGCCTCTCCGGGAAGAAGTCGAGTCAAGCAAGGCTGGACCAAGGCATCAATCTCCAAAATGCGCAAACTAGATAGCTTCCTCTGTGAGGCACAAAGGATGAATACTCTCCTCACAGGTGACGATTGTTGGGCCCCGATGGTCTTTTGTGTACTTACATCTCCCAGTCACGATGGAACGTGCGGTCCTGAAGGATTTTACATTCTCGGACGGCACATTCATTCCTAGGGGTACCCATGGAGATGTTACAGCCCTTCCTGTCCATATGGGTGAGGGGATTTATGAAGAACGGTCGACCTTCAAACGCTTCCAATTCGTCGCCGAGGCCCGCGAAGGAGCGGATGGCGAAAAGGATGCGACTAAGAATCAGATGGTCACGACCAGCCGCAATACTTCTTCTTTGGTCACGGCATGCACGCATGGTGAGTCTGCCATTTTCGAGCATTCGCCCTTGGAGGTACCGTTCATTTTGCCAGTCCTGGTCGATTCTTCGCAGTCAATGAGGTCAAGTGTTTGATGGGACACGTCCTCTTGAATTATGACTTTAAGTGGTCAAACCGCGACTGCTTAGAGGGGGGTATGTTCCTTCCAACCAAGTCTTTAGCACCTTTACCCGCCCGGATGTGAGTGCAACCATTATGTTTCGTAGGGGGGTCCGGATTTAATCGCTTTGGGTGGTTGGTACTCGGCTTTCTGGCTGTGTAAGTTCGATTTCCTTCTGCCAGTGTACATGTCCTTCTTTTACAGTATGGAGGCAGGCGCCGATGTTGCTTGCTTTGATTTCTTTTGTCCTGTCTTGTCCACCGCGACAGAATGGTTAAGGCAAGCAGTAGTGCCACGTTTATATCCATAGAGAGCCTGCTAAGTCGTCCTTCAGCACGGTTAGCAGTACAGAGGTTGCAGAACGGAAATCCCTATCAGTCAACGACGTTCGTTCCAGCCCGCCGCCGGGCCGATGCGTTGCTCGCGGAGCTTACATTGGTCTGCGAGGTACCCGACGTAGGAGTTGAGTACATACCCTGACTAATAATGGGCCTTGGGCACCCTCTCGCAAAGATTAAGGGTATACAAGGGCTATTTCCGACGTTCGATGGCCGAACGAGAGAAATCTTCCCCAGTTGAGCCCTGCGGAGTACTGTCCTCTTCACTCCTTGGGTATCTCTTCTTCCCTCTAGACAAGATTTCGGTAGTTATTAGCTAGTTCCCCTCATCCTCCCTGATCTTCATATCCTTGAAGAATTGAGGCTTGACTTCGCCCTCGGCATTCGGACCGTTCAACCCAAAACACATGTCAGGCAATCCTTGTGACCGGCTGTCCTGCCAAGCTGATGGGGCGCCCGTATTCTAGAAAACTACATCTAGTTACAGTGGACGTAGTTACGGAAGCAGTGCGAAGGAAGGACGGAATGTGGCGTTGAAAAGGCTTTCCCGAGGACCACGTACGTTTTGTTCTTGACTAGCCGGCCTCAATTCTCCCCGCGGTGATCACTGGGCGCATGCTCTTGGCTTTTGACAGTCTCCCGAAAATTTCACCACCGCCGAATCAACACGTTGCTCCGGCAGGCGCCAATATAAAGCTGAAGACATCCTAGTAATGCCATAGACGCCAATAGCTGCGGTCTTACTGGACTGCCTCGACCCCTTGTAATCTTCCATAACCATGGACGGGATAGCAAAGTATTCCATCCCTATCAGAAGAGTTCTAGAAACACATCCTGTTTACACCGTTGTCGCCTTGTCGCTGGGGTTCTCCGTATATCGCTGGAATGCCAATCGGGTCCGTAATACGATCTGTGCCATCGTAAAGCCATACTGAAGATTGCCCTTAGATCAAGATCCCCACCTACGGATCAGAAATCCCTCTTCTCAGCTTTATCAGCGCGATTCGCTTGAATGACCACATGAACGAAATTCTGGCCGACGGTTACAAAAAGGTGAGAGGAGACCTGGCGTCGGAACCCAGCTCACGGCTATTGCAGTACCCGATTTTCCAAATCCCAACTATCGAACGCTGGATCGTCGTTGTGTCTGGAAAGCATATCGAGGAACTTCACCGGGCACCCGACGAAGTTTTGAGTTTCGTTGAGGCTGCGAGAGAGGTCGGTTCTCTCGCGTCTCAACTTTCCGCTCACTCACCCAATCATTCGTTTCAGTCGAGCAAAAGCGACTACACCCTCGGAGTATCCCTTGCAAAGAATCCATGGCACGTCAATACTATTCGCGGACCGGTAGGAATGTTCTTTATTACATCGAGACGTGTTATGCTGACGTTCCTAGCTTGTTCGCAATATGGCCAACATCCTGGGCGGCATGCAAGAGGAGATCGAGCTTGCTTTTGCAGACGAGTTGGCACTCGAGGGGGACGGTGAGTTGTTTTGTGTTTCCGACAGCTGATACTGATACTGATACAGAGTGGAAGGAGGTCAAGTTCCCCCCAGCGATCAGACGCATCATCTCTCGAGTTTCGAACAGAGTTTTCGTTGGTCCACCTCTCTGTAAGGTCCCAGGCTCACTTATACCCGTGGACTTGCGCGAGCCGATATTACGCAGGCAGGAATCCTGAGTGGCGGGACCTGAATATAGACTATACGATAACAGCTGCGACATCGGCGTTATTCATGAACATGTTCCCCAGCTTTATTCAACCGTATGAGGCTCAATACCTTGCTTCCAATGCCAACTGATCCATTCTCTTAGTCTCATCGGCATGTGCCTTACCCAAGTCAAGGATTTTCAAAGGAAGGCCGAAAAGTATCTCGTTCCAATCATCGAGGAGAGATACCAGCTGCCTCCCGAAGAGCGTCCCAACGACATGCTATCATGGCTTATGGAAGACGCCATTGGGGAGGAAAAGGACCCTCGTAACCTCACATTACGTGTTCTTGTAGTCAACTTTGCTGCGATCCATACGACCTCTATGGTTAGTCGTTTCCTTTCAACTTATATCCGACTGGCGATTGATGTTTTTTGTGAAGACCTTCTTGTTTGCCATGTACCAACTGCTCGCTCAGTAAGTCATGGATTGAAAATTTCACATTGTTCTCACGATGTACCCCAGTCCAGAATGCATACAGCCTCTTCGGGAAGAAATCGAGACGATTGTCAAGGAACAAGGCTGGACCAAGGCCTCCATACTCAATATGCGCAAACTCGATAGTTTCCTTCGTGAGGCACAGAGGCTTGGCGGTTTCACCACAAGTAAAGATCGTACAGCTCTCAAATAGCCTCCTTATGAACTTACATTTTGTAGTTGGGTTGGAGCGCAAGGCCATGAAGGATTTCAGATTCTCGGACGGCACATTGATCCCCAAGGGCACCCATATTGCTGCCGTTGCTGGTCCTGTCAACGTGGATGAGAAGATCTACGAGGATCCGTTGACCTTCAAGCCCTTCCGCTTCGCCGAGGTGCGCGAACCAGCAGATGCGGTCAAGAACCAGTTGGTTACGACCAGCCCGCAACACCTTCTTTTTGGCCACGGTAGGCATGCATGGTGAGTACCCGGAGGTTCCATTCTACCGTGGTGGGGTGGTACGCCAGTGGAGTAATGGACTCACATTTTTTGACAGCCCTGGTCGATTCTTCGCGGCGAATGAACTCAAGTGTTTGATGGGACATATCCTCCTGAATTACGACATTAAGTGGCCAAACCGGGACTTCTTGGAAGGTGGGTATTACCCTCCCAACGAGCCCTTTGGCATCTTCACCGGCCCAAATGAGAATGCAACGATCATGTTTCGTAGGAGGACCCAGGTTTGATCGTTCTTAGCCTTGTAATCAATGTAGCTACCTATGGACTCCTGGTTTCCTCGGCCACTAGTATACATGTTCGTCCTTTACACTGTGGGGGCAGGTGCCAATACAGCATATCACCACTCACTTGGCTTGTAACTAAGCTGGCAGGGGAATATCCCTCTTACGTGCGATGACCCGCGAACACTTTGGCACTTGTAGCTATACCAATCGGTCTGCTAATATAGCATATAGTCCAGTAATCGACACTTGAATCGTGCGAAAGACATCAAGTTTGTTGAACGACTTATTAAGACAAGGATAATGCATTTACCAGAGCCATTCAATGCGTGGTCGCCGTCATGAAGTACGGACAAAGCATCTTTTAGTTGGGAATGTCTTCTCCACCACCCAGCGTGTCAGAGGGTTATGGCAGTTAGGAGCTTGACCCCACT
>Ga0307513_10011827_pt1 | contig 10817 bp, 10 predicted proteins | sample 15_EM_MG_FD_202174 | JGI IMG/M metagenome (GOLD analysis project Ga0307513, IMG submission 202174) | Populus trichocarpa ectomycorrhiza microbial communities from riparian zone in the Pacific Northwest, United States - 15_EM | ecosystem: Host-associated > Plants > Roots > Unclassified | place...
AGAGTTTCGGTTCGGATCTTTTCATTATCTTCAGATCCGAGACACTCCGTTGTCACCCAAGCGAGGAATCTGGAGGCGAATGCGAGTGGTTTTCGAACCGATCGCCACACGGACCAAGTGATGGATTATACCTAGGTAGGACATTGCGAATAACACTTAACACAAACGAAAGCAAGAATCGTCCACGAAAAGGGATGACAGGAGATGAATGAGCAATGATGGGTATCGGAGAGCGTCCAACAGAAAAGTTCGCAGCAGAAGGAGATCAATCTAGTACGACAGACCGGGTGGTGGGTCAACCCAAGTCCCGTTCGGGAAGAACGAGGCTGCGTTGGTGTAATCTCCCACATCACCGTCCCTTGTAAACTGGGGGACGTTAGAGCACCGCAGGGGGGGAGAGAATGGATCGACTCACAGCTAGCCTGAAGAAATGAGGTAAACTCTGGTCGAGCAACCCCAACGAGAAGCTGGTCGCTATCCCGCGAAGCCTCTCCACATCGTCAATAAGTAGCGAGAAGCCATCCCAACCGCCGTCACCTGGAGGTAAAACCTCCCAAAGTAATGTAAGATTTCGTAACGGCACCGAGGGATCGAACGTCGTCGAGTTTGTGAGGAACGTCGGGATACTAGAGCCGAGTGTCGCGTCTTGACGAAGCTAGAACGCGTTTCAGTTCAAGAAACGATGCGAATTCCCAGTTCGGTCACAAACCTCTTCTGCAGTTTGCAAGATTGAATCCCACTGGAAAGCTGCCCCGCCGTTGATGAAAAGTCCCAGGAGGAATGCTTGATAAATCGCAGACAACCTTGTGGGGAACGCGGTGACGGGTAACAGTACCAGAGCAATGATGTAGTGATGCAGCCTCAACGTCAAACCGGGCAAAAACGCCAACACGAGTAGCACTAAGCCTCCTGCAACGTACCACCTGGCGTAGTGTGGTAGCCATCCTGTCTTTCGAATGACCCTGGCCTGGTTGAGGACTATGACCAACACCACGATGATGATGACTATGAGAGCCGTCAACGCTCCAGGCCTCCCCGTCACATCCGACACGAGCAAACGGTTGATCGGGATCTTGTCAAGGGTGACGTTCGCGAGCACACCGACCCAGAACGGAGCGATGTACCAAATCGTAGCTTCGAGCGGCATCTCCATGAAAGTGGGCAGGACAAATCTGAAGGCCAGTCGCCATATGCCATATGCCATGAAGAGGCCCGGAAGGAAGTCCGCGAAAGCATCACTCATCGAGGGAGGAATGACGCGAGGCTGAGAGAAGATGATTATGTGCCAGTACCCGACAGCGAATAGGCACCAGAATAGGATGATGGGTTTGGGGCGGAAGAGGAGGAAGAGGAAGGAAGTAAGGGTGACGTTCATCGCGAGTGCTGGCCCCCGGTTGTCTGTACAATGCGAGGAATTGGACGACGGAGACAATCGGAATCCGATGGGGAATGTTGTTGGAAAGCCTATACTGTCGAACCCATGGCCGCTTGTAGGAATGTAATTGGTGTAGTTGGCGACGAGTTGTAGGCTTCCGCAGCCGCCCTTCGATAGAGACACGATACCACTATTAGGTTCGGCGAGGAAGTCAGTACGTACCCTCAGTCCATAACATACGGCACTCACGCTTGAACCGCCGCAGAACAGACGAAACTATCCCCACGATACGTTCCATTCACATCTCCGCCTCCTACGATGAGAGGGACGTATTCCTGTTTCTGGTTTCCCACTGTCCTCGGATTTTGCAGGATGACGTCGCACGCGGCCGGACACCTAAAATCGTACCGCCTGTATCTGTTGGGTAGACACTCACTTCCATCCAAACCGCACCTGCTGTTGGCTAGCCAATAGGTACTGGTACATCCGAAGAGTGCGTCTGGACGTGTTTGATACCACTGCGCCCGCGTGAAGAATGCGAGACCGATGATGTAACCGATGACGACCAGGACGAAGAGAAAAGGATGAGTGAAGAACCGCGTGAGCCGAATCCATGCCGGTTCCAAAGGGAGTGACCACGTTCGATTATTGAAGTACAACGTCAGGGACAGGAAGGGAATGGGTGCTATAGATCCCGCAGTTCATGAAACAAAAGGGACACCGGTTAGATCGACGACCAATTCGAGGGTGTCACAGGACAATACGCACGGTTTGAATCTCGTTTTGGACGAGGCCCTCTAAGGTACAACAACGCCTTGGAAGTCATATGATATGTCCTGGGAAGGTTGCGAGCGAGTGCGAGTTTGGCTCTACGCAGGATGGGTCTCCCGTGAACCGGCGTGGGTTCCGACGGGCCACTGAATCCGCCGAGAGTGAGGACGGGGACGTCCGGACGGTGATCTTCATCCTTCTGGCTCCCTCCTGGCGAGTTTGAAAACTCGGAAGGCATTTGTTGGTCGAAAGGAGTGGTGGAAAGGGGGTAGTATGTCTCTTGGCCCCACTGGGCACTGTGCCGACCGGATCACCGACAGCCAGCGGCAATCCCCTCCTCCACCCCTCGCAACTAAAGACGCCAGCGCCGACCATGAGGTGATTTTGTTAGCGGAAAAGGCTTCGTATTCTCGTATCTGGTCGGACACCATATCGTACACCTCGGTCAGCTCATTCAGCCTGGAGGTACCCGCTGCGAGAGATCACTCTAACGGACAGTAGGTTTACAACGTATGCTACAGAGCTCGGCTATCACCCCCAAAATCCTAAGCTTTCGTAACATCGAGACCAGGTTCACAGTAGTCGTACACCAGACGGGCCTCGACGATTTCACCTTTCTCCGTCGTGAGTTTGATGTGTCGGACGAAGCGTCTATCACCCGCTATATCTTGGAAACCCATCGTCTGCGAGACGCCTTGAGCACAATCTCCTGAGAACGAACGACCATCTGACATACCTGTTCTTCAATCCACCTTCGTCCGAGGTCTCCACGAACGTACCCCTCCACTTTTGTATATATTGCGCCATAGGAGAGAACGTCGTTCGCCCACCCTCTCCTCAAGAACTGGTCTTTGATGTCCTTCGTCCGCATCCTCCATCCCCGACTGACAGCAGGTCGCCCACACACATCGTCAAACTCCAGCGGCATCCCGTCTAAGGCGTACCGCTCTGTTGTCGTCGAGTTTCTCTTGTGAAACATCTCGCTGATCTCGAGATACTCTCTCCCGCGCTCTCGGAAATGCTTTATCCACGCGGTTACTATTGGCGCCTTGGATAGTCTCCACCGGGCAACCCATCCGACGCCTTGCTCTTTGAATATCTTGTCTATGCTGTCGCTCAGCCTTTTGTTCTAGTGCACAATCTGAGCGTCCTCAACCCCCGATATCACAGTAGAGGCACGTACAAGGATATATTTCCCGTTCAGATCTCTAGTGGTAAGAATAGGTGGGGCGGACATGCTCCCCTTATAATGGGGCACGGAGGACACTGCGCGAGGACGCATCTTGCGGTGGTGAGAGTGGTGAGAGGGAGGGGGAAACAAGGTTGTCTGGGAAGGGGGCATTACGTCCTACTTATAGGACGATGACTTGATACACGAGTCCGGGCCAGGCGAACCTGATGCTTGTCTGAGACCCGCCTGCGGGTTGGTTCTGCTCAAACTTCCCTTCGCGTTGTCACCGCCTAGAAGATTAGCGGTAATACACCGGTCAGCGCGGTGCGGCGTCGAAAAGTTAATGATTTTGGATCCGGAGTGGGCCACGCCCTGTAAACGTGTTCGGCCCTACCTCTTTCTGCGATTCTGTGATCCCACTGACTTCAAACGGAAAGAATGGCATGCATTGGGGAAATAATAACCATCTCTTGAGCATCCACATCTGTACTAGTCGGAGCGCATGATGTTCAATATTTTGGCTTATCTCAAACGTGTCCAGCTAGGGGAGCAGTTTCAGCGGGAAATACCGGCAGCTCCAACAGCCAACGACATACCATAATCGTAGACGAGACGAGCCGTAATGTCCTCGCCCTTCGAACCCGTGAACCTAATCCTTCGGGTATGGCGACGCTCGCCATTGATATCTTCGAAACCCCAGACCTACGTCAGATCGTTACGTCAACACATGCGGGTTCCATGATTCATGAGCTAAACCCGTTCACCATATCCGATTTCCAGGTATACGGGTTTTTCTCCTTGTCAGCTTCTGCATACGTTTCGATCGCACCGTCCCGAAACACGTCGGGTAGCCAACCGTTGTTTAGGTACTCATCGGTGACATCTGCGACTGGAATTCTGCGAGACCTGCCGATGACAGACCCGAAGAGACTGTGGTCTGATTTCCTCCAGGTCCAGTCAAGGGTCCTGTGTTCGGGAGATGCTGTGATGCCGCCAGTGAGAGTTTGCTCGATGTCGATATGCTCTGCACCCTCTTCATCCTTATGGTGCTTGATATAAAGAGTGATAGTAGCGTTGCTGATGATTTTCCTCGTTATCCAACGGACGCCTTGCAATTCCAGGATTTTGTCGGTGCTATCGCTGAGTGCGTGGTTCTGCAACTGGTTTATCAGATCCCGATCTCAGCCTCGAGTTTGAAACCCAACTCGCCTGGATAAACTTTCCGTTAAGGTCGAGGGTGGTTATATTCTCTGGGGCAGCCATTGGGTGGGTGGTTTATGGATGACTACTTTGAGGAGGAGGGTTGTGGAGGAAGAGGGAGATAAAACGAGATGATTTTCCACCTCGCATCTTTCCCTTTATCCCATGCCTGGGGACCTCTCGCGTCCTGACCGCCGAACTCGACCATGATGCCCTCCTTAGTCCACTCGCACCATATGTTGATTGACCCCGAAGACGGACCGGTGCCGCCGCCCTTGCGATCTGGTTCGCCCAGTGCGGCCACGAAATCTTTCCCGGTGCTCTCTGACGACACGGACATCGACTTGGGTTCGTATGAAAATGTAATAGTAAGGGGCAGACTGGGGTACTTGTCGAATGTGGGTGCGGTCTTTGGTTTCGTCTTCTGCGGTACTGGCGGAGAAGTGGGTTCTTCGTCACAGGGGGGGTTGTAGATGTCGATTTTGTCTAATCCAAGGTTACCAGTTTGCAAGTCGGTGATGGATTGGACGTTGGAAGGTGGTTTGTAGCCGTTCGTGGGACGATATTCGATGCTGCAACCGAGGGCGTAGTAGTTGACGAATACCGCGTCTGGGTATGCCTTGACTTGACCCTTGTCGACGTTTTCTGCATTCGCGAGGGAGAAGAGAGAGGAAATGTACTCTTTCACGTTCTGCGACGTCGGAGGAAGGCCGAAAAGAGCCCTGACGTCCGTCTTGGTGGTCATCGTCGTCGTCATTCAACTGTCTTGACTGATCGCCGCCCCCGGTGTCGGTTGGCACCGCTGCACCACGATGGTCGACGAGGACGATAAGACTCTCACAAGCCCCAATGCAAGCGACCGACCTTCCCCTAGTTTGTTCTCGAGAGCGATGTGGTTTCCGTTTACACTCGCTCTCAGGACGCTCGCCCCTCTTGCTCGATCCGTTCGACCATGGGTTACACAACTCATCCCGCTGCTCGTCGGACTCTCGATAATACCCCTCCTTGCTCTCTTGTCTGCCGGTGCGGGGTTTTATGTATGGAAAACTGCTGCGGTTAGTTGGGAAACTCCGTTATTTTTACAATACGGGTGAGCGTAAACAGTACGGTGTCTCATCGTCGTGACCAAAAGTTCCTAATTTGAACGCAATCCTTCATATGTCAGGGATGGCATTACGCCCCACGCCGAAGCACCGTTACCGGCACTTGTCCCTCGTCATCCATATGATATATCTTTGGATTTGGTGGTGCCCACTACGGAGACGAACGTCGCGTTGGGGAACTTCATGACGACCCTCACGCTTGCTACCGGCTCGAACAAGACATTGGCTTCCGCCCGTCGGCCTGTACGTTACTATCACCCCTGTTTTCGAGTTTCAGACGGGGAGACAGGTTGAATCGGTATTCCAGGCGATCGTTGTCCCAGGACCTTTGTATTCGTTGACACGCCTACTGCAACCAGGGACGTCGAGGCTCAAGGTGCCCCTGATGGACAACTTTGCAACTGGCACGAACCTAGTGATAGCAAAGGTTGACCTTGGGAGGAGGGATGAGTGGAGGGGAATCGGACCCGGAGAGGGAAGAGAACTGAGCGTGTACTCTGCCACTCTCAGGGGCAGTCTGAGGCATCGTGGCGTGCGGTATGTCCCTGTCCTACCTCAGTTATGCGAATGTGTGCTCACAACGGAGCGTGTTCAGAGGATTAGTGACCCGATTCCCAGTGTTCTTCGGTTTCGTTGCCGGAACCACGTTCTTCTTCATCTCTTCCTCGTGTCTTGCCGCTCTACTTCTACCCATGGCCTACTGGGCAGGTCGTCCGGGACCCGAGGGTCGCTCACCTACCCGATCGGACTTCTCACCAAAACGTGAATCTAAATCCCCTGGCCCGCCCAAACCGAGGAGTCGGGTGCGGTACGAGGACGACGAGAAGCAATTAAGGCGACAACGTCAATACACTGCTGGTGGTGTCGGATCGAGCAGGAGTAGATCGAGCAAGTCGAGCCGTCGGAGTCTGGTAGGTCTCCCTTGCATCTCTCCCGAAGACATACGATTCACAGGTACTTTAGTATAGTAGCGAGGGGGTGCCGCTGGCTGGAGATCCTGTTGCCTCCGGAAGCACACCACTTCGAAGGAGAGGTTCGAGGAGGTTGTCGGAACAAGACTGGGAGGACGAATGAAACGATCCAGAGAGTTTTCCTCCTGCACCTTTGACCCTTTTTTGTAATGTTTCTTGTAAGCACATAATCGCTCTGTGTATGTAGTTAAGTTGGGGTATATCGGCTGTATACTTGTGGGTGAAACTACGCTGGTTCCCACCAGGCCATCCCGGACCTTTATTTCCCCGCGCTTTGGTGATGTCACACATTTTTGTCACTGCCGGCACCGGTTCTCACCATGGTTTGATGCCGGACAACTAGCTCCCCAGATCTTTTCTCGAAACCCACAACCATGTCCTCCTTTGACGTTCAGAATCTCTTCGGTGTCAGCGGTAAAGTCGTGCTGGTCACCGGCGGAAGTCGTGGTATCGGTAAAATGGTGTGTGTTGGTCCAATTCTCGTCCGTATGCCTGTTCTGCGGGGTTTTCGGATATATATGTGGGCGTATGCTGACGTTAACGACTGTTCCTCTCTGAACTCGAAAGATTGCCACTGGGTTCGTGAAGAACGGCGCAAAGGTACGGTGTTCCGTCGCTAAACCGTTCAGTCTCGCTTCGTGTGATTGAACGTACTGCACTCTGCACTACAGGTTTACATTTCATCCCGAACGGCCAAAGAGTGCGAAGAAACCGCCGAAGAACTCAGCGCCCTCGGTCCTGGAAAATGCATTCCAATTGTGGCCGACATGCAGAAGCTTTCGGACGTCGACAAGCTCGTGAACGAGATTTCGTCCAAGGAGAAGTCTCTTCATGTCCTGGTCAATAACGCTGGAGCCGCATGGGGAGACAAGATCGACGATTACCCCGTGAGCTCCATGCTCACGTTCCCTCAACCGCGATTGAATTTTTATGGCGGAGTTCTTAGGACCAAGCTTGGAGCAAAGTCTTGACGTTGAACCTCCACCGAGTGTTCACTCTTACCCAGAAGTGTTTACCTCTCCTCCGAGCTGCCGCCAACCAGGGTGGAAAAGAGGGTGAAGCCTATCTCGACCCTGCCCGTATCATCAATGTGGGCGATTTCCCTCTCCCTCCGTCTCGAGGCTATTGATTATATTCGGTCGCAATTGTTAGATTGGTTCGGTCGAAGGAATCATGATCCCGGACCACGAAACATACGCATACAGTGCCAGCAAGGCCGGTCTTCATCACCTCTCTCGCACTATGGGCGGTAGGCTCGGATGGGAAGGCATCACCAGCAACACTATCGCGTGCGGTTAGTACCCCAGTCTCCTTTCTTTCACTCGATGTAACCGTTACCGAACTCATTGGTTTTCTAGGTCCATTCCTGAGCAAAAGTTCGTTGTGAACTGCAACGCACCACCGTCCTGTGGTCGTTCTATTTCTTATCTACTGATATTTGCGTCATATAGTGACCGCGTGGAGCTTCAAGAACGAGATGTCACATATGATTTCGACTGTACCCCTTACGAGGGTTGGAACCCCGGAAGACGCTGCTGGAACGGCCTTGTTCTTGGCCAGTAGGGCTGGAGCCTATGTCAACGGTGCGTCGATATACCCTCCGTCCATCTTTGTGCCGCATCTGAGTGACAATGGTTTCCAGCGGCTACGATTACTCTCGACGGTGGTTTGACCTCTACATACCCTCTCTCTCGCATGTAAACGTCTATACATTTATCCAAATGACCGTAACACTGTGGAACCGCATCTACCCTCGGAAACTCGGGCAACCCAACGAAAGAGAAAGGAGCTCCTCAAGCCGTGGTCTTATCGGCGTCGGACGGTGTCGCCTCTGTGACAAGGTTGTCCTCCTTGACCTCCGGCGGCCCTTCTGTGGGTTTGGTGTCGGGTTCGGGCCTCGCGCTCTGTGTTGTCAACTCGCCTTTCCCCTCACCAAGCTTGACATCCTTCAGTTTCCCAGCGAGTTCTTGAACAACAGTATCGTGTCCCTTCTTCTCTACCTCCTCCTTGACCTCTTTCTTCTCCCTCTTCCTCTCAGGGACCCTGAACCCCTTCACCAAATCTCCCGCTCCTTCCTCCCCGATTAACTCGCTCACGAGATCCATCAAATCCTGTTCGCTTACTGTAACCCCATCCAACCCGTACTCGCCCAACTCCTCCCCCACATTGATATCCCTTCCCCGAGATCCGTCCTTGGATTTCGTTGGCGTGGGGTGTGGGGAGATCGTGGGTTTGTGTGAGGGATTCATTTGTAAGGGGGAGTATGCACCGGGGACTCCGACCGGTTTCACCTCGAGCTTTTTGGAAGGACCGTCGAGCTTTTCGTCCCATTCTTCGTTGCGGCGGAGGAACGTGTCGAGGTCGTCACATTCTACGGCTCCTTCGCTGATTGGTTCAGACCGAGTAGATTACGCGAGGTAGTCAAGGCCAGACATGAGACGGGCACCGAGATGTGGATAATAAACGTACAATTCTTCATAACCCCCAGGATACACCCCCCCAATAAGCAGTCCAGGCAACTGCTGTTTCGCTAACCACGTCCACAAATCGATTCAACGATTGATGGGCCAGATTAGAGGTAAGGGTAAGTAGCTCCGGTACTCACACAACGGCGCCTTTCTCCTCCACAACTTCTTCGCATCTTCATCCGAAGCCAAATCGTAGCTTATAAATGGTATCTTCTTGACTTGCAGCACTCTCAGGATATACTCTACACCGTGATCGTCAGATAGGAGGGGATGCGGGGATCGAGAGAACGCAGAGGCAAGAACCGGTGGGCAAAGGGACAGATCAGATACACAGTCAGTAGTCGGAGCGGATGCATTGTGAAGAATAGCGTTACCTTGTCGTTGTCGCAGAGCAGGAGAGGAGACAATCGTCGTCAGAAACAGTTCGATTGGAGGAGACATCGTCGTTGGTTATTTTGTCGGTCGGAAGCTCGACTGGTGGCGATTTGAGGGCTTCTGGTCGTTAGTGCACCCCGTGGATGCGTAGAGGTAGGCGTCAGGTATCTGATCCCGGTGAGTGCGCGCTGAACGTTGAGATCTGCGCCGACGATCGAAACGTTCTCCTCAAGCAGACCAATGCGTATTACCTCACGAGGTAGTCATGTCGAATGTGCAGGAATGATGACACCCCCAATGATGTAACCTGTTTACAGCTGGCGCTTGTTCGAGTACCGAGACAAAAAAATCTCACCAACTAGGATCGAACTAGTGACCTCGAGATTATTATCCAGTTATAGTCTCACGCTCTACCGACTGAGCTATGGTGAGGATACCTTTCTCGGCTCAGATGGGGTACATAACTCAATTCTACATAACTCGATTCGTGATCCTGGCAAGCCAGCCATATACCCATCTGAGCCGAGAAAGGTATCCTCACCATAGCTCAGTCGGTAGAGCGTGAGACTATAACTGGATAATGATCTCGAGGTCACTAGTTCGATCCTAGTTGGTGAGATTTTTTGTGTCTCTCAGGTTTCGGTGATGACCACCACAGGGGCAAGCCACCACATTCGGTTCGTCCCTCTCGGCCCCGGCCAATGGGGGAGCGCGACGCCTCGGATACGATGAGAGGGCGCATCGGCCAATCAGAAATGCTCATCCATCCCTTGTGTATATAGACGGCATCGCTTGGACAAAGCGTAACTTGGGACGACCGCTGATAACCGTTCACCCCTATCAGGGTTTGGGGCGTGCCTCGCAGCCTTCATGCCGCACCGTCCTCTCGCAGCCACCGCAAGTTTCGAGCATCTCACCGATCAAGGCTGCTTTTGGTTCTATCGGTATTCTGCTCACGATGATCAAGGTACCTTTCACCTTCTGCAATCATCTGCTCCAGGTTCATATGTCGCGAGAACGAGCTGGGTTACGTCGACCTCGGGTTGGTCTGCGCCGGTATCTGTAGAGCGCTCGATCGGGGGTGGAAAGAAACTGGTCGAGCTCAGTCAGTCGGTGTGTGGTCCGGTGAATCAATTGACGTCGTGAGTTGAACCAGCGACACGCATCTGAATGATCTCAATCACAGGACCGTGGCATAGACTCAGAGGGCTAGCAAGCGGAGCGGGCGGGGTACAGTCTCTCGAATTTTCACGCGAAGAATGATAACCGGACGAGATCTCTACTTGGGAATTAGACCTCAACATGATCCTTCGTGTCTTTAACGTGCGTTCTGTTGTGTTTACATGGCCATTGTTAGCTGTTCACCAGTAGACCGAGCTCGCA
>Ga0307513_10011828_pt1 | contig 10817 bp, 4 predicted proteins | sample 15_EM_MG_FD_202174 | JGI IMG/M metagenome (GOLD analysis project Ga0307513, IMG submission 202174) | Populus trichocarpa ectomycorrhiza microbial communities from riparian zone in the Pacific Northwest, United States - 15_EM | ecosystem: Host-associated > Plants > Roots > Unclassified | place...
AGTCAACAGAGGCTGTTATTAGTGATAAATCCACGCGTCACCTTTGGAATCGGTTTCGTTGATGATTTCAGAGATGGTAGTGGCTCAGTTTTCATTAACAGTTTCTAAGTCAACAAGGGCTGGAAGCGCTGACGAATCCACGCGTCACCATTGGAAGTTGTTTCGTTGACGATTTCCCAGTCACCACCAACTCCGTTCTTGTTGACTTTTTTCGATTCAACAGGTGGTGCAAGCACTTCCGAATCCACGCGTCACCTTTATAAGGTTTTTAGGTGATGATTTTTGAGTCGGCAGCAAACCAGTTTTCATTGACTATTTCTGAGTGAACATGGGCTATTAGTGTGACAAATCCACGCGCCCCTTTGTAATCGGTTTCGTTGATGATTTTGGAGACGGCATTGACTCAGTTTTCATTAACAATTTCTAAGTCAATAAGGGCTGGGCGCGCTGGTGAATCCACGCGTCACCTTTGGAAGTTGTTTCGTTGACAATTTCCCTGTTGCCACTAACTCTGTTCTCGTTGACTTTTTCCGAGTCAACAGAGGCTGTTAGTGGTGACAAATCCACGTGTCACCTTTGGAATCGGTTTCGTTGACGATTTCGGAGATAGTAGTGGCTCAGTTTTCATTAACAGTTTCTAAGTCAATAGGGGCTGGAAGCACTGACAAATCCACGCGTCACCGTTGGAAGTTGTTTTGTTGATGATTTCCCAGTCGCCACTAACTCCTTTCTCGTTGACTTTTTCTGAGTCAACAGGGGTTGCGAGCAATTCCGAATCCACGCGTCACTTTTAGAAGGTTTTTAGGTGATGATTTTTGAGTCGGCAGCCAACCAATTTTCGTTGACTATTTCTAAGTGAACAGGGGCTGTTAGTGGTGACAAATCCACGCGCACCTTTGTAATCGGTTTCATTGACGATTTCGGAGACGGCAGTGGCTCAGTTTTCATTAACAATTTCTAAGTCAACAAGGGCTGATCGCGCTGACGAATCCACGCATCACCTTCGGAAGTTGTTTCGTTGATGATTTCCCAAGCGCCGCCGACTCCGTTCTCGTTGACTTTTTCCGAGTCAACAGGGGCTGCGAGCACTTCTGAATCCACGCATCACCTTTGGAAGGTTTTTAGGTGATGATTTCTGAGTCGGCAGCGAGCCAGTTTTCGTTGACTATTTCTGAGTCAACAGGGGCTGTTAGTGCTAACAAATCCACGCGTCACCTTTGGCATCAGTTTCGTAGATGATTTCGAAGACGGCAGTGGCTCAGTTTTCATTAACAGTTTCTAAGTCAACTGGGGCTGGGCGCCCTGACAAATCCACGCGTCACCTTTGGAAGTTATTTCGTTGACGATTTCCCAGTCGACACAAACTCAGTTTTCGTTGACATTTTCTGAGTCAACAGGGGCTGCGAGCACTTCCGAATACACGCCTTACCTTTCAAAGGTGTTTAGGTGAAGATTTCTGAGTCGGCAGCGACTCATTTTTCGTTGTCTATTAGTGAGTCAAAAGGGGTTGTGGGCGCTAACGAATCTACGTGTCACATTCAGAATCAGTTTCGTTGACGACTTCGGAGACCGTAGTGGATCAGTTTTCATTAACAGTTTCTAAGTCAACAGGGGTTGGGCGCGATGACGAATCCATGCGTCACCTTTGGATGTTGTTTCGTTGATGATTTCCCAGTCGGCACAAACTCAGGTTTCGGTGATGTTTTCTGAGTCTACAGGGGTTGCGAGGAGTTCTGAATCCACAACTTACCTTTGGAAGGTGTTGAGGTGATGATTTCTGAGTCGGCAGGGACTCACTTTTCGTTGACTATTTGCGAGTCAACAGGGGCTGTGGGTGCTGACGAATCCACGCTTCACCTTCAGAATCAGTTTTGTTGACGATTTCGGAGACGGTAGTGGCTCAGTTTTCATTGACTTTTTCTAAGTCAACAGGGGTTGGGTGTGTTGACGAATCCAAGCATCACCTTTGGAAGTTGTTTCGCTAACGATTTCACAGTCGGCACTGACTCAGTTTTTGTTGACCATTTCTTAGTCAACAGCGAACCAGTTTTCGTTTAATACTTCTGAGTGAGCAGTGGCTGGCCGTGCTGATAATTCCAGCCGTCACCTGTGGATGGTGTTTCGTTGATGATTTCTAATTCGGCACCAATTCCATTTTTGTTGACCTTATCCGAGTCAACAGAGGCTGCGAGCGCTTTCGAATCAACGCGTCACCTGTGGATGGTGTTTCGTTGATGATTTCTAATTCGGCACCAACTCCATTTTCGTTGACCTTATCCGAGTCAACAGAGGCTGCGAGCGCTTTCGAATCAACGCGTCACCTTTGGAAGCTGTTTCAGTGATGATTTCTGAGTGCGTAACGACTCAGTTTTTGTTGATCATTTCTTAGTCAATAGGTGCTGCGAGCGCTTCTGAATCCACGCATCACTTTTGAAAGGTTTTTAGGTGATGATTTCTGAGTCGACAGCGAACCGGTTTTTGTTTACTATTTGTGAGTCAACAGGGGCTGTGGAAGCTGACGAATCCACGCTTCACCTTCGAAATCAGTTTCGTTGACGATTTCGAAGATGATAGTGACTCAGTTTTCATTGACTTTTTCTAAGTCAACAGGGGTTGGGGGCGCTGGCGAATCCAAGCGTCACCTTTGGAAGTTGTTTCGTTAATGATTTAACATTCGACACGGACTCAGTTTTTGTTGACCATTTCTTAGTCAACAGGTGCTGCGAGCGCTTCCACATCCACACATCATCTTTGGAAGGATTTTAGGTGATGATTTCTGAGTCGACAGCGAACCAGTTTTTGTTTATTATTTCTGAGTCAGGAGGGGCTGGGCGCGCTGATGAATCCACGCGTCACCTTTGAAAGTTGTTTCGTTGACAATTTCCCAATCTCCAACGACTCAGTTTTCGTTGACTTTTTCTCAATCAACAGGGGCTGCGAGCACTTCCGAATCCACGCGTCCCCTTTGGAAGGTTTTTAGGTGATGATTTCTGAGTCGGCAGCGAACCATTTTTCATTGACTATTTCTGAGTCAACAAGGGCTGTTAGTGCTGACAAATCTACGCGTTACCTTTGGAATCAATTACTTTGACGATTTCGAAGATGATAGTTGCTCAGTTTTCATTAACAGTTTCTAAGTCAACATGGGGCTGGGCACACTCACGAAACCAGGCGTCACCTTTGGAAGTTGTTTTGTTGATGTTTTCCCAGTCAGCACCGACTCAGTTTTCATTAACTTTACCTGAGTCAACAAGGGCTGCGAGGACTTCCGAATCCACGCGTCACCTTTGAAAGGTTTTTAGGCGATGATTTCTGAGTTGGTAGCGAACCAGTTTTCGTTGACTATTTCTGAGTCAACAGGGGCTGTGGGCGCTGACGAATCCAGGCTTCACCTTCGGAATTAGTTTCATTGATGATTTTTGAGACGGTAATGGCTCACTTTTCATTGACTTTTTCTAAGCCAACCGGGGTTGGGCGCTTTGACAAATCCACGCGTCACCTTTGGAAGTTGTTTCGTTGACGATTTCCCAATCGCCACCGACTCAGTTTGTGTTGACTTTTTCTGAGTTAACAGGGGCTGCGAGCACTTTCAAATCATGGCGTCACGTTTGGAATGTTTTTAGGTGATGATTTCGGAGTCGGCAGCGAACCAGTTTTCGTTGACTATTTATGAGTCAACATGGGCTGTGGGCGCTGACAAATCCAATCGTCACCTTTGGAATCGATTTTGTTGATGATTTCGGAGATGGTGGTGGCTTAGTTTTCATTAATAGTGTCTAAGTCAACATCGGCTGGGCGCGTTGACTAATCCAGGTATCACCCTTGGAAGTTGTTTCGTTGATGATTTCCTAGTCGGCACAGACTCAGTTTTTGTTGACTTTTTCTGAGTCAACAGGGGTTGCGAGCACTTCCGAATCCACGCCTAACCTTTGGAAGGTGTTTAGGTGATCATTTATGAGTCGGCAGCGAACCAGTTGGTGTTGACTATTTCTGAGTCAATAGGGCTGTTGGCGCTGAAAAATCCACGCGTCACCTTTGGAATCGGTTTCGTTAACAATTTTGGAGACGGTAGTGGCTCAGTTTTCAATGACTTTTTCTATGTCAACAAGGGTTGGGCGCGCTGACGAGTCCACGCGTCACTTTTGGAAGTTGTTTCGTTGACGATTTCCCATTCGGCTCCGACTCCGTTTTGGTTGACTTTTTCTGAGTTAACAGGGGCTGCAAGCACTTCCGAATCCACCCGTCACCTTTGGAAGGTGTTTAGGTGATGGTTTCTGAGTCGGCAGCGACTTAGTTTTCGTTGATTATTTGTGAGTCAACAGGGGCTGGGCACGCTGACGATTCCACGCGTCACCTGTAGAAGGTGTTTCGTTGATGATTTCTGAGTCAGCTCCGATTCCATTTTTGTTGACCTTATACGAGTCAACAGGGCCTGCGAGCGCTTTCCAATCCACGCGTCACCTTTGGAAGCCGTTTCGATGATGATTTCTGAGTCGGCAGCGTCTCAGTTTTTGTTTACCTTTTCTGAGTCAAGAGGGGCTATGAGCGCTTCCGAATCCACGCGTCACATTTGGAAGGTGTTTCGGTGATGATTTCTGAGTCTGTAGAGACTCAGTTGTTGTTGACTGTTTCTGAGTCAACAGGGGCTGTGTGAGCTGACGAATCCACGCGTCACCTTCGAAATCAGTTTTGGTGATGATTTCAGAGACGGTAGTGGCTCAGTTTTAATTGACTCTTTTTAATCCAACAGGGGTTGGGCGCGCTGACGAATCCACGCGTCACCTTTGGAAGTTCTTTCGTTGACGATTTCCCAGTGGCTGACGACTCAGTTTTCGTTGACCTTATCCGAGTCCACAGGGCCTGCGAGTAGTTCTGAATCCACACGTCACCTTTGGAAGGTTTTTAGGTGATGATTTCCGAGTCGCCAACAAACCAGTTTAAGTTGACTATTTCTAAGTCACCAGGGGCTGTTAGTGCTGACACATCCACGCGTCACCTTTGGAATCGGTTTCGTTGATGATTTTGGAGACAACAGTGGTTCTGTTTTCATTAACCAGTTCGAAGTCAACAGAGGTTGGGCGCGCTGACGAATCCACGCGTCACCTTTGGAAGTTCTTTCGTTGACGATTTCCCATTCGGCACCGACTCCGTTTTGGTTGACTTTTTCTGAGTTAACAGGGGTTGCGAGCACTTCCAAATCCACGCGTCACCTTTGGAAGGTTTTTAGGTGATGATTTCTGAGTCGGCAGCGAAACAGTTTTCGTTGACTATTTCTGAGTCAACAAGGGCTGTTCGTGCTGACAAATCCACGCGTCACCTTTGGAATCGATTTCGTTGATGATTTCAGAGACGGTAGTGGTTGTGTTTTCATTAACACTTTCTTAGTCAACAGGAGCTGGGCGCGCTGACGAATCCATGCGTCACCTTTGGAAGTTGTTTCGTTGACGATTTCCCAGTCGGCACCGACTCAGTTTTCGTGGACCTTTTTTGAGTCAACAGGGGCTGCGAGCACTTCAGATTCCACACCTTACCTTTGGAAGGTGTTTAGGTGATGATTTCTGAGTCGGTAGTGACTCACTTTTCGTTGACTATTTGAGAGTCAACAGGGGCTGTGGGCGTTGACGAATCCACGCGTCACCTTCAGAATTAGTTTCGTTGACGATTTCAGAGACTGTAGTGGTTGTGTTTTCATTAACTTTTTCTAAGTCAACAGCAGTTGGGCGCGCTTACAAATCCACGCTTCACCTTTGGAAGTTGTTTCGTTGATGATTTCCTAGTCGCCACCGACTCAGTTTTCATTAACTTTTTCAGAGTCAACAGGGTCTGCGAGCATTTCCGAATCCACGCGTCATATTTGGAAGGTTTTAGGTGATGATTTCTGAGTCGGCAGTGAACCCGTTTTCATTGACTATTTCTGAGTCAACAGGGGCTGTTGGCGCTGACAAATCCACGGGTCACCTTTGGAATCGGTTTCGTTGACGATTTCGAAGACGGTAATGGCTCAATTTCATTGACTTTTTGTCAGTCAACAGGGGTTGGGCGCGCTGACGAATCCACGCGTCACCTTTCGAAGTTGTTTCGTTGACAATTTCCCAGTCGCCACCGACTTAATTTTCGTTGACTTTTTCTGAGTCAAGAGGGGCTGCAAGCACTTCCGAATCCACGCGTCAGCTTTGGAAGGTTTTTAGGTGATGATTTCTGAGTCGGCAGCGAACCAGTTTTCGTTGACTATGTCTGAGTCAACAGGGCTGTTGGCGCTGACAAATCCACGGGTCACCTTTGGAATCGTTTTCGTTGATGATTTCGGAGACGGTAGTGGCCCAATTTTCATTAACAATTTCTAAGACTTTAGGTGCTGGGCGCACTGACGAATCCATGCGTCACATTCGGAATCACTTTCGTTAACGATTTGTAGACAATGGTGGCTCGGTTTTCATTGACTTTTTGTATGTCAACAGGGGTTGGGCATGCTAACGAATCCACGCGTCACCTTTGGAAGTTGTTTCGTTTATGATTTCCAATTCGGCACCGACTTCGTTTTGGTTGAGTTTTTCTGAGTTAACAAGGGCTGCAAGCACTTCCGAATCCACGTGTCACCTTTGGAAGGTGTTTAGGTGATTATTTCTGAGTCAACAGCGACCCACTTTTCGTTGACTATTTGTGAGTCAACAGGGGCTGTGGCCGCTGACGAATCCATGCGTCACCTTTGGAATCAGTTTCATTAACGATTTCGGAGAGGGTAGTGGCTAAGTTTTCATTGACTTTTTCTAAGTCAACAGGGGTTGGGCGCGTTGACAAATCCACGCGTCACCTTTAGAAGTTGTTTCGTTGACGATTTCCCATTCGGCATCGACTCCGTTTTGGTTGACGTTTTATGAGTTAACAGGGGCTGCGAGCACTTCCAAAACCACGCGTCACCTTTGGAAGGTGTTTAGGTGATGATTTCTGAGTCAGCAGCGACTTAGTTTTTGTTGACAATTTTATGAGTCAATAGGGGTGCGCTAACGATTCCAGTCGTCACCTGTGGAAGGTGTTTCGTTGATGATTTCCCAGTCGGCACTGACTCCGTTTTCGTTGACCTTATCCGAGTCAACAGGGGATGCGAGCACTTTCGAATCCACGCGTCACCTGTGGAAGCGGTTTCGATGATGATTTCTGAGTCGGCAACGACGCACTTGTCGTTGACTATTTCTGAGTCAACAGGGGTTGTGGGCGCTGAAGAATCATCGCGTCACCTCCGGAATCCATTTTGTTGATGATTTCAAAGACGGTAGTGGCTCAGTTTTCATTGACTTTTTCTAAGTCAACAGGGGTTGGGCGCGCTTACGAATTCGCGCATCACATTTGGAAGTTGTTTCGTTGATGATTTCCCAGTGGCCACCGACTCAGTTTTCGTTGACATTTACAAAGTCAACAGGGGCTGCGAGCGCTTCCGAATCCACCCATCACCTTTGGTAGATGTGTGATGATTTCTGAGTCAGCAACGACTCAGTTTGCATTGACCTTTTTTGAGTCAAGAGGGGTTGCGAGCGCTTTCGAATCCACACGTCACATTTGGAAGGCGTTTCGGTGATGATTTCTGAGTCTGCAGCGACTCAGTTGTCGGTGACTGTTTCTGAGTTAATAGGGGTTGTGGGCGCTGACGAATCCATGCGTCACCTGCAAAATCAGTGTCGTTGACGATTTCGGAGACGGTAGTGGCTGAGTTTTCATTGACTTTTACTAAGTCAATAGGGGTTGGGCGCGCTGACGAATCCAGGCGTCACCTTTGGAAGTTGTTTCGTTAAAGATTTCCAGTCAGCACCGACTCAGTTTTCGTTGACCTTTTCTAAGTCAACAGGGGCTACGAGCACTTCCGAATCCACGCATCATCTTTGGAAGGTTTTTAGGTGATTATTTCTGAGTCAGCAGCGACTCACTTTTCGTTGACTATTTGTGAGTCAACAGGGGCTGTGGGCGCTGACGAATCCACGCGTCACCTTCGGAATCAGTTTCGTTGACGATTTCGAAGACGGTAGTGGCTCAATTTTCATTGACTTTTCCTATGTCAACAGGGGCTGGGCGTGCTGACGAATCCATGCGTCACCTTTGGAAGTTGTTTCGTTGACGATTCCCCAGTCGGCATCGACTCAGTTTTCGTGGACCTTTTCTGAGTGAACAGGGGCTGCGAGCACTTTCGATTCCACACCTTACCTTTGGAAGGTGTTTAGGTGATGATTTCTGAGTCGGCAGCGACTCACTTTTCGTTGACTATTTGTGAGTCAACAGGGGCTGTGGGCGCTGACGAATCCACGCGTCACCTTCAGAATCAGTTTCGTTGACGATTTCGGAGACTGTAATGACTCAGTTTTCATTGACTTTTTCTAAGTCAACAGGGGTTAGGTGCGCTTACGAATCCACGCTTCGCCTTTGGAAGTTGTTTCATTGATGATTTCCCAGTCGCCACCGACTCAATTTTCGTTGACTTTTTCAGAGTCAACATGGTCTGCGAGCATTTTCGAATCCACGAGTCACCTTTGGAAGGTTTTTAGGTGATGATTTCTAAGTCGGCAGCGAACCCGTTTTTGTTGACTATTTCTGAGTCAACAGGGGCTGTTCGTGCTGACAAATCCACAGGTCACCTTTGGAATCAGTTTCGTTGACGATTTCGGAGACGGTAGTGGCTCAGTTTTCATTAACAATTTCTAAGTCAATAGGGGCTGGGCGCGCTGACAAATCCAGGCGTCACTTTTGGAAGTTCTTTCGTTGACGATTTCCCAGTCGGCACCGACTCAGTTTTCGTGGACCTTTTCTGAGTCAACAGGGGCTGCGACCACTTCCGATTCCACACCTTACCTTTGGAAGGTGTTTAGGTGATGATTTCTGAGTCGGCAGTGACTCCATTTTCGTTGACCTCTTTCTGAGTCAACAGGGGCTGTGAGCAGTTCTGAATCCACGCGTCAGCTTTGGAAGGTTTTTAGGTGATGATTTCTGAGTCGGCAGCGAACCAGTTTTCGTTGACTATTTCTGAGTCAACAGGGACTGGGCGCGCTGACGATTCTAGGCGTCATCTGTGGAAGGTGTTTCGTTGATGAATTCTGAGTCAACACCGACTCCATTTTCGTTGAGCTTATCCGAGTCAACAGGGGCTGCGAGCGCTTTCGAATCCACGCATCACCTTTGGAAGATGTTTGTGTGATGATTTCTGAGTCGGCAATGACTCAGTTTGCGTGGACCTTTTCTGAGTCTACAGGGTCTGCGAGTATTTTTGATTCCACGCATCACCTTTGGAAGGTTTTTAGGTGATGATTTCTGAGTCGACAGCGAACCAGTTTTCGTTGACTATTTCTGAGTCAACATGGGCCTGTTGGCACTGACAAATCCATGGGTCACATTTGGAATCGGTTTCATTGATGATTTCGGAGACGGTAGTGGCCCAGTTTTCATTAACAGTTTCTAAGTCAACAGGGGCTGGGCGCGCTGACGAATCCATGCGTCACCTTTGGAATCACTTTCGTTAATGATTTTGGAGACAGTAATGGCTCAGTTTTCATTGACTTTTTGTATGTCAACAGGGGTTGGGCACGCTGACAAATCCACGCGTCACCTTCGGAAGTTGTCTCGTTGACGATTTCCATTTGGCACCGACTTCGTTTTGGTTGAGTTTTTCTGAGTTAACAAGGGCTGCGAGCACTTTCGAATCCACGCATCACCTTTGGAAGGTGTTTAGGTGATGATTTCTGAGTCGGCAGCGACTTAGATTTCGTTGACTATTTGTGAGTCAACAAGGGTTGGGCGCGCTGACGATTCTAGGCGTCACCTGTGGAAGGTGTTTCATTGATGAATTCTGAGTCATCACTGACTCCATGTTCGTTGAGCTTATCCAAGTCAACAGGGGATGTGAGCGCTTCCGAATCCACGCGTCACCTTTGGAAGATGTTTGGGTGATGATTTCTGAGTCGGCAGCTACTAAGTTTGCGTTGATCTTTTCTGAGTCAACAGGGTCTGCAAGTATTTCTGAATCCACGCATCAGCTTTGGAAGGTTTTTATGTGATGATTTCTGAGTCAGCAGCGAACCAGTTTTCTTTTACTATTTCTGAGTCAACAGGGGCTGTTGGCGCTGACAAATCCACGGGTCACCTTTGGACTTGGTTTCATTGAAGATTTCGGAGATGGCAGTGGCCCACTTTTCATTAACAGTTTCTAAGTCAATAGGGGCTGGGCGCGCTGACGAATCCATGCGTCACCTTCAGAATCACTTTCGTTAATGATTTCGGAGACAATAGTGGCTCAGATTTCATTGACTTTTTGTATGTCAACAGGGGTTGGGCGCGCTGACGAATCCACACGTCGCCTTTGGAAGTTGTTTCATTGACAATTTCCCAGTCGACACCGACTCAGTTTTCGTTGACCTTTTTCTGAGTCAACAGGGGCTGCGAGTACTTCCGCATCCACGCGTCAGCTTTGGAAGGTTTTTAGGTGATGATTTCTGAGTCGGTAGCGAACCAGTTTTTGTTGACTATTTCTCAGTCAACAAGGGCTGGGCGCGCTGACGAATCCAAGCGTCACCTTTGGAATCGATTTCGTTGATGATTTCAGAGACGTAGTGGTTCTGTTTTCATTAACAGTTTCTAAGTCAACAGGGGCTAGGCGCGCTGACGAATCAATGCGTCACCTTTGGAAGTTGTTTCATTGACGATTTCCCAGTCGGCACCTGTTGCGATGTCGCTGTCGCACAAATTAATTACCCTAGCTTAAAACACACAAGATAGTATAGAGCAAGCAAGGGGTCGATCCCACGAGGAAGGTTTAGTTTAGATTTTTATGCTATATGTTA
>Ga0307513_10011831_pt1 | contig 10812 bp, 10 predicted proteins | sample 15_EM_MG_FD_202174 | JGI IMG/M metagenome (GOLD analysis project Ga0307513, IMG submission 202174) | Populus trichocarpa ectomycorrhiza microbial communities from riparian zone in the Pacific Northwest, United States - 15_EM | ecosystem: Host-associated > Plants > Roots > Unclassified | place...
CGAGCTGGATGAGGAAGAGTTTGTATGTCCATTTCATCCACTGGGTACTCTGACGACTGATATTCGTACTACCATAACAGGAAGAGCCGACATATCCTCTAATCGATGTCCCAGACGATCAGGTATATACCTATAACCACCGAGTGGACGGGCTGATGGATGCATCCGCAGCTCGATGAAGAGAGTTTGAAGGAGAAGCGGAAGCAAAGACTTATGAAGGCAAGCTCCGATGCGCGCAAGCTCCAACGCGAACAGAAGATCGTAGAGCGTCGTCTGAAGGAAGAAGCTGAGGCGAGAGAGCAGGACGAACGTGATAGGGATCTCGACGCCTGGTCTCAGAAGATGCGACGAGAACATGAGGTACGGTTTCATTTCGGCCCGTCAGACAATTGAGTGAGATTGACAGGGCACATCCGAAAACAGGCCATTATGCAGAAGATGCAAATGAGGAAACGGAATAAGGCAGCACTTCAGGACCGGAAGAGCGCGGCATCTCATGCACGTATGCAGAATGTGGCATCCCTTGCGGTGGACGTCGCAGGGTCCCGGAAACGGAGAAAGGGGAATGAAGGTCAGGCTGCCTTCTTCGGAGCTCGTTATCAAAGTATCTGAATGCCGGGGGGGGGGCGCCTATACAGAGGATGACTTTGGAGCCGACGATGCCGACTGGCAGATCTATCGAAAGATAAACCTCGGCGCTCCTGACGAGTCAGAAGAGGAAGACATTGCCAGACTTGGTGTCATCGAAAAGCAATTACTCGAGTACGACCCAACATTTTCTCTGGAGCAGACATACGCTTCTGTTTCAACTGCCACTTCTAAGCTCCTGGCGGCGTTCCGCCCTGGCTATTCAGAAGTTGACGCACGGGGACATGCGAGGATACACTTGAATGTCGAACGTTGGAGAGTGCCTGAGGTGTGGTTCTCTCCGGGTATGGCGGGAGTGGACAGCGCAGGTCTAGGGGAAGCCATTACATTCGTGCTGGGAAAGTTCAAGCCCGAGCATCGGTTGAGGATGGCAAAGGTGAGCCCCCACCTCCATCCCTACACGCCGAGTATTAAGGTTACTGAACGGACACGCTTTTCTTTGCCCGAAATAGAACGTCTTCTTGACCGGTTCACCGGCGAGTTTACCCGGGCTTGCCACACGAGTGCACGGTACGATCAAAGAGGTCCTCGAACCTGGCGCCGAGGTGGTCGTCAAGGTCGCCAAGGACCCTGCGCTTGACGCCTGGAAGGGGATGGCAAGGTTCAGCGGGACTGAAGACTTTGGTAAGTATGCGGTGACAAGGGCAATGTACGATGAATGGGGTTCTGAGAGGGTTACGAAGTGGTGGGGCGGGAATTGGGCTTGAGGAGGGCGTTGCTTTCGTCATGTTAGGCGTCTGTATATGGATAGCATACGAGCCTAGCGTGCAATTCCGTACATCGTACGTCTGCCTGTGTCACTATTGGGCCGTCAGGTTCCGACATTTGCCAGCGTCAGGTACCGATTCCTATCTGCTGGTAAATCGGGCTTAGCCCTGGCGATCGGCTGTATTCAGCATTGACTCTGAAATCTCACCCTACCTGCCCGCCTTACTCCAGAAGATAAGGAGACGGACCAACCCTCACACGCAACTGGCTACACTAGTCGCAGCTCAACCTTACCTGGCTGCCCTCCCCACACCCCCCTGGAACTCAAATTTGACCCCCCCTCCAGAATATATCCTTAATTAATGAAACACCTGCCACTTTAATTTTGCGTGTTACTTCAACCATTAGTTTATATTGTATTACCAAACCAAATATATTGTACTATTCAAAAAAAAGAAAAAGTAGGAAAGACATTCCTTGGCATTGTTGCTTGGGCATGGGTGTGTTTGGTCTCGAATGTGCATCGTGCAACGAGTCTGCAGGATAGGGAGGTCATGTGGATAACAAGGCGACAGGGTGCAAGGTAAGGTGGTTGTGCACCCTGTGGTAAAGTTGAGGGGACCCCTATGGGCAGGGTGCTGCTCACGAGAGAGCAGGTCACCAAGCACAGTGAGGCGCGTAATTTATTTTTGGTACTGTTTACAACGAGTATGTCGCGTTGTGGACAGCAGGCTGGCGTCGGGGAGGCAGGAGTGAGTACTGTGCCACTGTCCACTGGCGCCAGCCTCGTGGTTTGCGTTGCCCTGATACAGTATATGCAGCGAGACCCCGGGGCGGATACGGACACGGGGCCTGGGTCGTAGCCTGACTGCGGCAGTGGTAAGTTTGTCGTCTGGGTTCTGTCACGGGCGGTACATATGTCACCTACATCGATGCGTAGTGGTCTCGTGAGGGACGCAGGGTTTGTTTGCTTGGACAACGTGGTCGAACGAACAACACACCAGGCGCACGTGATAAGGTTTGCCCCGCCCCTCATTAATACTCCTGAGCTCCTCTTCTGGAGCTGCCAACTAGCCGCCGACTTCTCGAGCAAGGAATTCAAGACCAAGTTTTCCGTTACGTCGCAAGGGGCTTTCATGAATGCGTTTCGCCACACGGGGCAGGAATGTCGGTGGAGTAGAGGTGAGCATGGGTGACCTAAAGCCAATCTGTGTGCATCCTCATTCGGTGCTACGAGTCGAGTTGTCATTACGTCAACGCTTTCACACCTGTAAGTCATTCAAGTTGGGAGATCTCCACTCGACCCATTCTAGACATGCACGAGTCGTGACATCGCGGCACCGATCGCTACTTCCCGTTTCTCCGCCTTTTCCTACGCTCAACAGGAGGAAATAGCGGCCCGTTTGCATCACGGATCATCTCTTGTGTGATGTAAACTCAGGGCGGACATGGCTCAACACGCACCCGTCATACGGTGAAATTGCCGGTGGAATGTTCGAAAGTCCACTAACACATGTTCCAATGAATGGAGAAGTAAGTTGCATTCTTCTCACCACCGTCGTCACACCAGGCCACATCATACGCACGACACACGGATCGTGGGGTGAACCGGAGGCTCTGTCGCGGAGCTATCCCGTGTATACACTATCCCCGATCATTTGGCCTGTTGTGCAAAGGCGCTGTCCTCCCACACACATTAGATCATTGACACCCCTACCCCTCGATTTCCCGTACCCTCCAGGGGCGCAGCGATACCATACACGTGTTCCCCCTCGCTCCACTTTGACGATCATATGCCGCGAACAATTGAGATGGCATCGTTTATTCGGTGGATCCGGGATCGGAAGGGCTATGGATCTAGCGTTGCATAGGGCACCAGGACCAGTTGCACGTTCATTGTTGATGCAAGCAACTAAATCCCATCTGGTGCGAGATCGCCGACAAAGGGAGGAATGCCGACGGCACTGGCCGGTTATGACGCTCGATTGCGGCGGAAATAAGAGGGTCTTACTGGTCAGGTAAGACCTTGAGCGTACGGGCTAGCATTCTTCGCAGGGCAGCCATGGGGCCGATCATTGTTTGACATGCTTCCCCGCCCTGGACCGGGTTTGGTATTTTCCTCGATTATTCACTACCCACGCCCACGCACGCTCGTACCCCTGGCGTAATTCAATTTTATTTTTTAGTATAGGCAATACTGATTAGGCGTGTACGAAGAAATCGAATATTGATTGGGTTGTAAGCCTAGTGAATACACCATTGATAAACGAGGAGAATGGGTGACGTCTCCACCATTGACCCTGACACATTTCGGTGAGTTTTACGGCCACCCCGATCTCTGGCAGTCGTCAGACGGACCAGCGCGTACCACGCACAGGCGAAGGGCGCGAAGCTAGACGACGCGGTGCAATACGACCCAACTTGCGGTGCCGCAGCGAGTACCTCCTCCTTGATGTCGAAAATTTCATGAGTGACGTCCGCAGAGCGAGCTGCCAGCACCACAGCCCCCGACGGAGGGGGAGGAGCGCCGAGTGAACAGGCTTCGTTGCTTCGTAGGCGTCGCGGCGCTTGGCCGGCGGAGCTCTCGGGGTCGGCCAGAACGGTTAGCGGTTAGTAGGGCCGAGTGGTCGCGGAGACTATTGACCGATGACTGTCTCCCGCACGTGGTTGACTATTAATTCTTATGCGGCTGACTAGAAGAACGATGGGTTCGATGGGTTTGAATGAATGGGGCACGAGAGAATGAGGTTTTTACGATTATCATGTCATGTCATGTGATGAATTATTATTGTTATGACTATGTTGATGATGATGACGAGAGGGATGAGGGGTGGATGAGTTACGTAATTGTGGCGGCAGGGCGAGCGAATTGAGTATGCGTGCTGGTGACAGGCTTTCCATAGCGGTTTCTGAACACTTTGCTGGTGTCTTCCCAGGCTTCTCCCCAGGCTTCTCCCAGGCTTCTCGAGACGAGGCTGTTACTGGACGTGGCTTCTGTGTCAAGGAAGTCGGTGCTTCTCTTGTGCTTCTCTTGTGCTTCTCTTGCAGCCAGGGGATAATCATCTTCCATCGTCTGCATCGTCGCCTTCCATTCGCCCATTCGCCCATTTCGCCCATCTCTGTTGCTGCTGCTGCTCGTCAAACTGCCCTACTCTCGTCCGGCCGAAGCGAAGATCTCCCACTATCACTCTCCCAGCTCGACTGCTTCCGCCCACCCCCACCACCACCACCCCGGCCCCCGCCGTACCTTGTTCCCTCTCTCCATTGTCTCCTCTCTGACCCTCTGCCAACCCATCCACTTCTCTTGAGCCCTCGCTGCTGCTCGCCCAGTGCAGCCCCCGCTACCACCTATGCCAGCGCCCACAAACGGTCGCGTAGCACACTCCCCCTCGGGGCCCTCGCTCTCCCCCAACGCTCCAACAACCAACAACCTCTTTGCGAAGACTCAGGATGCCACCGAGTCTGTCTGGATTGCCATCGGTATGAATTTTCCTCAAATTCACCCTTGTGCTTGCTCCCGCAGCTCCGCCCACTTATGCTCATCCCTCCTCCCGTCCCCATCCAGGCCGCGCCGCAGAGGCCATGGGCGACCTCGACCGCGCTCTCGGGGCCTATGAACGCGCCCTCATCATAAATTCCCAGTCGTGGGCCGCCCTCACCATGGCCGCACACGTTTGCCGCTGCAAGGAGGATTACGGTCGAGTGAGTCCGGTCTCTCATTCCTCTTTCTCTCCGCTTCCGTCTCGCTTCCCCCCCTTACCCCGGGTCATGCGTGTGCAATCACCCTCTCGCGCGCGCCCAAGGCTGCTTCTCTGCGTAGCTATCCAGCCCTGCAGCGCACGACCACCAAGCATTTGCCGATGCTTATGCATGTGCGTCCGTGTGTGACTCCGTGTGTGCATATGTCTCCTCCAAATCTCGCTTCATTTTTGACGTGCGGCCCCGTCTCCTCGGCCCTCGTCCAGCCCCACAGAGTCGTTGCAGACCGACAAACGAGACGACAGTTCGGAACCCGATTGCGCGCCTCACGGACTGAATACCTGGCTTCTTCCGTTTACTCGCCGTTTGCGTTGCTTATTCGCGGCAGCTTCGCTGCCAGCTCCCCAATGCAAGCAATGCAAGCAATGCAACGCAATCGGATTGCATTTGCATTTGCATTTGCACCACCCATTATCGCATATTGCACAGGCTTCTGGACTTCTCTGCGCTTCTCCTGCTTCTCCGCATCTGCCTGCCCACCTGTCAAACGTATCGCCGTTCTCTTCCGTTCCTCGTTTGGCTCATTTCGCAGAGAGAACGTCAGCCTGTTCCGAGACACGCGGCAATCACTCGCCTGTCGCACGCACGCCCCTTCTCAACACCCCACGAACACCCACGTCCCTGATCTGTCCGGACGGTTATCGTCATCACCTCCGGTCTTTCAATCCGTCGCTACGCATGCATGTCCCTCTTCCATTCCTTTCGGTCCGACTCCCCCGACTTTTCACACGCTGACGCCGCCTCTTCCCCCTCTGCCCCGCTTTCCCCACCTTAGGCCGTAGATTACTTCCGTCGGGCGCTCCAAATCAACAACGCCGACGGCGATCTCTGGGGCTCTCTCGGCCACTGCTACTTGATGCAGGACGAGCTCCAGGCCGCCTATCAAGCCTACCAGAACGCCCTCTACCACCTCCCAGGCGCTAAAGAAGATCCCAAACTATGGTATGGTATCGGCATCCTCTATGACCGATATGGATCACTTGATCATGCGGAAGAAGCCTTCTCCAGCGTCCTTCGAATGGACAAACGTACGTAATCACTTACTGTACCCCTTTGCGTAGTCACACTTCAACTCACTCGTGGCGTCATCTCGCCACTTTCCGAACAGCAGACTTTGAGAAGATCGACGAGATCCACTTTCGTCTTGGCATCATTTACAAGCAGCTGCAACGGTATATCGATTCGCTCCAAGTACGTCAAGGGTCTTTCCTCTGTCCCTGTGAACCGTTGCACTGACAAGGCCGCAATGCAGTGCTTCGATCGGATATTGCGCAATCCGCCCCATCCGCTGAGTCAAATGGACATATGGTTCCAGATTGGCCACGTTTTTGAACAGCAGAAAGAGGTACGCGGTCCCGGTCCCTGTCCCTGTCCCATCATCACACTATTTTCGCGCCGCCTCCTTTGTGCGCTTCGCCGCAGCTAGCTGGTTGGTCAGTTGGTCAGTTTGACACATGCTGACACGTCACTATCTAACTCACAGTATGAGCGCGCCAAGGATGCATGGGAAAGGGTATTGAAGGATGCCCCTGAGCATGCCAAGGTTCTCCAACAATTAGGGTGGCTGTATCACCAGGCCGGTGCACCATTCTGTAATCAAGATCTCGCCGTTCAATACCTCACAAAGAGCATCGAGTCTGGTATGCATTTATTTTCCGCACAGGCCCGACACAGTATCCACACATGTGCTCACGTCGTAATATGGCAGATGCTTCCGATGCTCAGAGTTGGTATCTTCTTGGCCGCGCGTACATGACACAGCAGAAGTACAACAAGGCCTACGAAGCTTATCAGCAGGCAGTATACCGCGATGGCCGTAATCCCACCTTCTGGATCTCTATTGGCGTCCTTTACTTCCAAATCAACCAATACAAGGACGCCCTCGACGCCTACACGCGTGCCATTCGACTCAACCCATATATTTCTGAAGTGTGGTTCGACCTCGGTTCGCTCTACGAGAGTTGCAACCGTCAGTTGCAGGATGCTGTTGATGCCTATCTCCGCGCAAAAGAACTCGACCCTTCGAATACGGTCGTCGTGGAACGGTTGGAGATTTTACGTCGTTACGAAGAGGATCCCAGCATTGTCATTCCACCCGCTCCCGCTCCTCGAGACGTCCATCCCACTGCGTACTCGGGACCAACGAACCGGAACGATCCACCTCCACCGATGAGGACCAGTCCACCAGGCACGGGCTCCTTTGATAGCCTTCGCGGTCGGGCAATGTCACGTCCAGGCTCCTCGTCCGGACGCTATCGCAATGGCTCGCTCGGACCTCCTGCGGACCGGAGCCGCGGACAGGGTGATATCGCCCTTGCCGACGCTCGTGAGCGCGATCGGGCATATGCGCAAAATGGAAGGGATCGCCCTAGTGTCGAGATACATCACGGGTCCATTCACTCCGCGTATCTCAATGCCCCTTCGAACCAACAGCCTCTGCCACCAGTCATGCATGGTCAATCGCAAGGCCCGCCACCCCCCTCGTCGTCACACAGACGCCATGGGCATGGCTCGACGCGCAGGACATCGCCTCAGCGTTCTGTCTCACCTCCTGGTCCCTCTGGTCCCTCTGGGTATGGTCGTGGTTCGGGTCGTGGCGGATCACCACTCCCTTCCGTGACCGGCCTTGGACTGCATGGACCTCCTCATTCGCAAGTCTCGCATCCATCTTCGTCTGCTGCGGGTGGTCACTACAACTCGTATGCGCCACCAACCTCGCGCTACAATGGTCTTGACCGTCCGCGTTCGCCTGGTTCGTCGGCACGTGGGGGTACGTATGGTGCTGGAATACCGCCCTCTGGCCCTCCTGCAACTCCTGGTGGCGATAGGAATGATATGGAGTGGGAGCGCGATCCACGGCCATACGGCCACCCTCCACCAGATGCTCGCGATTTCATCGAACGCGACAGGGACATTCGCGACCAGAGAATTAGGGTGAAGGAGGAGCCTCGTGAGCAGCGTGGAGTGAGGACTGGCCCTAGTCATCCCCCGCCAACTCCCCAGCACATGAACGGCAACTCTCGTCATTATCCTCACGAGCGTCGTCCCTCGGATGAGTATGAGATGCGTGAGATGCGCCCGCCGCCACCACCCCACACTCCTGGGCATGGGTACCCGCCTCATGACTGGGAGGCGAGGTCATCGAGCCGCGGTGCTGGTGCAAGGAGCCCGATGCCTCCTCCTCCTCAGCGATACGACGGCGGGAGCCGTCGGTACGATCCCGTGCAAGAGGAACGCGCGCCTATTCAGAATCGTTACTCCTCACCTCCGCCCAACTATGCCCAGGGACATCACTCACCGGTTGTCTATATGGGGCACGACGAGCGCGATATGCACCGTGGACGTCAAGGCCCTCCTTCTATGCACAACGAGCCCCCTCAGGCCGTTCAACTTATCCCGCAAGACACACAGCCTCCAAGCGATCGCCGTAGGCGTGGAAGGCAGACTGGTACTGAAAAGGTGGAGACGACTAGCCAAAGTGGGAAGGATGGAACGCCTGCGCCCAAGAGGCGCGGGAGAACGAAGAAGGATCAGCCAACACCGACCCCAACTCCCGTTCAACCTCCACCATCTTCTGCGTCTGGTACGACCTCATCTTCCCCGACTGGCTATCGCGGTCCCGACTCGTATGATGCGCGCCCACGAGAACCCCAACAGTACGCCAGCCAACGCTATGTCGAAGGCGATAGGCGTGGACCTCCTGAGCCACCGAGCGCCCTTCGCCCCACATTCGCACCGAGAGGGCCACCTGATGACGACTATGACGAACATGGAGCCGTCGATGCTCTGATGGGTCTTTCTTCTGGAGCGAGGGGCACCACAAAGCCATCGTCCACGGCTTCGCAGCCGCCCCCGCCAATGCCCGTCTCGAGGAGAGATTCGGGTGCTCGTGAGCACACCCCAACGCCACCTGGCGGTTCTCAAGTCCCGAGGAAACGAAGACGTAGCGGAAGTGTCGAGTCCATTTACGAAGTACCTTCAAGGGGGCTTGCTATGGAACCTGCTGAACGAATGGAGCCTGAGAGAAAGAAGCCGAGATTGGAGGACGAGCCGACTGGTCCGGCCCCACCCCAAATGAATGGCGCACCGGGTGGACGAAACCACCTTCCTAACATCCGCACCCGTGTGGGATCGATGGATGATATTCTCATGCGGGATGAATCAAAAAAGGAACCGTCACCGAAGCATTCTGCGCCGACTTCTGCGGTTGGTACGACTGAAGCTGGTCCGGCCCCTGCTCCTCAGAACGGCCGCGCTTCTTCGCCTATGGCGGTGGATGCTCCTCGCACCTCTTCGCCGACTCGCATCTCTCCTAATGGCACACCTGGCAATACAGATGGACCGAAGAAATCGCCAGAACAGGACCGCCCGAGGGCGTCGGTGGAGCGTGCGTCGTCCTCGCCAAAAAACCGTCGTGAAGGATCTTATGGTGCAACGGCTTCGACGAATGGCAAGCCTCAGTCGAGCGGTGGACCGCTGGTTGCCCATTCGCCCAGCACGACGTCGAGGTCTGGGTCTGTAGCCGCCTCAAATTCTGGTGCTGCCCCTACTGCAGCGTAATGAGATTAAACAAACTCGTCATTCGGATGGTGTCTCCTGTCTCGAGCGCTTGGAATTTTGGATCTGGCTGCGGGGATGTAATATGCATATGACTCTAGTTTTCGATTCCTTTTACTTCTCTCTCGTATACCTCTTTCTGTGTCTGCTGTCTCTTGATTCTTGTCCGTCACAATCTGTCTCGTCCTGGCTCATCTTGATATGGACGATGTACATGCTCCTGTGCCCCTCGATGTTTCTCTCAGTCTGGATAGTAATGAATGCAGATATGGTTTCGTCACTTTATCAAAATGATGGATGGGGATTTTCAGAGAAAATATCGACACTACACGTGACCAGTGTTGCTTTCCTTCCAACCTTGCGATTGGCGAACTGGTAGAACTCACGATGGCCACGAAAGCCGCACCTCAAGTGCCCAAGACACCTACCAGAGGACGACGGGCGAAAGCACGAGAGCCTCTGACGCCGTCGTTGACCAACGCACTCAACAGTCTGAACCTCCGAAGCGTATCGCCCATCAAACAAGTCTCAAAAATTGGGCCAGACGTCTCCATTAACCCCTTCCTTGAACACCAGGTGCCCATCGGACAGTCGCTCCGTACCAATGCTCTCTTCGGCGGCGGCGGTGGCGGCGGTAGTGGCAAAAAATCCCGTCCCTCCTCGCGTTCGCGCGCGGGTTCTCGCCCTGGCTCACGACCTGGCAGTCCCACCAAGCAGCAGCGCAGCAGGAGTGCGAGCCGTAGTCGAACCAAAAACGTGGTGACTATCTGTGGTGTTGAGCAACGGCTTGATATTGTCCAATTGGATTACCCGGTCAAGGCCAAGGCGCTCTCCAATTCGCAAAAGTCGCAAAAGTCTGCTGAAGAGGCTGCTGCTGCTGCTGCGACCAAGGCTCCAAATGGGAAGAAACCAAAGCGAACAAAGTCGAGTTCGAGTCTTGTACGTTTTTCCCGCGTTTTTCCCGCGTGTTTATTTACTTTTGTTGGCTGTATTTGGCTGACTCCCGCCCCCCCTTCTTTCTTTTTTTGCTTTCATTTCAGCGGTCCCAACCGGACAGGTTCATGATGCAGCCCGATCCAGAAGCGGCTCCTCTCGCGTCCAGCCCGATCCACTGCGGCTCAAAGGAAAATTCCCCGGCGC
>Ga0307513_10011832_pt1 | contig 10811 bp, 11 predicted proteins | sample 15_EM_MG_FD_202174 | JGI IMG/M metagenome (GOLD analysis project Ga0307513, IMG submission 202174) | Populus trichocarpa ectomycorrhiza microbial communities from riparian zone in the Pacific Northwest, United States - 15_EM | ecosystem: Host-associated > Plants > Roots > Unclassified | place...
TGTGAAGCGATTGAGGCACTCCAGAAGCAGTTCTGGATCCCTATCAGAGGGGGATGTGCACGAAAGCCCCCTGCAGCACAAATAGCATGCAGGGGGCGTTATTCCACTCCAATTAACGCCTGAGACGTGTGAGTACCGTGCTGGACAAGAGGGGACGACGTAGCTGGCGCAGGAGCAAAGGTGACCCCAAAACACATCCGGGTCTGCCACGGTGACAGACCTGAATGCGGTTGGGTAGGGTGGCTGTGAAAACATTGTAAATGCATACCAGAACGGATCCCCAAAAGGGCGAAGCGACCGCGCACCGCGTTCGGTCGCAATCGCGATTTTTGCGATTTTGACCCCCCTGGAACAGGGGTCAGAAACCGAACGAAACAAGCCCAACGTGGGCTCGATTTCCTTCGTTTATATTATTATAATAGACGTCTGAAAGGAATAAACGAACACTTACCTGTAGGAGTCGCTACGAGCGAAATTGTCCCCACCCACCTGGGAGGCGAGGTGGGGAGATCTTCACCAAATCGCGCCGAAAGTGGCGGAATCCCTTCGCATTTGTGAGTATACCAAACGCCTAGAAGGGCTAAGGAATCGCTCACCTAATGTGCCCGCTGTGGGGGGATTTCTACCCCCACCCCTCGGGGTGAGGGTAACCGGACTCGCGCCGGATGACACGAAAGTGCTGTCAAACCCTAGATATACATTACAATGGTTAATATATGAAAGGGCTAGGCCCTAGCTTACCTGTGTGGCCCCCCAATCGCGAGGGGAAGGGGCTGCAACCCGGGGCGAGCCCGGGTTCCGCGCGCGTTCCCAAAAAGGAAGTCGCGATCAATCCCATCAATCTGCGCGGTGAGCTGGCAATGCTCACTCGACGCCGTTCAAAAATTGAGCATATCTCGCTCAATTCTCGTCCGTTCGGCGGCGCGTTTAGCGGGATCTTACGCGTTTGACATTCTGCAGGGCCTGGTATTTTTCTCGTATTTAATTTCGAAGATTTTTGTGTACATACTTTTCGAACCAGCCAGTAAAATAATGCTTAGGTAAGCTGATCAAAATATATTGACCAAATATGGCTAGTGTGGCCACCCAGGGGGTCATCCGGAAGGGGGGGATGCCAGGGGAAGCATTTCCCACGCTTGGTCATCCTCCCAGATGTGTTTTGATGGGAGGGGAACATCCGGAGAAACCCAGTGATGGATATTTCCCACAGTTGTGGCACCAGGGACCAAGCCTGATCACCCCGAGATAGTGGGACTCACCCCATCAAACCATCACTTCTCTGGGTCCGAAGCAGTGGGCCTCTGGTCTGAGACAATGGGCCACTGGCCCAAGACAATGGGTTGAACGTTTCGTCTGAGGGACCACATTTACAAATGTTGCCATGGGCAAAGGTACATTTATATTTGCAAAGTTAAGCAGGGTGATTTATAAAGGTTGCTCCCATTGCAGACTGGAATAAATATATTTATTGGGCTGCAACTATTGGGAGAGCGGCCCGCGCGTCTCTGGCACCTGCTGGAGAACCTCTCGGAGCCAATCCCGTACCCGACGGGGGATCAAAACAGATGTCGTTCTGTCGGGCCATATGGCCTGACATACAGCTCGAGATCCACGTACTGCGTCTCCTCAAGAGATCCCTCCACCTTCAACGGCCACCGGACCCCTGACCCTCCCCTGCACCCGGACGGAAGCACCAATGTGCATGAACTCCGTCGGTACACCGTGTTGTCCAAGGTCCGAAAGGTACTCTTGGAATTTCTTGAAGCGGCGCCCTCGTTCGCCACTGTGCACGCTTGCAGGAGACCAAAGATCTTGAACTCGAGCGACTAGATGCCTTGCTGACTACCGCGGCCGCATCATTCCTGTTCACCAAGAACCGACACGGATAAGTCACGTAGCTTGCGTCCACGCGCTGAAGAACAGTGAAGCTGCGATACGGAATGGTTCTACGACCGAGTCGAACGGGTGGGACGAGCAGCATTCGATTGAGCAGGTGGGCGGGTACGAGGACATTTTCGAGGGCGACGTGTTGGTTGCGGAATCCGCTGTGAGGAAGGCGGGTCGGGGCTTTTTGTCAGCTGGGACTCTTGATCTGGTTGGAACGTTTGAGTGATGTCCAGATCGTGAGGGGGGGAGGAAGTTACGAGCGGGGGGCTGAAGAAATGTGTATTAGACGTGTATGTGGTATTGAGGGTATCGTCCTGGTGGTGGGGTGGAACTCGAGACCGATCGGCGACAAGCCTGGGCCCGGACGGAATTGGAGCCTGGCATTCCGACGCGGCAAATCGGAGATAATACGCGGCGGTCCCAGAACAGATGGTTCTGTCGGGCCATCCAGAACTGGCAAATACGGCCTGATATACAGTTAGCTCGAGATTCACATGATCTCCTCAAGGGGTCCCTTCACTTTCAACGGTGTGGACCCCCGACCCTCCTCCGCACCCGAGTCTTCGATCCAGGACGGTGATGATCGGAAAATCTCTGGTCTATCTTCCAAACGGAAGCACCCATGGGCATGAACTCCGTCGGTAAACCGCGTTGTCCAAGGCCCAAAAGGTACTTGTGGAATTTCTTGAACTGGCGCCCTCGTTCGCCAATATGCACGCTTGCAGGAGGCCGGAGATCTTGAACCCGGACAACTAGGCGCCCTATTGACTTTGTCGGCGTTTGCCTTTCTCGTTCCGCCAGCGCCGAACTGCCATCGACCACCACCTCAGCCAATCTCTCTTCCAACGTCATGTCCGCGCCGGTGCCCCACTTAATTGGGCTCCCTGCAGAGATCCTGGAACACGTACTTCTGCACCTTCCTGATCAGAACATCATCAAGATGGAAGCGGTACGGAGACCATTTGCCGACCCACGCAAATCGTTGTTGACCCGTTGTTGTACGATCCAGGTCAGCCGACACTTCCGGTCTCTCATCCGCAATTCCCCCCTTCTCCAGTACCGACACGAGCTCTTCGCCGCCGGTCTGATCGACAATCCCTCCAATCCTTGCGATCTGGCTGAACGTCGAAAGTTATGCGAAGAGTATGCACGCAAGTGGTCCAATGCAGCGACCGTTGTAGAGAGCACCTACAAATTGCCTCCCAACAAACGTCCGGGCCGTTCCATGGCTCTCGGCAGGAACATATTAGTCTCATGTTCTCCGCTCGGTGTCGGTCTCGATTTCCTGCATATCCCACCAGTAGCAAGCAAAACGCCGATTAACGGGTGGACCATCCCTCCATTCCCTTTCGAAGTGATGGATTTTGGTGTATACCATCCTGAAAACATCCTCGGTGTTGTTGAGCATCAGGAACTGTGAGTAGTCCCCCCTCCTTGCCCAATGTATAGCATTTGGTTGTTGACCGTATCCAGCGTGTACCGTATCCACCTTCTTAACATTCAGGACGGTTCTCCCTACTGCTCGCCCCCCTCTAACGTCATTGTGTGGACTATTCCCCAGGGTATGCTCCCGATAGAATGCTCGGGTTTGACTATGACAGCCTCTAGAATCATGTGGTACCTTCTTCATGACGCATTCCAGTGGGGTGAGACATTGTATACGGCAGTTGTTTGGGACCGAAAAACCGGGGATCTGGTGAGAATTTTGTAACCAGTGTGGGCATATTTCCTGATTTCACCACAGGTACTCCACCTTCCCACCATGGGGTGGGCGAAACTCACCGATTCCCATATGCTTTTCCTCGACGAGTTTCGAACGGTGGTTCAATCCAGCTACACGAACACCAATCCTTGCGAATTGATCGTGTTCAACACGCTTATTCCACAGGGTCATCCGAGAAGTTCGCGACGATTCGGCCTCCCACCACAATACCAAAATGGACACGTTCGCATACACGCCGACGAGGACAGGTACTTGGGAACACTGGATAGAGATGTACCCTTCATCACCGATCCAGCGCAAGCGATCATCGCTGTGGAACTTTCAGCACCCGGGTACCCCGGTTACCACGTTTTGCTCGTCGTGCGAATACAGGTTCTGATCGAACATGTGTGTTCAAGACACACAAATTCCCATGTACCTTGGGATAAGTGGGGAAGAGGTGTTGTAATTATGGACATCCCGCTCGCCGATCGTCGCCGCGACCTATCCGTTCACGGTACTCATGTGGTCACGTTGGAAGAAAAGCCTCGGGACGGCCTCATGCAAGACCACTTCGTCCGCACCTTTGACTTTGGCCGATGTGGGCGTAGCGCGCTGTCGCTTAGGGGTGGGGAGGTTTGTGGAGTCGAGTTCAAGGATGGAAAGGGTTTCATATTTGAAGCGATCGGGGAAGGACACACGCACATGTGGGAAGACTTGCAAACACTGGGCAATGGCAAGTTCTACGTTCAGGTGAGTTGATTCTCCCATTCCGACCGCAACGATTTCGCAGGCTGACACATTGGCAAGGCGTCGCCCGATGATGATCCCGATCTTAATGTGACTTTATACTTTTGGGAGCTGACCTGAGATCATTCAATTTGGCCATTTCATTTTGTTCTTCTGTAGTATTATCCGTAAATCCATGAGTTGGGATTGATACGGTAGGAATGCTGTCCCCGTCGTTTTTACCGAAAGGAGTCTTCCAGGAGGACAAATATGGAGAAACTACACTATCTTGTATCCCCAGGTCAGTCTAGTAACCGTACGCATCAATTGCAGGCCGAGACAAAAGTTCCGTGAGAAACACTCGAGTTCATAACGAGCATGTTACTAGCACTGTTGGTAACGTGCTCCTAACATGTGAGGAAGATAGGGGTTCAAACAGGCCATTGGTAACGTCGGACGCCATATCCCTACCGCCCGATGCTGGCTGCACTGCGTTGGTTGAGGAATGGAGGTCCATCAGGGATAATAACGAAGCGTTTGAATATCCCGCAGCCGATGGGATGAATTTCTGGCCGGACGGAAACTTGGTAGGCTAGGTGTAGAGCAGAACCCTCCAGAAGCGACGCCAACCCAACCCTCAGCCTCTCAACCCTCCGTCCCAAGCACCGCGTTTTATACGGAGAAGGCGGCCCGCGGGTCTCTGGCACCTGCTGGAGAACCTCTCGGAGCCAGTCCTGTACCCAGCGGAGGGATAATGCGTGGTCCCAAAGTAGATGTCGTTCTGTCGGGCCATCCAGAACCAGCAAATACGCCCTGACATACAGCTCGAGATCCACGTACTGTGTCTCCTCAAGGGACCTCTCTACTCTCAACGGCCACCGGACCCCTGACCCTCCCCCGCACCGGACAGAAGCACCCATGTACATGAACTCTGACGGTACACCGTGTTGTGCAATGCCTGAAAGGTACTCTCGGAGTTTCTTGAACTGGCGCCCTGTTGGCTTTGTCGGCGTTTGCCTTCCTCGTTCCGCTGACGCCGAACTGCCGTCGACCGCAACTTCAGTCAATCTCTCTTCTAACGTCATGTCCGCACCGGTACCCCACTTAACTGGGCTCCCTGCAGAGATCCTGGAACACGTACTTCTACGCCTTCCTGGTCAGGACATCGTCAAGGTGGAAGCGGTGCGGAGATCATTTGCCAACCCACGCAAATTGTTGTTGACCTGTTGTTGTACGATCCAGGTCGGCCGACACTTCCGGGCTCTCATCCGCAATTCCCCCATTCTCCAGTACCATTGCGAGCTCTTCGCTGCCGGTCTGATCGACAATCCCTCCAATCCTTGCGATCTGGCTGAACGTCGAAAGTTATGCGAAGAGTATGCACGCAAGTGGTCCGATGCGGCGACCGTTGTAGGGAACATCTACGAATTGTCTTCCGACAAATCTTCACATTGGGGTTGTTACACGGCTCTCGGCAGGAACATATTAGTCTCAAGTTCTACGTCCGGTGTCGGTCTTGATTTCCTGTGTATCCCACCAGTGGCAAGCGGAAATCCGATCAATGGATGGACCATCCCTCCATTTCCTTTCGATGTGCTGGGCGTTGGTGTATATCATCCTGAAAACGTGCTCGGCGTTGTTGAGCGTCAGGAACTGTGAGTAGTGCCCCCTCCGACTGCCCAGTGTATAACACTTGGTTTTCGACAATATCCAGCGTGTACCGAATTCACCTTCTTAACATTCGGGACGGTTATCCCCACTGTTCGTCCCCTTCCAACGTCATTACGTGGACCATTCCCCAGGGTATGCCCCCGATAGAATGCGCGGATTTGACTATCACGGCCTCTAGAATCATGTGGTACGTTGTTCACGACGCGTTCCGGTGGGACATGACATTGTATACGGCGGTTGTTTGGGACCGAAAAACCGGGGATCTGGTGAGAATGTTATAACCACAGAGTGAGAATATTTCCTGATTTCACCACAGGTATTCCACCTTCCCACCACGGGGTGGGTGGAACTCACCGATTCCCATATGCTTTTCCTCGACGAGTTTCGAACGGTGGTCCAATCCAGCTACATGGGCACCAATCCTTCCGAGTTGATCGTGTTCAACACGTTTATTCCACAGGGCCATCCGAGAAGTTCGCGACGATTTGGCCTCCCACCACAATACCAAGATGCACATGTTCACATACACGCAGATGAGGACAGATACTTGGGAACATTAGATAGAGATGCGCCGTTCGTCACCGATCCAGCGCAAGCGATCATCGCTGTGGAACTTTCGGGACCCGAGTACCACGTTTTGCTCGTCGTGCGGATACAGACTCTGATCGAACATGTGTGTTCGAGACGCACAAATGACCATGTACCTTGGGATGAGTGGGGAAGAGGTGTTGTAATTACGGATATCCCATTCACCAATCATAGCCGCGACCTATCAATCCACGTTCACGGTACTCATGTGGTTACGTTGGAAGAAAAGCCTCGGGACGACTTCATGCAAGACCACTTCGTCCGCACCTTTGACTTCGGTCGACGTGGGCGTAGCGCACTGTCGCTTGGGGGTGGGGAGGTTTGTGGAACCGAGTTCAAGGATCGAAAGGGTTTCATGTTTGAAGCGATTGGGGAAGGTCACACGCAGATGTTGGATGGCGTGCAAACGCTGGGCAATGGCAAGTTCTACCATCAGGCGAGTTAAATCTCCCATACCGACAGCAACAATTTCACAGGCTGACACATTGGCAAGACATCGCACCGCGATGATCCAGACTTGTACACAACTTTATACTTTTGGGAGCTGACCTGAGGACATCATTCAATTTGGCCTTTTCCTTTCGTTCTTCTGTAGTACATCTGTTCATCCCCGAATTGGGATTGGTACGGTGAAAATGCTGTCCCCGTTGTTTTTATCGAAGGGAGTCTGCCAGGAGGACAAATTCGGAGAAACTACACTACCTCGTACCTCAAGGTCAGTCCAGTAACCATACGCATTAAGTGCAGGCCGAGACTAAAGTTCCGTGAGAAACACTCGAGCCCCTAACAAGCACATTACTGGCACCGTTGGTAATGTGCTGCTAACATGTGAGGAAGATGGGGGTTCAAACGGGCTGTTAGTAACATCGGACGCTATATCCATACCGCCCGATGCTGACCGCATTGCGTTGGTTGAGGAAGGGAAGTCCATCAGGGATGATAACGAAGTGTTCGAATAGCCCGCAGCCGACGGGATGAATTTGTGGCCAGACGGCAACTTGGTCGGCTGGCGTGGAGCAGAACCCTCCAGAAGCGACACCAACCCAACCCTCAGCCTCCCAACTTTCCGTTCAACGTACCCCATTAACGAATGTCCCAGGGAGAATGGCCCCCGCGTATCATACGAACGTGAGGAACCGGGAACCGGCCAAGTGCGAGTGGAAGAATATGTGATCGTATTATCAGACACCCTTCACTGTTTTTAGCCGGTCAGAATGTTAGTCAAGAACTCGGAGCAGCTTCTCACGGAACCCTAGCTCGGCCGGGATGACCATCTTCCAATTCCGTGCCTTTGCTCTTACTCTGTTCAAATACTTGAGACACGTATCCCGGTCCACGCCGGAGTGAGGTTCGATGACTCCGTCTGAGGTGAATGCCTGGGATAGCCGTCCGTTGTTGTCGTTACTGGTGAATAATACAAATGATGCCAAGTACCTCGACAAGGATCTTTGTCACCACCTTTTAGTCCGTGCCCCCGCTAATCCCGGAACCAAACTGTAATTGCAGTACAACAGCGCCTGTCGGTCGGGAAATTGTAAGTACATGCACTCTACGAGATCTGAGCGGGTTGATTCGGCTACGCAGCCCCCCGTGCATCTCAAGGGGTGAATTGAATGGTGAGCGCACCAAACGGCCCCGAATTGATCAAGTCAAACTTGTCGGTGATCCAGCTTTAGGGAAGGTAGGTGTAAATGGGAGGTCTCCGATAGTGCATCACGTTCGGGAGTGTCTGGGAAATCTAGTAAAACTCCTTGCATTATAGTTGTATCATCTCAGTTCGCCGGGAACTGGCACAGATAAGCCACGGAGCTTGCACCCAAGTCGCGTTGAAGAACGGCGAAGTTGCGATACGAAATGGTTCTACGACAAAGTCGAACGAGTGGGAAGGCGGGTCAGAGCTTTTTTGTCAGCTCGGACTTGAGGCCTTGAGGATTCTGACAAGCCCAGGCATGACACCCATTCCGGATGAAGCCGAAGGTAGCCCACCCCGGCGCGGTGGGGAGATAATACGTGGTCCCAAAATAGATGTCCTCCTGTTGGGCCATCCCGAACTAGTAAATGTGGCCTGACATACAGCTCGAGATCCACGTACTGCGTCTCCTCAAGGGATCCCTTCACGTTCAATGGTCACTGGGCCACTGACCCTCCCCCGCACCCGGACGGAAGCACCTATGTGCACGAACTCCGACGATACACCGTCTCGTCCAATGCCCAAAAGTCACTCTTGGAGTTTCTTGAAGCGGCGCCCTCGTTCGTCACTATACGCGCTTGTAGGAGGTCAGAGATCTTGAACGCGCCCTATTGGCTTTGTCGGCGTTTGCCAAGTTCCTCGTTCCGCTGGCGCCGATCTGCCGCCGACCGCAACTTCAGCCAACCTCCCTCCTAACGTCATGTCCGCGCCGGTACTCCACTTAACTGGGCTCCCTACAGAGATCCTGGAGCACGTACTTCTACACCTTCCCGACCAGGATATCGTCGAGATGGAAGCGGTACGGAGATCATTTGCCGGCCCCGGCGCACGAATCATTGTTGACTTATTGTACGATCCAGGTCAGCCGACACTTCCGGTCTCTCATCCGCAACTCCCCCATTCTCCAGTACCATTGCGAGCTCTTCGCCGCCAGTCTGATCGACAATCCCTCCAATCCTTGCGATCTGATTGAACGTCGAAAGTTATGTGAAGAGTATGCACGCAAATGGTCCGATGCGGCTACCGTTGTAAAGAGCACCCATATATTGCCTTCCGACGAATTCTCACACTGGGATTATCCCACGGCTCTCGGCAAGAACACAGTGGTCTCAGATTCCACACCCAATCATGGCGGCCTTGATTTCCTGTACATCCCACCAGCGGCAAGCGGAAAGCCCATTATTGAATGGACCATCCCTCCATTTCCTTTCGATGTGCTGTGCATTGGTGTATATCATCCTGAAAACGTGCTCGGTGCCGTTGAGCGTCAGGAGCTGTGAGTAGTGCCCCCTCCCTACCCAGTGTGTAACATTCGGTTGTTGACAATATCCAGCGTGCATTGTATTCACCTTCTCAACCTTCGTGATGGTTCTCCCTACCGCGCGCCCCCCTCCAACGTCATCGCGTGGACCATTCCCCAGGGTCTGGTCCCGATAAAATGCGGGGAGTTGGCTATCACGGCCTCTAGAATCATGCTGTACCTCTCTCACGACGTGGTCCTGCGGAACGGGAAACTGCATACGATGGTTGTTTGGGACCGAAAAACTGGGGATTTGGTGAGAATCTTGTGGCCACAAAGTGGTCATATTCCTGATTTCATCGCAGGTATTCCACCTTTCCACTGTGGGATGGCCCCCCGGTTCCCATATTTTTTTCCTCGACGAGTTTCGAACGGTGGTTCCAGTCAGCTACATGGGTATCGATCCTTGCGAGTTGGTCGTGTTCGACACGCTCATCCCACAGGACCATCCGAGAAGTTGGCGAAGATTCGGCCTCCCGCCACGATATCAAAATGCACATGCTCGCATACACGCCGATGAAGAGAGGTATCTGGGAACATTAGATAGAGAGGTGCCATTCATCACCGATCCAACACAAGCGATCATCGCTGTGGAACTTTCGGGACGCGGATACCATGTTTTGCTCATCGTACGGACACAGGTTCTGATCGAATATGTGTGTTCGAGGCGCGCAAATGACCATATACCTTGGGATGAGTGGGGAAGAAGGGTTGTAATTATGAAGATCCCACGCATTCGCAGTCGCCCATCCATCTTTGTTCACGGTACTCGTGTGGTTGTGCTGGGAACACGGTCTCGGGACAACCTGATGAATGACCACTTCGTCCGCACCTTTGACTTTGGCCGGCGTGGGTGTTGCGCACTGTCACTCAGGGATGGAGTGGTTTGTGGAGCTTGGTCCGAGGATGAAAATGGCCTCATATTTGAAGTGGCCGGGGGTGGGGATATGCACTTGTAGGGTGAAGTGCATTCACTGGGCAACGGCAGGTTATTAAAGCAGGTGAGTTATATCTCCCATCCCGACAGCGACGATGTCGCGCTGACACTTTGACAAGGTGTTACACTGTGATGATTCCGACTTTTCAGACGTAACTTTACACTTTTGGGAGCTGACCTGAGTGGGATTGGCGCAGTGAGATTTTTGCCCCATCGTTTTTATCGGGGGGGAGAGGTCATCGAACCTCACTCCGGTGTGAACCGGGATTCGTGTCTCAAAAGGTTTTTGGAGGCGTGAGAGTGGCCG
>Ga0307513_10011833_pt1 | contig 10811 bp, 6 predicted proteins | sample 15_EM_MG_FD_202174 | JGI IMG/M metagenome (GOLD analysis project Ga0307513, IMG submission 202174) | Populus trichocarpa ectomycorrhiza microbial communities from riparian zone in the Pacific Northwest, United States - 15_EM | ecosystem: Host-associated > Plants > Roots > Unclassified | place...
CACAGGCGATATCTCTAATACTCGGGTCCGTCGTTTTAGGTCCCGCTCTTGCGCAGGATGCGAGTCCCGATGCCACCAATCTCGACGAGATCGTCGTCACCGGTATCCGTGGAAGTCTGACCTCGTCCATGAACCTCAAGCGTAATGCGACAGGCATCGTGGATGGAATCGTTGCGGAAGACATCGGCAAATTTCCCGACACGAACCTGGCCGAGTCGCTGCAGCGCATCACCGGTGTGTCGATCGACCGCTCGATCGGCGAAGGTTCGAAGATCACGGTGCGCGGCGTCGGTCCCGATTACAACCTCGTGTTGTTGAACGGCCGCCAGATGCCGGGCTCGAGCATCGCCGACACGGGTGCCTCGAATTCCCGCTCGTTCGATTTCGCGAATCTCGCGTCCGAATCGATCAGCGGCGTCGAGGTCTACAAGACGAGCCGGGCCGCGTCCTCGACCGGCGGCATCGGCGCGACGGTCAACATCAAGACGACTCGACCACTCGACGCGCCCGGCACCCGCATGAGTTTCGGCGTGAAGGGCGTCATGGATCAATCGGCGGGAAATCTGCCGGGCAACCTCGAGGGCGATGAAATCACGCCGGAGCTGTCCGGCATCTTCAGCATGACCTCGGAGGATGAAAGGTTCGGCGTCGCGCTGGCGGCGAGCTACCAGGAGCGTGCGCTCGGCTTCAACCAGGCGGCGGTCGGCAACGGCTGGCGTCCATTCGCCGGGGACGAGAACAACTGGGGCACGATCCCCAACATCGGCGCACCCGGCTCGCAGAACGTGACCAACCACCCGGCCGCGGACGACATCTATTCCGTGCCGCAGAACCTCGGCTACAGCGTCAACGGAATCGAACGTAAACGCACCAATGGCCAGCTGACCTTCCAGTTCAAGCCGGCGGATTCCCTGACCGCAACGCTCGATTACACGTACTCCGAAAACAAGGTTCACACGCGACGCAACGAATTGTCGGTGTGGTTCAACTTCGGCGCTTCCGTGTCCGAATGGACGGACGGTCCGGTGGCCGCGCCGTTGTTGTACTCCGAGATCATCCCCGGCCCGAACTTCAGCGACCTGTCGATGGGCGGCGCGGAGTTCGCGACCAAGAACGAGAACGGCTCGGCCGGCTTCAACCTCGCGTGGGAAGCATCCGATCGCCTCGGCCTCGAGTTCGACTATCACGACTCGAAAGGCACCTCGGGCGCCGACAGTCCATTCGGCTCGAACGCCGTTCTCGGTGTGGCGAGCTTTAACCGCGGCACGACGACGGCGGATTTCAGCAAGGACTTCCCCGTCATCAGTGTCGTGTTGCCGGCCGGACAGAGCGGGATCTCCGCTTCGCTGATGCAGGTGACCGGCTCGAGCTTCCGTAACAGTTATACGAAGGCGGAGGTCGAGCAGGCGCAGTTGAAAGGAAAATTCGCCGTCACCGACTCGTCGAAACTCGACTTTGGTGTTTCGCTGACGGAAGTGAACAACCGTTCCGCCTTCGCCAACGTGCAGTCCGACAACACCTGGGGCGGTATCCCCGGCATCTCGCCGGCTAACTACCCGGACGAAGTGTGGCAACACAACACCGTGCGCGGGTATTTCGACAGCATTTCGGGCAGCGGGAACCCGAACCTGTTCAACGAGTTCTTCGCCTGGAACTTCGCGGATGTTCGCCAGCTGGTGGCGGACGCGCGCGGCGCCTTGGCGGGCAACACCGCCACTTGCCCTTTGAACGGCAGCGAAGCGAACCGGGTGCCTTGTTACGAGGCCTCGCAGCGTTTCGGCACCGATCGCCGGACCAAGGAAGAATCGAACAGCGCGTTCGTTCAATTCAGCCAGACGTGGGATACGGCGATGCCGATCAACGCGACGGTGGGGGTGCGTTATGAGGAGACGGATGTCACCTCCAGCGCGCTCGTTCCGATCGCGACCGGAATCAACTGGACCGGCAACAACGAGTTCCCGGTGCAATTCGGCGCTCCGGATTTCACGACGCTGACGGGTAGTTATGACTACTTCCTGCCGAGCGTCGACTTCTCGATCGACCTGCGCGACAACCTGAAGCTGCGTGCCAGTTATGGCAAGAGCATCGGCCGTCCGGGTTGGGGCGACATCCAGGGCGGGCAGATCCTGAACGGCCTGGCGCGTGCCGATGGCGGCACGGCTTCGCAGGGCAATCCGAATCTGAAGCCGCTCGAGTCGACCAACTACGACCTGTCGGTCGAGTGGTACTACGGTGAGTCGAGTTACGTCTCGGTGGGTTATTTCAAGAAGGACATCGACAACTACATCGGCGTGACGACCGTAACGTCGACGGAGTTCGGTTTGCCGCATCCGGGCATCGGTGCGGGCTACTACGACGAAGCGGCCGCTCAATGTCCGCAGGGCGACATCACCTGTATCCGCAATTTCATCTTCCTGAATCACGACGGCGATCCGGGTGTGGTTCGCGGGGCCGATAACGCCAATGGCGACCAGACGGGTGTCATCTCCGGTATTGCCGGCGATCCGCTTGCCGAGTTCGACATCCAGGTGCCCAGCAACCAGCGCTCCGCGAAGCTCGACGGTTGGGAACTGGCGCTGCAGCACTTGTTCGGCGAGTCGGGCTTCGGTGTTTCGGCCAACTACACGAAGGTCGATTCGAATCTGGCGTACGACAACTTCGATCGTAACAATCAGTTCGCCATCGTGGGATTGAGCGATTCGGCCAACCTGGTCGCGTTCTTCGAGAACGACAAGTGGTCGGTCCGTACGGCGTACAACTGGCGCGATGAGTTCCTGACTTCCCTGGCCGACGGCGCGGGTTCCAACCCCGTGTACACCGAAGCCTATGGTCAGCTGGACGTCAACGTCAGCTACAACCTCACGGAAAAGCTGAATCTGGCCGTGGAAGCGATCAATCTCACCGATGAGATACAGAGGCTTCACGGACGCAATTCGCATCAGGCGTTGTTCGTGACGCAGTCGGGTCCGCGGTTCATGATCGGCGCCCGGTACAAGTTCGGGCAGTAAACAACGGGTACTTGTGGGTGGAAAAGCCGCTGGCCACCAGCGGCTTTTCCTTTTTAGGCGGACGCAGAGCGATATGGTGAAACGTCTCGTGATCGTCGGCGGGGGATCGGCCGGATGGCTGACCGCCGGCCTCATCGCCGCTGAGCATCGCGCCCGGGAAGGCACGGGCCTCAGCGTGACGCTGCTGGAGTCCCCCGACGTCGCTCCCATCGGCGTGGGCGAGGGCACCTGGCCCACGATGCGCGACACGCTGCGCAAGATCGGCGTTTCCGAGGCCGACTTCCTGCGCAATTGCGATGCGTCCTTCAAACAGGGCTCGAAGTTCGACTGCTGGGTCAGCGGGCGCGAGCATGATTATTACTTCCATCCGTTCGTGTTGCCGCAGGGGTATCTCGAAACCAACCTGGTAGCCGGCTGGCTCAAGCGGCATGGCACCACGCCGTTCGCCGATCTCGTCAGCTTTCAGCCGCATTTGTGCGCGCAGGGGAAGGCGCCGAAACAGGCCGCCACGCCGGAGTACGCGGCAGTGGCTAACTACGCTTATCACCTCGACGCCGGCAAATTCGGCGTGTTCCTGCGCGACCACTGTGTCGCCAAACTCGGCGTGCACCACGTCGTCGACCACATGACCGGCGTGGAATCCACGCCGAACGGCGACCTCTCCGCCGTCATAACGCGCAACAACGGCGCGCTCGCCGGTGACCTGTTCGTCGACTGCACCGGCCTCAATTCCTGGTTGTTAGGCGGACACTTCGGCGTGCCGTTCGTGCCGCAGGGCCACGTATTGTTCAACGACACCGCGCTCGCGCTGCAGGTTCCCTACGCGAGCGCCGATGCGCCGATCGCGTCGCACACCATTTCCACCGCCCAGGGCAACGGCTGGATCTGGGACATCGGGTTGCCGACCCGTCGCGGCATCGGCCATGTGTTCTCCAGCAGCCATACCTCGACCGAGGCCGCGGAACGCGAGCTGCTGGCCTACGTCGAGCGGACCTCCGGCGCCGCTCCCGCCGCCCCGCCGCGCAAGCTGGCCTTCAAGCCCGGATACCGGCGCGAGTTCTGGCACCGCAATTGCGTTGCCATCGGTCTCTCGGCGGGGTTCATCGAGCCGCTGGAAGCCTCGGCACTGGCGCTGGTGGAGCTCTCCGCGGCCATGTTGAGCGACGAAATGCCGGCGAATCGGGCGGCCATGGACATCGTCGCGCGCCGCTTCAACGACTTCTTCACTTATCGCTGGGAGCGGGTGATCGATTTCCTGAAATTGCACTATGTATTGAGCCAAAGAGAGGATAGCGACTACTGGCGCGACAACCGTCGGCCCGAATCGATCCCCGAACGGCTGCAGGAATTGCTGTTGCTTTGGCGGCACCAGCCGCCTTCGCGATACGATCTGCACCGGGTGGAGGAAGTGTTTCCGTCGGCGAGTTACCAGTACGTGCTCTACGGCATGGGCTTCAGGCCCGAGCCCGAGGGGTTCTCGCGCCGGGCAGACGATCCCGATCGTGCCGACGAATACTTCCGTGAGGCCGCCCAGCTGACGCGCCGGATGCTCGGTGCGCTGCCGACCAATCGCGATCTTCTCGAACACATCAGGAAAAACGGGCTGCAGCGCCCGTGAGGCGAAATACGTGACTCAACATGCTCTTCTGAACAACAACCAGCACCGCGACGTGCGCATCATCACGGCGAACGGCGCCCAATATGGCGACAACGTCATGGCGGCGATCACGTTTCCGCCCGAGTTCCGCAATATCCAGGCGCATTACCCGATCGTGTTCGCCAAGGATCGCGAGGAGAACTATGCCCCGATCGCGCTGTTTGGCTTCCGCGAGAAACAGAACCTGTTTTTGCAGGGCGACAAGTGGGACGCCACGTATCAGCCGCTGATGCTGGAGCGGCAGCCGTTCCTCATCGGCAACTCGCCCAACGGCAAAGTGATCCACATCGATCTCGACAGCCCGCGCGTGAGCCGTACCGAGGGCCAGCCCGTGTTCCTCGAACACGGCGGCAACAGCCCGTTCCTCGATCGCATCGGCAACCTGCTCGCCTCCATCGACGAAGGCCTGGCGCTCAACCCGCCGTTCATAGCCGCATTGCTCGAACACAAGCTGCTGGAGTCGTTCGCGCTCGACATCCAGTTCCCCGACAAGACGCACAGCCGGTTTACCGGCTTCCACGCGATCCAGGAGGACCGCCTCAATGCGCTGGATGGCGCGGCGCTCGGGGCGCTGCATCAGAAAGGTTTCCTCTCGGCTATCTACATGACCATCGCGTCGTTCTCACGATTCCGGGATCTGATCGAGCGCGCCAGCAAACTAGATGCCGCCGACCGCTGAAAAGATCCGCGAAGTCGCCGGTGTCGATCCGCGTCTGTTGCCGGACGAGGTGCTCGCGTCCACCGAGCCGCTGGTACTGCGTGGCCTGGCAGCCGGCTGGCCGATGGTGCGCGCCGCGCTCGAGTCTCCGCGCGCCGCCGACGCCTACCTGCGCAGGTTTTATCAGGACGCGACCGTCGGTGCCTTTCTCGGTGCTCCGGCCATCAAGGGCCGCTTCTTCTACAACGAGGACCTGACCGGGTTCAATTTCCGTCCGGTCAAGATCAAGCTCGACACCGTGCTCGCCGAGCTCGAGCGCTTTCTCGACGATGCGAATTCGCCGTCGATCTACGTGGGCTCGACCACCATCGACACCTGCTTGCCGGGGTTTCGCGCCGAGAACGATTTCGACTTCGGCGCGCGCAATCCGCTCGCCAGCATCTGGATCGGCAATCGCACGCGCATCGCCGCGCATCACGACCTGCCCGACAACCTGGCCTGCGTAGTGGCGGGGCATCGGCGATTCACGCTGTTCCCGCCCGCCGAATTGCCGAATCTCTATGTGGGCCCGCTCGACTTCTCGCCGGCCGGCCAGGCCATCAGCCTGGTGGACTTCGCCGCGCCGGATTTCGCGCGCTTCCCGCGATTCGCCGCTGCGTTGAAAGCGGCGCGCGTCGCCGAGCTCGCGCCCGGCGATGCGTTGTTCATCCCGAGCATGTGGTGGCATCACATCGAATCGCTCGATGCATTCAACGCGCTGGTGAATTACTGGTGGCGCCAGTCGCCGTCCTTCATGGATACGCCGATGAATGCGTTGTTCCACGCGATCATGACGGTGCGCGACCTGCCCGCAGAGCAGCGCGCGGCCTGGGAAAACCTGTTCCGTCATTACGTTTTCGAAGCCGGCGAGGCCACCGTCGGCCACATGCCGCCCGGCAGCCGCCGCGTGCTTTCGCCGCTCGACGCGGAACGGGTGCGTGAAATGCGCGCCCATCTGCTGAACCGCCTGAATAGATGAAGAATAGATAGAGGGCCGCGTGGAACACAAACCCGTACGCAGGATCGTGATCGCCGGTGGCGGCACCGCCGGATGGATGGTGGCCGCTGCCGTTTCCAAGACGCTCGGCAAGATTCTCGACATCAAACTGATCGAATCGGACGAAATCGGCACCGTCGGCGTGGGTGAGGCGACGATACCGACGCTGCTGCTCTACAACCGCCTGCTCGAGATCAACGAACAGGAGTTCATGGCCGCGACCCAGGCCACGTTCAAACTCGGCATCGGTTTCGAGAACTGGCGCGACCAGGGCCAGAACTACGTGCATTCCTTCGGCATGACCGGCAAGGACCACTGGACCGCGGGTTTCCAGCATTTCTGGTTGAAAGCCCGCTCACGCAACCTGGCCGGCGACTATGGCGACTACTGCCTCGAGTTGCGCGCCTCGCTCGAGCACAAGTTCGCGCATCTGCCGCGCAACGGCATGAACTACGCGTTCCATCTCGATGCCGGGCTGTACGCCAAGTTCCTGCGCAAATTCGCCGAAGGGTTTGGCGTCAAACGCATCGAGGGGAAGATCGCCGCGGTGAAAACCGACGAGACCTCGGGATTCATCCAGTCGCTCAAGCTCGACAATGGCGACGTGATCGAGGGCGACCTGTTCATCGATTGCACGGGTTTTCGCGGTCTGCTCATCGGTAATGCGCTGCACGTGGGGTACGAGGACTGGTCGCACTACCTGTTCTGCGACAGCGCCGTGGCGCTGCAGACCGAGTCTGTCGGCCCGGCCATTCCGTACACGCGTTCGATCGCGCGCGAGGCCGGCTGGCAGTGGCGTATTCCGCTGCAGCACCGGGTCGGCAACGGCATGGTGTATTGCAGCCGGTATCTCGCCGACGAGCAGGCGAAGCAGGCTTTGTTAGGCAACATCGAAGGCAAGGTGCTCACGGAGCCGCGCGTCATCAAGTTCCGCCCCGGCCAGCGGCGGCAGACCTGGAAGCGCAATTGCGTCGCCATCGGGCTGTCCAGCGGCTTCATCGAGCCGCTGGAATCCACCAGCATCCATCTGATCCAGCGCTGCACGTTACGCCTCATGCAGATGTTCCCGCGCGATGGAATACGCCAGTCGGACATCGATGAATTCAACCGGCAGACCAACGACGAGATCGAACACATCCGCGATTTCATCGTGCTGCACTATCACGTGACGCAGCGCCAGGACACGCCGTTCTGGCGTGCCTGTCGTGCCATGGACATTCCGGCGTCGCTGCGCCACCGGATCGAACTGTTCCGGGAGACGGGCCGGGTATTCCGCGTGCCGAACGAACTATTCGCCGAAAACTCGTGGATTCAGGTTATGTTGGGGCAGGGAATCGAGCCACAGCAGCATCATCCGGTGGCCGATCTCATGGGAGATGAAGAGTTGTCGGGCTTCCTGAACGGGATTAAGTCGCAAGTGGATAGAACCGTGGCCCAATTGCCATCGCACCAGGCGTACGTTGAGCAATACTGCAGGGCGACACCCATGGGCGACCCGGCGGGGTAGATAGCGGACGATGGCGAATATCTACGAAGTTGCGGAGCTGGCTGGCGTCTCGCTCGCGACGGTTTCGAGAGTCATCAACCCGGGCGCCAAGGTCAGCGACAAGACCCGCGAGAAGGTGCTGGCGGCCATGCAACAGCTTGGCTACCAGCCGAATTCCATCGCGCAGTCGCTCGCCACGCGCAGTTCGAACGCCGTCGGCGTGCTGGTTTCCGAGCTGCATGGTCCATTCTTCGGCGCCATGTTGAGCGCCATCGAACAGACATTGAAAGCGGCCGGGAAATTCGTGATGGTCGCGGCCGGCCACAGCAACGAGAGCCAGGAGCGCGACGCCATCCGCTTCCTCGTGAGCCGCAATTGCGATGCGCTCATCGTCCACGTCGAACGGCTGTCCGACAAATTCCTCATCGAGCACGATCACAGCACCTCGCCGCTGGTGGTCATGAATCGCAAGGTGCGCGGGCTCTCCGATCATTGCTTCAGTCTCAACAACGAACTCGGCGGCTTTCTCGCCACCCAGACGCTGCTGCGGCGCAAACACAAACGGATCGCCTACATTTCCGGTCCGCTCGACTGGGTGGACGCGAAGCAGCGGTTCGCGGGCCACAAACGCGCGCTGAGCGAGGCCAACGTCAAGTTCGACGATCGCCTGCTGCACGAAGGCGACTACCACGAGACCGGCGGCCAGGATGCATTGAACGCCCTGTTCGCGAAGGAAATCCCGTTCACCGCCGTGGTCTGCGCCAACGATGAAATGGCCGCGGGTGCGATGGCAGCCGCGCACGAGCGCGGGCTTACGCTGCCCGACGATCTGTCGATCGTCGGCTTCGACGACGCGCCCATCTCGCGCTACGTCTATCCAAAGCTGACCACCGTGCACTATCCCATCGCCGACATGGGCCGCATGGCGGCCCGCTGGGTGCTCAAACACGTCTACGAATTGCCCCAGGACGTGCAGCAGGTATTCGAACCCAAGGTCATCGAGCGCGATTCGGTTTCCCGGGCGTCATGAGCCGATCGCCCGGTCAGCGCGCGACGGGCACCATCCTGATCGTCGCGCTCTCCGGTTTCCTCATGGGGTTCGACGGCTCGTTGTTTACCGGCGCGGTCGGGTTCATCGAACAGGAGTTCGCGCTCAACAAGTTCGAGGTCGGCTGGGCGGTCACCTCGATGGCCGTGGCCGCGACGCTGGCCATCTTCATGTCGGGGCCGCTCGCGGATCGCTTCGGCCGTCGCGCGGTGTTGCGGCTGGCAACCTGTATATTCGCGGTGTCCGCGCTGCTCGCCGCCGCGTCGGACAATTTCATCACGCTGATCGTGGCGCGCCTGCTCTCCGGATTCGGCGTCGGCGCGGTGTTGATCACGGCACCGATGTACATCGCCGAGATCTCGCCGTCGGCCTGGCGCGGCCGCATGGTGTCGTTCAACCAGTTGTTCATCGTGCTGGGCGCGCTGGCCGCTTACTCCAGCAACTACTTCATCGTGTGGCTCGGCGGGCAGGGCGCCGCAACCGATCTGCACCTGGCGGACTGGAACTGGCGCTGGATGTTGGGTATCGGCGCGGTGCCGGCGATTCCTTATTTCTTTTCGTTGCTGCTCGTCCCCGAGAGCCCGCGCTGGCTGGCGATGCATGGGCACATGCCGGCGGCGCGCCGCGTGCTGGCGCGCCTCATCGGCTCCGAACGCGCCGATAGCGAACTTACCGCGGTCATCAACTCGCTCGAACACGAAGCGCAGCGGCCCAAGCCCAGGCTCGTGGAGATCCTCGACCCGGCATTACGCGGCGTGCTCGTCATTGGCCTATTGCTCGGCATCCTGCAGCAGATCACCGGCATCAACTCCGTGTTGTCGTACGCGGTGGTGATTTTCGAACGCGCCGGCGCCGGCGCCAATGCGTCCTTCATGCAGACCGTCCTGCTCGGCGTGGTGAACGTGGTGTTCACGGTGCTCGCGCTGTTGTTGATAGACCGTGTCGGCCGCCGACCGCTGCTCATGCTCGGCTGCCTCGGCATCGGCGCATTCATGATGCTCGCGTCGTACGGGTTTCACATCGAACGCAGCGAGCATGGCCCGCTGCTGGTGTTGATCGGCACCTTGGGATTCGTGGCCAGCTTTGCGTTTTCGATCGGTCCGGGAATGTGGGTGCTGTTCTCGGAAATCTTCCCCAACAGGATTCGCGGCCTCGCCATCTCCTGCGTAGGGGTCGTGAATTCCCTCGTCTGCGTCGTCGTGCAGTTCGTGTTTCCGTGGGAGATGGCCACACTCGGCGGCGCACGTACTTTCTTCATTTATGGCGCTTTCGGCCTCATCGGGGTCGGGTTGTTGTGGCGCCTGATTCCGGAGACCCGCGGGCGCAGCCTCGAGGAGATCGAGGCCTCGCTGGTGCAGCGTCCCTGATCCGGAACCAGGGCGCCGGCATCGTCCGATACCCTGAAAGACCCGGGTTCCCTAACTTGCTGAAATCGTGTGAAGGGGTGTCGATCTGCACGTCGGCGGTTCGACCAAGTAGCGAACACCCAAAATTACGGAGTCAGACATGCAATTCAGCCAGAAAATCGCCCCCTGCCTGTGGTTCGACAAAGAAGGGGAAGACGCCGCGAAGTTCTACGTGAGCATCTTCAAGAATTCGCGCATCGTTTCGATCTCGCGGTACCCCAAGGCCGGACAGGAAACCCACCACCAGCCCGAGGGCTCCGTGCTGACGGTCGCGTTCGAGCTCGATGGTTGTTCTTTCACGGCGTTGAACGGCGGGCCGATCTTCAAATTCAGCGAGGCGATCTCGCTGCAGATCTTCGTCGACGACCAGAAGGAGCTCGACTACTACTGGGACAAACTGACCCCGGGTGGCGATCCGAAATCCCAGGTTTGCGGCTGGCTCAAGGATAGGTATGGCCTGTCGTGGCAGGTGGTGCCGAAGAAGATGGTCGACTGGTGGGAAAACCCCAGCG
>Ga0307513_10011834_pt1 | contig 10810 bp, 13 predicted proteins | sample 15_EM_MG_FD_202174 | JGI IMG/M metagenome (GOLD analysis project Ga0307513, IMG submission 202174) | Populus trichocarpa ectomycorrhiza microbial communities from riparian zone in the Pacific Northwest, United States - 15_EM | ecosystem: Host-associated > Plants > Roots > Unclassified | place...
TCTGATCACTGATCGGGCCTCCTACCACTAGTTACTGCCTGCGAGATTGGTTCAACAGCACTTTCCACCTCCCAGTTCCACTTCCACAGTTTTATGTAACTGTGACTCTACTTCCAGGTTCCTCCCATCGTCAGTTCCACCAAAACACAACCTATCGCAATAAGTAGGATACCTCAAAGCTCAACGGCGGATTAGGATGGCGATGTTCCCGGGAGCAAACAATATCATGATCAGTGGCGGCACTTTTAATGCGAACTCCGGGATGACCGGTGTGTCAGATTTCCTACGAAGCTTGTGAGGGGAAGTTAACCACAGATTCCATCTTTTCCACAATACTGCAGGTCGGCAAATATTGGCGGACAGGATCGCACATGGCGCCATCCACGATGCGGAGGGACTGAGAGAGGCCAGATGCCTCGGTGAAACTCGCGCGGCCATCTTGGACGAAATCTTGAACTGGGTTGACGGGCCACCTCTGGGTTCTCAAATTCTGTGGCTGGAGGGGCCAGCAGGTGCTGGAAAGACTGCGATCGCAGGCACAGTCTGCGAGCGGTTGAAAAGTAAGGGCCGACTCGGAGGCGACTATTTTATACGGATTGGCAACGGCGGTGCACTTCCTTTATTTGCGACAATCGCCTATCAGCTCGTCGATATTCCGGCCGTCGGCGAAAGGGTCGAGACGGTCATCGCAAACAACCCGGCTATCATCTTCAGAGCAGTTGACGATCAACTACAGAAGCTGATTGTCGATCCCCTCCTCGTTCTTCAAAAGGACACTCCGCCATATGTGATCCTCATTGACGGCCTTGATGAGTGCGCCAGCGAGTCTAAGCAACCTCGTGATAACGAGTCTTTGCAGTGTCGCATCATTCGACTTATCGGTTCAGTTTGCAAGGATCATCACCCCCCTGTCCGCTTCATTATCTCTAGCCGACCTGAACGGTGGATCCGTGACGAATTCGCCTCAGAATCAATATCTCGCACCCTTCATCATGTCTCACTCGAACGAACGGATCAAACAGACCAAGATATCCGCCTAGTCTACATTTCTGGCTTCCAAGAAATTCGTGAAAGTGCGAATCACAAGGCCAAGATGTCTGATATGCCTACGACATGGACATGGGTCTCAGAACAGGATCTCAAGACCCTCGTCGACAATGCATCCGGCCAGTTCAGCTACGCCGACACTGTTCTCAAGTTTATCGGTGACCCTAATGGTCAACCTTCTGCACGCCTACAGATAATTCTCGAAATTCCCATTGCGCCCACAACATCAAATCCATTTGCAGCTCTCGACCTATTATATTCAAAAATTCTTTCGTTGTTGTCGAACAAGGAGCTTACTATGGACGTTCTCGGTGCGATATTGGTCATGACATCCACGATAGGATCCGACCCAATTCTTGCGAGGGAAAGTTTGGAAATTGCTTTTCGATTGCTTGGCCTTCCACCTGATGAAGATTACGCCTCCCTCCGCACGTTGCATTCTCTTCTCCGTGTTCCCGATCCAATTGGGAAGCGCCGAGAAAATATGACTGTGGATGAGTATCGTACGTGGTTGGGAGAGGGTTCAGGTGTCAAATTTCATCATAAATCATTTCCCGATTTCTTGGGCGATAAAAACCGTTCCGGTGACTTCTGCGTGGATAACAATCTCATCCACTCTCGACTGGCCCTCGGCTGTTTGAAAGTTCTCAAGGGCTTGTCGTCGAAGCCCGAGTCACGATTGCATTACAGTAAGGCCTTGGTATCAATATCGGTCGCATGTTCTTACTAACATTGTGCTTAGTGACATGGGACTATGCTCTGATGTTCTGGTGTACCCATTGCAGCACCAGTGGAACCCTCAACTCCGAGTCAGCGCTGGCTCATTCCCTGGATCGACTTGATCTCTACTCATGTTATACTATTGTATTTCAGAAAACACATCAAGGGAACGCTCCATTGGGGGCGCTAGACAAAATACAGAATAAGCTCGCCCGTTATATGATCAGGGCGAGGCTTAAAGATGCCGTATTATTGTTAGTATTATTTCTTCGTGGACATCCGTAAGTAGTACGCTCAAACACTGCAATCAGCAGGGGTAACATTGAAAAGGACGCAGGTCCCGCTCCCAGTTCCATTTTCAAGGCAATAGATTTCATCTCTAGTCTAGGAGGCGGTTTCATATTTCGAAACCGATTGAGGGCGATGTGCAAATTGAGAACTTGGTTGATGGTAGATAAAAAATACTTTTCTTTGGCTATTCATGCTTATTACTCTGCTTTTTTAGTCTCAACCGAAGCCTCGTTCACGGCTGTTGGCGGACCTTAATATCGTCATCAACGGAATAGACCCTAATGTGTTGACGGATGCTCGTTAGTGCACCTTTTTACACATTTCTGTTGGTGTTCAACCCAGCATTTCTACTCCCTTATTTTGACTAATTCTTCGTCTTAACCAGATAGTGTAATGCTCATCGAAACCGATCACATTCGGTACTCAGGCATCGCAACCACTCGTCACGCGTGTTAATGTTTGTAATGTTTGTATCGGTACTATATTCTGGGTATGGTAAATCTGTCCATGTTCAGATCATTGATAGTTCCTCGGTATGATCGCGTACAGAAATAACGAGTTGATCAAGTCCCTTTGTCTTTTCCGAGAGGTCAATAAGCCATCCGTTATTTGGGAGTGGTATCGAGGAACGCACTATGTTGTGGCGGCCTTGAAGCAGTTGTGACGGCCTTGGAAGGAAATGAACGTCATTGAAATGAGAATGAACAAGGGAAATTTACCATCTTGCAGGTCACGCAATAATGGTAGCGCGGAAGTGGGTAAGTACATGACTATTAGCCTGTGCAGTTCAGGTGGGGGGTTCACGAAGGAGGGGGAGCCACGCGTCCCTTCCCTCCCTTCCGGTTCGTTCCTCCACCATCGCCTCATCTCCCAGCCATCTCTTGTTGCACCCCCTGTTGCTCCGCCATTTATTTTTCTCTCATTTCGCCTATGCCATGCAATTGATCAACTCTTCGCCACCGCCTCCTTAGCCAACTCCTTTTTTCTGCCCCCTCCCTTTGCTATCGTTACAGGCACCCTTGTTGCCCATCCATTGTCTATTGCGCCTTCCGCCTTCCCCGTCTCGTGCCCAAGCTCTTACCTCGCTCTTTACCTATATCTTATCTTTTTAACCGTTGCCATCTCTTCGTCGTGCCTCTCAGTGGATCCTCTTTTCGCCATTGTTTTGTTGCTCTTTTTACGTTATCATGCAGATGTGCGCCTCGTTCTTCATCATTGGTGCCTCCATTCCAGCAATCTCCTCACCCCCATCTCCTCCTCTTGTCGCCCTGTCCTCGTTGCGCCCATTCCGTCCCTCTTTTCATAGTCGCCTCCTTTCACCGCTTCGCGCATTTCCTTGGTCCCTCGTTTCATCATCATTGTCTGCTCCGCCAGTGAGGATGGGATGAAGGAATTAACCAAGGCGTGGGAATGTACATGCCTCGTCGACTCTCCGCGCGAAATACTAATAGGCTCAGCGGCACCGAAACCGACCCTCCTCGCCCTCCGCCAATCTATCCAATCTGGATCCAAAATTACCTACACCACCATGCTCCACCCTCCTCGCCTCAATACCCCTCATCATCCAGTGTGACGAAGCGGAAACACGTAGTGGATTGGTGGGAGAAGAAGGTGCAGGAGAGTGATCGGATTGCACCCCTTGTATATTATTCTCATTCGGTTGTGAGGTATCCTGTTGTTGAGGGTTTTTCGAACGAAGCAGCGGTGTCAACGACGCCACCTGGTACACCACTGCGAACGGCTGGGCAGAGGTCCTTCTTTACATTGGCTTTGGTCCCGCGCAACACCGTGTTCCGTTCCCTCGGCTCAACTTCGTTCTGCTTGATCTTCTTCACCACTTCCACATCATGCACGTCTGCCACATAGCGGCGCTTCAAAGGCGCCGTCGTTGGTGCCCCTGCAACCCGTGTCCGGGGTGTGATAGGCTGACTTACCAAGGAATCATTTAATTGACTAACAGTTTTCTCCTATTACGATAGAACTTCTCCGCTGTACGAACGACATATGCTGATAAACTGAGTTTTTTTTTCAAAAAAAGAATCCAACAGGTCGGGTGTACCATTCATACCCGCACCCCAGCTACAGGTGTGTTTCCTTTCTTTCCCAATCGTCTTTCGTGATTCTCATCGTCCATTTACAGACTCAAAGGCCCCTTACTCGTACATCCAAAGGATCCTGAACAATCCATCGGCAACAACCAACCCATCATCATCATCTCCTCACCCACCGCCTTCATGCACACCGTCAAACGTTTCCTCGAAAACTCTGCGTACGACTCCCATATCTTTTGTTTCTTTTTTCATCCAAACGCCAAAAATTCAGCTTCGAACCTTCACAAGAAGCTCGCACCGGCGCCACCGCCGAAGGCAACCTCAAACCCGACAACCTCATCGCCGTCTACCGCAACCACACCACGATCGACGGCAGCGGCAAGGAAACAGTCACGCGGCTCACCTATTTCGTCGTGGACTCTGTGGAGGCGCTGCCCAAGTTTGGCACAGACGCGTGGGGGTGGTGTGTGTGATGATGACGGGGTTGGCGTAGCAGTTTAAGCCGTATAAGTGAAATCACCCGAGGCAGTTGTTTCATAATCAGCGGAGTACATGAAGCAGGCGAGGGAGCATGGACTGGCCGTGTGGTTTGACAGGATCGCCCCGCTTCCTCGTGCGTATACTTCGTTCGATCCCTTCTGTCATTGTTGTCGTGTTGTTGAGGGGTTTTTGAACAAGTAGCAGCGTCGTTGACAACACCTGGTACATGACTGCAAGCAGCTGGCTAGAGTCAGCCTATCACACCCCGGACCCGGATTGTGGACGCACTGAAACCTATGGCGGCGCTATGTGGCCGGCTCGCGTAATGTAGAAGTGGTGAAGATAAAAAACCAATGTAGGGAACCTGCCAAACTATTCACATATGTAACTAAAATTGAATGATGACAGAACTTCACCGCTCTACGAACAACGTACCCAGATAAACTAAAGAAGCTGAAGCAGATCCGGTACACCTTCTATAGGCAGGAACCCCACGTACGTACATATTTCCTTTCTTTCCCGACTGTCTTCCGTGATGACCTCCATCCCAAGATTTAGTTACTCCCTCCGCTGGACCGCTGCATCGTCTCGTTTTTTTCCTTCGCTGATGGGGCGGGCCTCCGATTCAGTGCTTTCCGTGCGCTCGTCTTCGCGAAATCTTTCTTCTGGACTACCCTTTCCTCCTGGAACAAAAGCTCTGCCTTCGGGACGCTTTTTTTAACCATGTTGTCGACGATGCTCCAAGCAGAGTTAGATGTGTTGAGGAAGCGTTCTACAGCAGCGCCATGGCCGATCATAGCGTTCCAATACTCCTCTTTCAAGCCCTTCTCCCGTTTATCTCCTTCAGCAAACTCGGAGAGTTTATCCCACATCGTGGTGGCGAGGATGACGTTCTTTGCACTTCTGGAACCAGTGAGTTCTTCGAACATGTGGAGATTCTGCTGTGGTTTTGCGGACATCCGCGGATCGGTGATTCGGTGCACGTACACGATCCCCGATAATAGTATTCGTTTCTTATATCTGCGCAGATGTGGTTACCAGGACAGTATTGGTTCCAAAGGTCTAACTCGACGTACGTTTTTTCTAGCCATTTTCCAATCAGCTCGAGAATTTGCTCGTCAGTCCTTTTCGTATCGTCAAATCCTGGTGTGTCTACGAGAACGATGCGGGATCCATATCTTTCGTGGTCCAGAATGCGATAAGCCGCGAGATGTTGGGTGACGGAGGTGAGGCTCTCTTTAGCCCGCCGCCCTTGTTGGCCAGCGAGTGTATCGACGATCTTTTTGATGAATGTCCCGAGTAAGTGGAAACCACACGGAGAGTGAACCATTAAAGACGTACTTGACTCTTCCCGCTTCCCGTGTGACCCATAAAACTAGGATGTTCATGCTATGAGGATGATTCTGGCCATGGTCAAGTTCCAAACGACCTACGCAATGATGATATCATTATCTTTGTACTTTCTTGTATTGTGACCGAACAGCATTGTGTATAATGCATTAGCATTTACCGATTCGGTTCTATAAGGGGGCATAGTTGACGAGCTTGAAATTTGTGATTCAAGTCAGAGTGGGGGTAGTTTTGGGATACCAAGACGAAGCAACCCTTCATGTAAATAGTTTCCGGTATTCACCTCGAGTGGAAGCCGTGCAGCTTTCATTTCACGCTATCTGATTCCTCGTGTTCTGTCGAACATGGCCGATCCGGTTCCACCGGCGTATGAAAGTGCTTCCTCCGAGTGTGTAAGCCGTTTTGGCTGATGGTTGGAGTCCGGCGTTGAGATCAAGGATCTTCCAAAAGATTGACTTCAAATTTCAAAGCAGATATATGTAAACCGAATAACACGCTTGCGCGCGAAGCCATGTACCTGTCTCCCAAAAGACATGTTGTCTCAACGTCTTCGAGATCTTTAGATCTTTCTAAAGACCCCATGAATACCCAAAGGCGGCCACCGTGTTGTTTTGTCTTTTAACCAATCGACCGACATCCAGCCCCAGCGCTTCCCCTGCGCTTGTATCCTCCATATATTTCCCCTGATCTACCATTTCCTTCTGGAATAATAGCGCTGCCTTGGGGCCATTTCTGTTAACAACGTTGTCGACGATGCTCCAAGCAGAGTCCGATGTGTTGAGGAAGCGATCTACAGCAGCGCCATTGCGAATCATAACTTTCCAATATTGCTTTTTCAAGGCCTTCTCCCGTTTACCCCCATCATCAAGCTTGGGGTGGAGCTTATCCCACATCGTGGTGGCAAGGACGACGCTCTTTGTACCTTTGCGACCTGTAAGTTCTCCGAACATGAGGAGATTGCGGTGGGGTGTTGCGGACATCCGCGGATCCGTGATTCGATGGGCATACACAATCCCCGATAGTAGTATTCGGCTCTCGTATCTGTACAGATGTGATTATTAGGGTAGTATGGGACTTGAAGCTTTGAAGGTTTAATTCGATATACGTTTTTTTCAGCCAGTCGCCAATCAACTCCAGAATTTCCTTGTCGCTCCTACTCGAATCGTCAAATCCCGGTGTGTCGACAAGAACGATACGTGATCCGTATTGTTCATGGTCCAGAATACGGGAAGCTTCGAGATCTTGGGTGACGGACTTGAGGCTGTCTGCAGCCCGCTTCCCTTGTTGTCCGGTGAGTGTATCGATGATCTTTTTGATGAATATTCTAAGTTAGTGGAAGCCGTTCGAATTTTCAGCCTTCAAGGATGACATACTTGACTCTTCCCACTTCCTGTCGGACCCGTAAAACTAGAAGGCTCATGCTGTGAGGACGATTCTATGGTCAGGTTCCAAATGACCTACGCAATGATAATATCATCATCTCCCAACTTGCTCGTCTGGACCAATTCGGTTTTATAAGTACGCATAGTAGGCAGTGTACTGGAAATTTGCGATATGGTCACTGAAAATTCCCCATAATCGAATCTTAATTACTCACTCTTTCCGGGAAACATGATCGAGAGTTGGGCCCTGCATTTTCCGGTGATGATCCTCGTGGGTATGATTCTGTGAAGACGGGGATCTTGCCGCAAATTTTGGTTCAATAATAATGAACCAGAGAAAAGATGACGGCAACATACTCACTCATCTACTTCGGTGACAGCGGGCACAGAAGAATCCAGCCGTCCATTCCTACCATGGAAAGGTTATACATATCTGTTCTTCGCGGCAATCTAATAGCTCTTACAAGCCTTCGGATGATTGCGTGGTTGTGCTTGTCGACATCCTGATTGTCGTTAAATATTTTAAAACAGGTACATCGGTGCATTGAGGACGATTCACTTACGGAGGTTCCTTTGTACTATGGGTCCCCCTTCCATTGTAATTTCCCCGTCCGAGATCCAGATACAGCACCTCCCCTGCGTTCGTCTGCGTGAAAATTTTCTTCTGCACTACCATTTCTTCCTGGAACAAAAGCGCTGCCTTCTGGTCGTTTTTGTTAACAATGTTGTCGACGATGCTCCAAGCAGAGTCAGATGTGTTGAGGAAGCGTTCTACAACAGCGCCATGGTGGATCATGTTATTCCAATGTTTCTTTTTCAAGTTCTCCTCCCGTATACTTCCATAATCAAGATGGGAGAGCATATCCCACCTTGTGGTGGCCAAGACGACGTTCTTTTCAATATCTTCGCGACCAATGAGTTCTGCGAACATGTGGAGATTGAGGTGGGGCGTTGTGGTCATCCGCGAATCAGTGATTGAGTGGACATACACGATCTCCAATCGTTGCCGGTATCTGTACAGATGTGGTTATTGGGATACAGTAGTACGGGACATGAAGGTTTAATTCGGTATACATTTTTTTCAGCCATTTGCCAATTAGCTTGAGAATTTGCTCGTCCGTCCTTTTCCAATTGTCAAATCCCGGTGTCTCTACAAGAACGATGCGCGATGCGTATCGTTCATGGTCCAGAATGCGAGAAGCCTCGACATCTTCGGTGCCGAAACCGAGGTAGTCGTTAGCCCGCCGCCCTTGTTGGCCAGTGAGTGTATCGATAATCTTTGTGATGAATATTCCGAGTTGGCAGAGGCCGATCGAAGTTTGAACCTTAGAGGACGTACTTGACTCTTCCCACTTCCCGTCTGACCCATAAAACTACGGAAGTTCGTGCTGTGAGGATGACAAGTTCATGATCAAAAACGGCGTACATAATGATGATATCATCATCTCTCAACGTCTGCGTCTTGAACCAGGTGCCATATAATGCATTCGCATCCACCCTCACCAATTCGGTTTTGTAAGTGCGCATAAGTAGTCAACTTGAAATTTGCGATCAGAGTAAAAGGGGTGTGGCAATAGGATGGAGGAGTACCCTCGGGGCACCAAAACGAAGCAGCCTTTCATGTAGTTTCCAGCGTTCCACTCCGAGCGAAGGCCATGCAGCTTTCATTTCGAAATTTCACCCTATCTGATTCCTCATGTTCTATCAACAACGGGGCTTGTCATCGCAGCTTTGGAAACATGGCCGATCCCGGTCACGGTGCCACCGGCGTATGAAAGTGCTTCCTTTGGGTGTGAACCAGGTTGGAACCAGGCGGCCGCCGGTTTGGCGTTTCGAGTAATTTCAAGAGATAGACGAACTTGAAACCAAATTTAGCATCTTCGAAATATGACTTGCAAATAGTTGGCAGTGCACGACTTTAGAATTATGGTAGATTTGCACACAAGTATAATCCGGTAGTACATACGTACTATATCCATGTAGTACAAGGCTTCTCTAGCATGTTCTTCTTTCCAAGTTCGTCCGGCGACTAGATCTTCACGAAAAGATCGCAAGCTCTGATAGCCTACCATCCAACAACCTCAAAATGGTATCCATGCCCAATAACACGCCTGCATCCGGTCCTTTACCAGGAACGACATTTGTATGCGCAAAGTCGATCAATTTGACGAGGAATGGCGGTTTGGGTTCGTCGTCGTCGTCGTCATCGTCGTCATCGTCCTCCTCATCGTGACCCTCGACATCTTTCCCATCATCTTTAACCCCATCCCCAACCTCCTCCATCTCCGTATCCTCCTCCGAATATATCTTAACCCCCTCCTCCGCGCGCGCCCAGTCCGCTTCGTAGATAATCAACAAGCTGCCCCCGACCATCCGAAGCTCGAGGTTGGAATACGCTTCCCTGATCAACGCTATTTCCTCGCGGAGGGCACGGAGGATGGGGACGAGGGTGTTTCGCGGGAGACCGCTAGACGACGGCGACGACGGTGTAGACGCACCATCAGCCTTGTTGTTGGTGGAGGTCGAGTTCGCGTTCGAGTCAGACGCGATCGGGAAGAATTTGGCGATGCCTTCGCTCAACTGGCCCGGTTTGATAGATTTGCCATATGCTTTGAGGGTGTGGACGGGCTGCGAGGTGATGTTATCGTAGACCTAAAAGAATTGGATCTACGAGTCAGATCGTGTTCGAGTCGCGTTGCGGATAAGAATAGAACAGAATAAAGGTGATACCTGAAAGCCAGTCAACCGTACACCCGTCTCGAACGACGTCGTATTCCTCGCTGCTTGCTCCATGCGTGCCACTTTGTCAGGCGGGGCGGTGTCGTCGTAGAGCACCGTCCCGAGCTTGACGTCGAGGATATTCGGCTTCAAGAACCCAAACGAGAGGTTCTCCAACACCATGCTCTGTAGTTATCCCAAAAAGCGACCATCAGCCTTTCACAAACGATTAGAAAGAACAAAGAACACCACATATCTTTCGAATCCGCAACAGGTTGCACGATAATCCCCTCCGTCGAATCCGGCTTCGTTGGATCGACTGTCCCCTCCAACTTGAGCGTACCCAGGAACTTAGGGGTGAACGGCAGCAAAGCCGCGAGTGTAGGGTCCTGCTGTAGGGACTGGTAGAATTGGAGCTCGCGGTGGAGGACGGGTTTGATGATAAGCGAGCCGTCTTCGGTGGTTTCGACGCCGGCGTGGCCACCGACTTGGGACGCGAGCGCGACGTGGCCATGGATAGGGGTGGATGAGGTAGATGGGGTTTCGGACATCGTTAGCGATGGTAGTTAGGTGGAAAGGGAGGGTGGCCACTCCTTCCCATCATCTTGGCGGTGTACTTATCAGAGTTTTCCGATCAAATGTTGCTTTGTCCAATCGGAGTACAAAGTCATCACTTAAAGAAATCTTAACTCAGTCACAAATATCACTGGAAAGCTTCATCGATTTCTAACAACTCTCGAAATCATACAGTGCGATTACGTGCTACAGATG
>Ga0307513_10011835_pt1 | contig 10809 bp, 7 predicted proteins | sample 15_EM_MG_FD_202174 | JGI IMG/M metagenome (GOLD analysis project Ga0307513, IMG submission 202174) | Populus trichocarpa ectomycorrhiza microbial communities from riparian zone in the Pacific Northwest, United States - 15_EM | ecosystem: Host-associated > Plants > Roots > Unclassified | place...
AAATTAGCATTATCATATCGAGAAGTTATAAAGAAACTGATTTTGCTTTTCTGTTATAGTAAAATGAATGATTGGGTGTTGTTAGGGGCCAAGGTTAACTCGGAAAAGTCACAGGACATTGGATATCCAGGTTAATCTGAGTCTATTATTTATATTTAAAATGATATCGTTTTAATTTGTTAAATTCTTTAATCTTGATCTAGTAGAGTTTGACTGGATTTATCGAGTTGCAAATTAATTTTTATGTCACTTGGGTTTGGCCGTTTAATGTGAAAACCGGTTCAAATTAAAACTCGATTCAAATCATGCTTTAGATCATGAACTTTTATGGTTAACCCACTAAACTGGACATGCAGATTGCTTCAATGTGTTTCTTAACATAAAAAAATAAAATATAACTTGAAAAACTTATGCAAGCATCTAGTTAAATAAATCAATAACCATTTATGTAAATAAATGAAAAAAATCGTTAACAGTAACAAAAGAGAAATAAAAATAAATTTAAGAGATGAATGTAGATTAAATTATTTAATCATATAAAATAAGACATTCACCTGATTGTGTTCACTAAACTTGTTTACTTAAATCAATAAAAGATAAATCTACACCCTAAAAAACTCATGAGCTAAAAGGTAAACACAATGCCTAAAAAACAATTATTATTTAAACACAAGCACTAAAAACAATTACGCAAGGCCGAACATATCAATAATATTATTTAAAAATGAATGTTTTGTATTTTGAAAGATAAACAGAAGGCTAAATGGGTTTCTTCACCAATGTCCTCTTCTCATAAATTATCTTTGTTCTCGGGTGCAACTTACTCAGATCCTTTCACTTACAACAGTGTAGTGGGGGCGTTACAATATTTGTCACTGACTCGACCGAATATCTCTTTTGCAGTTAACAAAGTCTGCCAATTCATGCATAAACCCACCGACAAACACTGGACAACAGTCAAAACGATTCTTCGGTATCTAAAGTTTTTGATTCACTTTGGACTACTTATTAAGCCAAACAAGTCAACACAACTTTCTATCTACTCTGATGTCAACTGGGTGGGCTGCCCAGATGATTGAAAGTCCACCTCAGGTTTCTACTTGTATTTTGGTTACAACTTAGTCTCATGGAGCTCTAAGAAACAACAAATTGTGGCACGTCTAAGCACTGAAGTTGAGTACCGCGTAGTTGCACATGCCACAACTGAGTCACTTTGGGTATAATCCTTGCTGTGTGAAATCGGTATTGTTTTAGCCTAATGTCCAATACTGTGGTGTGACAACATTGGCGCTACAAATCTCACGGCCAATGCAGTCTTCCAAGCACGCACTAAGCACGTGGAGATAGACTATCATTTTTTCAGGGAAAATGTTCAGCAGAAAACTCTGGACGTTCGCTTCATATCCAATAAAGACCAACTTGCTAATGGTGTCACTAAACCAATTGTGTCAGTCAGATTTGCCTTCCTCAGAGACAAGCTCAACGTGTATTTATTCTCGTTGACCTTGGAGGGGCATATTATGGAAAAGCATTCTGCAGATCACGGTAAGTGTAATTGCACCTTGATCCCAAGAGTTAATTATTTGCTTTCCATGTATATTCCATAGACTACACAGCTGTAATTAATTCCTCAATAATTCATACAGTTACCAATATAAATATACATCATCTCTCGCTGAACAAACACACGAGAGTTTCAAGCATTTTCTCTTTTGTTTTAACTCTTGGTATTGTTATCGGCCAAAGAATCAATCTTTAATTGAGTAGACACAAACTTTACACAAGTCCGAACACATTAACAATATTCCTTAAAAATAAATGTTTTTAATTTTTAAAAATAAACTTTATTTGTATAAGAACAAAAAAAAACAATATAAATGAATTAGAATAATATCTTAAAAAATCAAATACAAACAAAACAATTCTAAAAGAAATTATATTAAAAAATGACATGCAAAACCGGTGACTTGGATAATGAGATTGTGACAAACCCATAGAAAATAAATTGAAGATAATCACAAAACTAATATTTTTTTAAAAAAACAAATGCATAATGATAAGATCGTACAAAGCCGAATCCCCAACAACTTAAATCTCAAAAGATGAAATTAAATGTTTAGAGATGAAATTGAAAAAAATAATAAAATAATTAAAAATAATAATAAAAAATAGTAATTAAAGGAATTATTAGGGATGGGATAGGAAGAAAAAACAAATCAATCAAGAAAATGACTCAAAACAAATAGAAATTAAAAGAATAAGGACTAAATTTGATAAAAAAAAAACTTAAAAAAATCAAATGACCATGGATGAAATTGAAAATAAAATCCAATTAGAATTAATCAAGAGACTAAATCAAAAGCAAAATAAAAATGAAGGGCTAATTTAATTTTTTATATGGCCATCACGCAACCTGAGAAAAAAAAAAAAACAAATTGATGTCAAGCTCGACGAGCCTGTTTGTTTCTGCATTTTAAAAGCGCTTTTGAAAAAATTTAAAATTTTTTTATTTTTTTTATTAACTTCAAATTAATATATCTTTAGTGTTTTTAAATCATCTTGATATATTGATGTTAAAAATAAATTTTAAAAATAAAAAAATATCATTAACATGTATTTTAACACAAAAAATTATTTAAAAAATAACCGTTACCATGCTAGAAAAAGCTCAAACAGGTTATTTAAAAAAAAAAAAAAAGATGTTGGAACAAGGCAAATGATGTGGTGCAAGCATGATTATGTAGCTAGAGACAAGAAAATAATTCAGCAGCCCTTAAAATCCCAAAGAAAATGCATAAAGACCTTAATATCACATCGAAGATACATAAAATATCTATGGATTTTAGCTCATAGCATCAGCTAGACGAAACAGATCAACTTTGTACTTCATTCAGTATCTGCTAGCCTGGTACTGCCTCTTGAGCATAGAAAGCTTGACTGCTGTCCTGTCAAAACACGAACAGATTCTAAGTTCACCTGCAATGCTACAACCAGCAGCAAGCGTGCTTGTTCGTGGAGATTTGTCCACTCCTGGTATTGTTATCGGCCAAAGAATCAATCTTTAACTGAGTAGACACAAGGTAAAGATAAGAAATCAGAATATAGCTAGGTATAGAAGCAGGATTTTATAGCACAGAAACTATGGTGTGCACGATGGGAGATTTTTTTATTTCTGCCAAAGTTGAGGTCAAAGACCGTAATCCTGATGCTCGGACAAGCTATAAATGCCTGCTGACATGCATCCTTAACTGGCATGTTATGCACGGACCACGTGAATGGATATGCCATGTGGCAGCTGCCAGGACAAATCGGAGAAAAAAGAGGAGAAAAATGTTACAACTTCTAAAGTAACAATCGGGGTGTTTCTAATAGTTTTTTAAAGTGTTTATTTTTTTAAATATATTAAAAAAATATTATTTATTTTTAAAAAATATTTTTAACATTAATATATCCCAAACAATAAAAATCTTAACCCAGCACAGAGATCATGACGTAACTATGGCGCAAAAAAGCCTGTTGCACGTACAGCCGCAGTGAAGCTCAGTGGAACAATAACCTGTGGAATAAAGAAGAAGTAAATTTCAACAGGTGGCCAAGGTTGCCGGTGGTTAAAATTTAGAATTAAAAGATTGGTTTTTTTTTTTTTATGTAATTTTAGATTTGAGTTTTTTAATTATTAATATGATAATTACTGAAGATTTATATGATTATTAATTTCAAAGCTCGTGAGATTAGTCAAGGTATGCATAAGTTAGGCTAGACACACGCATTAATAATAATAAAAAAAAGTAAATTTTAACTACGAGGGGTGTAGTTTAACTGATCAGGTTCTGGATTTGTTTCTTAAAATTCACCAGTTTGAGTCTCACAAACCTCAGGATCACTGGAGACTTACATGGTCGTTAACTTCAGGGTCCATAGTATTAGTCGAGATACGCCTAAACTCGTCCTAGCACCAACATTAACAAAATAAAAAAAAAAAGAAAAAGAAAGAAGGAGAAGTCAATTTTGTCTTTACACGGATAAAAATAAAGGGGAAAGCCATCCCTTCAATCACTTGGACATCGAAAAAGGAAAAAGAAAGCTGTCCATGAAATATCAATCTCTGAGAGCATCATCAGCTGCAAGAAAGCTGAAGAGAATACAGAGGAAGAATTTCCTACCATACCTTTACAGACGCTGTGCTTATACTATAGTGTTAAAGTTTAAGATACTTTTATAAATGAGATCAAACAGATGCAAATATATTATACTCTCAAGAAATCAAATTTGAAATGAAGACTCTAGAATGAGTCCTTTTCATACCATTCGATCCACCGTTCGAGAGCTTACATTTATGCTTTGTTGATGGCCGACACAACTGATTAATTTTAGCACTTAAATTTGTGCAATGATCATTACCATTTTGTTGTGTTTAAAAAAGATTAGGGGGTGTTTGGGAGTGTAGTTGTGGTTGCTTTTTAAAGTGTTTTTCACTCAGAAAAGTGTGCCAATAATATTTTTTTATTTTTAAAAAATCATTTTTAAAATCAGTACATCAAAATGATTTGAAAACATCAAAAACATATTACTTCAAAAAAAAAAAATTTAAGTTTTTTCGGAAGCGCTTTTGAAAAGCACTCCCAAACAGGTACTAGGTCTAGAATAGGTCTCTAAATTCAAAAAACAATACAACTAATTTCTAAGATTTTGTTTTATTACATTTCCATTACCGGTAAGTATTTGAGATTGTGATAACGGTTATTTTTTGAAGTGTTTTTTATTTGAAAATGTACTAAAATAATAATAATTTTTTATTTTTTAAAAATTTATTTTTGATATAAAAATACTGGAAAGATAAAAAAAATTATTTTTTTTAATAAAATAAATTTTTTTTTTTTTTTTTAAAATTAGTTTTTAATCGCAAATATAAACACGTTATTAATTTGATCTCTCTTTAAATAATAAATAAATGCATCTAAATCAGCTGTCTCAACAAACCCTATTAATATATCAACAGGCACATCTCTCTTTAATTAATAAATAAATGCATCAAAATCACTTGGCCCAGCAAACCCTACTAAGATATTATTAATAGGCACGGATTAGAAAGAACTCCGTCATATGTTCTTGGGCACAGCTCTAGTACTACCAGAGTGCTTCTTCTTGCAAGTTCTAGTGCAATAATCAGGGTCCACAGGCACAACCATTCCAATGGAGTCATATTGACAATTTGGGTATCTGTGTTTTTCCCATGATCGGGGCTGCAAGACGTTGTCCCCTTTGGATTCTCTCTTCTTCGCCCAACAGTAAGCACAAGCAGCATCTCTCTCTCTCTCTCAAACCTAACACTACCCTTCTCGAGACTTGCCATTTTAGACAAACTACAGAAAGGTTTCCCATCCTTTTTCTCTCTGCCTTTCCTTCCCAGTCCCTGACACCTCTTTTGATCCCATACAGAGAGATGTAGTAATGGTGTAAATGACTATAAGGAGAGACAGCCACGCGATAAACCAGAAAGAACCCCAAAATGCTTACTATTTAAGGAAAGGCTCTGTTGCGCGTGAAGGCCACAAGACAAATGCCCTATTGGTTTGCACGTAAACAAGCCTGTTCACACACATACACTTGAGTTTTACACTCCCCTGGTATATATCATCTCTCACAACTGGCTAGCTCCAAAAACTCCCTTCCTTTTCACCCACCATGCCTGAAGAGTACTGGGAGAGATGCTAAAATTTCTCTCTATTGTCTTTGTTTTATCGGATTGCTAGGTAGCGCAGTGTTCATCGCTAGTGCTTCCACTGACACAATCATATCTTCTCCTTCACCACGTGCTCTTGCCTTTTCTTAACGGGTATCTAAAGCCCATAGCCTTCTTTGCTCTATAATTCACTACATTTGCATTCCTGTCTATTAATCTAACCAATCGATCGATCTTACAGTTTTCCTTAAAGGGTTGTTCATTGTTTCTGTTATGCAAGGCGAATCCTCAGTAGCTAACCAATCTGTCTTACATTTTTGTACTACCAATGACTAGAAAGCTGGCCCAGTCTTTCATTTCTAAAAATGGGTTGTTTTGGTTCTTTCTTTTGGTGGTGAATAATTAGTTTGAAGTGATTTTAGTCTTCAATGGGTTCAATTCTTCGGTTCAGAAAGCTATGTTATGTAGAGCCTGTGAAATTTGAGTCCTTTCAACCCCAAAAAATTGACAAGAAAGAAGAAACTGTTGCCACCGAGGCCAAAACTGCCTTAGAAAAAAACGAGAAGAGGAATAAAAGGCAGCCAAAGGAATGGAGCTGTATAAACTCATGTTGTTGGGCAATTGGGTACTTGTGCACTACCTGGTGGCTTCTTTTGGTCTTGTTTAACTGCATGCCAGCTACATTTCCAGGCTTTCAGGTCCTTGAATCACCTGGAACAAGACTTAAACTTGAAGGCTTGACAGCTCTTCATCCAGTTGTTTTGGTGCCTGGCATTGTCACTGGAGGGCTAGAGCTGTGGGAGGGCAAGCCTTGTGCAGAAGGTCTTTTCCGAAAGCGACTCTGGGGTGGTAGCTTTACTGAGGTTTTAAAAAGGTTCGTATTGTAATTGAGAATCACATGTTGTTCCATTTCATGCCTTAATTCTGATAACATCTGTGAGTTTATAGTGTAATTTGTGTTGATTGTGTTAGTTTAAGCACCTACTTCTTAATGCAGAACCAAATTTGGTTCACTTTGTCAAACCCCCTCAGAATTGTGCAAGCACCTCTTTTTTTTGGGTCATTTTGTGTTTCAATTGGATTGTAATTGTGAACTTATGTGGGAATGGTATCAAATGTTTTAGACCACTGTGCTCTGGTTCAATAACCTGTTTCTTGACAGGTGAGGTTATCTTGACACAGTCAAATTACATAGTTTTTTTTTGCTAAATTTAATGACAAAGTTGAATACTCATTGTTGAGAGTTTTGGACCACTACGTTTAGTTGGAGCCTATCCTTGCTTTGTGAGATTGTTCTTGCAAGATTAAATCATTCATTGCTCCATCAGTTCGGTTATCCGATTACTGAATTTATATGTGAACTGTGTTGGAAATTTAGGCCATTGTGTTTGCTGGAGCATCTGGCTTTGCACAATGAGACTGGTCTTGACCCTCCAGGCATTCGGCTACGTGCAGTGCCAGGGCTGGTTGCAGCTGACTATTTTGCTCCAGGGTACTTTGTTTGGGCTGTACTCATTGAGAATTTAGCAAAAATTGGTTATGAAGGGAAGAATATGCACATGGCAGCGTATGATTGGAGACTTTCTTTTCAAAATACAGAGGTATCGAGGTTCTTCCCCTGCCTTTAGTTATGCACTAAATTGGGAGGATTAGCACATTATACTAGTCGTGACTCCGATAGCGAGCTTTTATTGTACATATGCGCCACTTCATCAAGTGAAGTAAAATAGCCAGCAGTAATCATTGTGTAAATGGTTATAATTTTTCTAGAACATGGTTTTAATTTGTAGTTTCAATCGTGGTAAAGTAGATCATCATGGATATTACGTAACAGTCATGATTTTATCATACATATTTAAAACTTAATACCTACAATTATATATTATTTAATAATATGTCCAACATACCTAAATTAACTCCAAACTTACTTGAGCAATGTGGAAAAATGCTTTAAAGATGCTTCAAATCTTTTTCTCATAACACTCAGTTCCTTTTAATCGCAATTTGTCACAATGTTTATGTTAGATTCCTTGAAAAGAGTATTTTTCTAAAGAATCTAACATAAAATATCTTCGTTGCAAGCATGCTTATGTGTCCCATTACAAGTTTTCTATGTTATGAAAACAATGCGGAACCATTCTGGTGGTATTCAAAATCCTTTTGATGTTTCAGTTTCCCTCCCTGTTCATGTTCCTAAGATCCTGATCAGCAATTTTGTTTAAGATTAATTTGAATCGAGTCTCCACTAATACATTTCTAATTGAGGATGAGCAGATTCGGGACCAGACACTAAGTAGATTGAAGAGTCAAATAGAGCTTATGTATGTAACAAATGGCTATATGAAAGTGGTAGTGGTGCCCCATTCCATGGGGGTTATCTATTTTCTTCACTTCCTTAAGTGGGTTGAAACACCTCCTCCTATGGGAGGCGGTGGTGGTCCAGGTTGGTGTGCAAAGCACATAAAGGCAATCATGAATATTGGTCCAGTATTCCTTGGTGTACCTAAGGCAGTCAGTAATCTGTTCTCTGCCGAAGCCAAAGACGTGGCATCTATAAGGTTAGTATTTGCAACCTGTCTCTCATTAGATGACATATATCTAGTGACTATATGCCTGGATAGAGCAAGCTAGTACAGTTTGTTCAACAGACAACGCGCCTAATGGTCCATCTCAGAGTCGGTTATGTAGTTTTTTTCGCATGAAGTTCACAATATTGTAGAATTATAAAATAAGAAAATGTATTTATCTGGAATGCTTTTGTGCGGACAATGCAGAGCTATGGATCCTGGTGTTTTGGATTCTGAGATTCTCAGACTTCAAGCCTTGGAGCATGTCATGCGGGTGACTCGAACATGGGATTCAATAGCATCATTGTTACCTAAAGGAGGAGAGACTATCTGGGGTAATTTGGATTGGTCTGCTGAAGAGGGGCATGCTTGTGATTTATCAAAGAAAAGATACTCGCAAGCTTCTGCAGGTGACAAGGATACAAATGACAGTGATGTGAAGATGGGTTTTCACGTGAAAGAATCAAAGTACGGAAGGATCATTTCTTTCGGGAAGGAAACATTGCAGTTATCATCCTCACAGCTTCCCTCTGTTGATACAAAGGTATTCTTTTACTGATCTTGTTACTTATAACTGTGAGAGTTTGCTAGGTTATGAGATAAATATCTGTGAAATCCTTCATCTGATCGATGTTACATCTTCTTAACCATCCTTAATACAATATCACTCATTTTCACAAGAGGCCTGTAGCCTTGCAGTAAGGCTCCCACCTATGCGGAAACATATTCTTCATTTTCTTGAGAGAGAATTGATGATCACTTAGTGGCATATGCACTTAACACAAAACAAGATCTTCATACGTTGAACAGAGAGAGCCTTTACTTCCGGCCAAAATTTTGGACTTCAAAGAAAAGAGGCTGCATTTCATGAATTGGTTGCTTCTTTGAAGTTTATTAAAGTGAACAATCAAAGATTGTATCAATTCGCAGATTGGAATTCGTTTCCATTCGCGCTCAATCTTATTAAACCCTGTTTAATAACAGTGGAGATCAAGCGATCCTTTAATTTGATTTTGGAGAAATGTTCTTTTCATTTGCATACATAGATGTTGATAAAGATGCTTCAACAGGAATTTTTGGGCACAAGAACCAACAAGAACACTAACTCAGCATGTGGAGGAGAGGTTTGGACTGAATATGATGAGATGTGCAGGGAAACCATCCGAAAAATTGCAGAAAATAAACCTTATACAGCTAGAACTGTTCTTGATTTACTCCGCTTTGTGGCTCCGAAAATGATGCAACGTGTTGAGAGTCATTTATCTTATGGGATAGCCGACAATCTTGATGATCCTAAATATACTCGTTACAAGTACTGGTCTAACCCGCTAGAGACCAAGTGAGTATAACTATCCTTCTGTTTTGTCTCTCTTCATTTAACCATCCATGCAGAGCTTTTTTTCACGTTTCGAAATCTTCCGTATACATTCTTAAATAGAAGACATATTTTTTTTGATAAAGTGGATGGGTTTTTTATTTAAATTTCTCTAAAATTCTTTTATCATTGTTTTCCTATAATTGCTTTTTTAAAAGCTAGTGTCTTGATGTCCTTTTTTCCATTTAGTGAACGTCCAATCTTATGAGTTGAGATTTTTCTCCAAGTGTAGCATAAATCTTAATGGTGTAAACGTTGGGATTCTGTTTCAGGTTACCTGATGCACCAGATATTGAGATATACTGCTCGTATGGTGTTGGAATCCCCACCGAAAGATCATATATCTACAAGCTATCACCAAATGATAAGTGCAAGAGCATTCCATTCCGGATTGATAGCTCAGTTGATGGAGATGAAGACAGTTGCTTGAGAGGTGGAGTATACTTAACCGATGGTGATGAGACTGTGCCAGTAATAAGTGCTGGTTTCATGTGTGCGAAGGGGTGGAGAGGAAGAACCCGGTTCAATCCATCTGGCATCGCCACACACATAAGGGAATATCAGCACAAGCCACCAGCTAGCCTCCTGGAGGGAAGGGGTCTGGAGAGTGGAGCACATGTGGACATTTTGGGAAATTTTGCTCTAATTGAAGATGTTCTTAGAGTTGCTGCTGGGGCCACTGGTGCCGAAATTGGAGGTGATAGAGTTTATTCCGACATCTTCAGGATGTCTGACAGAATAAATCTTCGGCTATGATCATGTTGCACGTATTGACACCGCCAAAATTCACCATAACGCAGAGAGTTTGCCACAAGGCTCGGAGAGAGCACTAACGCAGAAAGTTGATTGTAGAACTCTTCAAACCTAATTATTGGTGCATTGACTGGATTATTTGTAAGATCATGATGTATGGATATTTTATTTGATGTGAATTATTACAATCAATAGCTGGTGAAGAACCCTAAGAAAAGGTGGATTGGTTTTTTGTCTTTTAAGATTTGTTTTTTTATGTTTTGTTTTTGAAAATATATTAAAATAATATTTTTTTATTTTAAAAAAATATTTTTAACATTAAAATATCAAAATAATTTGAAAATACTAAAAAAATATTAATTTAAAACAGAAAAAATAAAAAAATTAATATTTTTTAAAATGTTTTTGAAATGCAAAAATAAACCGATTTT